>Ga0315277_10001499_pt1 | contig 34039 bp, 29 predicted proteins | sample YL17G05_15_MG_FD_203695 | JGI IMG/M metagenome (GOLD analysis project Ga0315277, IMG submission 203695) | Sediment microbial communities from Yellowstone Lake, YNP, Wyoming, USA - YL17G05_15 | ecosystem: Environmental > Aquatic > Freshwater > Lake > Sediment | place: USA: Wyoming | collected...
GCCAGCGGATCGCGCCCCGCCGGGCATCCCCGCTGCGGCTCCGGCCCCCGCAAAGTGTCAAGGATGTTCCCGGTTCAAAGGGTCAACGATGTTCCCGGTCCGTGCCCCCCCCGTCCCCCTCGCCGCTAACCAGTCGCCGCGAAAATTTTGGGGACAATTGGGGGCACCCGGAGGGTGTTTTCATGCGTTCACATGCGTCTTGACTTAAAATATGCATCTCGCAAAATCGCGCGTGTTGACGCGGGTTTTGCTGCTTTTCGCGCACGAACGCGAAATGGCCCAAGCGGGTTCGACCCCCGCCCCGCGTACCATCCTGCGACCGATGGGTTGGTGTGAGTTCGGAGAACACTTCGTCGCCCTGAAGATTATGAAATGGCTTCTTCCCTGGCTGGTGGCCGTGGCCGCGCTTGGCGGCACGTTCTATTTCTACAACGCCGGCAAGGCCAAGTCCGCTGAGTTGGCCAAACTGCAGCCTGTGTTTCAGGAACTGGAGACCCTGCGCGCCGAGAACGAGGAGTTGAAAACGAACCGCGCGCCGGTGGAGGAGCTGGAACGCTTGCGGAAGGACAACCTCGATTTGCTGCGGCTGCGCAACGAAGTCCATCAGTTGCGCCAAGAGAAACAGCAGCTCACACAGCTGGCCGTGGCCGCTCAAGCCGCCGTGCAACGGGCGCAGGCCCAAGTCCAGGCGGCGCAGCTTCAGGTCCGGGCGTTTGCCACGAATCTGCCGCCGGTAATGCAGCATCCGTCACCGGAAATGATGGAAGCATTCCGCAGACGTTATGGGCTTCAGATGACGCCGGAGCAGGCGCAACTCAACGCCTGTATCAACAATCTGCGTCAGCTTGACGGCGCAAAGCAGCAGTGGGCCTTGGAAAATCGGAAGACCGAGGCAGCCGTTCCCACAGAACAGGAGGTCGCCGTTTACCTCAAGGATAACACAGTCCCGAAGTGCCCCGGCGGCGGCGCTTATGCGCTCAACAGTGTGGCAGCGCATCCGACCTGTTCCATTCAAGGTCACGCGCTGCCGCAATGACCTTGCCTCAGGATTGTCCGACGCGCCTCTGCGCCCGGCCCATTCTCTTCGCGCGGGCAGAAAACTGATTTTCAGTCTTTCGCTTGGACTTCATCTCGCCTAGCTTCCCGCCCCACATGATTGAGACCAATATTGATTTGCTGAAGGGAATCGCCAACCAGTTGCGCATTCACTCGATTACCGCCACGACCGCCGCCGGCAGCGGGCATCCGACCTCCTGCCTCTCCGCCGCGGATGTGATGGCCGCCCTCTTTTTCGGGCACATGCGTTACGACCCGAAGAATCCCCGCTTCCACAACAACGATCGCTTCATCCTCTCCAAAGGCCACGCCGCGCCGATCCTCTATGCCGCGTGGGCCGAAGCCGGTTTGTTTCCGGTGGAGGACTTGCTGAAACTGCGCACGCTGGGCAGCGATCTCGAAGGGCATCCGACACCGCGGCTGTCGTTCGTGGACGTGGCGACCGGCTCGCTGGGCCAGGGCCTCGGCATCGGCGTGGGCATGGCGCTGGCCGCGCGCCTCGACAAGCTGACTTACAACACCTACGTGCTGCTCGGTGACGGCGAAATCGCCGAAGGCGCGGTTTGGGAAGCTGCCTCGCTCGCGGGCCTGCAAAAGCTCAACAACCTCATCGCCGTCGTGGACGTGAACCGGCTCGGTCAAAGCCAGCCCACGGCGCTCGAACACGACATCCCCGCTTACCGCAAACGCTTCGAAGCCTTCGGCTGGCGTGTCGAGGACGTGGACGGGCACGACATCGAGGAGTTGCTCGAAGTCCTTAGCGGCATCGGGCTTGACGACAAGCCACTCTGCATCCTCGCCAAGACTTACAAGGGTGCGGGCGTTTCCTTTCTGCAAGACTTGGAAGGCTGGCACGGCAGACCGCTGAACAAGGACGAAGCCGCCCGGGCCATTGCCGAACTTCAACCCAGTTCCCAGCACGCCGCCGGCTTGGCCATTCCCGCGCCGATGGCGCTCCCGCCGCCGAAGAACGAAGCGCCTGCCTCTTACCCGGCGCTCAACTACAAGCCTGGCGATTCCGTCGCCACCCGCGAAGCCTACGGCAACGCCCTCGCCCGCATCGGCGAAACGGATTTGCGCGTCGTGGCGATGGACGGCGACACGAAGAACTCCACTTACGCCGAGAAGTTCTTCAAGAAATTCCCCGAGCGTTTCACGGAGTGTTTCATCGCGGAGCAAACACTCGTGGCCGTGGCGGTCGGTTTCGGCACGCGCGGCAAGGTCCCGTTCGCTTCCACCTTCGCGTGCTTCATGACGCGCGCCTACGACCAAATTCGCGTCGCGGGCATTTCGCAGGCGAACCTCAAGCTCGCCGGCTCACACGTTGGCGTGAGCATCGGCGAGGATGGCCCGTCACAAATGGGCCTCGAGGACCTGGCCATGATGCGCGCCATCACCGGCAGCGTGGTGCTGTATCCGAGCGACGCCGTAAGCACGGAGAAGCTCGTCGAGCAGATGGCGCTGGCGAAGGGCATTTGCTACCTGCGTACCTCGCGGCCCAAGACGCCGGTGATTTACAAGAATGACGAGGCGTTCCCGGTCGGCGGCGCGAAAGTCCTGCGCCAGGCGGCGGGAGACAAGGCCACGGTAGTCGCCGCCGGGGTGACGCTGCATGAGGCGCTCAAGGCCGCGGATGCGCTCGCCAAAGACGGCATCGGCATCACGGTCATTGACGCCTACAGCGTGAAGCCGCTCGGCAAGGATGTCATCAAAGCCGCCGCGCAGAAAACGAAGAACACGGTCGTGACAGTCGAAGACCATTACGCCGAAGGTGGTTTGGGGGACGCGGTGGCGGGCGAACTGAGTGCGGACGGTTTCAAGGTCCACAAGCTCGCTGTGCGCGAAGTGCCGCGCTCCGGCAAGGCGGACGAACTGCTCGCCAAATTCGGTATCAACGCCGATGCAATTGTGGCGAAGGTCAAGGCGCTGGCCTGAGTTTGGTGAATGGTTGAATCGTGAACCGTCGAATCGGGACCACCCGGTTCAACGGTTCAACGTTTTTACGATTCAACAAGGCGCCGTTGTGCAATCCCCATTGTCAGCGCGGCCAGTTTGCGCGACATTAGGCCCAGACGACGATGCCGGCGCCGAAATATCTCAAAGGCCAGTTGCTGCTCGACAGCGGGCAGTTGACCGGCTCGTTTTTCGCCCGCACCGTCATCCTCATCTGCCAGCATGACGCCGAAGGCGCGTTCGGCCTTGTGCTCAACCGTCCGACCGGCACGAAGGTCGGCGACGCGCTCGTGGCGGATTTGCCGGACATCTTCAAGGAACTGCCGCTGTTCCTCGGCGGCCCGGTGCAGCCCACCGCCCTGAGCTACCTCCACTCGGACGATTTCATGCCCGACGCGAACGTCATTGCGAACCTGAGCCTTGGCCACTCGCTGGACGAATTGCAGGACCTCGGCGAGTCGTTCGCCACCGAGAAGAAGGTCAGGCTGTTCGCCGGCTACTCCGGCTGGTCGGCTGGTCAGCTCGAAAACGAAATGAAACGCAAGGCCTGGCTCACGCATCCGGCGTCGCTGGACCTCATCTTCTCCGCCGACCTCAACGGACTTTGGGCAAAGCTCATGCGGCAAAAGGGTTGGAAGAACCAGATGCTCGCGGGGATTCCGGACGACCCGTCGCTGAATTGAAATCCTTTCAGTTCGTCTGGCTTTCCACCGGTGGCAACGTGCCTTCCGGCTGTCGCCCGAAAAGATTCCTGAACAGCAGGAGCCAATAGACCGCCAAACCCGAAAGGTAAACGACCATGAGAACCAACCCAAGTGGCGTCAGGCGCGTTGGGTAGGAAATCAGCAGGGCCACCAAGCCAGGGCAGCTGAGCAGAAAATAGCCGACAATGATGAGGAAGTTGGCGGGCATCTTGGCTGTCACGCCGTTGCGGAAGACTTCGCCCTCGGAGAAGACTTTCAGATACGGCATGTAGTTGTTGTAAGGCCCGACCGCACATCCGCACGTTTCGCAGAACCATTGTCCCGGCGGCACCTGCGTCAGGCAGTGGTGACACACGGGAACGGCATCGGGTTGCCGAACAGCCTGCTCGGTGGCGTCATCCCACGGGTCGGGATGGACTGGTGCGTTCTTGATCCAGAGGAGGAGGCGCCAAAATGCGAAGCCCGCCATGACGGCCAGCGCCGCCACACCAACAGCCAGTTCGCCTGCATTCATGCCACGCATAATTCGCAGCCGGTTGACACCCACACCATACGCCTCCTCATCAGCCTGGCAACATTTCTTCAGCCGCGACGGCGAGTGTTCTGACTCGACGTGTCATCCAGCGTGGCGCTAGCTTGTCCGCGCAACGCCCGGAAACGTGTTATGGACGAACTGTTGAAAATTCTGGAAGGCAACGCGCTCGAATCGCGCGCGACCATCGCCAAAATGCTGAACCTCCCGCTCGCGGAGGTGGACAAGCGCATCGCCGATTACGAGAAGGCCGGCGTCATCCGCGGCTATCAGGCCATCCTAAACGAGGACCAACTCGACCTCGACAAGGTCACCGCGGTCATCGAGGTCAAGGTCACACCGCAGCGCGAAGGCGGTTTCAACACGATCGCCGAGCGCATCAGCCGGTTTCCCGAAGTTCGCTCCGCGTATCTCATGAGTGGCACGTACGATCTGCTGTTGTTCGTCGAGGGACGTAACCTGCACCAGGTCGCGTCGTTTGTGAGCGAGCGGCTCGCGCCACTGGAAGGCGTCATTTCCACTTCCACCCATTTCATGCTCAAGACCTACAAGCGTCTCGGCGTGTTGATGCACTCGGAACAACCCGATGAGCGCCTCGCCGTCTCTCCGTAGCCGTCTCGCGCACCAGGTGCGGGACATTCCGCGCTCGGGCATCCGCGATTTCTTCGACATCGTCAGCACGATGAAGGACGTGATCAGTCTGGGCATCGGCGAGCCGGATTTTGACACGCCCTGGCACGTGCGCGAATCCACCGTCTTCTCGCTCGAACGCGGCGCGACGCATTACACCAGCAACCTCGGCTACCTCGAACTCCGCAAGGCGTTGGGCAAGTACGTCCGCAAGGCGTTCGGCGCGGAATACAATCCCGATAACGAAATCCTTGTCACGGTCGGCGTGAGCGAGGCGCTGGACATCGCCTTGCGCGCGCTCCTCAACCCGGGCGACGAAGTGCTGTTCCACGAGCCGTGCTACGTCTCCTATCGTGCCACAATTCTCTTTGCTCACGGCGTCCCGGTGGCGGTGGAAACAAGGGCTGAGAACGGTTTCCGGCTCACACGCGCCATGCTGGAAGCGAAGGTCACGCCCAAGACGAAGGTGCTGATGCTGAACTTCCCGAACAACCCGACCGGCGCCGTCATGAGCCGCGCCGATTTGGAGGATATCGCCGCCTTCGCCCGCGAGCGCGATCTCATCGTCATCACGGACGAGATTTACGGCGAGCTGACTTACGACGCGCCGCACACGAGCATCGTGAGCCTGCCCGGGATGCGCGACCGGACGATTTTCCTGCACGGCTTCTCGAAGGCGTGGGCGATGACGGGCTTCCGGCTCGGCTACGCCTGTGGCCCGGCGGAGTTGATCGAGGCAATGATGAAGATTCACCAATACACGATGCTCTGCGCGTCGTCGCTGGCGCAGAAGGCCGCCATCGAAGCACTCGCGCGTCCGGACGTGGACGTGGGCGAGATGGTGGGCGAGTACCGGCGGCGGCGTAACTACCTGGTCAGCGCGTTTGCGGAAATGGGCCTCGAATGTCACCGCCCGCTCGGCGCGTTCTACGCGTTCCCAAGCGTGGCGAAGTTCGGCCTGAAGTCGAAGGAGTTCGCGATCAAGCTGCTCAACGAGGAAAGAGTGGCGGCGGTGCCGGGCACGGCCTTTGGCGATTGCGGCGAGGGTTTCCTCCGCTGCGCCTACGCCACCAGCCTGGACAACCTCAAGGAGGCAATGGTTCGCTTGAAGCGGTTCATCGGGAAGTTGTGAGCACCTGACGGCAAAACTTTGTGGCGCGTGCCAACTACGGGCCTTGACTTGCCGCGACCGGAGTTCAAGGATGCACAGGATATGAGGCCGGAAAGTGTTTTGAGCGAACTCTCGGCCCCGGTTGGCACCGGGACGCGAATCGCTTCCGGTCGCAATTCGCAACCCTGTGGAGGCAAAACTATGAAGAATCGGACCTGGCGAGTGTATTTCATCGTGGTGTTGGCCGGACTGGCAGGCTTGGGCAAGCCCATGCCCGTTTTCGCGGCCGACGGCGCGGATGCCGTCGGGCGGCTCGAGCGATTGGAACAGCGCGTCAATCAACTGGCCGAACGCCAGGAACAATTCATACACCGGGTCGGCGCCCAGTTGGAACGTCAAGGGCCGCTGCCTCAGCCGGGCAATGAAGGCCTCCACCGTCCGTTGCCGCCGGCGGGTGCGCCGATCGCGGCGCCCACGCTCCCTGCGGCCCGCGCCGCGAAGGGACTGCACGACCTCATTGGCCTGCTCTTCTTCATCGGCATCATCTGCAACATTTTGCTCGCCGTGTGGATCTTCACCGACATCCGGAAACGCGGCGAAGGCTCGGGCATCTTTGTGGCGATGGCGCTGGTGGCGGGCATTCCGGCGGCGCTGATTTACTCGCTGACGCGCATCGGCGACAAGAAGACGTAGCGCAAGCCAGTCGCGTCGTCACTGCGGCAGCCAGGTGCGGCTGAGGCGGAAGAAGCGTTGCAGCGCGGGCGGCAGGGCACTGGTGTCCACGATGTAGGAAAGCTCCTTCCATCCGCTGTCGAAAGTCGCGGTGTCGGGCGTGACGGTGTTGGTGAAGCCGGCCACGGCTTGCCACGCCTCGACAGCGTCCGGCGCCGCGCGGGTTTCCACCGTGTCCACGATGGCCGCCCCCACTTGCGCCAGCGTCGTGAGCACAACCAAGGACGCCCCGACGGAAGCCACCGCCAATCGGCAGGCGGCAGGGTCGGTGTTCAACGCCCGTACCACCAGTTCGCACGAGCCGTAAACTGCGCCGTTGGTCGCGTTGAGCAAATCAGGCAACGCGAGCGGGCCGCCTTGCGCAACGAGGTCGCGCAAATTGGTCACGGAAAGAAAAGGCACCGCCGGCTGCGTGAACTCCGGGGCGGTGATGACGCGCGCCAAGTAAATGCGATCCGCCCGCCGCGGCGCCAGGAAATCAAACTGCACGCAGTTCGACGTCGAGAGCGCGGCGCCGTTCGTGGTGACCACGCTCAGCCGGGTGACGAACCGCACTTCATCCGCGTCGGGCCGCGCATCGGTCTGCAATGGCTCACCATCCAACTCGCCGTATGGCCTGAGCCAGGCCGCCAGCGCCGGGGCGGGGGCGTTGGACCACGCGACATCGCTGGCATCCAATCCTGACACCGCCGGCGCGGGGAGAATCTTGGCGAGGAACGCCCCGCCACCCACGCCACTGTTCGTTTGCCAGTTGCCTGCCGTCACCCGCAGCACATCGAGCGGGAAGGATTCCACTGGCGCGGCCAAGGTTGCCAGCGTTCCGACGAGCGCGCGTGTGGCCGCCGTGCAAAAGCGCAGATTCGCGTGGGCAAGGTTGTCGTTGACGGTGTGGTAAAACGTATTGAAATCCGCCAGGTAATCCTCGCTGACCAGCATGGCCGGATAGCCGCGGTTCCAAAACGAGACGTGGTCGCTCTGGCCCATCCCGTTCGCCGTGATGATGGGCGCAAGCTGCGTCCCCAGTCCGTAATCGCTCACGACGTTGGTGAACGCGATGGCAAGGGCCAGGTCGTTCGAGTAGGACGGGCTGTTCGTCGTGTGGATGAAAAGCCGGAGATCCGGGCCGTTGGTCGCGTCCCACGCAATCATGTCCGTGTTAAGCACGCCGACGATGTTGTCGCCCGACGCCTGTGCCGCCGCGGCGTATGCCGCGCTGCCGTGCAATCCCTGCTCCTCGCCGGTGAACAGGACGAAACGCACCGAGCGCTCGAAGCTGTATCGGCTCAAGATGCTTGCCGCCGTCAGCACCGCCGCACTGCCGCTGGCGTTGTCATCCGCACCGGGGGCGCGTGAACCCGACGGCATGTCGTCAAAATGCGCCGTGATGAGCACAAACTCGTTCGACTTCGTGGTGCCGGGCAGCGTTGCGATCAAGTTCCGGTTGGTGTAAATGCCCGCCGACCAGCCGTGATAACGCACATGCAGGTTGAGCGGCTGCAATCGTTCCCACACAAATTGCAACGCCCGTGCCACCGGCAGGCCGGACGCGGTGTTCCGCGTCGTCAACACGCACGGTTCGCCACCCGAGTAAATCGCCTCTTCGCCCGTCACGCGGCGCAGCAGCCAGAACAAGTCGTTCGAACGGACCTGGCTGATCATGCCCTCGATGAACGGCTCCGGCCGGGCAAGCGGAGGTGCCGGGTCCCGATGCGGTCCGCCTTTGCCTGGAGATTCTCGCGGCGCTTTCGGCCAGGCCATCGGCTCGCGCGTGAGCCGTTGAAGCTCGAATCCTTGTTCCGCCAGCGCTTCCGCTTCGGACGCGGTGGCGCGGATGACCAACCTCACACCGTCATCGAGCACGACGTTGAAGTTCCATTCGTTTGCTGGAAGGGTTGCCGACTGCATCGCCATCGCGAGGAGGTAATCTTCCGGCAGATGCGCTGCGGGATCCAGCACCCGGTACGACCAACGTGCGCGGCGGAGTTCTGTCTCCCCTCCGAAGACAAGCAGATAGTCCCGACCCGCAGCATCCTGGAGCAATGCATGAACCGGCAGGTCGTAGCTTCGCACGTCGCCCGCGACCTCGACCTGCGCGAGCACAAGCTTGTGCGCTCCCGTCGCGTGAAGCGCTGGCGGGCGGAACACTTCCTCCGGCGCCGCTGGGGACGAGAACCACGCAAAAGCGCACACTGCGACCGCGAGCGCACGCATGCCCGGAAGAAAGTGCATGGCGGGAAAGTGCTCCACCGGTTTGCCGATGGCAAGAACCGTGCTCGCCTCGCGGATTCAGAGTTGAATTCCTGCAGCGCTCTCGTGACATTCGTGGCCGATGAGCGATCCCGCCCAGCCGTATTCCGAACCGCGAGAAACCAACTCGCCCGGCGCGGGCGAGCCCACGCTCCACACCATCGGCTACGGCGCGCGCTCACTGGACGAACTCGTGGCCGCGCTCAGAGTTTACCGCATCGAATTCCTGCTCGACGTGCGGTCGTCGCCGTACTCGAAGTTCAAGCCGGAATTCACGAAGGAGGCGCTCGAAGCCGCGCTCAAGGCCCGCGGCATCCGCTACGTCTTCGCGGGCGACACGCTCGGCGGCCAGCCGCGCGATCCGGATTGCTACACGGACGGCAAGGTGGATTACGAAAAGGTCCGCCAGCAATCGTTCTTCCATACCGGCCTCGAACGGCTGCGAATGATTCACGAGCAACGATTGAGGGCCGCGGTCATGTGCAGCGAAGGCCGGCCCGAGCAATGTCATCGCAGCAAAATGATCGGCGAAGCACTTGCCGCCGCCGGCATTCCCGTCCTTCACATTGACGAGGACGGCCAGTTGCTCACGCAAACGCAGGTGATGGATCGGCTCACCGGCGGGCAACTGGATTTCTTTGGCGGCCCGGCGCTCACCTCGCGCAAACGCTACGGACCGGGCAGCGACGAGGAAGGCGAACCGGCGCCCTGATTCCACGAAAGCTCACGATGATCTCCATGCGCCACCCAAAACTCCACGAGGTCTTGGACTGCGCCGGCCCTCTGGCGCTCTGGAGTGCGGCGCGTTCAACTGAAAGCGCCAGAGAGGGCTGGCGCACTCCAAGACGCTGTCGCGCGAACCATGATCCTCCACCGATTTCAGAGTCCATGAGCGTTCCGCAGACTAAGATCGTCACCCTCGGTGTTTACGGCGCGACCGAAGCCGGCTTCTTCGCCGCGTTGCGCGACGCGGGCGTGGACACGTTCTGCGACATTCGCGCGCGGCGCGGCGTGCGCGGCAGCGAATACGCCTTCGTCAACAGCAAGCGCCTCCAGTCCAAACTCACCGAACTCGGCATCCGCTACCTGCACTTCAAGGAATTCGCGCCGAGCGAGGCGCTGCGTCAACGCCAGTACGCTGCGGACAAGGCCGATCACATCTCCAAGCGCAAGCGCACCGAACTGAGCGAGCTGTTTGTCCGCGGCTACGAGGAATCCATGCGCACCTTCGACAGCCGAAAGTTTGTTGAGCGACTTGGTCCGGATGCGCTCGTCGTGGCGTTATTCTGCGTGGAACGTGCCGCCGCCGCGTGCCACCGCTCGCTTCTGGCGGAACGCCTGCGCCGCGACCTCGGTGCGGCAGTGATGCATCTCACTCCATCGTGAACCCATCCTCAGACAGACCGCGCCAAATCCACGTCGCCGATGCAACACGCACTTGTCCACGGTTCGGGTGGCTTCTGAAGAGACCGTCATGCGCGTCCTAATCGTGGCCAAAACCCGGCGCGGCTCGGGCGCGTGCGTGGGTGGCATCACGCAGGATGGCCGCAGCGTGCGCCTCGTGGCGGCGGACGCCGAAAGGAACGAGCATGCCGGACTCGAATACAACGTGGGCGAGGTTTGGGAAATCGAATCCACGCCGGACCCGCACCTCATCCCGCCGCACGTCGAGAACATCATTGTCCGCTCTGCGCGCCGGTTGAAACGTGTTCCGAACATTGAGGAAATCATCCGCCGCTTCATGCCACTCGTGGACGGCGGATCGCAACGCCTTTTCGAAGGACGGCTTCAGGCGTTGCCCTCGGGCGCGCTCTACATCGCGGAACGCACCGGATTGCCCTCGCGCAGCACGATGTTTTGGACGCCGGATCAACCGTTGCGTCGCGACACGGAAGGCAAGCGCATCCGCTACCGCTACCCGACGGAGGATGGCGGACGCACGCTGACGTTCGTCGGTTTTCAAGAGCCGATGGAGATCATCCCCGCCGGCGTGTTGCTCCGCGTTTCGTTGGCGCACTGGTGGAAACCGAAGGAAGCGCCGCCGGAGGAGGAACTGCGTTGCCACGTCCAGTTGTCCGGCTGGTTTTTGCCGAAGCAACCGGACTTGCCGCTCTCGCGTAGTGCAGACTTCCAAGTCTGTCGTGTCGCTGGTTTCCGAACCCGCGAGCCGCACGACCGCTCAAGCCCCGCAGGTTTGGAAACCCGCGTTACAGAGGAAGGAAGCCCTTCGCTCGCCCCCAACCTGACGCTCGCCCGCCAAGTGTTGAAGCAAACCTTCGGCTTCAGCGCGTTCCTCCCGTTGCAGGAGGACATTGTCGCGCGTCTCCTCCAGCGCCGCGACACGCTCGTCATCATGCCCACGGGTGGCGGCAAATCGCTTTGCTACCAACTCCCCGCGCTGTTGCTCGACGGTCTGACCGTGGTGGTGTCGCCACTCATCGCTTTGATGCAGGACCAGGTCAGCCAGCTTCATCAACTCGCCGTCCGCGCCGCGTTTCTCAACAGCACCCTCGCGCTTTGCGAATACACGCGCATTGCCAACTGCGTCCGCAGCGGCGAGGTGCGGATTCTCTACGTCGCGCCCGAGACCCTGTTGCGCCCGGAGACGCTCGTCTTGCTGGAGCAAAGCCGGCTCGCGTGCCTGGCTGTGGACGAGGCGCATTGCATCTCGGAGTGGGGCCACGATTTCCGGCCGGAGTATCGGCAGATTCAGGAAGTGCGGCGGCGCTTTCCGCAGGCGGTCTGCGTCGCGCTCACCGCCACGGCCACGCCGCGGGTGCGCGAGGACATCCGCCGGCTGCTCGGCATCGAAGCCGCCGGCGAATTCGTGGCCAGTTTCAATCGCCCGAATCTTTTCCTCGCCGTCCAGCCTCGCCGCGATGGTCTCGGCCAGACGCTCACATTTCTGGACCAGCACAAAGGCCAGTCGGGCATCATCTATTGCAGCACGAAGAAACAGGTGGACCGCCTCGCCGCCGAACTCGCCGCGCGCGGGTGGCCCGCATTGCCCTACCATGCGGGCCTGGACGCCGCCACGCGCCGGCAAAACCAGAATGACTTCATCCGCGACGACGCGACGATCATGGTCGCCACAGTGGCGTTCGGCCTCGGGATCAACAAGTCGAACGTCCGGTTCGTGCTGCACTACAACCTGCCGCGGGACATTGAGAGCTATTACCAGGAGATCGGGCGCTCAGGGCGCGACGGGTTGCTGGCGGATTGCCTGTTGCTCCACAGCCGGGCGGACGCGATTACGATTCGGAAGTTCATTGACGAAGGCGCCGCGTCCGAGCGTGCCGGACGCCAGGCGCGGCTCGAAGCCATGATTCGCTACGCCGAAACCGCCGGCTGTCGGCGCGTGCCCTTGCTGGCCTACTTTGGCGAACCGCTCGTTGCGGAGCGCGGACAGCCATGTCCGCCCGGGCATGAGAACGAGAAGCTGCGCGCGGAAGACGCTGTCCCCGCTCCGATTGGCGGGGCGGCTGCGCACTGCGGCCACTGCGACAACTGCTGCGCGGGCGTGCGCCCGACGGAGCTGGCAGACGTGACCGACGTGGCGCGGAACTTCCTGACCTGCGTGCAGCGCACGGGCGAGTGTTTCGGACCGACGCACATCATTGACGTGCTCCGCGGCTCGAAATCTCAGCGGGTGCTGACCCGCCGTCACGACCGGCTGCCGGTTTACGGCACGGGGCGGGAGTTTTCCGCGGAGGAATGGCGCGACCTCGCGCGCCAATTCATCGAGCAAGGGTTGGTCGAGCAGCACCTTCAATTCGGCGGGTTGAGGCTCACGGCAAAGGCGCGCCTGGTGTTGGACGGCGAAAAGGTTTTCGCGCGGTCAAAGCCTGAGCCGGTGGCCGAAACGCCCAAGGACGAAACCACGCGGCGCGAGCACGACCCGGAGTTGTTCGAGCAGTTGCGGAAGCTCCGCCGCGAACTGGCCGACCTCGCCGGTGTGCCGGCCTACATCATCTTTTCCGACCGGGCGCTCGTCGAGATGGCCACGCAGTTCCCGCGCACGCCGGAACAGTTCCTCGCCATCAACGGCGTGGGCAAAGCCAAGCTGGCGCATTACGGCGAAATGTTTCTGAAATTGATCGGCGAATTCTGCGACGGTCACGGCATCACTGCTCCGCCGATGGCTGAAGCCCCGCCACCGGAAGCCACGCCCTGGCTCACCGTGCGCCGGCGCCATGAGGACATCGCTGCCGCCTTCGCTGCTGGCGCGAAGTTGGACGAAATGGCGTCGCGTTTCGGCATCAAGCGGGGCACGGTGCTCCAAAACCTGGCCCGCTACGCGGAAGCCGGCGGGACGTTGGACGCCGAGCGGTTGTTGCGCTGTTCGCTTCTGTCGGCGGCACAGCGTGAACGGGCCTTGGTTGCCTTCGAGCAACACGGCTCGGAACGGCTCGGGCCGGTTCACGACGCGCTGGGCGGCAGCGTTCCCTACGAGGAGTTGCACTTGTTGCGGTTGAGTTTGAGTTGCCTCCAAAAGGGCGGTTGATCCGGAACAAGGCAGTTGGATGGGGTGGCACAGCCACCCGGGCAGTTCTCGCCGGCGGCTTGCCGCCAGGGCGGGAGCGGCAGTGAATCTCAATGCTTCGCGCGGCCGCCGCCCCGGGCGCTTCGCCGAGCCCTTCAACTGGCGGGCCACAGCCTCCGGACTTGTCGCGGGAACGCGATGGCCAGGCTGATGATCAACAGCACTGCGCTGGCGACGAAGGAAGGCAGCAGACTTGGACCGGCGCCGCCGGAGGACAGTCCACTGGGAAGCGTGGTCGCACGCGGCAGCAGTTGCCAGAGAAGCCCGCCCACCAGCCCGCCCAGCGCCGCGTAGCCGAGCGTGTTCAACAGCCCGCCGACCGTGAAACGATGCCCGGCAAGTTGCGCCAGGCCCGCTTCAAACTCAGCCTGCAACTGGCGCTTGCGCTCCGCCCGCTCGACTTCCGACAGTGCCTTCGTTTCATTTTGCAGCCTCTGGCGGAGCCGCGCGTCGAAACCAGCGGACAGCGCCGGCGGCTTGACCGAGCGCGCCAGCGATGCGTCGAGCTGTTCGAGTTGTCGGGCCAGCGCGCGGCACGCGGGGCAACCGGCCAGGTGGGTCTCGACCAGTGCCCGGTCGCCGGCAGCCAACTGCTGGTCCAGGTAATCCAGAATTCGACTTTCAATTGCTTCGCAGTCCATAAATCACCTCGAGGTTGCGTGAGGCAAAAGTTGGGGAACAACCAGGGCTTGGAAAGTCCGTCCGACCACGCCCGGTCGCAGAGAGGGTTCGGGAACGCGTCGCGCCGGTGAATCCATGCGCGATTGGCGTGCGCTGATTCGCAGCAGTTCCTTCTTGGCGCGGAACAGGAGCGTCTTCACCGTGCCCAGCGGGATGCCGAGCATTGCCGCCACCTCTTCATACGCCTTCTGCTCCAGGTAGAACAGCGTGATCACCTGCCGGTACTTCTCCGGCAACTCCGCCAGCAACGTGGCCACGTCCATCTCGACGCCCGTTTCGGCGTCGGCAGTTTGCAGCGCGGGGATGGCGTCGGAGACTTCTTCGAGTTCAGGGTCGTACAACGAAACCGTCGGATGGGTGGCGCGCTTCTTCAACTCGGTAAGGCAGGTGTTGCGCGCGATGGCGTAAATCCAGGTCGAGAGCGCCGCGCCACCGTGGTAGCCCGGCAGGCCTTTCCAAATCTTCACGAAGATGTCCTGGGCGGCGTCCTCGGCCTGGGTCTCGTTGCGCAGCATGCTGAAGGCGAGCCGGAAAACCTTGTCCTTGAACCGTTCGACCAACAGCTCGAAGGCCTCGCGGTATTCCCGCGCGTCGAGCCGCTGTCGAATGTCGTCGTCCATCGGTTGCGGTGTTGCCGGGCGTTCGGTTCGCCATCGGACAGGCGTCCACTTCCGGCAGTTGCGCCCTTTATACTGCGCCGCCGCCCGCCAAGTTTCAAAAAAGATTTCGCTGCGCGATTTTCCGTGGTTCTTGAAACCCGCAGACCTCGCCCCGAGTAACAACCCTGATCCCCACCGCCGCGTCGGCGGTTGGGAGGAAACCGAAACCGGGTTTGTTCCCGGCGAACACAGGAATCGAATGGAACTGATGCCAATTCTCCTTGCCGCGCTGGCGGTTGGAACCGCCACGCCACTCGTGGCCGCACTGGTGTGTGCCCTCAACCGATGAACCACCCAACCCGTGTGGCACGGCGCGCGGGTGTTCCCCGTGACCATTCCAATCCGGCCACCCACGGCGCAAAACTTTCCTGAAACAATTCTGAGCCGCGCGCAGTCGGAAAGAACGGACGCCGGTTTGAAAGACACGCCGGCCATTGAAAAACGAGCAGAACTGTAACCGGTCAAGATCTATGAAAGACTTCAGCATCTACCTTGTTCCCCTTCTCATTCCCATTGTTGCCATCGTCATGGGCATCGGCATCGGGATGCTCGCGGTGTACCTGAACTACCGAAAGCGCAAGGAAATGTTCGCCCTGTATCATCAGGAACGCATGGCGGCTATCGAGAAAGGCATCGAACTGCCGCCCCTGCCCGAGGCCTTCTTCCGCGAGGACGACAAACCGTCCTCGCCGCACGGCACGCTGCTAGGCGGGCTGATCCTCGTGTTCATCGGCGTGACGCTGTTCATCGCCTTGTACTTCATGGTCGGGCTGAGCATTGCTCTGTTTGCGCTGATCCCCTTGGGAATCGGGCTGGCGTTCTTGATTTACTATTTCGCGGTGGGCAGGAAAGAAGCCGAGCGGCTGGAAGCGGAAAGGAAAGCGAAAGCCCTGGCGGCCAATCAACCGTCGGCGCGCTGAGAGGCGTTCTTGCGGCGGGCGCGGTGGCGCGCCGAATGGCGAGGCGGAGTGCGCGGGCTACATCTTGACGGAGGAGTTCTTCGAGCACGTGCGCAAGCAAGACCGGTCGTAGCCGTGGAGGTTGGCTGTTTTGGTCGCGGTCAGAAAAGTCTGCTCAGCACGACTTGCCTGTGCCGGTTGTCAAAGCAGATGTCGAAGAGATCGAAGAAGCCTTCGCGCCCCAGCAGCAAGGGCGTCCGGTCCGAAGCCGCAAACAGGCAGGGGATCGGTGGCAGGTTCAGCCCCGCGATCTGCAGGCGGAGCGGTCCCTTGAAAGCCTTCATGCGGCGGCCTTCGATGCCGGTGACGGTGAGCGCGGGCAGACGGCCAAAGTCCAATCCAATCAACTCACCGAAGGATTTGGGGAGCATCGTGCAATCAGCGCCGGAATCCAGGAGTAACCGTGCCGGGTAGATTCCGCGCGGTGTTTGAATGTCGGCCTCCACCGTTGGGTAATAGACGCGGCGCGCCCGTTCGCGGCGCACCACGTAAGGGAATTCAATAGATGACCACGGCGTCTTTGGGCGGTGTTTTTTCAACGATGGTTTGCGTGGGGTCAATTCGCTTGCGTTTCAGCACGGCGTAAAGCCCGCGGGCGGACGGGGCGTGAGCGACCGGCCGGCCGGATTTTCGCGCCGTCGCTACAAATTCGCCGGGATATTTCTCGTTAAGCCGGAACTGATCCGCTTGCTTCATGCGGCCAATGTAGTCGTCGAACTCGGGGAGAGCAATCCCAGGGTTTTCCCAGGAACTGCCTTGCCTGCCAGCCTGCGTCCGTCCGCTGGGCGCGCCCGGAGCGCGGACGGTTTTTTGGCTTTGGTTCTTCACAGGGGATTCGGCTCGAAGTCCCGTGGCCGGGCCCGTCACGGCATTTGCTCCACCCGATAGAACCGGTACGGATGGTTCGTCGCCCCGGTGTCGAAAAATCTCCATATCCCATTCGTGGATTCCATCACGCCGATGGGAAGCCAGTTGGTCGCGCCCAGGTTCGTGCTGCCCAGCAATTGGTAATCCCGCCCCGTCTCCCCCAACATGCAAAGCTTGAACGCACCGTTCGTGCGCAGTCCCGCGGGCAGCAGCCAGTGCAGCGGCCACGACAACACCGCCACCTCCTGCGTGGCCCATGTGGTGCCGCCCTGGTTATCCTGCGCCCGGGCGGTGAACGTGTAGAGCGCCGGGAAATCGAGTTCCGCCGTCGTCACCAGCGGCGACCCGACCGCGCCCGCCAGCGGCGCGCCCGCCAGCAGAATCGTCACGTTCGTGAGCGCGCCGTCCACGTCCGCGGCGGCGGCCTGCAACTGGAACGGCACGCACACCGTCTGCGTGGGGCCGCCGGACACCGTGAAGCCGAGGCTGGGATACGCGTTGCTGCCCGCGATCAGCAGCAGGCCCGTGGGCGTGTAGAATTCCGTCAGCCCCAAGAGGCCGGCGTTGCTGGCGGCAAACGCGCCGGACCGCGCCGCGCAAGTCAGCACGTTGAAGAAGTCCCCTGGCTGGGGCGCGAACCCGTTCGTGAACGACACCTGCAACGCGCCGTCCAACGTGGCCGGGCCTGCGACAGCCAAATGCCCATACTGAATGCCGAAAGCCGTTCCGCTGAGAACGAACGCCAATGTCGCAGTTGCGCTTTGGGCATACCCACTCGAGAAATAAAGCACTCCATTCTGGACTTCCAAGGTGCCGCTGTTGTCGAAGGTGACGGCGGAGCTCCAAACGTTGGTGCCGCCGCTTCCACTCTTGCGAATCAAACCCGCGTTGCGGATGTTCCACCTCAGGTAGTTCACATTGTCACTGCGGAGGCTGGTGTCGGTCTGGATGTTGAAAACCCCGCCCACCAGATTGCTCACGGTCGCCGTAGACGGCCCATAGACAGTGGTAGTGGGACCACTGACCAGATCGCCGCCGGTCCAGTTCACTGTCCCTGCGTTGACCAGCATCGCTCCATAATACCCGTTGAAATACTTGTCCCCGCCGCCGCTCAGGTTCAGCACGCCGCCCGCGCCCACCGTCATCTGCCCGTTCAACGTCCCACCCGTCCAGTTGACCGTCCCCAGGAAAGTAAAAGTGTTCTGGAGCGTTCCCGCCTCGAAGTTCAGAACTGCGAAGCTCGGATTCGCCGGCACACTCAGATTGCCCGAATTGATGACGACTCTGTCGCTGGCGGTGGGGATGGTTTGCGGCGACCAGTTGGTGGGATTGTTCCAATCGCTCGATACCGCGCCGGTCCAGATGATCGCGTTGGCGGGGTTCACGGACAGCGTCGCCCAACTGCTGGTCACCGCCCCGAAGGCGTTGGTGAGGATCGCCCGGAATTGCGCGCCGGAATCGGCCAGCGTCACCGGCGGCGTGGCGTAGGTGGGCAGGGTGGCGCCCGGCAGGTTCACGCCGTTCTTTTGCCATTGGTACCCCAGGGGCGCCGCGCCCCCGGCCGTGACGCTGAACACCGCGCTCGCCCCTTCAATCACACTGCGGTCCTGCGGCGGCGTGACAATGGTGATAGCGCCGGAACTGAAATTCGCTGTGAGCGTGTAGTTGCTGCTGGTGTTGAACGAGCCGTTGCCGGGCGGATAGCCATAAACGCGCACCCAGTAATTGCCCGTCGCAATGGCGTTATGAGTGATCGTTTCCGCCGCGCCCACGTCGCCATACGAGCCTTTGATGTAATACGTGTCCGGCCCATAAAGCTCGATGTCGTAGTCGTTGTTCACCGGCACGGTGAGGTTGAAGGTCAGCGCGCCGGCTTCGGTGACGTTGACTTTGAACCAGTCCACGTCATTCGTCGTGCAGATGCGGCCTTGCAGGCTGGCCGGCGGGGTCAGCGATGTCGCGGTGAGGGAAGAGTCGTTCGGTTCATTTGGGTCGAGGCATGGAGCGGGCGGGACGGCGATGAAGTTGGCGACCAAGGTCCGGTTTGAACTCGCCACGAACGTGAACGATGACGAGTTGGTCGCCTCGATCCCGCCTTCGGCCCAGTTCACAAAGCTGTAACCAGGATTGGCCGCTGCGAGCACGGTTACATTGGCACCATCCGGGTAAGCGCCCGCACCGCTGGCGGTGCCAGCGCCGGGCTGCGAAGAATCCACCGCCATCGTGTAATGTTGAGCCGCGGCGGCGGGCAGCAGGCGGCAAGCAAGAACGCGTGTTTCTTGCCCGCCGGTTCCCAACCCCACCAAATTCAGGCCCACCAACTTGCCGGACGGGAGCCGGACCGTTTCCATCGCGGCAGTGAGCGTGTCCCAAGCGGCACTGAAAAGGCTGAGGTCGTTCAATAACTTCCCGTCTGTTTTCAGTCCGAACAGTGATATTCCCAAGCCAACGCGGTCGAGGAACTGGTTCGCTTCGTCGCGCTGCTGCTGGTTGTAGTTCGGTGCGTGATTGATGATGGCGTGCCCGGCATCGAGGGCGAGTTGTTGGCCGGCACTCTCCAGGAGGAATTTCACCGAACCGACACAAACAGGGTTGGCGGGGCCGCCAAAAACCGGCAGGCAGTTGATGGTCAGACCCAGCGCGAAGTCATTCACCGGATTGGAAATGAATTCCGCTCCTTCACCTGCCAGCCCCATGCGCTTTCCCGAGCCAGTTTCATTGCCGAATCGAGAATCTGCGCGTCGGTGAGCACGGGAATGGTTGAGCCAGCCGTGTGAGGAGAGAAGACAATGGCATCCGGTGTGAGAACAATTGGAGGCCCAACGGGCCCGAAGTTCAACCGGAGGCTGTTTGCGGTGAATGCACCAAGGGGCGGTGCCTCCAAGTTGATGACGAACGTCGTGCGCGCTTTGCCAGCAACCAAAACAAAAAGGTAAGCACCGGGCCCGAGCGTTTGCGTTGTCGCTCCCGAGTAGGACAACGTGAAACTCCCGTCGGCGCCGGTGGTTCCTACCATCCGGCTCTGCCGGTAGAACGGGTCTTCAGCGAGGATCAATGCACCTGCGACTGGACTGTCCGCCACGTCCTTCACGACGCCTTGGATCGTAATCGGTGCGCCAAGTGGATAGCTGAAGCTGGAACTGAGAATCGAAATGCTCGCTTCACCGGCGCCGTGGACGAAGAGTGGAAATGCGGCCAGCCAACACACAGCGGCGAGGAAGAAGCGGGGAGCGGATGTCTTCATTGGAACCCCGGTGTGCATGGGCTGGGTCGGAAGCCGTGCGCGGTGACAGTCACGCCTGCGCAGAAACGTACCGACATGGAAGCGAAAGCCAGAAGTCCACAAGCGACTCCGCACAGGATTGAGCGTTTGTACGCCATACCTTTGAAAGCCATTGTTCTCGTATCAGAGTGCGCCACGAGAAACAAGCGGGTTTTCCGCAGAATCTTGCGGCCAGTAGCCGCGGATCTGATGTCGGCGCCTACGCGTAAAGGAGAGTGTCCCGCACGCGTTCTGCCCAGTCAGGCGCCGAAATTCTTGCTTCCACCTGCTGGCGAAAGTCGGGCGGATTCTTTTCCAGCAATTCGCGCAGGCCGGCTTGACCGACGAGGCGCTCGAAATGTGCTTCGCCGGTCGGGTTCGCGGCGGTTGGATAACGCGCCCACTGGAAATGCTCGCGGTGAAGCGCAATCACCGCCGCGAGCAGATGCAAGCCCGTGCGAACGGGCCGTGACACATCCGGCGCGGTCACGCGCAAGCCCACGGCCTGGCATCCCCCGCCAGCGTGAGGCGGCGACAATGGCGTGAAGGTCGTCGCCTCCGCTCGGACGCCGGGCAGGCCGAGCGCGTTGAAAGCCCGCGCCACTTCCGCCGCGTTGAGCCACGGGGCGCCGATGGCTTGGAATGAAAGCTCCGTGCCCCGGCCTACGCTCAGGTTTGTGGCTTCAAACAAGCACAGGCCCGGATACAACAGCGCAGATTCGTAGCTGGCGATGGCGGGTGAGGTCTGAACGAAGGGCAGGCCGGTGTCGGGCCAGTGCATCGCGCGCGTCCAACCGCAGCAGGGAACGACCTGCAAGTTCGCGTGGAGCTTTCGTTCCGCGTTCCAGAGGCGTGCGAGTTCGCCAACGGTGACGGAGTGGCGAATGGGAATTGCCGCGCGACCGACGAAGCTGCCAAACCTCGCCACGTCGAGGATTGGCCCTTCCACCGCCGCCAAATCGCCCCCCAGCGGGTTGGGACGGTCGAGCACGACGAGTGGCACAACGGCTTCTGCGCAGGCTTCGAGCACATGCCACAGGGTCCAGATGTAAGTGTAAAACCGTGCGCCAATGTCCGGGATGTCGAACACGACCGCGTCCAAGTCGGCGAGCGTTTCGCGCGGCGGGCGCATCCGTTCGCCGTAAAGACTGACCACCGGCAAGCCCGTCAGCGTGTCAATGCCGTCGTCCACAGCGGCGCCGTCCGCAGCATTCGCGCCCAAGCCGTGCTCGGGCGAAAAGAGGCGCACCAATTTGAACCCGGCTCGCTGCAATGCGACGCGGCTGCGCACTTGCGCATCGAGCGCTGTGCGCGCGGCGTCGTTCGTCACAAGGCCGAGCCGTCCACCCAGCAAACCCGGCGTCGTGAGGACCTGGTCAATGCCAAACAGAACGCGGCTCACTTGCGTTGTTTCTTCTTCCCGGCGGGTGCGGGTGGCAGCGACACTGCCTTGGGCAAGAGGGATTTCAACTCAGCCACTGTCTTCGCGAAATTCGGGTTTTGGGCGAGGTTGTTCCATTCGTGCGGGTCGGCGTCGTGATCGTAAAGTTCTGCCCCCGCGTTGCCGCCATCCCACTCGGTGTAACGCCAGCGCTCGGTGCGGACGCTGTAGCCCATGATCCGCCGTTCTCCGGTGGACCGCATCTGCTGGGTGATGGCTGGCTTCGACCATTTCGCACGGGGATTCTCCAGCAATGGCTGCAAGCTCCGCCCCTCCGCAGTCTTCGGCGGTTCAAGTCCGCAGAGGTCCGCCAGAGTCGGATAAACATCGAGCAATTCCACCGTGCGCGAGCAAACACCCCTCGCTTTCGCGTTCGGCAAGGCGACGATGAATGGCACGCGGGCGGATTCCTCGAAGAGCAGCGTTTTCTGCCATTGGCCGTGCTCGCCGAGAGACCAACCGTGGTCGCCCCATAGCACCACGACGGTTTTGTCCGCCAGCCCGAGCTGGTCCAGTGCGTCGAGCACTTTGCCAATCTGCGCGTCCACGAAGCTGATGCTGGCGAAGTACGCGCGTTTGAAGAGGCGGAGCTTCTCCTCTTCCAGTCCGTAGTTCGGCGGCTTGGTGGTGAGCGCAATGGACGGAACGTTTGTGACATGCCCCGCCGGTTCGACCGGGAGCAGAACCTTCTCCAGCGGATAAAGCTTGAAGTACTTCTTGGTCGCGATGTCCGGAACGTGGGGCCGGTAAAATCCCGCCGCGATGAAGAACGGTTGTTCCTTGTGTGCCTCAAGCAGGCGGATGGTTTCGGCGGCGACCTTGCCATCGGTTTGTTCCTCGTCGGTTCCCTTGGCTTCCATCCACGCCAGCGAGGCGCCCAGACCGCGTTGCGGGGTGAAATTGATCACGTCGGCCTCATCGTCCTTGTCGCGGCCCCGCGGGTTGACGAATTCATTCCACGACGGCGGATCGTCCAGGCCGCTCGTGCCGATCTGGCCAGGCACCCCGTAGTGATAGAGCTTGCCGACGCGCGCGGAGAAATAGCCGTGGTTCTTGAACAGTTGCGGCAGCGTGACGATGTCCGGGAACACTTGGCGGATCGGCACGCTGTTGTCGTAGATGCGGCTCGTGTCCGGTCGCACGCCGCCGAGCAGTGAGGAGCGGCTGGGGTTGCAGAGCGGATACTGGCAATAGGCGCGGTCAAACCGGATGCCGCGCGCGGCGAGCCGGTCCATGTTCGGCGTCTTCACCAGCGGATGCCCGTAGCAGCCGAGACAGGTGTTCAAGTCGTCCACGGCGATGAGGAGGACGTTGAGTTTGGCGGAAGCAGCCCAGACCTGGGTTGAAGCAATCAAGCTCAGCGCGAGGGACCAAGCCGCGCCCGTTAAACCTGGGAAAATGTTTGTTCGCATGACTCCACCGCCAGTTAACCGCAAAAACCACGGGCGCCGCAACCGCGGAAATGGCCGCGCCACCAAGCGTTCAAGCGCGAGCGCCAAAGAGGAAAGCGCCGTAACCGACGACGTGGTCACGCGGCCCCGCTGTGTCGCCGGAGTTGCGCAGGTCGGTCGTCTCGACCGCCAAGCCACGCGCCGCCGCGGCCAGCAAGAAGCCTCGAATGGCACGATAGCCACAGGCGTGGTTCCCGGTGAGTTGGCCACCGTGGCCGGCTTCGATGTGGTCGGCCGTCGCGCGGTCCAGGCGTCGGGCCGCCTCGTAGCCGTGAAAGTGGCTCAGGTCCGAACTGACCACGATGCGCGTCTCCGGGCCGCCCCAGAGCAGGTCCAGCACTTCGCGAACTTCCTCATCGCTGGCTTCGCCGACGACCAGCGGGACGATCTGGAAATCCTGGAGCGTGCGCTGCAGGAATGGCAGTTCGACTTCGAGGCAATGCTCCTGTTCGTGCGCGGGATCGAACACCTTCACTTGCGGAAGCTCGCGAAGTTGCTTCACGGCGTCCGTGTCCACCACCACGTCGCCGAACGGCGTGGCGAACTTCATGGCGCTGGGCAACGCCAGGCCGTCGAAATAAACGTAGTGCGACGGGCCGATGAGCACGATGCGACTGATTTTCCCGGATTCCTCCAGCCACGGATGGAACGAGCTCCCGGCGATTGGACCGGAAAAAATGTAGCCCGCGTGCGGCGCGATGACAGCCTTCGGAGTCCGCGTGCCGCCGGTTTTCGCTTCGGACAAGAACTCGTCCACCATCCGGTCCAAGGCGTGGGCGCTGAAGGGATAAAAGCGTCCGGCGACGGCAGCGGGGCGGACGTCTGCGCTTCCAAACTTCTGAGCCGGCATCGCCTTCATCCTACGTCAGCCATCCACCCAAAAATCATTGTTGTGAAAAGCCAAAGCATGCCAAGCGCGAGGCCCATCGGACTGAAATGCCGGCGTCGCAAATCGCGAATGCAGATGACGGTGGAGAAAATCCAAAGGCCGACGCAAAGGGACGCCGAACCATACTGGTTCATCCGCAAGAGGTAGAGGCAGGCCAGCGGCGGGCCTATCACCAGCAACAAGGCCCCGAAGATCGCGTAAATGGCAAACTCCAGGGCATCCATCCACGCGAACACCCGCGCAACGTGGTCGAAGAAAGCCCGCATCGTATTCCGCGCGTTCATACCTGCGGAGCAGCATACCGCGGTTGTCAACCATTGTCACTTCGCACGGGTTTGGACGTGGGGGTTCAAAATCCACCTGGACATTCGCCTGGCAAGTTGACGTCAAGAACACTTTCCGCTACATGTAGATGTACTTCGCCATGAAGATGCCTGTATTCTCTCTCGTCGGCGCGCCGACGCACCGGACACGCCTCCCGGGTGACCGCAGTTCCGGCTTCACGCTGATCGAATTGCTGGTTGTCATTGCCATCATCGCCATTCTCGCCGGAATGTTGCTGCCAGCCTTGGGCAAAGCCAAGGTGAAGGCCCAAGCCATCCAATGCATGTCCAACCAAAAGCAACTTACGCTGGCTTGGCTGATGTACGCCGACGACAACCAGGACCGGGTGCCGCCCAACGCCAGCGGCAGCGGGAGCCGGGGAGGGTGGGTGGATGGCTGGCTGGATTGGTCGGGTAGCACGGATAACACAAACGTACTGTTCTTGCTGAATGCAAAGATCGGCCCCTACACGAAGAGCATCGGGATCTACAAATGCCCGGCCGACATCTATGATTGCACCGTCAGAGGCATCAAAATGCCCCGCGTCCGCAGCGTTTCCATGAACTCCTATGTTGGGGTGGTCGAGTCGGACTATGGCCAGAGGCAGAATCCCCCCTGTTACATTTACAGGAAGACCGCCGACATCAAGCGCCCGCCCCCCTCCATGTTGTGGGTGTTTGTAGATGAACATCCCGACAGCATCAACGACGGCTGGCTGACGGACTACTGGCCCGGCGGGGGGGGATGGGGAGATTTGGCGGCGAGTTATCACGCCGGCGCCTGTGGGCTTGGTTTTGCCGATGGCCACGGGGAGATTCACAAATGGAAGGACAAGGGCACGTTGCAACCCGTGACCAAACGAGATATGACTGGCGACCGGTACGCCCCGAACGACACCCTCTGGTTCTTGGAACGAAGCACCGCGCCGATTCAGTGAGTTGGCTTTGGCTGAGCCGGGATGCGCCTCTGATTCTAGCCCAGGGCCGTCCCGGTTCTTCAGCCGCCACCGGCGCTCTTGCTCCGTGGCACACTCTCGCGATAACGCAGACGCTGCATGGACACCACCGCGCTCCAACCTATGGACGAGCGCCGGCCTCCGGCGCTACGTCGAATTCCTGCTCTGGCATTACAAAGTCATGGACGCATTCTGGTTCATTTACGCCACCGAACGTTTCGGCCAGCCGGCGGCGGAGGAATTGAACGCCCAGGTTTGGGGGCGCGTCGGTGGCATGGCCGCGAAGGATTTGGTGACGCGGTTCGGAATCCAGGAGAAAGGGCTGAGAGGTTTCGTGAAGGCGCTGAGGCTTTACCCATGGACGATCCTCATCGGCTACGAAATCGAGGAACGCGAAGACGAGGTGCTGCTCAGCGTTCCCTCGTGTCCGAGCCAGGAAGCGCGGCTCAAACGCGGCCTAGGCGAGTATGTCTGCAAGGAAATGCACCGCGCCGAGTTCGAGAGCTTCGCGCGCTTGATTGACGAGCGCATCCGCGTGGAATGCCTCTTCGCGCCGCCCGATCCGCACCCGAGAGATTGCTTCTGCCGATGGCGATTCAGTCTCACCGGAAAGTCCACGCCGCGCCACTAACGTCTGCGCCGCCGTCCGGGCGCGAAGTGGTAGCCCCCGTGGACGCGCACGCCCCGCGCGCCGCCCGAGTATTCGCTTTGCTGACCGGGCTTGTCCTGTTCAAACAACGCCGTGTAGCGGTAATTGAAATTCTCCAGCTTCACCCGCGCGACTTTCTGGCTGATGAACCGCTCGATGGCTCGGACATGCTTCATGTCTTCCGCCACCATCAGCGTGAAAGCGTCGCCGCTTGCCTCCGCGCGGCCCGTGCGCCCAATGCGATGGACGTAATCCTCCGCGTGCTGCGGCACATCGTAATTGATCACATGGCTCACGTCCGCGATGTCCAGTCCGCGGCTCGCGATGTCGGTTGCCACGAGCACTTCGAAGCGGCCTTCGCGGAAGCCACGCAGGGCCTGCTCGCGTTCGCGCTGCGTCCGGTTCGAGTGCAGGACGGCCACGGCGTGGTTGTTCCGTTTCAGATGGCCGGCGATACGGTCCGCGCCGTGTTTCGTGCGACAGAAGACGATAACGGAGTCGTATTGAACCTGGTCCAGCAACGCCAGCAGCAGTTCGGTCTTTTGCATGTCCGCGACGGGATAGATGACGTGCTTGACGGTTTCGGCGGGCGTGCGGCGGGCGCCGATCTGGATGGTCTGCGGGCTCTTCATCGCCCAGCGGATGAGCGTCTCGATTTCCGGCGGGATGGTGGCGGAGAAGAGCATCGTCTGCCGTTCGCGCGGACAACGGTCGAGAATGCGGCGCACGTCCGGCAGGAAACCCATGTCGAGCATCCGGTCGGCCTCGTCGAGCACGAGGTGTCGGACGAGGTTGAGCCGGCAAGTACCGCGACCCAGGTGATCGAGCAATCGCCCCGGCGTGGCCACGAGCACGTCCACGCCGCGTTTCAGGTCGTCCAATTGCTTGCCATAACCCACGCCGCCGAAGACCACCGCGATGCGCAGGTCGGTGAACCGCGCGAAATCGCGGATGGCGGTCTCCACCTGGGCAGCGAGCTCGCGCGTGGGTTCGAGCACCAACAGGCGCGGGCCGGGCGCGTGGCGGTCGAGCTTCTGGAGAAGAGGCAGCGCGAACGCGGCGGTCTTGCCCGTGCCGGTCTGTGCGCTGCCAATGATATCCCGGCCTTCAAGGAGGAGCGGAATGGCGCGCAGTTGGATAGGCGTGGGGTCCACATAACCCATCGCCTGCACGCCCTGAAGCATCGCCGGTGAAAGCCCGAGTTTTGAAAATGGCATGGCCGGAGTTTGCTCCGAAAGCCGGCAAATGTCGAACGCAGAAACGCGGCCCGGAAGCACGCAAGCAAACCGCCGCCGCGGAGCCGGTGCCGGCTCGACGGCGGCGGATGGGTTTCGAGGCCAAAAGGCGGGGAGCCGGTTAGTGGCCCAAGATGCGTTTGGCTTTGCTGTCCAGCGCCTCGGTCATGAACGGGATGCCGATTTCCTGTTCAGTCTCGCGATTCCCGGCCATGAGGTCGTCGCGAGAGATCGCGTTGACCGTAAACCGGCGGGCGCCGGCCATGAGTTGCTGCAATCCGGCGCGCAGCTTGTCGGCGAACGTCCAGATGGCGATGGCGCCGTAGGGGATGTTCGCCATCTCCGCCGTACCGACCTTCTTCTGAACGTCGAAGTAGTTGGCGAAGATCTCCTCGGGCCGGATGCCGACCTCGGTGACGGTGCTGGGCAGGGTATCCCAATGGCCACTGACTTTCGCGCGGCGCTCGGGGTGCAACGCGCCCTCGATGTTGCTGCCCACGAAGCCGGGAATCATCATGCTCCGGCCCATGCAAATGAGCTTCACAAACGGCGCGCCCAAAGAAAGGGCTTTGAAGATGTGGTCTTCGCGCGCCAGGCCGCCGGCGAAGGCGAGGTCCACCACGCGCTTCTTCTTCCGGGCGAGAATGGAAGCGTACTCGTGAGCCTTGTTGTGTAGGTAAATGGACGTCACGCCCCAGGTTTCCATCATATTCCATGGGCTCATACCGGTGCCGCCGCTCGAACCGTCAATCGTCAGCAGGTCCACCTGCGCGTCGGTGGCATATTTGATGGCCATGGCCAGCGCTTCCATGCCGTAGGAGCCGGTCTTCAGCGAGATGCGGTTGTAGCCGATCTTGCGCAGGTAGGCGACGCTGTCATGGAACGATTCCTCAACTGCCTGCGGCGAATCCAGGTCGGTGTAACCGAGCCGGCTGTGGCGGGCGAAGGACTTGATCGCGCCCGCTTTGAACGCTTCCTGAACTTCCGGCAGCGTCGGGTCTGGATCGAGCAGGTAGCCACGCTTGGCCAGGAACAGGGCATAGTCCAGCTCGGTCACCTGAATCTCGCCGCCGATGCACTTCGCGCCCTGGCCCCATTTCAGTTCGATGATGACTTTGTTGCCGAACTTCTCAATCACGTATTCGGCCACGCCATTACGCGTGTCTTCCACGTTCAACTGGACGATGATGGCGCCAAAGCCGTCATGGTATCGGAGAAAAGTGTTGATGCGGCGATCCAGCTCGGGCGACTTCACGATGCGCCCTTTCTTGATCACCGCCTCACGGTCCACGCCGACCACGTTTTCCCCGATGACGATGGGGAATCCCACCAGCGCCGCGCCGATGGCGAAGGAGTCCCAGTACTTGGCCGCCACGAACGTCGAGCCGAGCGCGCCGGTCATCATCGGAACGCGCGATACCGTCTTGACCTTCTGGCCGAACTCGGCCTGCGTGCACACCTTGGTGAAAAGGCAATCGTCGGCCGAATTCGTCAGCCCTTTCGGGAGCCCATGCGCGCCGTAGTTGTAACCTTGGATGCGGAGCGAGTTGTAAGTGACGCCGACGTGCACCGTCGTGCCGCTGCCGGCGGTCACGTTCCCAAAATCCCGCGGGTAAAGGAGCTTGCGGCCCCGCAAACTCGCCAGCCAGGTTTCACATCGTCCTTTGCAGTCCGCCCGGCAGAGCGTGCAGAGACTGGACTCCGCGCTGTTGCCCCGGTTGACCGTGCCCAATACATCATTGGTTTTGCCCCATTCAAACATACTCAGCCCTTTCTCTTTTTGTTTTGTTGTGCTTCCTTCCCGATGTCGCGGCGAATTACACGCGCACCCGCAGGGCGGTCGCGGTTGAGGGCGACACTAAAGGAAGGCGTGGGACGGCGGCAACTGAATTCGTTGCATAACACTTCCGGCTTCCCCCAGTATGTCCGGCGGCTACGCTGCCCTGGTGAAAGCCATCGCCATTCAATTCGACATCGCGTGGGAGAACAAACCCGCGAACTTCGCCACCGTCCGCCGGTTGCTCGGCTTGGCCACGCCGGAAGAGGATTCGCTCGTTGTGCTGCCGGAAATGTTCGCCACCGGCTTCAGCATGAACACGGCGGCCATCGCTGAAACCGCTGGCGGCGAAACGGAACAGTTCCTCGCAGCAACCGCGAAGGAATTCGGCGTGTGCCTCGTCGCCGGCGCGGCCATGCGCGGGCGCGACGGCCACGTGCGGAACAAGGCGCTGGTGTTTTCGCCGGAGGGCGGGTTGCTGGCGTTCTACGCGAAGATGCGACCCTTCACGCCGGGCGGCGAGCACGAGCACTTCACTGCGGGCGAACGGCCGGTGGTCTTCCGCTGGGGCGAATGCAGCGTTGCCCCGTTCATTTGCTACGACCTCCGTTTCCCGGAACTCTTCCGCGAGGTGGCGGCTTCGCATCGTCCCGAACTGTTCGTCGTGATCGCGAACTTTCCGGCGAAGCGCATCGCGCACTGGCGGATCTTGCTCCAGGCGCGTGCCATCGAGAACCAGGCTTACGTCGTCGGCGTCAATCGCATTGGCCACGATCCGTTCAACGACCACAACGGCCAGTCGTTGATCGTGGATTCTCTGGGCGAAGTTCTGGCTGACGCCGGCGAGGGCGAAGGTTTCATCCGCGCGGAGGTGGATTTGCCAAATCTGCGGAAGTATCGCGGCGGTCTGCCGTTCCTCGACGATCAGGAACCATTACGCACCGGGTAGCGCCGATTCCTCAGCCCGCCACGAACAGCAGTTGCCGCTGGCCCCAACCGGATTGCGCCTTGAAGCGCAGCACGCCGCTTTCGAAGGTGCACGCAATGGCGTCGCCCAGCGAGCCGGGCCGGCCACCGTGGAAAAAGAGCCGGCCCTTCTCCACGCCCGGCGGCAGCGGCACGGAGACTGCCGCCTCACCTTGAACCCAAAGCTCCAGCACCGCGCCGCCTGGCACGCGGCGCGCCGGAAGCACCGGCGCCCAGGCGATGAGCGCCATCGGCTGACTGGCGAACGCGTGTTCCTTGCCGTCAATCGCGATGCGTTGGCAGTTGTGACCGGCAAATGCGGCGAGCGCGCCGCGGTCGTTGAGCCTGAACGCCACCGTCATCACGCCGTCGTAGGTCACGCGATGGCCGTTCACGGCAAAGTCGCGCAGTTCCAGCTTGTCCGGCGGCAGGGGATTCTGCGCGAGAATTTCGGCGTCCTGCTTGGCGTCGCGATGAAAGCCGCCCGGCCAGCTTTCCTCGTGTGTCCGGTAATGCGCCGCGATGCTTGTCGTGCCGTTTGGAAACGCGCAGGCGAGATACGGTGTCGTGCGCGAAACCACGCTGGGATTGTCGCTGGCGGGCGCGTCGGGCCCCGACTTCGGATACGCGCCGAGTGCGTGCAGAATCTCAAACCATGTCCGCACTTCTTCGCCGAGCGACGCTGCTTGGTCGTCGCGCGGGCGGAAACCGAGAAACGTCGCCGAGCCGCCTTTCGCGTTTGCGCGGTGGACGCCGACGACTTGCTTGTTCAACTGGGCCACAGTTTCAGCGTCGGCCTCCGGCTCGACTGGGTAAACCAAGTCCACCAAAAAATCCGTGAGCACGGTTTGCGGCGGCACAGTCTTCAGCGCGCCGGTGAAATGGATTTGCCGCCCTGGCATTTCCTGGCCTTCAACGCCGGACTTGGCGCTTTTCACGCCCAAGAGCTTCTGCCAGCGCGCGAGGACCGATTGGCCGGCGAGGTCGAGCCGAGGCGGCGGCCCAGACCAAACCAGCTTGCCGCCGGCTTCCACGAACTTTTCGAGGAAGGGCAGGAGTTCGGCGGGCGGCAGCGGCTCAAACAGCACTGCGAACGTTCCGAAGCGCCGTCCGGCCAATTCAATTTTCCCATCCTCGTTGACATGGCCACGCTCCAGTAATTTTCGCGGCGTGACGTAGTTCGCGTAGCCGTACTGAACCATCCACGAGCCGAAGCGTTCCTCGCACGCCACGAGCGAGAGCGGATACAGCATGAGCACGTCGGTGTCGCGGTGCTGCATGTCCTGCACGGCGGCAAACCACGGATGCGCCGACGCGCCGAACGCATCGCACACGGCCTGGTGGCGGCGGCCCACTTCGCCGGGCATGCCCCACGCGGCGGCGTAGGCTTGCGGCACGCGGTTCAGAATGCCGGTCGAGCAGGCGAGCGCGATGCCGTAGTAGTTGCGGTCCGACCAGCCGCCCTCGGCGTGGTCGTTGCCGCCGCCGGTCAGGAACTCGTTCCACTCGAAGTAATCGTCGCACGCGGACGCCGCCTGCTGCACGGTGTTCGACCAGACGAAGTCCGGCGTGTATTCGTACTGGCGCGGGGCGCGGCGGAGGTTGCCGGTGTGCCAGTGGTCAATCGTCGGGCTTTGCGCCCAGGTGGCGTGCGCGCGGGCTTCGAGCTCCTGGCCATATTTCTTCTCGGCAAACTCCTTCGCCTTGACGAACAACTCCACGACGCTGCGTTGGAGCAAATCGAAGTACCGGCGGCGCAGCAGGAAGGTTTTCTGCACTGCGTCCGGACTGTCGCCGAAGACGTGTTGTGCTGGCGACCGCGCTTCCAAATCCGGCAGAAACCCGTGCTGGCCGTAGGCGAAATAGACGAGGAACTTCTCGAAGTCGGCGAACTCCGCGCCGTAGAGCTTGGCGAAAGCCCCCGCCATGTGCGGCGTGAGATAGCGGAAGGTGAATTGGCCCTCGTCGTGATGGCTGAAGTAACCCCAGTCCTGCTGGATGTGCATCTCGTCGGCGTAAAGGCCGTTGAGCGGCACACCCGCCGCGTGGTAGCGGTTCACGAGGTCTTCGAGGAACGGCAGCGCCTTCGGGCTGAAATAATCCATCTCCGGCACGTCGTAGCGCACGACGACCAGCACGCGGTTGAGCGGGCCAAGCTGCGTCTCGCCGCTGCCGCGCACCGTCATGCGCCGCGCCCGCGTGATCGTCACTGCGGATTCGTCCACGTCAATCTCCGGCGCGGTTTTCAACTCGACGATGTCCGCCGGGTTGACGGCGTGGAAGTTTGTGCCGCCGACGCGCTGCTCGCGGAAGGCGAACACCCGGACGCCGGAGCGCTGGAGTTCGATGCTGCCCTTGTTGTTCGTCCAGCGACGCTGTTCCCAAAGCGACACGGTGAACTTGCCTGTCGCTGGATCGCGATAGCCTTCGCGGTATTGAACCCAGCGGCCCGTTTCGCCGGTGGCGCGCGCGTAACCGCGGCCAATTTCCAGCGGGCTGAGCAGGCTCAACTCGAAGCCCAGCCCGTAAGTCTTCAGCGTCTCGCCCATGCGGGCAAGGCGGCGGATGTAGTCATCGGTGTCGGGCAGGAGCGCGCGCGGCTTGCCGCCCTGGCCGGCGCGGTATTGCGTGAAGAACTCGTCGAACGCGAGGATCACCGTGCGCCCGCCGGCAGCTTTGGTCTGCTCGCAAATCTTGCGGAGCGTGGTCGGGTTCGGCGTCTTGCTCAGGCTCAGGTCCACGATCTTGTCGGGATCCTGCAAATCTTCGAGCTGCTGATCGCTGACGAGAATGATGCCGCCCCGGTGTATTTGGAACTGCCACGGGCCGGGAAACTTCAGGGCCGGGTCCGGCAACGCAGCTTTCTCTTCCGCCAAAACCTTGCCCGCGAAGAGCGGCGCGGCGGAAGCGGCGATGCCCAAGCCGCCGAGGTGTTGGAGAAACTCCCGGCGTGAGTGGCTAGAAATGAAAACAGGCATGTGGGGTACAAAATGTTTCATGGCATCTCGAACTGACGCAGCTTGGCGCAGCCCGTTGTCTGAGCGCAACTGCGGAATCCTTCACCATGCGCCGGCCTCAAACGCGAAGTCACGCCAGAGCCGCAAACGAAAAATTTTGGACTGCGGCGGGAAGCGAAGCGCCACGCCGCTTTGGGGAGTTGCCTCGCACCCGAAGAGCGGTGTCGCCGCTTCGCTCTGCCACCGCAGTCCAAAATCTTCGGCCAGAAAATCCACTTGAGCGACCACGCCAGGCGGGACTACTGTTACCCCATGCCGGTAATGGAAGCACCGAAAGCAGTCGTCCGCGGGCCGCAAGTCTGGCCGCTCGGCGTGAAGGCGTATCATGCGCTGGGTGAGTTGGGCCTCATCCCCGAGAGGACTGAACTGCTTTACGGTCAAATCTACCACAAAATGCCCAAGTCTCCTCTTCACCGGTTTCTTTCCCAACGCCTGCTGCGCTGGTTGCGCCAAGTCAATCTTGCAGGCTGCTTCGTTTGGCAGGAACAGCCTATCACCTGTGTGGACTCGGAGCCGGAACCGGACCTGTCTGTGATTCGCGGCAACGAGGATGACTTCTTCGCCGAGCACCCGCGCACCGCCGAACTGGTGATCGAGATTTGTGTGAGCAGCCACGAGTACGACCGCTCCAAACTTCGCGCCTACGCCAGTGCCGGCGTGAAGGAATGCTGGCTGGTGCTGGGACCGGAGAAACAGATTGAAGTCCACCGCCAGCCGCAGGGAGAGCAGTTTGCCGCACGCGCGCTCCACGGACCGGGCGGCTCGCTGACCAGCGCGGCGGTGCCGAGCTTCGCCGTCGAGTTGGACCGCCTCTTTGCGGCCTGACAAGAGTGTCGGAGGTGAATCCCTCTATCTTCCCGCGCGGAGCGAACTGCCCGCGGTAATCAGGGCCACGGCGAATAGGATCAGCCCTTGTCACCTCACGCGGCGCAGCTTGGCGCAGCCCGGCGTTCGAGCGCAACTGCGGAATCCCGTTGCATGACCAGCCGCCGTCGTTCAGCGCTGGGACGCTTGCAGTTCAGAGACAGGCGGCGTATAACCGGCCCATAGTTCTTCAGCGAAGAACGAATGTAGAACAACAACTGAAACAGATTTAGCGCAGCACGGCTGCGGCCTTACCGAAAAACCGCAAATCGCGGTGCCTCTCGTGGGGGGGTGCGCTGAGTTCGCGCCCATTCGTTTTGGCTGTGTCTGGCGGTGCGCTGGGAAAGGAACCGAATGGCCAAAAAGAAAACAGCGCAGCGGAAGCAAAAAAGGAAGCCAGCGCAAGCCAAACAAGAGAGTCGCCGGCTAGGAGTCTGTCGGACTTTTTTCGAGGAGAGTTTTCTGTGAATTGAACGCCGACGTGGCAGGCGTCGTCCATGTTGCCATCATGGCTCACCGATTCCAGAACACCGAC
>Ga0315277_10001500_pt1 | contig 34033 bp, 30 predicted proteins | sample YL17G05_15_MG_FD_203695 | JGI IMG/M metagenome (GOLD analysis project Ga0315277, IMG submission 203695) | Sediment microbial communities from Yellowstone Lake, YNP, Wyoming, USA - YL17G05_15 | ecosystem: Environmental > Aquatic > Freshwater > Lake > Sediment | place: USA: Wyoming | collected...
GATTCTCAGGTTGTAGAAAATCCAATAATCTCTGTTCATCATTTGCTAGAGTCTCTTTAACATAATTCTTTTGCTCTTTCGACAGAGCATAGCTTCCCTTAAACTTTTTGAGATAAGTCAGGATTCCTTTTTGAAAATCTCCCTTGTAATCTATGTGCTTTTTCAATATTTCTTCAGATTGGACGGGATCAAATGCAGGAATCTCTTCTTCGAATAGAAATTCGATAATGCTGCACAGAAGAAAAGACTCTTTCATTATTGGTAGATAATCTGGTTCATATTTGAGACAAAAATTGATAAATCCATCTCGCAAGCCTGGAAGTACATAGAAATAGCTTGCGTTTTTCTTGGCATAATCCAATAATACCCTTGTACCAAAATATGCATACTCTCCCCCTTCGCCACCAGGCTCGTCTCCCACTGCTATACGTAGGTCTTCAAGTTGTTCGTCTGTAGGAGGTGAATAGTTTGTAGCTAAACGTAAAACATCATTGGGGATTTCAGTAAACTTTCCATAGGGACTTGACAGCAGTGATTTGCCGGATGGGGGATTTCCAAAATAATGCAATTCATCAAATGTAAGGCTCAGTTTTGGTAGGATAAACTTGTACCATGGCTGCCCGATTTCGAAACCTACAACAAGATGAAGATAGGATGACGTTTCGATGACAATCTTCAGCATTTCAAAGCACTCATTCAGTTGAACTTGGGCTTGAGTTTTTCCTCATTAGAGAGAGTGCTCAGTTTCACATAAGTCTTTTATCTCTTGAACGCGATTATACTATTTGTCGTCTTGTTTTGTGGTGTCTTCAGGCAGCTTCCTCTCTAATGGTGCTGTCGACGTTGTACAACTTCAACCAATCGGGTATGAATATTGAAGGAAAACTGCAATTTGAGGAGGGTACGCCGGCACATTTTTCTCTCGGAATCGTAAAGTCTGCAGACGGCCTTGCCTAGATTTGCGTTATGGGCACAAGAAACGCCGCTAGGTGACTGCGTTAAACAGCATAGGCCACACAAGCCCATTTTGGCATTCATAACCTAGAGCCCAAGCTGGCGCCACGAATTTCGCCTGATAAGTGAAAAATCTTGTAGAAACGTTGAAGGTCTTTGTGACCAATCCATTTTCCATAAGTTACAGGAGACAGGTGAAACTTATTACGATTTCTACGTTAGTGTGTGCTCATAAAGTTAACGTCCAAACCTAGACTCTATCCTTCTCATGTAATAGGGGCGCGAAAAAACATATACCAAAAGAATGGACATGTGTGATACCAGTGGGTCGATTAATGAAAGCAAGCAAGATATGCAAATGGCAGGCTGTTTTCAAAATTGTACCAGCCGGAGTTGCCGTTACGGATGTTAAAGACCTTCCTGAAGTGAGGCTTATTACCGGAGTAGGAAATAACAAATATATTACATCCATTGAAATCACGACGCCTGATTTATCGTTTGTTGAAGCAGTAACGTATTCGAAATTGATGGCCAATCGATGCATTGATATAATCTCGTACATTGTTGGTCATGGCGTCTCTTACAGCTTGGGACAGATTACTGAAATAGGACCGTCTGGAACGGTAAAAGAAGGACATGCTTTCTGTGGCGTTGATACCTTACTGGCAAGACCGCAGAATGTTGATATCACAAGGGCTTCGTTTTCAGATGTTTTGCAGAACAAGAATTCGAAACTTGCTCGACAACTATCGCATTATAGACGAGGAATCGCCTCTCCAGATATAATCGAACAGATACGGGAATTCTATCTAGTATTGGAAGATGAGTATCCTAGCAATCACCCCTTTTTGCAGAAATATAGGTATGTCCGTAATCTTGTTAGTCATGCAGAACTAGACACTGAGCGTTCTGTTGAAGAAGCTAAAAAAATAGTTGGTAAAGCCTATCTTGACCCTTCTGCCCCTGAAGACATGGACGCTCTCCAAACTCACCTAAATGAAATCAAGTACGAAGCTGAGCGAGTGATTAAGTCCAAAATCTAGCGTGCAGTGCTACGCAGCAAAAAGATACTTGGTCTTGATATAATCACGGGTCTTCGTTGCCAGTGTCAATTCGCCTTTGTTTATCTTATTTGCACTTCTTAGATGGGCTAATGTTTACCATTAACCGTCTTCGCCTAATTGGATGACTACTGCAGTCTAGACACTTCTCAAGTTGTTCGGTATTCTCTCTGGTGCTTAGCGCGGGCTTTCGTGTTTCTTTGGGACTTGACCCCGTTTGGGCTCTAATCCCCGCGGGCCCGCTTTTTTGCCAAGATTGCTGCTGAAGCAGCGCATAGTGCATAGGTGCGTGTGATGAGGAGTCTGCACATAGTTCACTGGTCTTTGCATAGTTCAGTCGGCAGCCAGCATATTCACTCATTGCGAGAGGTACTCACAAGACCTCTAAGCTGGACCGCGTACGCATAGTTGAACTATTGCGGAAAAAGTGCAGTGAACTATACTACGGTCTACCCGAGCATGGGCCGCCTGCATTTCATACGTGCCTAGCCTAAGACCCGAACCTAATCCATGCTTCCTCTGACTCGTTATGGCTGAAACACGGGTGAGACAGGAAAAGAACTAAATCTGCCCGAACGTGCCAACTGTGAACGAGTGGAAAGATGCGGGCAAAGGTGGCAGCGGCGTTTGCTGCAGTCTATCTTATCTGGGGCTCCACCTACTTGGCTATCAGCTTCGTGGAAGAGTCCTTGCCACCCTTCTTCATGGCAGGCACGCGGTTTCTCATCGCAGGCTCCATATTGTACGCTTTGATCAGGCTGCGCGGCACTTCCCGCGAAACCAGATCAGACTGGGGCAAAATGTTCGTGACTGGCGGCCTCATGCTGTTGGGCGGGCACGGCGCTGTCATATGGGCAGAACAGTGGGTGCCCTCAGGACTGACTTCTCTCCTGGTTAGCACCGTACCGTTATGGATGGTTCTCTCGAACTATCTGTGGAATCGATCCAAACCCAACGCTAAGGTCGCCGCAGGTTTGGCCCTGGGTTTTATTGGCGTCATCCTACTAGCAGGCGGCGTGGAAAACCTGGGAGCGAGTAGCGTTGATATTACCGGGGCAGCAATCCTCGTTTTCGGCGCCTTCTTATGGGCCAACGGTTCACTCTACTCACGCTCGGCAAAGCTTTCTTCTTCCCCTCTCTTGGGCACAGGCATAGAGATGCTTGCAGGCGGACTGTTACTGCTCATAGCGAGTTTGATTCTCGGCGAATGGACCCACATCAGATTGGATCTAGTCTCTGCTCGCTCCGCAGTTTCCTGGGTCTACCTAATCGTCTTCGGCTCGCTCGTGGGGTTCACTTCTTACATATGGCTACTGAAAAACGTGCCTCCGTCCCAAGCCTCGACATATGCCTACGTAAACCCTATCGTCGCAATGTTTCTGGGATGGGCACTCGCACACGAGCCTTTCAGTTTGAGAAACGCGGTAGCAGCAGCGATAATCCTAGCCGCCGTGGTCATCATAACCGCATACCAGACCAAAGAAAAATCCTCAGAAAAGACCAAGACATGAGATAAAAATGCTGCTGGACTCGAAACGGCGTGCGACCATCTGCATTGTATTGGGCTAGGTCTCGAAGGCTTTTAGCAGGCTGTCAATGGCTTTCGCGTTGTTCTCGCCGTTGTAGCCGCCTTCCAAAACAAAGAACGTGGGCTTCTTCAGTGCCGCAATACGCTTTCCGATTCCTCTGTAACCCTTCTCTGTCAGCCCAAGCGACGCCAAATCTCCTGCGTGCGTGTCAAAGCCGGCGGAAACAGCCACAACCTCAAACCTTTCCAGATCAATCATGCTCAAGGCACCATCAAGAGTCTCCAAATAAGCCTCGTCCCCGCAGTCTGCCCACAAGGGAAAATTCAAAGCGTTGCCCACGTTGGCGCCGCCCGTGCCCGGATATTCCGGGGACCTGTGCAATGAAAGATACGTTACTTTGCCGTCTCCTTCGAAAACCTCCTGCGTTCCGTTACCATGATGACCGTCAACGTCCAAAATCAAAGCAGGCTTATTCAGATGTCTCACGGCGACTGCGACGTTGTTGAAATAGCAGAATCCTCGCGTGGAGGCTCCAAGCGCTGCGCCGTCTCTACCAGCATGGTGCCCAGGCGGCCTCATAATCGAAAACCCGCCGATCTTCGCTGCTAGCATGGCTCCACCTGCTGAAAGCTTAGCAAACTCAAAAATGTTCTCGTATGCTGGCGTGTCTGAATCTTCAACCAGACTCTTCTTAACATTCCAAACATAGTCCGCCTCGTGAACCTTCAGCAAATCATCCTCGCTGGCAGGCTTAGGCTCCAGAAAATCGTAGCCCAATCGCTTCAGAACGTTTGCTGCCCGCCTAACCCTGCTAGGCCCCTCAACATGATACTGCCCATAACCCAAACACTTCTCTGAAAAGATTATCCTCGTCCTCATAATCTCCCATCATCCACAACACATAAGCTATCGGTTTTCAGAATACTGTCAAATTATTTGGGACAGTTGACTATTATGATTTTTGATACCCTGAAAAAGTAAAAGTCAGACAGACATAGATATTCATAACCAAAAAAACTTATCTGTAGACCGCTTACAGCTACTGACTATGGAAAGTGCAATGGAAAAGATCAACTTTCTTAGGCGTGGACTTATCTCAATATTAGTTGGTTCATTTGTTCTCGCAGCTGGAGTGGCTCTCTATTTCATACTGAACGCTGGAACAACATTTCTGTATGTCATTCTAGGATTTTCCGTTCCTTTCCTCTTCATAGGATCCATCCTTATTAAATGGCATTTTGCAAACCGCAAGAGAAAGAGACAGGAGCCTTCATTACAAATAACTTAACAGTATCAGTTTTCAGATTAAAATATTGTACCCCAAGAGGGTATTTATGGCCACTATATAACTAGCGCCCTAACTCATCATGCAATGCGCTACCGTTCACCAGCGTCAACGAAGTAAATCCCTTGTGAGCAGTTTAAGCCAGTGTTTGAATCAGATGTTCTTCCACAAGCAATAAAAACGCAGAATCTAATAATGTTCTATTGATATGTTGATGTGAGAGGTCTCCTTGGCGTCTCTTGAGCGTGATCGTGTTCCGAGTGCTCGTCCTATCGCTGCGAAAGAGGTTCCGCTTGTCGATAGAACTGAAGAAATGAATGTATTGAAGGAGGCCGTTTACAGGGCGGTCCACGGTGAGGGCGGTCTTGTTTTCATTCATGGTGAGGCGGGCATTGGAAAGACAAGATTGGTCAGAGAGCTTGGTGCCTATGCACGATCGCGTGGAGTGCAAGTTCTGTACGGCAGATGCCCAGCACTGTTTAGGATGGACGGTGTTCCCCCTTATATTCTCTGGAAGGAAGTCATCAAAGACTATCTGGAAACATGCACTCCAGAGCAATTATACAGAGTTGTCGGCTTTTATCCTGCTGAGGTTGCCAAGCTAGTTCCAGAACTCAGGCAGAGGTTGGCGACAATTCCTCAGTCTTTTCCGATTAGCCCTGAGCAGGAGCAGAACAGGCTTTTTGAGGCAGTTTCGCAGTTTATCACCAACATCTCTAAAGAGACTCCTTTGCTAGTGGTTCTTGACGATTTGCAGTGGACCGATCCATCTTCACTATTGCTACTGCATTATCTGGCTCGTGGCGTGCAGAAGACACCATTACTTCTCTTAGGAGCTTACCGCAGCACTGACATTGACGATAAGCATCCTCTGACTCCAGTCTTAGCTGAATTGAACAGGGAACGCTTGCCTCAGGAAATGCAACTGAAGCGAATGTCCTTCAGCGATGTTTCAGAGATGATCAAGAACATCTTGGAGCAGGAGGATGTTCCAGAAGAGTTCTGCAAACTAGTCTATGAAAAGACCAGGGGCAACCCGTTCTTCGCCGAGGAAATAGTGAAGTCTCTGAAGGAAGATGGAGTCATATACCGCGAGGAGAACAGGTGGGGAATCAAAGACATTTCCAAGATTGAATTTCCTAAAACCGTTAAGAGCGTCATTAAAGCAAGAATAGGGCGATTGGACGATGAATACCAGAATGTTTTGACCTTTGCCTCCTTTGTTGGAAACGATTTCACTTTGGAAGCAATGTGTGCGCTTACGGGTATTGAAGAGAACAAGCTTCTTGAGATAATGGATGGACTGCTTAAGACAGGTTTTATCAAACACACAGTTATCCGAGGAGAAGATATTTGCTCCTTCGCCGATATCATTATGAGAGACGTCGTGTACGAAGAAGTTGGCCCTTTCAAACGCAAGAAACTTCACGGAGTTGTGGGGAGTGCTTTGGAGAAAATCTATGCTGAGACGATTGAGGAGCATCTCGGGGAACTTGCTTCTCACTTTCTTGAGAGCGGAGACAAAGAAAGGGCACTTGATTACTTCTTGAAGGCTGGAGAAAAAGCTCAGAGGATTTATGCCAACGCTGAGGCTGCTTCCTACTTCCAGTCTGCACTAAGGCTACTAGACGAGAAGGAAGGTGAACTACAAAAGAAGGGGCGTGTCCTCGAGCAGCTCGGAGACGTTAAGAAGCTTGTTGGCGAGTATGAAGTTAGCGTCAAATATTGGACTGAAGGATTGCACTTGCGGAATCAACTTGATGAAAAATCAGATGTCGCAAGATTACACCGCAAGGTGGCGAATGTTCTTTGGGAAGATGTTGGCGATGTGACCAAGGGGAAACAGCATTTCGACGAAGCTTTGAAGATTTTGGAAGCTGAGCCTGAAAGCGTTGAACTTGCACGCCTCTATGAGGAGATAGCTCACATGCACTATCGCATCGGAGATATACGTCAAGCTCGGTCTTGGGCTGAGAAAGCGCTTGAACTGGCTAAAAAACTGAATGCCAATGAAGTTGTTGCCAATTCGTCCATCAGCCTGGGAGTAGCTCTTCTTAATGCAGGGGATTGGAATAGAGCAGTTGAATGCCATGAAAGAGCACTGAAAATAGCACTTGATAATGGTTTTAAGGAAACAGCGTCTCGCGCATACAACGCCTTGGCCGTCGCGCTTCCGGCTGAGGAGTGGGAAAGAATTATCGAATGCTACGAAAAAGGTCTGGAACTGGCTAGAAAAGTGGGGTCTGTTCAATTGGTATGTATGATTGGCGGGAATCTGTCGGGCATGTGTATCGGAATGGGAAACATGGACAAAGCTGTTTCCATAATGGAAGAATTAACTGCATTAAGCAGAAGAACAGGCAATCTGCCTGCACTCTCCGGCTCAATCGATATGCTTGGATTCGTGAATCTTGTGTGGGGAGATTGGGACATAAGCGAGCAATACCTTAAGGAGGCATTAGGACTTTCCCAAAAACTGAACGATCATGGACTGATCGCTGGCTGTTATTTTGATCTCGGATTTCTATATATGAAAAAAGAAGACTACGCGAAAGCAAGAGAATTCTTTCAAAAAGCATGTGAAGTCTCCGAGAAAGCTGGGGCGAAGTTCTTTCAAATGTATTGTTCTGCCTTAGTTGTCTGGTCGCACATCGAGATTGGAGAAACCGAGAAAGCTAGTAACCTACTTAATAACGTTCACATTTTCGCGTGCGAGGTCAAGGACAAACTGTTGATCGCCGTGGCAGAAGCACTGGAAGGAATGATATTCCGCTCCCAGAAGAAATGGGAAGTTTCGATCGATCATTTTGAGAAAAGTCTTCAAGAGTTCGAATCCATAAACGCAAGGCAGAGATTCATTTTCCATTTCGTCAATTTTCTCCCATGCGAGTATGCTCGAGTCTATATAGAAAGGGGTCAAGAAAGTGACAAAGAAAAAGCTCTCAGTCTCCTTAACCAAGCACTAGGAATGTTCCAGAAAATGGGTGCCAAGAAGGACGTTGAAAAGGTAGAGGCAAGAATAGTTTTCATAGAAACAGGCAAAGTGGTCTCGAAGCCCAAGCCCATAGATCATGTCTCCACGGGACATGCAGATCTTGACAAGCTGCTGTGCGGAGGCCTGCGTTCAAGCAGCGCTGTAGTGTTGACCTCACCTTCATGCAACGAGAGGGACTCGTTAATCAAGAGTTTTCTTAAGACAGGGGGAGAGAAAGAAGAAGTCACATTCTACCTCACCACTAGTGCTGGGGCAGCGAAAGCTTTCACAGAAGAGTCCCAGTCTAACTCTTACCTCTTCGTCTGCAATCCTCAGGCAGATGCGATCGCTGAGAGTTCACCTAATGTTTTCAAGCTGAAGGGTGTCGAGAACCTTACCGAGATTAGCATTGCTTTGACTTCAGCCATTCACAAACTGGACACATCCATGAGAGGCCCGAGAAGAGCTTGTATTGAGATAGTCTCAGACGTCCTGCTTCAGCATCGTGCAGTTCAAACTAGGAAATGGCTGACCGCTCTCACCACGGAATTGACGTCAACAGGCTTCACCATTCTAGCAGTGGTTGATCCGCAGATGCACCCCTCAGAGGAGCTTCACGCCATTCTAGGACTGTTCGACGGAGAGATCAACATCTACGAGAAAGGAGCAGAGCAGTTCCTAAAGATCAAGAGGATGAGCAATCAGAAATACCTGGATGACGAGCTACTTCTGAAGAAGACATAAGCGAATCCCACAAAAGTGCGAGAAAGAGTGAACATTCAATGATAAACCGCAAATAAAAACCAACCTCTCTGGTTCTTTCAAGCCAAGCTAGAAAGGTTTGGACCCGTGGTAGCCGCAGATTTCGCGCATCCTACCATGCTTCTTTCTGGCACTGAGTTTCCAAGTCTTCAAAACTCGGCTCTCAGAAGTGAAGAAAAGGAAGTTCTTAGCCGCACACAGATAGTTTTTGTTGATATCTAGGAAACCATACCCATCATTCGTCTTGCCGATGAAAGAACATAGGTGTCCAAGGAAAATGCCACGTCACCCCTTGCGCGCGGATTAAAATATAACTACACCTCTTAAGACTGGATGGCCCAAGAAAGAACTGAGGGAAGCACTGATGGCTTCAGCCAACCCGTTCGCCGAATTCCGCAGTGAATGCGAGAAAATTCTAGCTGAAGCCTTCAAAAAGGCATACCCCGAAGTCCAAATCACTGACCTAGCCTTCGAGAAGCCTACCAGCCCCGAATATGGCCAATTGGCCTCTTCGCTGTGTCTTGAATTCGCCAAGAAAGTCGGCAAAAAACCCATCGACATGGCTAAGACAATAATCAAGGCTATCGATAAGTCAAAGCTCAAACTAGTCGAGAGCATAATTCCTGCTGGGGCAGGCTACATGAATTTTCACGCAAACTTCGGCAAGCTTACTGCCTTGACCATCAAATCAGCAAGGAAGCTTGACGTCGAATATGGGTTTGTCAAGACCGACAAGCCCCTGAGAATCATTGTTGAACACACTAGCGTGAACCCGCTTCACCCCATACACATCGGCCAAGCGAGAAACCCTATCCTCGGCGACGCCCTAGCCCGTATGCTCAAAGCGAGAGGGCACACCGTCTTCCGTCACTACTACATTGACGATGTTGGACGCCAATCATCAGTCGTTGCATACGGGTATGAAAAGCTGGGGAAACCCAAACCAGACGGCAAACCGGACCATTTCATAGGCAAAATCTACACAATCACAAGCTGCTTGACAGAGATCAACCGTTTGAAACATAACCTTGAACGTGCAAAGACCGTTTCAGCACCAGAAGAAATCTCCAAAATCAACAAGGAATTGGACAATTGGGTTTCGATTGCTGCCGAACTGGAAGACCGCTATCACGATCTCTTCGAAAAGCTTCTCGAAAAGATCGGCAAAGAAGAGGATTCAGAGAACGCGATTAACCGATTAAATCGAGCCTACGAAGATGGACAGCCAAAAGCCAAGCAGCTCGTTAGAGAAGTCAGCGAAATGTGCTTGGAAGGCTTCAAGAAAACGCTGAGCCGCATAGACGTCTCCTATGATTCATGGGATTGGGAAGGCAACTTCGTGTGGAGCAATCATGTAGCGCAAGTGTTGCGGAAACTGCAAAAGTCACCCTACACTTTCGTCGAAGGCGGCGTCTCAGAGTTTGACGCTGAAAAAGTGATCCAAGAACTTGGCCTACGGCAGAAGCTTGGCCTGAAAGAGGACCACGAAGTCCCACCTCTTACCCTCGTGCGCGCTGACGGCACTACCCTCTACACCACACGAGATGCAGCCTACACCTTGTGGAAGTTTGAAAAGGCCGACAAAGTCATCAACGTCATCGGCATGGAACAGAGCCTAGCTCAGCTACAATTGAAAATCGCTCTGTACGCCCTAGGCTACAGCAGATACGCGGACAACTTGATTCATTTTGCCTATAACCTTGTCACTATGCCAGGATACAGGATGTCCAGCAGAGAAGGACGCTACATAACGTTCGACGATGTGATGGACGAAGCAGTTAAACGAGCCTACGAAGAGGTTTCGAAGGCTTCTCCCCAGCTGTCCGAAGAGGAAAAACAGAGAATTGCAGACTTTGTCGGAATAGGCGCAGTACGCTACGCGCTCATAGAGGTTGACACTTCAAAACCAGTAGTGTTCACGTGGGAGAGGGTGCTGAACTTCGAAAGAAACAGTGCCCCCTACATTCAATACACTCATGCAAGAGCCTGCAGCATCCTGCGCAAAGCAGAAAGGAAACCCGAAAAACCAAACTATGAACTTCTGAAAGAAGAATTGGAACACGAAATAATCATGGCCCTAGCAAGCTTTCCTGGCACTTTCACTGAGGCAACAGAATACCTTAAGCCATACCTGATCGGCGACTATGCCAACAACTTGGCTGATAAGTTCAACACATTCTACAACGCGTTGCCAGTCATAAAGGCTGAGACACATGAACTGAGTGATGCAAGACTCGCCTTGGTAGACGCTGTAAGAATCGTGTTGCGTAACGCCCTCAACCTGATTGGCGTGCTAGCCCCAGAGAAAATGTGAAAGTCCCGATCCGTAGACGGCCCCTAGCTGATAACAATCTCGTCCATTTTTCAAGTCTGAACCGCTTTCATGAAACAAGAAATCTCATATACGTGTCAAGCAATCTAGAACGAGGTGCAAAATCATGAGCGGTTCCTATTTCAAGCGGAAACTCGAAGCAATCGACGTCAAGAAAAAAAGTGTCTCTGAACTTCTGGCCGAAATGAGCAGAACGGCCTATCAGGGCAGAAAACTAGGAGAAGCAGTCGAAGTTTGGGAAGCCATGCTGAAAGAGAAAGACTTGACAATCGTCATGGGCTTTTCGGGTTCGATGAGCACGGCTGGGCAGTGGAAAATTATCAATTGGCTCATAGAAAATCGCTACATAGACGTGCTTGTCTCAACGGGCGCCAACATTTCAGAAGACATCGTTGACGCTATGGGATTAGGCTACTGGCAAGGCGCACACCAAGTCAACGATCAGGAACTTCTGGAAGCCGACGTAAACAGGTACTACGACGTTTACGGGAAAGAAACTGATTATCGAGAAATGGAGCTGCTCATAACAGACTTTCTGATGACAACCAAGAAGGGTTTTCCATACACTTCGGCTGAGCTCATGCATCTTTTTGGGAAGTATTTGAACAAGAAAGGCGTGAAAAGCATTGTTGCCGCCGCAGCAGCACACAATGTTCCAGTTTTCTGTCCGGCAATAACAGATAGCGCCTACGGAGAAACGTTCTTGATGGCCAAGAACCAAGGACACCCAATCATGCTAGACGAGGTCAGAGAATTTGACCAGTTCGTTAGCATAGGCGAGAAAACAAAAGAGGTCGGCGTCATCTACATCGGCGGAGGCGTGCCAAAAGACTTCACACAACTTCTGGCCATATCCGTCTCACCAAGAACGATGGACAAGGGCGTCCGAGGAAGAAAAGGGCACCTTCGAAAGGGGTTGAAAGAATACTATTACCCCCACCGTTACGCGATCCAAATCACAACTGATTCGCCGCAGTGGGGCGGCCTCTCAGGCTGCACGTTGGAAGAGGCCATAAGCTGGGGCAAAATCGACGAAAAGGGCAAAAGGGCAGTATGCTACTGCGATGCCACGATTGCTTTGCCCCTAATAACGCATGCTCTTAACGAAAGAGTGAAAACCAAGCGAAAAGCGCCAGACCTCTCGTGGCTGTTCAAAAACGTCTCCTAGGCTGTTCCTACCCTGTCTATAAGCGCGGTCACGATTATCGGCAAAATCACTGACGCGTCGCCCTCAATCATAATCCGCTTTGCCTTAGCACTAATTTTCCCCCATGACACCGCTTCGCGTGGCCTTGCACCTGACAGACTGCCATCCCATTCGTCTGCAGTGCTTACGTACACGGCGTAGTCCAGCCCATCTTTGAACTGATTCCACCAAATCGTGTGATGCTTAGATATTCCACCACCTACGATCAAGGCTCCAGTCTTCTTGGCTGTAAACACAATATCATTCAGCTCGCCAGAATCCTTCAGAAGATTGATCCTGAAATCGTGGTCCTGTGAAAAGAGCCACGTCTGATAGCCCACTGCGCCGTCCGTGATGCCCGGCACATAGACCGGAATATTCTTCTTCGCTGCCCAGTAGAGGATTGAGCTTTCATTGCATATGCGCTTTCCAATCTCACGACAAAGCTGGCTGCTTGAAACCTCCTTAATCCCTTCTTTCCACAAGCTTTGCAGCAAGCCCTGCATTTTCTGTTCGATTATTATGCCGTAACTTTCGTTTGGAACGAGCACGTTTCCCAGCCGGTTTATGTTTTCTTCGTGAAGTTTGACATCGTTCATGACAAACGAGCCCCTGTAGTATTGCTTCCAGCTTCTGGCAACGTCATGATCGAGCGTTCCGCAGGTGGTGACAACAACGTCAACAAGCTTCCGCTTCACCAGCTCTCTTAAGGCTCCTCTGGTTCCTGTCGCCACGAGATTGCCCGTGAAGGAAAGAAACTTCACGCAATTACGTGCCCTGATCATGTGCTCCAGAATGTTTGTGCCTGTCGCAAGTTTTCCAGCCGTGAAACCCCAAGCCTTTCCCATCTGCAGAACAAGCTCGTTGACTGACATGCCCTTTGAAAAATCGTAGTCTTCAACGGCATCTTTCAACACTTAACATTTTCTCCTTTGGCCTCAGAATAGGTCTTGTAGATAGCTCCAGCCGCTTCCTTAATAGCCGCCCTTTCCGGCTCGGTTATCAGGTCCCACAGGTCCGGTCCTAATGATTTCGCGATCCTTGCTGGCACAGTGACATAAACAGGTTCAGGCGTCGTGTCAAACTTTCTAAGCCTTGAATAACTCAACACTCTGCCAGTGTTCAGCATAATTCCCCGAATTATCTCGATGAAAGAACCTGCAGGCCCGTGTCTCGTTCCGCCCAACACGCGTATGATTTCCCTGCTGACTTCCTTCACATAGTTCTCGCATGCCGCTCGGTCCAATGTCTTCTTGGTCTTCTTCAAATATTCGTCCAGTGCTACCCCGTCAACCTTGACGGTGCTCCAAAGTGGGACTGCAGCCTCGCCATGCTCACCGCCTACAAAAGCTTCAATCAAGCCGATTTGAACGCCCAGTTTCCTGCCTAGTATGGTTCTGAACCTTGACGTTTCAAGGTTTGTTCCAGTTCCTATTACTGGCCTTTTGCCACGGGCAGCCTTGTTAGCCAACGTGGCCATGGCATCCACAGGGTTTGTGATCACAAAATACCACGCTCTAGGATTATTGTCAACTGAATTCTCCGCAATCTCAGTAACTACACTGGCGTTTCTTGTCGCAAGGTCTCTTCTGCTCATTTCAGGCGTCCTTGGAAAACCTGCAGCAATCACAATCAAATCAGCGTCACTAACCTGGCTACTCTTAGTGTAAGCGTTTATTTTGATGTCAAAACCATGGTTTCCGATTGCGTGGTGCATCTCCTCCTTAGTCATGTCAGCAATTCCCGGTGCACTGTCAACCAGCGACAACTCAGTCACGTATCTTTCAAAGATGAGGGTGAAAGCAACTTCGCCACCCACTCTGCCCGTACCCATAACTGCGATATGAGCCATAATCACACTTCCAAAAGCAAATTCAGCTTTTGCCTTTAATAAAGCAAGTGCTTGACTAGCACATGCCTTGCACAAACCAACGCTTCTCTAGTCTGTCTTCGCCAACGCCTGAACTTTAGTTCCACTTACCCTAAACAGAATTATGATGACCATTGGAACCGTTAATCCAATAGCTACGTAGAATGGAAGCTGGGGAAGCAGATTGTAGAAAAAGTTGCCCAGCAGCATGCCGATTCCCGTAAAGATGTAGCCCATAAAGTTCAGGAACCCTCTTACTTTGCCTCTATTTTCAGGCTTCACAAGCTCCGCCGTAAGAGTCATAGCTGAGGACATGAGCAGCAGGAAGACTATGCCATTGAGACACATCGAAATCATCACAGTCACAAAGTTGCCATGAGCAAAAAGCAACGCCGACGCAGCAAACGCAAACGGTGCAATCAGAAGAGGAATCTTGGGGCCGATTCTGTCAATCATCTTTCCTATTGGAATAGAGGCGGCCATCATAGTCAACAAAAGCGGAATGAAAGCAAGCCACCACAGATCTTCAGGAATCCCAAGCGTATTTATCGCGAACAGCGCATTAATCACGCTAACCTGCGCATTTGCAAACATGAACACTATCTGAACACAAAGCAGCCACAGCACCGACCGAGGCACAGTCCTCCAGACATTTATGCAGCATTCTCTGAAAGCTTGAGGATACGAGGAGAGGAAATATCTGAAGCGAATAGGCTCAGAATTCGTCATGGTCTCCTTCAGCCTAAGCCGCCATATTGCCGCAATAAGATAGAGAACCAACACGAAAAGGTAGACTATTCTCATGCCGAGAACGAGCCCGAACTGCAGCAAAACAAGACCGCCGATCACGGGACCAGGCGTATTGAATGTTCCATGAATCATCTGTATCAACGAAGAACCTACTCCCCTGCGCTCCGCGGGAAGAGAATCCTGAACCATCGCAAAAAGAGCTGGTTGATATATCAAGCATAGGCCCTGTATGATAGTTCCCATCAATATGAAATGCCATGTTGGGGCAAGTGCAAAGAAAATGAAGGAGAAGGCCAGCCCGAAAGTCATCGTAGATATGAGCCACCTTCTTCCGTATCTGTCTGCAAGGTAACCTCCTGGAAATGACACTGCGGCCATCGCGAGGAAGTTGGCGAGCCCAATGATTCCCAACGCCATAGGAAACTGTTCACCTCCGAGAGCTTGAACGTAAGGTTGATAGTATGGGACAGGTGTTTCCATAGCGATGTCCATTATCACCCAGCTTATGATGAGAATCCGATAGTTGCCTGTGATGAACGAGAACTCTCGTCTGAGGATGTCGCCCAGGCCCATCAGCTTCACTTTTTTCGGTTAAAAATAGAAAGAGACTCGTATAAGGCTTGATCTCCCTGCATGTGCCAATTTGTTTGATACAAGAACGAGTAGCTGATGACGAGGTGAATAGCTGCCCGCGCTCTGCTTCTCATGCAATCATTACTAGATTGCTTTTGCACTCGTACCCGAGTTTTCCGAACAAATCCAGAAACCATTTGGGGCATCCTTCGCCCAGAGTTATGCCTGTCGCGTTGTGAAAAACGGCAAAGTCAATGATCCTCTTGGCCGCACTTATCCAGTCTTCTTTCTCACCTTTACGATGGACATAAAGCTCCTTTATCATGAGCATTCCGTGGCGCCTGTCCATCTTGGCATCGATGAAACCTAAGAAGCTCGTGCCACACAATATGGATATTTGCCAACGCATCTTCTTCTTCTGGAAATATTCTATCGAAAAGGAGTAACCAAACACGTTGCTCAGCCATTTTCTATCTCTTGTCAAGTTGTCCATTGGCGAGAGCAGAGCCACGTTTTTCTCTTCCTCAAGTCTCTCAATCAGTGCGAAGTCTTCGTCGGTTACCCACTGAAACCCTTTCAACCCATCCACTTTTACCTTTCTAACCATCCTTTCCGTTTCAAGCTGATTTAGGATGCTTTCTGTTTCCTTAGCCCTATAACCCGTCCAATAGCCTACGTGACTCGTTGACGCTATTCCAAACGCTGAAACTGCCCTCTGCACTAACCAATTTCTTGCGGCTTCTTCGTCGACACTCTGCAGATCAAGGCCTGGATGAAGACCGCCAAATAGACCATAGTAGGGCATCCGAAAAATGCCTGATTCTCGTTTCGCAATAGCTGTTTTGCCAGCGTAGAAAAGGGCTCGCAGTTTTGGATAGGAAAAATCCTTCAGGCTTACCCAACCTTGGCTTTTAATCTTATCAACGATCTCCTGGGCATCTTGTTGAGAAAGCTTGTCTATGGCTTCTTGAATCCATCCTTTCCTGAAAACGCATTGCACTGCCTGATAATAGTACAGAAGTTCCTCCACCGGAACTATGTTTAGGGTTTGCCTCATAAGCACGAATTCTACCAGTTCTCTCTTATCGTACAAGGCTTCGTCCAAGAAATCCTTTTTGAAATTTCCGATACGATTCCAGAGGGTCAGATAATGGGCTTGCTCAACAACCGGAAGAGGATCGTACTGTACGCCACATAACTTCCCTACGGCCTGAACAACCTGCTTGGAACCATTTGTAGTCTGTTGTGAGAGCATTTGCTTCTTGAGAATGAGTCGTTTGGCCATTTCAAGCGGAACACTACTCATTCATGTGCCCTCGCGATAAACCACATGCCATTTCATCTTACTGTTTCGCTTTTGCTATGAACGATCTGCGAGAAACTGCTAGTCAACCAAGTATGCAATGATCTTTCCATACACGTCTTTGTTTCTGAGATCTTCGTAGCCCGCGTAGATACTTGGGTTATCGTTAACTTCGACAACCACGTACTCGCCGTTCACTTCCTTAATGTCCACTCCGTAGAGCCCATGGCCAATCACTGCGCAAGCTTTCAACGCCACTTCTTTCAGTCTTGCTGGCGCGTTTTCCCTTTTCATCGAAAATGTTCTGCCCCATATTACTGTAGGCTTTCCTCTGAGCTTGGCGCCGTGCTTCCACCTGCCCTTCGGAATCATATACTTGCAAACGTACAAGACTTCATCGTTCAGCACTCCGACTCTCCAGTCGAAAGCCGTAGGCATAAACTTCTGCACCGCCAAAACGTCGGACCTCCTGAAGAATCGCAAGGCAACTTCACGGAAGCTCGTCTCGCATGCAACTTTTTCCACGTATCTTGAGAAGCTCGTGTACGGGGCTTTCACCACGACTGGTTTCCCGAACTCTCGGAAGATCTCTACTATCTGTTTGTGATGGAACTCTTCCTTGTTGATGAAGATCGTAGGAATGTGGGGAATGTTGTACTTTTCGAAAAGCGCATACTGGTGGATCTTGTTTCCGCAGATTTGAATTGATTCCGGATCGTCAACCACTTTTAGGCCGAGTTCGGAAGCGGTTCTGGAAACCACGTATGCTGTAAACAGCGGATCTGTTGTGGCTCTGATGAAAACCGCATCGTATCTCGGGATTACTGAAACGTCTTCCCTAAACATGAAGTCGAATTCATGGCCTGCCCTCGCTGCTGCTTGCTTGAAGTTCTGAAGTGCCTTTTCCTCTCTTGGATCCGAAAAATTATATTTCTCGACGAAACAGGCTATCCTAGCCAATCAAGCGTTCACCTAGGTTCGACATCTGACAAATCTCCTCCGAGATGGTCTTCATATCGTATGGGGAAATCTCTTCCTTCTTCAAAGGTTGAAGTCCGCACAGAAAGGCCTCCTGGTCAACACGTTGGACGTGCAGTTTGCATACTGGAATCTTGAAAACACTGTAAGCTTTCTCCGAAATCTCCTTGATAGTCTGATCTTGTTCACACTTGCCGAAAATGGATTTGAAAGAGATCATTTCTCCCCTCAGAGGCTGCACGCACACTGCGAACTTGTAATTCATCCCCAGACTTTTTACTCCTCTATAGAGTGCACTTTTATTTCTTGCGGTCTTAAATCCGTCATAAGAGAACGGGTTGACCGCAAAGACCACCACTGGAAAATCAAATGCGGCCATTATCCGTTTTACAGAGTCCGTCACCAAGTACGGAAGAGTTGGAATTCCACCTTTCGAAGCCTTCAGCAGCAGGATCGGCGTTCTGTTGGCGTCGATTATGCTTTCGCTTGAGGGAATCACCTTGTTGCCCAGAACCTCAGCATGCATGGAAACGTAATACCCAGTTTTCAAGTAGCGATAATCATTGTTAACGTTGAGAACAAAGTCTTTAATTGAGGATCGCAGGAACACCGTCGGCTTCATTATGGACGTGCTTTTTGCCAGATTGATGTTTGAGACAACCAGCAACCATTTGACACCAGATGATTGAAAACACGCTATTAGCGCTGCTGTATTTAAAATTAACTGCACGTTTATATTCAATTTAGGCAACTGCTTAGCAAAAGAGGAACTAACACGTACAAACCCCTCCAAGTGCTAGGCCCGGAGCATGAGTTCTCAATAGTAAACAATGAACTGAAAGCTCAACCCATCGTAGACAAAATCATGAAGGATTTCCACGGCAGAATCGTCAATTTTGTACAACTCCCAAATTTCACGTTTGGAAAGGAACTCCAGCTACACGTGATGGAAGTCAAGCCTAACGCCCCATTCGAATCGCCTGTAGACTTCGAAGTAACTATGCAGGAAGCAGTGCTAACGATGGAAGATTTTCTGCAACGCAAGTACCACGCACATCTCTTAGGAACCGGTATGCACCCTCTGCTTAGACTCGAAGAAACAGGCATCTGGCCTCATCGCCACAGGCAAATCTACCAAGCCTACAGCAAGATATTCAACCTAAAACGCCACGGCTGGCTCAACATCCAAAGCTTCCAACTGAACCTGCCATACTCAAACGAAGCAAACGGAGTCACGCTCCACAACATCCTGGCATACGTCTGCGCGTACCTACCAGCCATCGCCGCTTCTTCACCCGTTTACGAAGGCGCACTCGGAAAGAATGTCGACAATAGACTCCATTTCTACGCGGAGAACCAGAAGGAAATCACATCCATCACCGGAGACGTGGTTCCAGAGTACACTTCTTCCATCACCCAATATGAGAAATCCATTATCGGCAGGTACTCTTCAGACTTAGCAGCGGTTGGCGCTGACGAAACCATTCTGAACAGAGATTGGGTCAACAGTCGAGGCGTCATCTTCCGGTTTGACAGACGAGCTCTCGAGACAAGAGTAATGGACGAGCAAGAATGCGTAAAATCAGACGTGGCATTGAGCTGCTTTATCAGAGCAACTTCAAGAGGATTGATGAAGCAAGAAGTCAAGCTCCCAACTCACGAGGTCTTGGTAAAAGACTTCAACTCAATTGTCATGACCGGGCTGGACGCCAAAGTGCAACATCCAAGCAACCAGACCGCACGTGAGACTTGCCTACATCTCCTGCAGATCGCCTGGAAGAACGCGACCGCAGAAGAGAGAGAATACATCCCACTAGTGCAGAAGAGAATAGAGCACGGAAACCTGTCAGAATGCATACGGAAAGCAATCGAGACCAGAAGCCAAAAAACAGATCTCAAAGAGGCAATAATAAGCGTCTACTCGAGACTCACAGAAAACCTTATGGATAATAGACTCTTCTTCTAAGACAACGATGGAGAGACTTCCTGTGCCACGCAAAAGCGAAAGCAGCAGACAGAACAACTTCTTCGAAGTCTGCAGTCAGTGCAAGAATAGCTTGAGCTGCTGCTTCGGCACAAGACCACCAATCACCCTTGAACGAAGAAAAACAATAGAAGCCTATTTAAAAAGAGAGCACATCCCCATTGTAGACGCCTTCGCAAAGACAGAATACGTATTTCCAAAAGAAAAGCCCGACGGCTACTGCGTGTTCTGCGACGCAAAAGCTGGAAAATGCTTGATCCACCCAGTCAAACCTGAAACATGCGTAGCAGGACCCATAACCTTCGACATGAACAAGAAATCTGGCGGAATCGAGTACTACATCAAAATGGAAAAGATATGCCAGCTGGCAGCAGTCGTGTACAGGGACAAGGAACTGCTGCAGAAGCATCTGGAATCTGCCAAGAAAGAAATAGTCAGGCTTGTAGATGGGTTCACCCGCGAACAGCTAGAAGCCATTCTGAAGAAGGATGAGCCCGAAACGTTCAAAATAGATGAAGATCCCATCGGAAGAGACGACAACGCATGAAGCTGCTCCTCGAGGAAGAAAAGCTGGAGAACACGATAAAGAGAACACCGCAGAATTCGTTTACCGTTCTTGACTTCATTGAAGCAGTGAAAAAAGCATACCCGGAAGACTGGAAAAGTCTGGTCGAGCGGTTTGGCGTATTCGGCCAAGAACAAAGATACACTGTGGCCACTTATCTCTCCAATAGGCTTGACGTCTACTCGCAGAAGCCCGACTCACTGCTGCATCCCTTCACGAGGTACAGTGAAGGCAAGTTTAAAGACTACAGAAGGCCTACTGAGGAAGAGAGGAAACACTTTGGTAGCCCTTGGATTGCGGTATTCAGAAAGAAGCAACAGCAGGGATGATAGATGACTTTTAGGTTTGCACACAATAACTTCAACGTGTTAGACTTGGAGAAGAGTATTGCCTTTTACAAGAAGGCTTTGAATCTGAAAGAAGTGCGGAGATACGAGGCGCCAGACAAAAACTTCACGCTTGCGTTCCTCGGAGATGGCGAGAGCCCTCATAGGCTTGAGTTGACTTGGATGAGAGACCGGAAGGAACCTTACAGTTTGGGCGACAACGAATTTCATCTTGCCTTCACAACTGATGATTTTGAAAAGGCCCACGAACTGCATGAGAAGATGAAATGCATATGCTACGAAAACAAGGCGATGGGTATCTATTTCATTGAAGACCCAGACGGCTATTGGATCGAAATAATTCCAGCTAGACATTAGGCTGTAATTCGTACGCACACATCATCGTTTAGGATCAATAATTAACTCGCCAAGACTGGGATGGCCTATGAGAGTCGCAGTCCTGTTTTCAGGGGGCAAGGACTCAACGCTCGCCTTGCTCAAAGCTTCGGAGAAAGAAGAGGTTGTCTGCCTGATTTCTATAATCTCCAAAAACAGGGAGAGCTACATGTTTCACACTCCGAACATTTGGATAACTGAGCTTCAAGCTGAAGCCCTAGGTTTGCCGCTTATTCAGAAATCGACTGAAGGCGTAAAAGAGGAAGAGCTTGAAGACTTGAAAAAAGCCGTAGAACAGGCCAAAGAGAAGTTCAGGATTGAAGGAGTAGTCACAGGAGCTGTGGAATCAGTTTATCAAGCAGAGAGAATTCAGAGAATATGCCATGAACTTGATCTTTGGTGTTTCAACCCTCTGTGGAAAAGAGATCAGGAAGAACTGCTAGAAGAGATCATAGAGAAAGGTTTCAGAGTGATCATTTCAGGCGTCTTTGCCTATCCCTTAGACAAGTTCTGGCTTGGAAAAGAAATAAACGAAGAGCTGACAGGAAAACTGGTGAGGCTTCAAAGAGAGTATGGGATAAGCCCTTCAGGCGAAGGCGGCGAGATAGAGACAACAGTCTTGGATGCTCCTCTGTTTAGGGAGAGAATTGAAGTTCTTGATTTCGCCGTTGAAGAAAGTGGCAATTCCGGAGTTTTCCTGATCAAGAAGGCAAGGTTAGCAGAAAAATGATGTCGATCATTGACATGAACTACAAAAAAGATTCACTGGGATTCTACGAATTTGTCCTGCCCATAATCACCATAATCAAAAACATACAGGAATACGAGGTAAAACACTATTCTGAAGTCGGCCAAACAGACACAGGCAATTGCACGGGCATCGTCCTTTCAGGCACAGCGCTCAGGGACAAAGAAACTCTGAAGCACGTTGAGGAATTCGCCTGGATAAAAGAATGTGAAAAACCAATTCTGGGAATCTGCGCAGGCATGCAGACAATAGGACTCGTCTTCGACTCCACTTTGACGGAATGCTTAGAAATTGGCATGAAACAAATAACGACAATCAAAGAAAATCCATTATTCTCCTCATCGTTCAGAGCGTACGAACTCCACACTTGTTCGATACGGCCATCCACAGATTTTGACACGCTGGCACAATCTGAAAAATGCATACAGGCTATGCGGCACAAGGAAAAAGACATCTACGGAGTCCTGTTCCATCCAGAAGTCAGAAACGAAGAAATCATAAAGCGATTTGTTCTTCTGTCCAGATCCAAACAAGAATAGGTCTATTCCTGCTGCTCCCAAGGTCTAAACATATTTGGATCATATACTGAACCGGGGGGTAGGCTGTGCGCACACACAAGCCCGCAAAGCCTGACAAGCTCATCGAGAGCGCGCATGCATGTTCCTGAATTCCCTTTTTCAATGCGATGGAGCCAGGTCGCGTCTTCTAAGCGCGCGCTTTACCCCAAAACCCAAGGCTGAGACGTTAATCTTCGTTTCCCGAAAAGATTGACTCCACTGAGACGTGGAACGAGCTTCAGATAACCCAACTTTTTTCGTTGTCTCTTTCTCGGAAAGAATCTCCGTATAATCAGCCCTCACATGAACAAAATGGCCACTCTGACCAAAAGGAAAACCTCAGCTGGAAAGCATAAATTATAGTCTAAGCAACGGTCTCTTCCGGCCTACCATTGTGCCCTAGTCAAGTCGACGTTCAAACTCTCTATACAAACAGTTCAGGTGGCTAGAACAGTGTCCATTATTTTAGATCAGAGAACTAATCCTTCATTAGGTAAGTTCCAAATGCCAGCATCCATAATAGAAATGGGTACACTATCATGTTTCCGCCCCTGCTGTTTCAGCTATAGTGTACGTGTTGAGAGCATTGAAGATATCCATTGTTACAATCGGCGCGCGCTTGAGTCAAACTCGAATTTCCTAGACTTTGCGTGTCTTTTTCTTGCTTTTCTGTTTTGCCAAATACTTCCTAGCTAGGACATCGCTGAGCGACCAGCTCTCTTTCTGACAAGAGACTTTGAAGAGGACTTCTCCAAAGCCACCACACGCTACTCCGACGTCAGTGCATTTGACATGATCAGGGAAAATACCGTTAGGATCAAGTTCTTCGCAAAGTCGGTCATATATCATGTAGTTGAACGGTAGTAGAGGAGCCATCGCCCAGAGGCACAGACTTGCAGTAGATTCGTCTGGAAGTAATATTCCTGCGGAACCAAAAACAAACTTGTCTCCCTTCTTCAGTCTAAAACTGCAATTTTCTGACCGGACGACTTCGGCAATCATTTTGTACTGCTCTATTCCAAAGCTACGTGGACGCCTTAGAAACTTCAGCATCTTTGGTGATAAGTTATCGATTTGCTCATCTGTCCAACCAACAAGTGCCTTCATCCGAGCTCGCTCATGTGCGTTTAAACCATCTTTCTCCGACATTTTGATCATGATACTTGTCCCCATAACAAAATTTAAGACTTGCCAGAAAAGCAAATAAGACCTCTTTTAGCGCGCGCGCTTTACCAGAAGTGCCGTCAAAGCAGCAGATAGTACGCGGACAGATGCGGCTCTGGTTCTATATGCATGTTGAAGTGTCCATGGAAAGTGACTGAACAGCCAACATAGTCGCACATCGCCAAAGGTACTCATAAGACCCTCAAAATAGCCTGCACGTGGATAGTGACACTATTGCGGAAAAAGTGTCGAGAACTATACTACGACCTACCTAAACATGGAGTCCAGCAGCTTTCAAACATCACCAAACTCAAGCCGAACCTGCTAACGATAAAACCCGCATGCGCGCTTCTGAATGGTTGTAACTTTTGCTGGGGGAAAACTGCAACTACACCACGACCTAAACAAACATAGAGCCAGCTTCGTCATTCTTCCCTGATTGCTATCAACCGATTTACCAGATGATCAGGCTTTATCCCATGAGAACTTGACAATACGGTTTGACATTTGGCGGGCCCGCGGGGATTTGAACCCCGGTTCTCCGGCTTTCTTCCATTTGAAGCATGCCCGGAGGCTTACGCATCCTTTGCAGGTTCGGCGCCTTGATCCGTACTGGGCAACGGGCCCGCTGACACATCAGAGTTAAGCAGAGACCAGAATTAATTGTTACGGCCCAAAACATGAAACCGGTCCATCGGCGTCAAAGGCTTTGGAGCCTACATTTCGACTAGCTCTTCGTTCATCCACCATGCCTTCTTCTTGCCTGACCTTTCGCCAGCGTAATAATCTATTACTGATTTGCCCAGTTGCTTCCTGGAAGCTTTCTGCATTCTCCTCAGCCTGTTCAAGACCAGCCACCTGTTAGTTTTCATAAAGTCCGCCAGTTCAGGAGTGGTTGCGCCCTTGTAATGCATCAGATAATCCACGAGCTTATGGTCCATCTCGTCAATGCAGAACCCGTGAGGGTTCGTCTTTCCACGATCATACGTAAGCAGTTCCAAATCGGCAAGGTACTTTTTGACCTCTGAAAACTCCTTTTCCATCTTGCCAACCCGCTGCTCCAACTCCAAAATCTTGTCAGGCTTAGGTGTCTTCTGGAGCTTCTCCATAATCGCGTCTCGAATGAAATTGCTCCTGTCTCCTTCCGGCACACGCAGAAGCATCTCCTTGTAAACCTCGTCAGGAACCTTAGCTGATATGGCTCTCAACCCGTTCATAAACGCATTCACCAGCCTTCAAGTATGAGGCCTGTTGTTTTATGATTCTTTTGGAATTCCCCAAGAAATTGTTTAAGACCTGTGACCCTGCTTTAAGCATAGCTCAGACTTGTGGTGATGCGTTTGCCCAGGAAAACCAGTTAGCCTACTCAAGTGCGACGTCGGCTCACTGGCGGGCATCAGGTTGTACGCGCGCTGGAATACGCTGCTCTGCAACAAGTCTTAGACAAAGTCAAAGAACGATTTACAACAGCCTAGAACAGTCTCGATCGGATCACGCGTTGCTATCTGCCTGCTTTCTGACCTTAGCCAATTCTTCAAACCGATTCTTCACAGCATCGTAGAGCTTCTTTCGCAATTCTTCCCCGGACATTTTCTGCCCTCTGATAAGCAGTGCTTTCCGAGCTAATTCCGCATCGCCCAGTCCATTGAACCATGCCTCAAAGTCTCCACGGTTTGTGTGAAATTCAATTGAGCTTGGGTCAACTGTCATAATCTTGTCACAGAAGTCTTGAAGACTTGCAGCATGGACGTCAACTGGTTTTCCGTAATCGACGTAGAAATGGAATGATTTGTCCACGGGCAAGTATGCTAAAATCTCGACTGCTTTTTCCTTGTCGATTTCAGGAAGACCCAGCGTCTTCTTCCCTTTCTCCGTAATGGAATAAAATCCTTTTTCAGACGACACGGCATATCCTAGGCGGGTGAGCCCTATTATGTGCATCATAACCGAAGGGAAGTTGACACCTGTACCCTTCGCTATCTCTGCTGCTTTGGCTGGCTTGTCAAGCACCCACATAGTTTCAAGGATCAGCCGTTTAACAGGTGATACACTCATCTTGCTGCACCTTTAATCCTTGTTGTATCTACCTTATAGGCTTTTCAGATTTTCCAAGCTTTGGCAGAGTGAAAGAGAATCTCTGAAGACCTGCTGTGACTGGATTATCCTGTTTATCAATGCAATCGATGCAAGTATTCCTAATAAGGGAAGAACTCGATTGTAATTCGAGGACAAAATAGTTGAGCAAATGGGACCAGATACTGCCAGAAAAAGTATACAGCACTGAAGAACCTGACGAATTTGTTGTCGATTTTGTTGGTTTCCTACGTAAAAGGAACAGACCAATAGTACTGGATCTCGCTTGTGGCGCGGGAAGACATGCCATCTACATGGCCGAACAAGGTCTGGAAGTCAACGGAGCCGACATTTCAGCGACAGGCTTGAAAATGGCCAAGGAACGGCTTAGAAAACGTGGATTGGAGGCCGCTCTCGTGAAATCTGCAATGAACTATCTACCCTACTTAGATTCCTGCTTTGATGCCGTAATATGCACGCGTGCCATTTACCATCAAAAACTCGCAGCAATCCAAAAGACTCTTTTGGAAACGCGCAGGGTTCTGAGAAAGAATGGCACTGTTCTGATAGACTTTCTTTCGAGAAGGACGTACAGCTTTGGAAAAGGTGATGAAATTGAAGAGAACACGTTTGTCGAAACAGAAGGCCATGAGAAGGGAGTCATCCATCATTTCGCCGACAAAAAAGAGCTGAGACGCCTCTTCAACGACTTCAAAGTACTGAGCATAGAATTGCATGAGAAAGAGGTTGAAGGCAAACTTCGAAGCCGATTGATAGTTCAGGCAATGAAATAGTGGCATATTTCTAGGAAGGTAAATAAGTAATGGTTCTGTAAGCATAGGCTAACGTTGATCAGTTGAAGACGGTGAAAAGCATGAAGATGGCTGTGCTTGTCTACGAGTACCCGCCGAAGATCGTCGGTGGCTTGGGAACGTATGCAGCAGAGATTACGCGCAAGTTTGTTTTGATGGACAATGACATCACAATTTTCACGATGAATGATGACGCCGGTAGTCTTCCCACAAGAGAGATTTGGCGCGGGATTGAAATCCACCGGCCACTACACATAGACGTTTCCGATTCACTCCCAGACGTAATCGCAGAGGACATTAAGAAATGGGGGAGAGGCATTCATCTGTTCTCCAAAATCCTCATCTACAATTATTTGAGTGCCTCAAAACTTGTAAATGAACTCATCAGAAAAGAGGGCGTAAAATATGACGTCGTCGTCGCGCATGACTGGCTTTCAGCGATAGGTGGCATAACCGTCAAAAAAGAAGTGGGACTGCCGCTGGCCTTCCATGTTCACTCAACCGAAAAGGGCAGAACGCTTGGAAACGGCTCAGAAGTTGTGAGTAACATTGAACTCCACTGTGCCATGGCGGCTGACGTGATCGTCACCGTTTCCCATGCTATGAAAGATGAGCTTACGAAACTTGGGTTTCCGAGAGACAGGATACAAGTATGCTACAACGGTGTTGATCCGCAGAAATACAGTCCAGAAGCAGTAGATACAGAACAAATCAAGAAAGTCAGAGCGTTTTATGGCATAAAAGATAACGAACTGATGATTCTTTTTCTTGGCAGACTAGTTGGGGTAAAGGGAGTCGACAAGCTAATAATGGCCCTGCCTCATATACTGCAGAAAACGCCGAACGCAAGACTGGTTATCGTGGGCTTAGGCGACCTGCAAGAATACTTGTCGAACTTGGTTAAAGCGACGAGAATGCAGGACTACGTGAAATTCCGCTTCGATTTCATCTCAGAGGAAGAACGTATTCTTCACTATGCTGCCTGCGACGTGGCTGTTTTCCCAAGCCTCTACGAACCTTTCGGAATCGTCGCACTTGAAGCAATGAGTATGGAACGCCCCGTCGTAGTCGGCGCAGCAGGCGTGAGTGGAATGCGCGAAATAGTCATTTGCTGCGGCGAAGAACAATGCGGTTTTCACGTTAATCCGAGCAATCCATCAGACATCGCCTGGGGCGTAAACAGTGCTCTTGAAAGTCCAGAGAAGATCAAATGGCTCGGTAAGAACGGCAGACGCCGGGTTCTGAGCGAGTTCACGTGGGACAAAGTGGCTGAAAAAACGTTAGAGGTATATGAGCAGATAATAAAACACTAATTCTCAGCCTGTTAGGACAACATGGTGAACCCTTGGATTTTGGCACTCTGAGCCTAAGAAGAAAGATCGCTAGAGAGGCTGCGAATCTACTCTATTCTGGGTTTGAAAAAGAATATAAGCAGGCGAAACTGAAAGCTGCAAAAACGTTTGGCGCGCATCTTCTTCCCACAAATCTTGAAGTTGCAGTAGAGCTTGACAGAATGGCATCGGAGAACGAAGGCTCATCTAGAATAGACCGGCTAGTCCAAATGCGCGAGGAAGCTCTAGTGCTAATGCAAATCCTGAAGGAGCACAACCCCGTACTGATAGGGAGCGTTTGGCGAGGAACGATACATCACAATAGCGACATCGACATAATTGTCTACCATGATCACCCTGATCAGGTCTTGAAGTTGCTAAGGCACAACAATATCAAGATAATGCAGACCGAAAGAGCGGCTGTAACAAAGAAGGGGAAAAGGAACGTTTCATTTCATATACATGTCGAGTGTCCGGCCGGAGAGAAAGCGGAAATCAAAGTGAGCGACACGGAAGAAGCGACGGTTAAAACGAAATGTGACATATATGGAGACCTAATCTTAGGGCTCCGAATCGAAGAACTGATGAAAACGCTCAAGGAAAACCCCAAGCAAAGATTTGTTCCTTTCTAGACCAGTTGTGTTCAGCAGATTGTCCGCAGGCATGTATGACACGTTAGACGTACTTCTTTGGTAGACGTCCTGAAGACCGAAATTCGGAGATGATATTAGCCAGGTCACGTGGATGTTTAAATATGGCAATTTCCCATAAATAATCTGAAGATGCTTTACGTCTGTCGAGTGCATGTGCATGGGATTCGACAAGGAATCGATGAAAAGGATGTTTCCAAACCTTGCCAAGGAGCTGGACTGCGACGCCAACAGGGTGGCAATAAACTCAGTGCGGACAGCTGCTCCAACTGGAGAACACGCGTCTTCAAGATGTTTTGTGCACTACATGCCAGACGTGATAGACTTCCTTCGCCGTTGTGACACAAAGGACCAGGCCGAAGAAATAGTTGCCTACATGGAAAGAAGGGGCGAGATTGAAAAGCAATACGCCGACAAACTCAGGAAGCAGCTGAAAAAAGAAGGTGTAAGAAGCTTCGGATCAAAGAAAGAACACGATTATTACCTTAAACATGGTGGACCATGAACCACATGTCTAATCAGGTCTGTTTCAATTTTCCCAGATCGTAATAGACACGTGTTGACTATGTTTCTATCGACATTTCGATGCCCAATGGTCAAAAATATGCCGAGCACGACTGTGTATTTCCAAAAGTAAATAAATGGGCTTATCAATAAATAGACAGCCCAAAACGTCGAATGTCAGATGGAGGAAGATCGAGTGAAAAAGGCAGCTTCACTATTCACCGTGTTGACTATTGCCATGGTGATTTTTGTTTCAATATCGTTAAGCGTTAGACCCGTCAGGGCGGATAGCGAATATAGCATAGAACATGTTTTCCACACTGTAACGATCATGTATAACGGCTATGTTTTCATCAATGATACTCTAAGATTGAATACGACTGGCCTTGGTGATTTTCTTATCGGGTTTCCAGACAAATACGGTCAGAGCGTTCTCAAATGCTTCGCCTTCGCCGGATCCGATAACTTTCCAGTTTCTCTCAACGTGCCCTTAATGGGCCGCATGGGTTTCTACGGTGTGAGAGTAGAGTTTCCGCTTGGGGCACCGCAGACTTTCACTGTGGCCTTTGTCCTTTCCAATAGTCTTGTGGCCCAGGATCCGCAGAACGCGAGCAGGTACGAGCTGGATTTTCCAGCATATCCAAGTCTTGTCAAGAAGGCTGACTTGTGTAATGTCTCAATCGTTGCCCCTGAAGGTGCATTATTTGAAGCGGGAACAGTAAGCGGCTTTGCATATTCGCAGGAAGATTTACAGGAATTGACTCACACACCCGCACTTTTGGATTTCCTATTGCTTGATACAAATATTCCTAAGGTTGAAGTAACTAAACTGGACCGTAATATAGCTGTAAACGAGTTTGGTGGAATAGATGGCGTTGACACCTATGCCATAACAAACAGCGGGTTAACGGCATTAGGGTCTTTCGATGTGTTTCTGCCTTCCAATGCTTTCGATGCTGAAGCAACGGATCAGTTCGGAAGGAAGTTGGCTGGCTTGAACCAGACGGATGCGGATACGAATCGCTACGAAGTTGCTTTCAATTTGGGAGTCGGAAGCGGTAAATCCGGTAGATTCATAATGAGGTATTCTCTACCTGGAAATTTCCTTGCGCAGGAAAGCGGTCACGTTTTCTCTCTGAAACTACCTTTGTTCGAACATGAGAATTACTATGTTGATCAATTATCAGTTATAGTTGCCTTGCCCGAGGGCGCAAGGGTCAAAGTTCTTGAGAGTAGTCTGACCAGTGGAATCTCCAGCATTGGGAAAGGCGTATATCAGGAAACCGTATCACTGACCCAGAATGGTGTTATCATTTTAGATAAAGTTAGCCTTGATGTCTCGTATGAGTACAATCCACTATGGGCATCATTCCGTCCGACCATGTGGGTTTGGGCAGTTGCGGTTGTTGGAAGCGTGATTGTCGCTGTAGCCACCCAGAGATCGAAGGGTCAAGGTCGAGTCTCCACATCCCCTGCAGCAATGAGACTTGGCCCAGAATATTTCAAATCGTTTGTGGATGCTTATGAGGAGAAGAAGAGAATAGATTCGGAGTTGGAATCCTTGGAGGCAAGAGTGGAAAAGGGCAGGATTCCGAGACGCAGATACAAAGTGATGAGCCGAACGTTGGAGGCGCGTCTCAGCGGAGTGTCTAGGAACCTGACAGAGTTTAAGGAGAGAATGCGCGCAGCAGGCGGTCAATATTCGGGATTGATGTTGCAGCTTGAAGTTGCGGAAGCCGAAATAGGCGAGGTCAGAGCCAACATCAAGAACGCTGAGAGTCTTCACAGCCGCGGAGAGCTCTCGCTGGAAGCTTACCGAAACCGTTTAGCAGACTACCAACGTAGGAAAGAAAGGGCCAAAACCACGATTAATGGAATTCTCTTGAGGCTACGTGAAGAAACCCGATAAATGACCTAAATGCTTTTATGTCAGCGCAAGATTTTCACTGAAAATCTAACGTAGAGAGGAAAGGGGAATGGTCAAAATAGTGGTTGATAACCACAAATGCACCGGGTGCGGAACATGCAAGGACACGTGCCCAGTGGGCGTCTATGAAATAACGGACGGAAAGTCGATTCCTGCAAAGCCTGACGAATGCTTAGTGTGCAGAGCATGCGAGGTTCAATGTTCCGAAGGAGCAATTCAAGTCATAGAATAATTCCTTAGCCCTTCCTATCAGTTTTCAACCAGCATTCTAATCTATGCTCCAAAAAGCTCGCTGAACTTCTTTCACTTCTTTTATGACCCACTCACCTCGTAATTCAGTGTTCTTTCTAGTCGTTGGGACTCTATCCTCTACTTCTAACGGCGTCTCACTCATTCTTGCAATTGCTGTGACTGCCAGTTTTCCGATGGATTTCGGGTTATAGCCCCCCTCAAGTACGCATACGAGCTTTTTTCCATGAATTCTTGAAGCGAGGTTCATTATCGTTTCGTAGATTTGATCGATGCATAAGGCCGACAGGGAAAGATTTCCCACAGGATCTTTGTAGTGGCTGTCGAAGCCAGCAGATACCAACATGAACTCCGGCTTGTACTCGCACACTATCGGGGTCACGATTTCTTTAACTGCCCTCAGATAAGTTTGGTCACTCGTACCATAGGGCAGTGGAATATTGACATTGTACCCTAGGCCTTCTCCTTTTCCAACCTCTTTTGTGAATCCTGTTCCAGGAAAATCTGTGGGGTCCTCATGGAGGCTTATATACAAAACTTTGTTAGTTTCGTAGAATTTTTCTTGTGTTCCGTTCCCATGATGGGCGTCCACATCGAGTATTAGCACTTTTTTGAGTTCAAATTTCTCGATCAAGTATTGGGCTGCGATGGCAACATTGTTGAAAATGCAGAAGCCCAGTGCGCGGAACTTCCCAGCATGATGTCCAGGCGGACGAATCAAAGCGAAAGCATTCTCAAATTTTTTCTTCATGACAAGGTTGACTGCTTTCAACGTTCCACCAACGGCATAACGGGCGACTTCAAAGCTGTCTGGAGAAGTAACGGTGTCCTGTGGATCCAATGGTCCTCCGCCTGTTCTGCAAACGGCCTCAACAAGCCTGATGTATTCTATTGCATGGACCAGTTCAACAGCTTCTATGCTCGCTCTTTCAGGCTGTACGAACTGCAGACTTGCATCAGATTGAATCTTTATTTTCTCTGTTTCCTCGACAATTGCTTTCAGTCGTCTAGCCGACTCAGGATGTCCTTTGCCAGGGTTGTGCTTGTAGAACACAGGTGAGAAAACTACAGCAGTCTTGACCACGTCAAACCGTCCTTTCCGATTCTTTCTGGAATATTCTGTCCAAGAAGTCTCTTAAAGCGAGGCCATGTCTCTTAGCCAATCTCCTGATCGCCTTATCGATGCCGGTAGTATATTGCATTGCCTTCTTCGGTTTCTGAACAACACATTGTGGAAGGCCCATGTTCTCTCCTGTCTTCCGCAAAACAAGTTTTCGTGGGCTGTCTTGTCGAGGGTCAATTTTCAGCTTAACAGGCAAGTCCAAGGCGAATTTTGCTATTTCAAAGGTTGCAAAAGGAAGACGCAATTCAACATCGTGGAAATTGCATATTTTGAAATCTCTTTCAAGATTGGTCTCGCAGATTCCCTCGATGTCGCGGACCATTCTTTTTCTCACCTCTTCTTCGCCCAGCAGAGAATAATCATCCACGTATCTTCTGTATCCCCCGAAGAGTTCATCAGCACCTTGCCCAGCTAGCATCACTTTGAATCCTATTTCTGCCGCTTGTTCTGCGGCCCAATATATTGGAATACCTATGCTCGTTTTGACTGGGTCAGCTTCCTCAATGAGCCATAAGACTTTTGGCAGAACCTCTTCCACATCTTCTTGCTTAAGTAAGCGGGTATGGATTGGGAGTTTAAGAATCTCCGCCACTTTTTTCGCATGTTCGGTTTCCTTCTGGTCTTCAAGGCTGACGTGAATTAGCTGCACATTCAGTTTTGACTCTCGGGCTAACGATGCTATTATGCTGCTGTCTAGTCCGCCTGAGAAGGCTATGGCTGCTTCCTTCAGGGCTGAAACTCTCTGCGCGGTCGAATTTCGAAGGAGCGCTTCTAGCTTTTCAGCCGCTGCCTGCATGGATATTGGCTTTGGTTCTGAATATGTAAGAGTCTTGGCAGGTTCGTGTTTGAAGCCATTCTTGTCGATAACGGCAACGTGTCCCGGCGGAAATGAATAGGCTTTGTCTATTCCTATTCTCCACAATGCCTTGCGCTCAGATGCTAACGCTACGAACCTTGCGTTTTCGCCATAATAGAGTGGACGCGCGCCAACGGGGTCTCTGCCTGCAAAAAGCCTCCCTGCTGCGGCCAGTGCGAAAGCATAGTCACCTGATGATTTTTGGATGAATATTTTGATCTTCTCTTCAGTCTTTTCTTCAGGTTTGCTGACAAGAGTTTGGAGCTTAGGGGGCCCTGCTGGACGATAGATTCTTCCATCAAAAACAATTGCTGCATCTTCTAGCAGTATGGGTTGTGGTCTGTCTGAATGAAGAATTCCTGAGAACCTGTACCCTATTACTGTGGGTGACTTCAGGTCCATCTTTCGTAGCGCATCAGTCGTTCTTTCTATTTTCACTTGCGACGCTGATCCTATGCCGAAAGCTTCAGGGCTTACCGATGATAGTGCGCTGAGCATGTTGACGGCTGGTTCAGTTGCATCTTTACCCTTCTTGTCTATTAGTGCAATCAATGCTGCCATGTGACTGCTGATCCTTTCCTCAGAGTTATCGCTTAAACATTAATGATGGCCTCGTCTCTAATAACTGGACTGTGACCCTTTCAAGTCTGTAGTCCGACGACAGCTGCTTATGGCTGAAACTGCTGTTATGCATGTTTGGTTAGAGTTAATAGCAGCCTTGTGTTAAGCATCGTGGATTTGAATGGTGAACGCTCATGTTTGAGTTTGGCGACTTGCGGTTTAGGCCCGTGGAGAAAGAGGACTTGAAGATGTTGCATACGTGGGAGAACGATTTTGAAGTGATAATGTACTCGAGAAATAGGCCCATGAACTTTTTGAGTATGGCGCAGCTTGAAAAGCAGTATGAAGAATGGATGCAGGATGAACGAGAGCTGCACTTCATCATTGAGCTTGCTGACTCGAAAGAGGCCATTGGTATTGCTCGCATAGAACGACAAGATTGGAGCAACGTGAAGACCGCGGACGTTGGCACCTACATTGGCAATAAGGAGCTGTGGGGCAAGGGTTTGGGCAGGCAGATAACAGTCGCGCTGCTTGAGATGTGCTTTAATCAATTGAACGTAGACCGTTGCGAAGCGTCGAGCGTGGAGTACAATTATCGAGCTCACAAATCGCTTGAAGCATGCGGTTTCAGGAAAAGTGGGGTGTCG
>Ga0315277_10001501_pt1 | contig 34006 bp, 31 predicted proteins | sample YL17G05_15_MG_FD_203695 | JGI IMG/M metagenome (GOLD analysis project Ga0315277, IMG submission 203695) | Sediment microbial communities from Yellowstone Lake, YNP, Wyoming, USA - YL17G05_15 | ecosystem: Environmental > Aquatic > Freshwater > Lake > Sediment | place: USA: Wyoming | collected...
GACCGGACACGAAGCCCAAAAAATTCAAAATCTCACTCGCCTCCTCGGTCCTTTACCAGATAAGCTAATGATATTATGACGAAAAAAATTCCACCTCTTAACTAGATAAGTGCCAAACTCCAGATCCCGCTTTAGCGGGACGCAGCCCTTGACCACTCTGTGCGGGGGACTTTAGTCCCCTTTTCCTTCTTCAACTTCTATTGACTCCACGAAAAGCTCCCTTCCCGAGATCAGCGCCAGATTATTCCCCCCGCAATTCGGGCAGATAAAAACCGGCTCTTCCAGATCGCTCACGGTCTTGCAGTCCTGGCATTCCACCGTGAGCGGGACTTCTTCAATGAGAATCTGCGCGTCTTCCGCGGGCGTGTCCTTGGAGATAATCTCCATACAAAACTTGAAGCTGTCCGGGACGATCGCGGTCAGCTTTCCCACCTTGAGCGAAATCTTGGTCACTTTCGCCGGCTGATCTTTGGGCAGATGCTCCTGAACAATCTTCAACACCTCCATCGCAATCCCCATCTCGTGCATTGACTTAAATTAAGCGGCCTCGGCTAGGTTGTCAAACCATTCGGAAAACGGTTCACGGTTCACGGTGCACTGCTAATTCACGGCTCACCGTGAATCGTTTCGTTGCGCAGACACTCGTGTCTGGCGTTGTTTCCTCGCCTGCCCTGCGAAGCTCCGAAGGAGCCAAGCAGGATTCCTCTTTCCTCGTTCCTCTGTCCCCGTTTGCCATTCCTCAATTCTTCTTCAGCCTTTCAACCCTTCAACCTTTCAACCTTTCAACCTTCTCTGCATACACTCCTCCCGTAAAACCGTCTTTGATGTTTCAAGGGCAAATATTTTTTTGCCCAGGCGCTGGAGCAATGATGTCCGGGTAATGTTGAGGCTGGGTTAATCGGGCTTGCTGGCAAATTGCGGTGCACGGTGCACGGTTCACGGTGCACGAATGTGCGAGCGCCTTCAGGCGCGATACCGTTTACCCTTGACCTTGTACCGCATTTGCGTCCGCTCCTCCAACTCGCGCTGAAAATTACCCACGCTCAAGCAGGTTGATAAGATGATAGGTTGATAGGAAAAGGAATGTGCCAGGGACTTCCTACTTCGCTAAAGCTGCGAAGGACAAGTTAGTCGCGATTCCCTTTACCCTTTACACCTTTACATCTTTAAGTTGCCGTGGGACGCACTCGTCAAAGAACCACTCGCAGATCACATGGTCTCGGCTTGAAAAAGCTGTGCCATGGTTGTTGTCCCTCTCAGCCCTGCCCAGTCCCGTGTTCACAACGGAATGCAGCCAGGAACGACCGCTTGTTTGGATGTTAGTGTGCTACTGTCTCTAATGCGCTGGTACTGAGGAAAGGCAAATTTCCTCACGCCGGCATTCTCGGTCGGTGGTTGAAGCCAGGCTCAAGGTTGCGCGTTCCTGAGACAGACCCTGAGGGTCTTTCCCCGCTCTTGCGGGGAGAGAACGATGATGCGTATTTAGTTGATAAGTGGATAAGTGGATAAGTTGATAAGGAAGAAAATACCGCCTCTTCAATTCCCTATCAACTTATTAACCTATCAACCTATCAACCTGTGTGTTTTTCCCACAAAAACACACAAGCCCCCCTATATATACGAAAATCGTCTCATTCTAATAATCGCCCAACTATTTGATTTATCAGCCAAATCTCCAATTTTCCCTTAATTTTCCTGTTTAAGATCAGTAAACGATTTTTTCAAAAAAATTCTTTCCGCTGGAATTTCAATGACTATCAGGAAAAAATTGGGTCAAGGGCTGCACCCTTGTAATTCAGAATTAGAATTCCCGTCTGCGCTTTCAAATTTTGCGCCAATGTCTCATAGCCAGGCCCAAATACTCGCGTTCTCGTTAAACTGCAAATGAAGACCTGACCCCGAATTTACCGTGTTACCTTCTGCTCCATAAAGTCCTCCTTCTGGTATTTTTTAGCCAAGTTCCATTATAACCAGATCGGGGACTTTTTTTATCAAATGTGCGAAAGATAGGATACGCTACCCACCGTTGACCTTGCACCGCGATTTCGTTATGTCCAAAGTCAAGCTCTGACCCCGCCAACATCAATTGCGAGCCGGTTCATTTATTTTTCTCTCCTTGATCAATTTTTTTCAGGATCAAGATTTCCGGGCTGACAAACTCGGTGGTCAAGCGGACGATTCTGGGTGGAGAAAATTTTTGGATCACCTGGTAACCGTATTTCCCGGCGAGAAGCTCTTCCCAGTAAATTTTCACCGAGGGATATTGGTTCGGATATTTCAGGTAGCGGTCGTAAAAAATGGAACTGGCCACAATATAATCCGGGTCGCGCTCTTTCAGACCTGGCTCGGAATAATTATGGAGATAGACCTCCAATTCTTTCCGCCAGAACTTCTGATAAGCCGTATGATTACAGGACGCGGAACTGCCGGAGTCGACTAGCGCCTTCTTGATCTTTTTTTCCAGCTCCTGGGCCCAGCAGGGAACCGGGGGTCGCTCATAGGTCCATCGGATCGGAATGATCTGATAGTCGCCCTTTAGTTCGGGCAGATGCGAGGTGGTCTCAATTTTGGACCCGGCCGGGAGATTGATCGTGATCCAATTCCGGGCCTGGGCTCGGGTGTCGTTCAGAAAATAATAATCAATCATCAGCGCGAGACCGATCAAGCCAGCTATTGGAAGGACCGCGCCGGCCAGGACCCATTTCTTGGGCTTGGTTTGAAGAAGCTGGTCCAGGGATAAAGCGATGAAAATGTAATAGAAGGGCAGGGAAGAGACAAAATATCTCAATTCCAGAATGCGGGATCGCGCTAGAGTGAAATAATAAACCAGGATGGCCGGGAGGATCAGCCAGTTGACCACTTTCCGGACCGGCTCGGAAGTTTTTGCCCGGGCTTTTGTAAAATAATAAATCATCCCGGCCAGCGAGAGCAAGAGTCCAACCCCTCCACTTGCCCGGAATAACCATTCCGGTTGCTGGATCAGCCCAAGCGGAGCCAGGATTCCCCTGCCGGTGCTGAACTGGACTGAGGCAATATAGTGGCGCTGAAAAAAGGCGAACGGATGAATTAAAGCGCAGGGATAGGCGAGGAACGCCCCGATTAAAAAGGAAATCGCCACGAAAATGATGAGCCGGATCGTGGCCGGAAATTTAGCGCCTTCCGGGCTCTTTCCCAGTCGTCCCATTCCATAGGCAACGGCGGGAAAAATCAGCAGGGTAAAATTGAAAATACCGGTGCTGATCACGCCGATGGTCAGGCCGGAAACAAAGCTGGACCAATAGAGATATTTCAGGCGGGAGCCAAGAATGAATTTGATGGACCAAAGGAGGGACAGAAGAGTCAAGAAAGTCAGAAAGATATGCGGCTTGAGGAAATGGCCGATGCAAACCCAGGCCGGAGAGAACAAGAGCAAAAGGGAAACCAGGAATGCGCTGGCTTTTGAGACCATCTCTTTCAAGATCAGGAAGAACAAAATCAGGGAGGCCGCGAGGGTGAGGCTGGAAAAAAATCTGGCCAGCCACAGATTTTCCGGGCGGAAAATTGTTGCGCCGGAGCCAGAAGGTTCGGAAAGGTCTTTCCCGGCGAGCAGTTGCGGATAGAGAACCAGCACCAGCGCGTATTTGGGAAGCGTGCCGTAAAAATAAGTTGGCGGACAAAATTTTCGGCCCCGAGCCATCACCACGGAATCATTGAGGAGATATTGCTCGTCCGGATGCCATTCTTCGGGCAGTCCCCAACTGATCCCGAGCGAATAAACCAGCGCGCTCAAGCCCAAGAGCGCAATTATTTCGACCCGTTTAATTATGGTCAACGGTTTCTTCATCTCCCCTGACCGAAACCGCTTTAGCGCCGGCTGCCGATCCATTCCACATAATCAATCAAAGGACCTTGGGCAAGATTTTTATAAAGACGGCGATCAGCAGTAGAGCCATCGGTTTCAGACCTGGACAATAGACAATTTCTGTAATTATTGCGCTGAGAGATTGTATAAAATTCAATCTCCTCCTCTTCCCATTCTTTACCTCTCTTCCCCCATTTCAGGGGGTTCTCAAATTCACTGCTTCTTAAATTAACTGCTGGTTCAAATTATGCCGGAATTCAAGGAGGTTGTCAAGCCACAGGGGTCAGTGGACAGTGGTCAGTGATCAGTGCGGTGGGAAGCAGCCGGTGGTCAGGGGGCAGTGGTCAGAGGTCAATGAGAAGAATCGGGCCTAAAGGCCCTCGCACATTGGGAGCAGGAATCGCGGCTAAAGTCGCTCGCACAGAGTGGTCAAGGGCTACGCCTTTGTTTAACTGGACTAAGCGATATTTTAAAATTTCCAGCGAAAAGAGGCGGGACTAAACTTATGAGTGGTATTAAAAATGAGGGTAGGCCACAACTCCGCGAAGAAACACCTCTTTAACTACCTCCGCTTCTGGCTCAAGTATGGAATCCTTCCGCCCAGAACCGCTTCTTGGATTGAAAGAATGATGCGGGAGATTGGAAGGAGGTTGAAACGGATTGCTTTTGGATGGAGCGAAGCCGGCGCCGCCAAAATGGCTCGGATTATTATCAAACGCATCACTTCAACCAAACAATGGGAGGCATACTGGAAGAAGAAAATGAGAATTGAGGGGAGAGTGGTTCTGGTTTATCGGGGAGTTCATGTTAAATAAATCCCCCAATTCTGGGACGATACTGATTTGTTTAAGATCAGTAAACGATTTTTTCAATTTCTCACCGCAGAACGCAAAGAATTTTTATCCTTTTATAATTTACAATTTACCCTTTTCCCTTTTTACTTTCGTCCTTTAGACTTTTCATCCTGGGATATGTAAAATGTAAAGCCCTGACCCTAATCTCCAGATCTGACTGCAAGTTTTCTGATTGAGCTTGATTCGGATGTGAAATTGTAATACAATATAATTATAATTTATAATTAGAAGCTGATCAAGGAAAGGAGGAGAATGATGAATCACGGGAAAATCAGTAAGAGTTTGGCGCGGGGACTTAAGGAACTGCAAGAAAGGATTGCCCAATCCAAAATTCCATCCTCAAAATTGGATGAGAGCATCAATATCGCCACCTGGAACCTCCGCGAGTTCGGGAAAGTGGCTCGGAGGAAGGAGTCTCTGCATTATATTGCCGAGATTCTGGGGCAATTTGATCTGATTGCGGTGATTGAATTGCGAGACGATCTTTCGGACCTGGCGCAGGTTCTAAAATTTTTGGGTCCTTATTGGAAGGTGGTCTATTCGGACTATATCACGGATGCTGGCGGGAACCGGGAACGGATTGCATATATTTATGATAAACGCGCCGCGGCTTTTACCGGCTTGGCTTCCTGCGCGAAGGCTCCCCGGAAAAAAGACCAAAAAAGCGGAGAATATGTGTCTGAGATCACCTGGTGGCGCGCCCCCTATGTGGCATCCTTCAGCGCCGGCAGTTTTGATTTCGTGATCATCAGCGCACATATCCGCTGGGGCGAAGATGAAAAATCCCGGATCAAAGAGCTTAAGCTGCTCGCCGAATGGGTTGACCAAAGAAAGAACGAAAACAACTTTACCGACAAAGACATTATCGTAATGGGCGATTTCAATATTCCCGATCTGAAAAGCGAGCTGTTCCAGGCCGTTGCCGGCAAAGGGCTTCGGCTTCCGGAGCAGTTATGCAAACTGGAACTGGGTTCCAATCTGGAAAAGGATAAGCGCTATGACCAGATTCTTTACTATCCGATTTATCCCCAAAGTTTTACCAAAGCCGCGGGAATCCTGGATTTTTATCAAGGGGACTGGGAGGAATTATATCCGGACTTATACCCGGAGATCAAGAAATCCAAGGCCAAGCCCGCGGCTTTGCACAATTATTTCACCTTCCAGATCTCGGATCATTTGCCGCTCTGGATTCAGATCAATACCGATATTGAAGGGGCAAAGCTGGACCAGATCATCAGAGGCTGAAGGGGGAGCTTCGGCCAGCCCGCGACTGATTAGTCATTTAACTTCAGCGGCAGGCCGGGCTAAAAATGAACAGGGGCAGACCCGCGGGTCTGCCCCTGCAAAATTATTGCTTTCTCGGCTCAGGCGTCTAAAATTTTGTCAACCTCTTTTTTGTCCAGGTCGGTGATGATGGGGATGCCGGAGATTTTGGAGGCCTCGGGGGTGAGGGATGCGATGTCGTTCCGGTCAATGTGCTTGACGCCGAACTTTCTGTTCCCGGCCATCAGTTGTCGGAGTCCCTGGGAGAGCCGCTCGTAGTAGGTATAAAGGGCGATGGCCGAGGTGGGGAGCTTATTATAGTCCTTTCCGTATTCTCTTTTCAATTTTTCCGCGGTCACGAAGATGGCTTCCCTTGATCTTCCGAAGCGCTCCAGGTAAACCGGGAGGTCTCCGGTTTCAATGGCTTTGCCAATGGTTTTTCCGACCATAGCCGCGGCAACGGGTCCTCGGGCCATCCCGATTGCCTTGACATAAGGGGCGCCCAGGGCAATTGCCTTGAAGATCTGGTCTTCCATAATAATCCCGCCGGCAAAGACGATGTCCGGGAGATATTGTCCTTTCTTGGCCAGCCGGTCGCAATACTGATGGGTGAGGGACCAGAGCTCAATGGAGGGTATTCCCCATTCATTCATCATTCTCCAGGGGCTCATTCCGGTGCCGCCTCCGGCGCCGTCCACGGTGAGGTAATCAATCTTGGCCATTGACGAGAACTTTACCGCGCGGGCAAGGTCCGCGGGCCGATAGGCGCCGGTTTTGAGCGCGATTCGTTTTGCGCCGGCTTTTCTCAGTTCCTCAACCCGTTTCATAAAGTCTTCCTCGGTAACCATTCCCACACGCGAATGCCTTTCAAACTCGGTAAAAGCCCCGCGCTTGAAATCTTCAACCACCGCGGGGTCCAGCGGGTCCGGGAGCACGATATAGCCGCGCTTTTTCAGGAGCTGGGCCTTTTCCAGGTTTTTGATCTTGACCTCGCCGCCGATGTCCTTGGCGCCCTGTCCCCATTTCAATTCCACGGTCTCGGCGCCGAGCTTTTCCAGGGCATATTCCTGGACTGCCAGCCGGGTATCCTCAACATTGGCCTGAATAATGATGTCGCCGTATCCTTCCCTCTGCCATTGCTGATACATCTTCACCCGGCGCTCCAGTTCCGGGGAATGGGTCACTTTTCCGTTCTTGATCTTGGATTCCACATCCATCCCGCAGACATTTTCTCCGATGGTGAGCGGGGTGCCGGAAATGGCGGAGCCGATGGCGAGTCCTTCCCAGTTGAGCCTTGCCACATCGGTGGAACCGAGTCCGGGGATGATGATGGGGAGGCGCATTTTGATTCCGTTGCCATTGCTTCCCAGTTTGGTCTCTAAATCCACATTGGGGAAGATGGCCTTGTCCGAATCCGCTTCCATCCCGACGGCTCCGACCGCGGTTCCCATAATGTTGAAATGGGACAGGTCCACCGGGTAGTCTTTCTGGGAGGCCGCGGTGATGATGCCGAAGGGCTGGGGATAGATCACCTCGTGTCCCCGGTACGCGCTTTTTCCGACCTCGCACATCCCGATACAGCCGTCAATGCAGGTTACACACATCCCGCTGAACGGGCACCAATCCGAGCCGGTCCGGTTCTTGCTCAGGGTGGCCGCGGTGGCGTTATACCTTGTCAGTGTCATATTAAACCTCCTTCACTTTCTTTCCGTTTTTTTATTTCTCGCACGGGCTCAATGAATTGAGCCCCTACATGAATTGAGCCCCTACATCAATCAGCCCCTGCCATCTCTTCAATATGCCTTATGGCCTCTCGGCCCGACCGCCTCTGAGCATTTGACGCAAATTTCGCAGGTTTCCACCAACGCCAGGTTCTGGCAACCGCCGCAAAGACCGTCCACCAAGTTATTGGCATTGCACGCCAACTCGCAGACCGGGCAGACCCATTCGCAACCGCCGCAGTGCCGGCATTCCGCGGGCATAGCTCCAAAAGCGGTTCCCACCCTGCGGGCAGTGCCCCGTCCCACGAATCCGATCCCGCCTGATTGCATCTGCTCCTTGCAATACCGGATGCACCTTCCGCACAGGATGCAATTCTTTTCCTTGATCCGGAACCGGACCTTGTTGATCGCCATCATTGAGGCCAGATCCTGGAGCTTTTTGGATTTCGGGCAGGACGAGATCAGCAGTTCCACCACCAGCTTGCGCGCCTTTTTCACCCGGCTGGAGTTGGTGATGATTTCCAGACCGGATTCCACCGGCATGGTGCACGAGGCTTCCAATGAGGACTTCTTCCCCTTAACCTCCACCATACACACCCGGCATTCGCCGTAAGTGCTCAAGCCCGGGTAATAGCAGAGGGTCGGGATAATGATCCCGAGGCTCTTCGCGGCCTCCAGCACGGTGGTTCCCTCCTCCACCCTGGCCTTGATTCCGTCAATTGTCAGCTCAATCATCTCATTCTCCTAATAAAATTCCTTTCTGTGCGAGGGACTTTAGTCCCGACGGGCGGGGCAAGCCCCGCCCCTACAATTCAACTCACTAAAATCGCCTCAAACTTGCAGGCGTCCCGGCACAGCCCGCATTTGATGCAAAGCTCCTGATTGATCTTATGCGCCTTCTTCTTCTCCCCCTTGACCGCGGCCTGGGGGCAAACTTTCGCGCATCTGGTACAGCCGTTGCAATTTTCCTTGATGACCGAGAAGGTGATCAGGCCCTTGCAGACCCGGGCCGGACAGCGTTTATCCTTGATGTGCGCGTCGTATTCGTCCCGGAAATAGTTGATCGTGCTCAAAACCGGGTTGGCTGAGGTCCTTCCCAGGGCGCAAAGCGAGGTTTCCCGGATCATTGTTCCCAATTCCTCCAGGAGCTCCACATCTCCCGGCCTGGCTTTGCCCTCGGTAATATCGGTCAGGAGGTCCAGCATCCGGTCCAATCCCTCCCGGCAGGGCACGCATTTCCCGCAACTTTCCTCGGTCAAAAACTTGATGAAATACTTGGCCACATCCACCATACAGGTGTCTTCATCCATCACGATCATCCCGCCCGAGCCCATCATTGACCCGACCTCAGAAAGCCGGTCAAAATCCACCGGCAGGTCCAGCAGTTTCTCCGGAAGGCATCCTCCGGAGGGACCCCCGGTCTGGACCGCCTTGAATTTTTTCCCGTTCGGGATTCCGCCGCCGATGTCATAAACGATCTCCCGGAGGCTGATCCCCATCGGCACTTCCACTAATCCGGTGTTATTGATCTTGCCCACCAATGAGAAAATCTTGGTGCCCTTGGAATGTTCGGTTCCGATTTTGGAATACCATTTGGCGCCGTTATTGATGATCAGCGGGACATTGGCCCAGGTTTCCACATTGTTCAGATTGGTGGGTCTTCCGTTCAAGCCCTGCACCACGGTATGGATATGCTTGGGACGCGGCTCTCCCATTTTTCCCTCCAGGCTCGCCACCAAGGCCGTGGATTCCCCGCAGATAAAGGCGCCGCCGCCGCGCGAGATATGTATGTCAAAATCAAATCCGGACCCGAGGATGTTCTGGCCCAGCAGACCGTATTTCCGGGCCTGGTCCAGGGCGATTCCGAGGTTCTGCACCGCAAGCGGATACTCGTTCCGGACATAGACATAGCCGGTATGGGAACTGATCGCGAACGCGCCGATGATCATTCCTTCTATGATGCTGTGGGGGTTTCCCTCCAGCACCGACCGGTCCATAAACGCGCCCGGGTCTCCCTCGTCCGCGTTGCAGATCACATAGCGGATCCCGTCATAAGAGGGCGCAACCCGGCAGGATTCCCATTTTTTACCGGTCGGAAATCCGGCTCCGCCGCGACCGCGCAAGCCCGAATTCTTGACCTCGTCAATGATCTCTTTGGGCTTCATCCTGGACAGGGCTTTAGCGAGCGCGGAATACCCGCCCAAGGCAAGATAGTCGTCAATATTGTAGGGGTCAATCATCCGGTTGGAATCCAGCAAATGTCGGGTCTGTTTTTTGAAAAATGTCAGGTCTGGTTCGTGGGCGATTTTTTTGCCCGTGGCTGGATCCGTATAAAGCAGTCTTTCCACCAGCTGATTGTCCATTATTGATTGGGCGATGATTTCCGGAATGTCCTCCGCCGATACCCGCTGATAGAGAATTCGTTCCGGGTAGATCACCACCATCGGCTCTATTTCGCAGAAGCCCTGACAGCCGGTGACTTTTAAGGAAACCTCTCGGTCCAGCCCTTTTTTCCGGAGCTCTTTGCTGATCGCCTGGGCAACCTCAATCGCGCCCCGGGCGATTCCGCAAGTGCCGGCGCTGGTTACGATCCGCTTCTGCCCGCGCTCGCTTTTGCTGATGATCTTTTTCCGCAGTTTTTCCAGCTCGCCGACTGATTTTAATCTCTTCATTTCCTCTTTCCGTCTGATTTCTTCTTATAATCAGCCAGGAGTTCCTTTACTTTTCCCGGCTTCATCTGGCCGCTATATTTACCGTCCACCACCACAATCGGCCCCAGGGCGCAGGCGCCCAGGCAATTCACCGTTTCCAGCGTGAATTCCCGATCCTGGGTGGTCTGCTTGGCTTTGATTCCCAACTTTCTCTCCAGTTCCTCCAGCACCCGCGGCGCTCCCCGCACATGACAGGCCGTGCCCAGACAGACCGTGCAGGTATGCTTCCCGGCCGGCTCCAGGCGGAAGGCCTTGAAAAAGGTGGAAACGCCGTAAACCTGGATCAGGGGAAGGCCGACCTGATCCGAAACCAGCCGGATCGCTTCTTCCGGAAGATACCGGTATTCGGCCTGAACATCCTGGAGCATTGACACCAGGCAATCGTGCCGGCCCCGGTACTTATCTACAATCGCCTTGACCTTGTTCGCGTTAACCTTCATTGGTTTCCTTTCTTGATCCCGATTCCCTACTTCCTTTTTCCCCTGACTTACTGCTTTTGAGATAGGAGTGAAGGCAAGCTGAGCGGTTTTTCACCGATCACAAAAGCGAACCCATAACTGATGTATTTGATTAAATCAGGCAGGCTAATCCAATCTCAACACTATTCCCCTTTCCTATTTTCTCAAATAAGATGCAAAAATAGTGCCTGAGCTTGTATATTATAGAGCAATTAGCGTGCCAGGAATTACAAAATTCAGCCGCGGCTTTTCTAACTATTTGAAAAAATAATTAAAACCGGCCTGATCCAACGGCTCCGGAAAATTCCGGCGCCGGAAAATCCCCGGGTTTTCCACACCATCTTCCACCCCTGATGATGGCCGTTTTTGTCAAAATATACCAAAAAATCACAACAAAATTGTCAAAAATGACAAATGAATCAAAGCCGTCTTCGCCAATGCCGGTTAGTCCGGAAGGAAAGGACCGCGGGGAGCCGAAGCCCCCTGCGGTCCGGAAAGGGCAAACTTTAATCAGGCGTCCAGGATTTTTTCCGCTTCTTTGCGGTTTTGCTCCATCACATAGGGAATCCCGCTGATCCGGGCGGCTTCCTCGGTGAGCGAGAAGACATCCGCGCGGGAAATGGTAAGCAGGTTGAAGTTTCTGGACCCGGCCATGAGTTGCTGGAGACCGACCTTGAGCCGGTCAACAAAGGTATAGAGGGCGATGGCTCCCAGGGGTATCTCCTTCATTTTGTCCCCGTATTTATTGCGGAGGATTTCGTAGGTGATGAAGATTTCCTCGGGCTTGTCCCCGTAGGGGCTGATGCTTTTGGGTAGTTTGCCTTCCTTGACCCAGGCGTCAATATTCTTGCCGACAAATCCGGGGATCATCAGCGCCCTGCCCATACAGACGGCCTTGAAATAAGGAGCGCCCATGGCGAGCACCTTGAAGATATGGTCTTCCAGGCTGAACCCGCCGGCCATTGCCAGGTCCGGGACGAATTTGCGCTTGCTCTTGAGCCGGTCCGCGAACCGGCAGGCCATAGCCTGGAGGTAGAAGGTGGGGATGCCCCATTCGCACATCATCCGCCAGGGGCTCATCCCGGTTCCGCCCGGAGCGCCGTCAATGGTGAGTAAATCTATCTTGGCGTTGGAACCCCATTTGAGGGCCATTGCCAATTCCATCTGACCGTAGGCGCCGGTCTTCAAGGTCACCCGCTTGGCCCCCAGTTTCCTCAGTCGTTCCACTTCTTTATAAAAACCGTCCTCGTCCACGAACCCCAGCCGGCTGTGCCGCTCAAACTCGCGGATGGAATGCTGTTTGAAGCCGTTAATTCCTTCCTTTAAATCCGGGTCCGGCGTCACGATATAGCCGCGGTGTTTCAATTCCTGGGCGCGCTCCAGCTCCCGGACCTTGATCTCTCCTCCGATGCATTTGGCGCCCTGACCCCATTTCAGCTCAATGGTTTCCACCCCGAGCTCAGAGACCGCGTATTCGGCCACTCCCAGCCGGGTGTCCTCCACATTCATCTGAACCATCAAATCCCCGAAGCCCTCGCGCCATTGATGATAGATTTCCACCCGGCGCTTAAGCTCCGGCGATTCCGTCACCTTGCCGTTCTTGCCCAGCTTCAATCCCGGGTCAATCCCGCACACATTCTCCCCGCAGACCAGGCTGATCCCGCTGATCGCGGCCCCGACCGCGATCTGGTCCCAGCTTTTGCGGGCAATATCGGTTGAGCCGAGCGCGCCGGTGAAGACCGGCAGTTTCATCTTGACCCTGTTCTTGACGCCGTATTCCGTGTCGGTGTCCACGGCCGGAAAGATCGCATGATCGGAATCGCCCTTGACCCCGCCGGGCAGGCCCTTGGCCCCCTGGGCGTAGCCGTGGATGTTCAGGTGGGAATAATCCACCGGATAATCCTTGTCCGCGCCCGCGGTCATCTCGCCGTAAGGGCTGGGATAAATCACCTCCCGCCCCCGGAAACTGCTCTTGAACACCTCGCAATTGCCCGTGCAACTTTCCAGGCACCGACTGCAGATGCCGCTCCCGGGAACAACATTACGGGAACGATTGACGGTCTGAGTGCCGTCATTGCCGTTTGGTCTGCTTAAGTTCATATTACATTCCTCCTTTTAACAATTCTTGGAAACTAGAAAGCAATCCCAATCCCTGATCCCAATAAAATAAGCAACTAATGTGCCAGGCCCGATTGAGCCGATCCCGGACCGGGTTAACTTATTGAAATAATGTATTTTTTCCCTGGATGATTTTATGAATGGACCTGAGTTTCCTGATTATTATCAGGTCTGGTGGGGCTTTTGTCCGGACCGAAAAGTGATTTTTTGTCAAATATGACAAAATTGGCAGGAATTGTGGTCAAAAATGACGGTCCGAAAAACCGGCAAAATAAACGGTTAACCATAAACGCCGCCCCTCCATTGCGGAGATCTATCGGGCAAAAGAGGCGGGCGGCCCAAAGCCGGCGCGCATTATCTTGAGGAAGTGGAAGATTAGTGCTTAAGTTCTGAGCCGAAAAGAGTCCAAAACCACCCGGTTAAAATTTATTTCTTGGCGAGGATTTTAGCAAATGCCGGAATGCCGGCATCGCGCGCCTGCTCGTATTCCCGGGCGCCTTCCATTTTCACAATCCGATCCCAGGCGGACAAAACCTGCTCGGGCGTGATGCCTTTTTCAATCTCCAGATGAGTTCCCGGTCCCTGAAGCATCGCGGCTTTGGCAAAGAAGCCGCCCCCGGCAAGATAGATTCCGCCCGAGCCCGGGCACTTATCCGAGCCGAGCAGTAAAACCAGGGGCGAGACATAGTCCGGCTTCAGGGCGGAAACGATCTCCGGAGGCATCACCGTTGCCGTCAGCCGGGACCCGGCCAAAGGCGAAATGGTGTTGACCAGAATATTATATTTGGCGCCCTCCAGCTTGAGCGAGTTAGCCAGACCCACGATCCCGAGCTTGGCCGCGGAATAATTGGTCTGGCCGAAATTGCCATAAAGACCCGCGGTGCTGGTGGTCATCACGATCCGGCCCCATTTTTTCTCGCGCATAATCGGGAACGCGGCCTTGCTCACATTGCGGGAGCCCTGAAGATGAACATTCAAAACCTTTTCCCAGTCCTCCTGGGTCTGCTTCAGGATCGTGACATCCCGGAGAATCCCGGCGTTATTAACCACAATGTCCACCGTGCCAAAAGCGTCCAGCGCCGTCTTGACCACGGCCTCGCCCTCCAAAACATTGTGATAGTCGGCAACCGCCTCCCCTCCCCCTGACTTGATCTCATTCACCACCTTCTCCGCGGGAGTCATTGAGCCTGACCCGCTTCCATCCATTGCCCCGCCCAGATCGTTCACCACCACTTTCGCCCCGCGCGATGCAAACAAAAGCGCGTGCGATCTTCCCAAACCCGAGCCCGCGCCCGTGATAATCGCCACCTTGCCGTCCAGTCTGATTTCCTCGCCCATGGTTTCCCTCCTTTAAATAATTCTGGGAACAATCATAAGCTGAAAGATTTAAAATTTCAAATCTCAAAGGAAAATGCCACAATGAATTTGAATATGAAATCTGAGATTTGAGATTGCTTGAAGCTACTTCTTGCCAAACATCAGTTGATCCTGCTTCGCGTCCACCCTGATCGTATCTCCTTCCAGATATTTTCCCTTCAGGATTTCTTGCGCCAGCTTGCTCGCGGCCGGCATCGCCTCCCGGCTCATCACGGTAAACTTATCCATCCGGATCAAGCGCAATTACCTCCCAAGGGAATTGGGGTCAGAGCTTGAGTTAGAAGATAAGGGTTGACAGGTTGTTAGGATTGGAGTAGATTTCATTTATGGCGAGACCTTGGAGAATCCAGTTTGATGACGCGGTTTATCATATCACGGCGCGGGGCAATAATCGGCAGGACATTTTTTTAAATGATGATGATCGGAGCCGCTTCCTCGGTTATTTGGGCCGGGCGAGCAAGCGGTTCAATCTGGAGATTTTCTCCTTCTGCCTGATGAGCAATCACTATCATCTTTTCCTGCGCACACCGGAAGCGAACATTTCCCAGGCCATGCAATGGCTCAACGGCGCTTATACGACCTATTTCAACCGAGCCCATAGTCGGATCGGCCATCTTCTGCAAGGAAGATACAAATCGGTTCTGGTGGTTGAAGAGGTTCACCGGTTGCATTTAAGTATGTATGTTCATCTTAATCCGGTTCGGGCAAAGATAGTCAAGGATCCGTCGGAATATGAATGGTCAAGTTATCGCGATTATGTGAGCAAGAATTTTCGGTTTGGATGGCTCAAGCGGGAAGAAATTCTATCGGATTACGGATCGCGCAAGAACCGGCATCGGCAATATCGGCGGGAATGCCTGGGGATGATTGGGAGGGAGCCGAATTTTCTTGAGCAGTTGAAGAGCGGGATTATGATCGGAACGCGGGAGAAGCTGTCGGAACTGACGAAAAAATATCGTCCCAAGGGGAGATTTGAGGATGTCCCGGAATATCTGAGCGCGACCAAGAGAGAATTTGACCCGGAGCGGGAGATGGAGCGGGTGGCAAGGATTTTTGGGGTCAAGAAAGGAGATTTGCGGAAACGAGTCAGGAATTTCCCGGCGAAAATGGCGGCGTATTATCATTTGGTGGAAAATTGCGGACTGAGCACGCGGGAGGTGGCAATAATATTTGATGTAAGCGATTCCGCGGTCTCATTTGCATTAAAAAGTTTTAGAGCTTTACTGTCCAAGGATGAATATCTTAAGGCCAAAGCCGGTAATATTGCTAACTTCTAACTCAAGCTCTGACCCCAATTGTGCGGGAGAGAATTTGACCCGGAGCGGGAGATGGAGAGGGTGGCAAGGATTTTTGGGGTCAAGAAAGGAGATTTGCGGAAACGAGTCAGGAATTTCCCGGCGAAAATGGCGGCATATTATCATCTGGTGGAAAATTGTGGATTGAGCACGCGGGAGGTGGCAAAAATATTTGATGTGAGCAATTCCGCGGTCTCATTTGCATTAAAAAGTTTTAGAGCCTTACTGTCCAAGGATGAAAATCTTAAGGCCAAAGCCGGTAATATCGCTAACTTCTAACTCAAGCTCTGACCCCAATTGTGTTAAGGCCAAAGCCGGTAATATTGCTAACTTCTAACTCAAGCTCTGACCCCAATTGTGCGCCAATTGTGCGGGAGGTGGCAATAATATTTGATGTAAGCGATTCCGCGGTCTCATTTGCATTAAAAAGTTTTAGAGCCTTACTGTCCAAGGATGAAAATCTTAAGGCCAAAGCCGGTAATATAGCTAACTTCTAACTCAAGCTCAGACCCCAATTGTGCATTTGCATTAAAAAGTTTTAGAGCCTTACTGTCCAAGGATGAAAATCTTAAGGCCAAAGCCGGTAATATTGCTAACTTCTAACTCAAGCTCTGACCCCAATTGTGCACAATTGTGCAAAGACGACACCAAGGTGATTGAGCTCAGTCCCAACCCGGCCCAGGCTTATTACAACCGCGGCCTGGTCTATAAGATGATGAATAAGCCGGAACTGGCCGAGGCCGATTATAAAAAGGCTGTGGAGCTTAACCCTGCATATGCAAACGCGCCCTACAAGTGAAGCGGCTATTTTGTGGTGAGCACCTGCTCTTGGCTAGGCTGTTATCCTGCTTGAGCATCGCCAGCAAAAGATGCTCCGCGTCTATCTGCTGATGAGACCTCTCCATCGCCAGCCGGCTCGCGGCCGGCATCGCCTCCTGGCTCAGAACCGTAAACTTATCCATCCGGATCAAGCGCAATTACCTCCTTATCATTGCTCGCCATTCAGAATCTAATCATTGCCTGGCGCGGTTTCAAGGGCTGGTTGGCCAAATCAAAAAGTTATAAAATTTGGAATTTGAAAATGGCGATGCCGGCTTCTCCCGCGTATTCGCGGGACGAATCTAATTTATGACTTGTGTGCAGGCAGTCCCGCCCAAAAGCGGGACCGCACTGCAAAACGGCATTTGGGCAAGTCGCTCTAAGGTTTTGCCCCGGACCTCATAATTTCCTGATTCTCCTGGCAATCAATTTTCTTATTTTCGCGGAAGAAGGAGGCGGCCCGGTTCGCACTGGTTTTCCGTCTATGAATAAAGCGTCTGCTATTCCCCATTCCAAAAATACTTTCCGATCAAAAGTATTAACCTCCTGAAATATCACCCGGTCTCCAAATTCCGAAGCCGCTCGCTTCGCCCTTTCAAAAGCTATATTCATTGCCGGGCACCATCCGTTCAAGAACCCGGTTACCGTCACCTTGCCCGGGATTGGTTCCGGCTTTTTCTTTTGCCGGACCCATTTGGGAGGCAATGCATCCGCGGTAAAAGGCTTCCAGACCAAAACCTGAATCCCCATTTTATCTGCTCGGGCATACCCCTGTTTTTTAAACCAGGAAGCCCTCATAAAAAAGGGCAAGGAAAGTCCCCAGGCAACAATGCCTTTGGCGCCTAACCCTTTGGCATCTTGCTCAGCCGCTTTCAGCAAAGCCTTTCCCATCCCTCGCTTCTGAAAATTGCCTCTCCCCTTTTTGCGCCCATGAACCCAGATGCAGTTGATAAAGTAAAGGTCTTCACCTTCCACCAACGCCTGTTGGACCGGAACATATTGAATCATTGCCCCGACTTCTCCTTTATCATCCAACGCTAACTTTACGCGCAGCCCTTTATCCTTCATTTTCTCATACCAGGTTTGCTTGTGATTGCCCGCCTCTTTGATCTCCTCTGACCAGTCTTCCAGGCAAACGAAATATAATTGCTCATATTTCTCGGACAGTTCAATTATTTCCACTCTTCAACCTCTAATCTGATCCAATATTCTTTAAGAGTAGCAGAAAATTTTGAAACCTTAAATCAAATTGATTTGGGCAATAAGCCTTTTGGCTCTGAAGATCGCGCGGAATTTGCAATCGCTTGCCGGCTGGTTGAATATAATATAATGATGAAAGAAGTTTTGGGAGGATGAAATGGCGGAAAATTTGAATCGGGTGATGGTGGTTGAGTGCAGGGAATATGATGTTGCAAAGATCAAGGGGATTGTCGCGCAAGGGATGGAGAAGCTGGGCTATCAGCCAAAAGGAAAGATCGCGCTCAAGCCGAATGTGGTCTGCGCATTTCATCCGGATGTCTGGGAGCCGGCAACGGTGACCAACCTGGATGTGGTTGAGGGGATGATCCGGGTGTTGGCGGATCAGGGAGAGGTCTCGCGTATCTCGGTCACGGAGACTTCCGCGGTGGGGAACCCTACGCGGTTCAGCTTTTACTGGGCGGGATACCGGGACCGGATCAATCGGCTCAAGTCCCAGGTCAATAAGCCGCTGGAGCTGAAGGGGATGGATGAAGAAAAGCGGGTGTCGGTTTTTATCGGGGGCAAGGTTCATGACCGGATCCGGCTGGGGAGGACTTTTGCCCAGGCGGACAGCAAAATATATCTTCCCAAGCTCAAGTGCCACTGCGTGAGCAAAATGACCGCCACTATCAAGCTCAATGTCGGGATTGTCAATTATGACGACCGGTCCATCCGGCACGACTTTATGTTGAACGAGAAAATCGCGGACCTGACCCAGGCGGGCTGGCCGGACTTCGTGGTGATGGACGCGATCACCATCGGGGTGGGGAACGAGGCGTTCCCGACTCCGCGCCATTTGGGCTTGATCCTGATGGGAAGGAATGCGCTGGCGGTGGACCTGGTTGCGGCAAGACTGCTGGGAATGGACGGCGCCAAGGAGGTTCCGTATCTTGCCGAGATCATCAGCCGGGGGAATCGGCCGGGGAAGCTGGAAGAGGTTGAGCTGATGGGAGACGCCAAGAATATTTCGGATCTGGACAAATTCGCGGAGCGGGTCAAGCCCTATGACGATGAATTTTACCGCTGGCAGGATGTGAACAAGGAGCTCAAGCGGATGAACTCGCCGCTCAGGCTTCTGCACGGGCCGTATTCGGACCGCTCGCCGGCCACCTGCGACACCGGATGCGTGATGGGGATCAAGATGTATCTGGGATTCCTGGAAAAATACGCGGGAGCAGAGGCTTTTGCCAAGGCGGCCCCGGGATTGTTCGTGATCGGCAAGATCAAGGAGCCGGTGGACGCGGCCGGGAAGAATGTTTTTATCTTTGGCAATTGCTCCAGGGTGGAGCTCAAGAATCCGCGCAAGGTGATAAAGTTGAATAACTGCTTTGTCACGGCCTCGGATATGATGCTGATGCTCGGTGGCCGCACCGGGATCAAGCCTCCGGTAATGGACCCCAAGTTCTTCTTCAAATATCTTTCCAAAATGCTCGCGGGAATGGCAATGAAAACTTTTAACGGCCGCTATTTGCAGGATCTGGGCTACTATCTCGGAAACCAGTTTTTCCGAAAGCTGTAAATATTCGGGGCCGTTGAATATTTGAGGGAAAATGGGAGGCAAGTCTCAATCAAAGCTCTGGGCGGTTTTATCGTCCTGGATTTTAATCCTGGCGGCAAGCGCGCAAGCCGGGAGTTACGCGAATGCCGAGTCAGGCCCGGGCGAGGACGGCGTTTATCTGTTCGCTTATTTCAAATCGTTCTGGAATTCTTCCGGGGATGGACTGCATCTGGCCTGGAGCCGGGACGGGCTGGATTGGAAAAAGCTGAATGGCGGCAGAATCTATTTCAAGCCCCGGCAGGGAGCGTTCCGCGATCCGTTCATCCTGCAAGGCCCGGATGGAATTTTTCATATGACCTGGACCAGCCAGGCAAAATCCATCGGGTACGCGGCTTCCCGCGATCTGGTCGCCTGGACGGACGAGAAATATCTTCCGGTGATGAAGCAGGAGCCGGGAGCGCTGAACTGCTGGGCGCCGGAGATGTTTTATGATCAAGCTAAGAAACAATTCCTGGTCTTCTGGTCCACCACCATCCCGGGCCGGTTTCCGGAAACCGACTCCGCGGGCGATTACCAATACAATCACCGGATCTATTACACCACCACTACCGACTTTCAAACTTTCAGCCCGGCCAGATTATTTTTTGACCCGGGTTTTAATTGCATAGACGCCACCATCATCAAAGCCGGAGACGAATATGTCCTGTTCCTGAAAAACGAGACGCTCAAGCCGATGAAGAAATATATTGTCTCTGCCCAGGCCAAAAGCCCGGAGGGTCCTTTCGGCCCGGTTTCTGACCCGATCACGCCGAGCTGGTCTGAGGGGCCGTCGGCACTCAGGATCGGCGATCAATGGTTTCTGTATTATGATCTTTATGCGGCCAACCGATATGGTTTGTCGGGATCAGAGGATTTGAAAGAATGGCGGGATTTAAGCTCAAAACTGGAATTACCCGGAGGGGCACGGCACGGATGCGGGTTTAAAATTTCCCGCCAAATTTTTTTAAAGTTAAGCCCTAAGATGAAATGATGACTGGATCCGATTTTCTCAAAAGGCTGTGCCCGGAGCCGGTTTTGACTCTGGTTCTGATCTTATTTTTTCTTGATTCCGGTTCCTGCGAGAAACCGGGCAAAGAATCTTCCGGCCCAAAGAAAGGCGCGGAGAGTTATTTTCAGAAAGCCGGCGAGTATCGCGCTCAAGGCAAATATGAGCAGGCGATTCAGGCTTATAGCGATGCGCTTCGGCTGGATCCCGAATTTGCGCCGGCCTATTTGAATCGCGGTTTTGTCTATGATCTCAAGAATGATCCGGGCCGGGCGATTGCGGATTATAATCAGGCGCTGGGAATAAATCCCGGATATTTAGACGCGTATTTGAACCGGGGATCGGCTTATTTAGAGAAAGGGGAGCTGGAGAGAGCGCTTAAGGATTTCAGCAAGGCGGTGGAGTTGGATCCGAAATTTTCGGACGCATATTACAACCGGGCCGTGGTTTATGAAAAGAAAGGAGAGCTGGATCGGGCGGTTTCGGATTACAGCCGGGCGCTCCGGCTCAATTCGGAATATGCGGAGGCATATCTGAATCGGGGAGTGGTTTACGCGCAAAAAGGAGAGCTGGAAAAAGCGATTGCGGATTATGATCAAGCGCTGAAAATAGATCCCGCCCTTGCCCGGGCATTGCTCAACCGGGGCCTGGCTTATTACCAGGCGGGGAAATATGAGCAGGCGATCGCGGATTACAGCAAAGCTCTGGAGTTGAAGCCCGGGGATATCGGCGCTTATTTGAATCGGGGATCGGCTTATTTCAAAAAAGGAGACTGGGACAAAGCGATTGCGGACGGGACCAGGATTTTGGAGATCAATCCCAAAAATGCCAATGCTTATTATAACCGGGGATTGGCTTATAAGATGAAAGGCGATTCGGCGCGGGCGAAATCCGATTACCAGAAGGCGGTTGAGCTGGATCCGGGGTTCGCCAAAAAACCGTATCTGTAAATTGAGCCGGGCGCTCGGCTTTTTCGCCGGAAAGAATTACAGCGCATCCTCGCCCCGCTCCCCGGTCCGGATCCGGATCACATCCTCCATCGGAGAGACAAAGATTTTTCCGTCTCCGAGCTTTCCGGTGTAAGCGGATTCCTGGATCGCCTTGATCACATCGTCCAGCTTTTCCTCCGGAATAATGAGCTCAACCTTGATCTTGGGCAAAAAGTCCACAATATATTCCGCGCCCCGATATAGCTCGGTATGGCCGCGCTGTCTGCCGAATCCCTTGACCTCGGTCACGGTCATTCCCTGAACCCCGACCCGGTTCAAGGCGTCCCGAACCTCGTCCAGCTTGAACGGCTTGATGATCGCTTCTATCTTCTTCATACGCTTCCCCCTTTCCACTCAATTGAATGTGCGAGCGCCTTGCCTACTCCGCCGTAGTAGCCTACGGCTACGAAGGCCGGACAGGCGCGATTCCTTCTCGCGCGAGCGTCCTGTCCGCTCACTCGTGAGCGGGACAGGATCAGTCGCGACCAGGGCCGCAGACACTCCTGCTTGCGTCATCGGGCAGACACCCGGGTCTGCCCCTACTTTCCTCGTTCCTCGTTCCTCTGGGATCAAGTTCTTGCCAGCGCCAGCGCGCATACCCTTTCCGCGCCGGCCTTTTTCAAGGTCTTGGCCGCCTCATTGATCGTTATTCCGGTGGTGATCACATCGTCAATCAGCAAAATTCTTTTTTCCGCAACCAGTTTTTGGCTTTTCACCCGGAAACTCTTTTTGACATTTTCTTTTCTTTGCGCCGGCGAAAGCCCGGCCTGCGCTTCAGTATTTCTGGTTCGGATCAAGGCCCCGGGCGCAATCGGGATTCCGAGCTTTTGGCTTAAAGGTTTGGCCAGAATAAACGCCTGATTGTAGCCGCGCCTTAAAATCCTGCGCCAATGAAGCGGAATCGGAACCAGCAGTTCAAATTTTTCCTCTGAAAATTCCCGCTGATAAACTCCCAGCAGGCCCTGGATCATCCAATCCAGGAAATAAAAGCCCCGGTTATATTTAAAGCGATGAATAATGCTCAGCATCGGATCCTGATACCGGGCAAAAGCGCGCGCCCGGGCAAAGGCGGGTTGATGCCCCAGGCAATCCCCGCACCGCCGATCCGGAGTCTCGCCGGTAAACCCCTTTCCGCAAATCTCGCATCGGCTTTTCCCGATTCGCTCAATTTGCTCCAGGCAATCCGGGCAAAGGGGCAAAGATTCTTCCGCGCTTCTCCGGCAGAGATGGCAGAAGCTCGGAAAAACCAGCTCCAGGGCCGGGCCGGCCAATCGGTTCCCGCCCAACTCAGGCTCCGAATTTGTCCAGCTTGAGCGCGTTGGCCATTGCCAGGCCCATCAGGTATTTCATCTTGAACCTGCCCAGGCCGCCCTGACTGCAGGCGCGCTCTCCGAATTCCTTGGCCAAATCCGGCCGGATATTCTCGCTCCAGAGCAGGACCGGGACCGGATGCCAGGAATGGGCCTTGAGCCGGGAGGGGGTGGAATGATCCCCGGTAATGACCAGAACCTCCGGCTTGAGCTTGAGCGCCTTGGGAATCTGCTTGTCAACCGACTGGATCACTTCAACCTTTCTCGCCCAATCGCCGTCCTCCCCGGCGCTGTCCGTCTTCTTGATGTGGACAAAGAAAAAATTGTATTTCGCCCAGTTCTCCTTCAACGCCGAAAATAAATCGTCCATTTCCGGCCCAACATTCACAACCTCCATTCCCACCAATCTCGCCAGGCCCCGATACATCGGGTACTGGGCAATGGCGCAGGCCTTCAATTTGTAAATCTCGTTGAACTGCGGGTATTTGCTGAAGCAGGCGAAGCCGCGAAAGAGCATCATATTGGCCGGCTTCTCCTCTTTCAAAATCGGTTTCGCCTGAGCCAGAAACTCATCCACCAACTTCACCGTCTTCCGGCTCCCCTCATCCTCCCCCTTCATCAAAAGCGGCTCCTTGCCCGCAACCTGCGGATCGCTGTCATTGATCTTGTCTCCCAATCCCCTGGCCCGGAACACCAGCACGGCCCGGTGCTCTTTCACCGGCTCCAGGAAATATTCCGCGCCGGATATTTTTACTTTTGCCTTGATCTTCTCGCAGAGTTGGGCGTTGGCTTCGGTCGCGATCCTCCCGGCTCTCCGGTCCGTGACCATCCCTTTATCATCCACTGTGCAGAGGTTCAGCCGGATCGCCACATCGCCGGGCTTGAGCGGAAAGTCTATGCCCAATGCCTCCAACACTCCCCGGCCGATCAGGAATTTGACCGGGTCGTATCCGAACAATCCCAGATGCCCCGGACCCGATCCCGGAGTGATCCCTCTCGCGACCGGATCCGCAAGACCCAGCGCGCCCTCTCTTGCCAGCTTGTCCAGGTTCGGCTTCTTGGCCATCTCCAGCTCGGTCTTGAACTGAGGCCCGACCGGCAATCCCCCCAATCCATCCAGCACCAACATAATGATCCTGGACTCGGTCTCTATCGCCTGTTTGCTAATCAACTCCTGTATATCCATCCCATCCTCCTTTAAAATTGAAAACCAAACGGCTGGTTTCTGCTCTCTCAAATTACCATTTTCCGACCGCAAAGGCAAAAATCATCCCGGCCGGTTCGCGTTTCGCGGATTTCAACTCGGAACGCGGAACGCGAAACTTTCGCTTTCGTGGCGCAGACATCCCGCCTTAAAGCGGGATCTATGAATAATCAAGATGCTCGCCCTTGCCCTTCGTAGCTCCTTTAAGCGAAGTAGGGCATTTGAAAAAGCATTCCTTTTCTGATAAAATTTATTCCAGGCTAAGTTTTCAAGCAGTGAACCATCAGCCGAAGTTTGAGGCGGAAACTGGCAAAGGCAAAATCTAAGCCCAAAAATTAATCGTCATCATTTTTTTTATTGCGATTCTTTTTCGGCCCAAGCGCTTTCCTTTTTTTTGATTCCAGAATTTTTATGCTTTCAACAGTGGGCAAATCCTCAGGCATGGTTCCGCCCAGTTCTTTAATCGTCTGCCGAACCTTTTTGCCAACTTCAAAGTGCGTAATATTAGCTTTATGTTTTCCAGTTATTCTTTCCCTTCTAATCTTTTCCTCGGTCTGGGTGGCCCGGAACAGGTTGGCGGCAAGCTCGGTGCTGCCCATATGGTCAAGGATTTTCTGGCCGGCCGTCAGCCCCTTGCGGAGATGGATGCCCTGGGTGCCTAAACCTCCATAAAGGCCCTGATAACCGTGGTCCTGGAAAATCGCGAAATCTCTGGCTTCAATTACGCCCGCGCCCTTGGCCGCGTCCGCCAGCCGGATATTATGTTTCTTGATCTCATCGCGCAGGAACAGCCTCTTCTCGTCTTCCTCGGCCAGGTCGGAAAGCTCCTGCCTGCGGGTCTGGACCGCAAAATAACTCTGGCCCAAAGCCACGATTTCTTTGGTCGGATCCGCGTTTTGGACCACTAGGTAGCTGGCATACCGGGAAAGCATGGTGGCCTCAATTTCTCGGGCGGCGCCGCTTCCGATCCCGACCATTTCGTTGATTTCAACGAAATGGTCTTCAATCCGCTGGCCGCTGTTGAAACAGGCGGCCTTGGCTTTCTTGATCACCTGCTCAAAATTGCGATAATCGGTGTAAGCCAGGGCCTTGGCAAGGTCCCGGCTGGACCAGTATTCCCCGCCGGATTCATTTACGCGCTTGATTTTTTCAAAGGGTGAATTCTTTCTGGATGCTATGCCTTTTAGCTCCGCGATGCTCATTTTGGAAACCACCCTGGAGCAATCAGGGCATAATTTCAAGTATAACTTCTCCGATTTCCCGTTTTCTTTGACCAGCGTAATATGCGCTTCCCTAAAATCTTCAATTTCTCTTCCACAATTATCGCATTTCTCCATAATTATTCACCACCGTCAACAATCCGGATCTCCTCCTCCGTCAATCCATACAACTCATACACCATCCGGTCAATCTGGGCATCAAGGCTGGCGCACTTGCTTTCATAGTAGGTCTTGTCCTTGTCGGTCTGCGCCTTTGCCAACTCCTTCTTCGCCTCCAGCTCAGCTACCATCCCGTCGTGGAGCAACTTTCTTCATTGGTTTTGAACCTGGCGGCCAGTTCAGAAACCTGCGCCAAAGCCGAAACCAGGGTCGCGGCGCTCATAAGCAATTCCTCTCTTTGAGCTTAAGATATTTTTTCAATTGATCGGCCATTGAAATCCTTTCAGAATTTTATATAACTTTGCAAATAAAAAGTCAACTAAAAGAAGAGGTCTCATAAAATTATTATACCGATTTTAATGTCAGATCCGGTTCCTCCTTCGCCAACAGATTGTTCGGACAGGAAGGGGCTATGGAGGACAGGCATTTCAAAAGAAATTCGGCAAAAGAGGCAAAAATGGCATAACCTACTGATTTTATAGGTTAAAATATCGTTTAGTTAAATTAAACAAGGGCTTGAAAAAAGGCCGGCGCGTGCGTATATTATAGCTGTCATCTATGTTCAATCCCCGCAAGAGCGGGGAAAGACCCTCAGGGTCTGTCTCAGGAACGCGCAACCTTGAGCCTGGCTTCAACCACCGACCGAGAATGCTGGCGTGAGGAAATTTGCCTTTCCTCAGTACCGGCGCATTAGAGACAGTAATACTCGTTCCTCAAAACAAGCGGTCGTTCCTAGTTGCATTCCGTTGTGAACACGGGACTTGGCAGGGCTGAGAGGGACAACAACCATGGTACAGCTTGGGACAAATGACGGACAGGAGTGTCCGTCCCCCTCGCCGAGACCATGTGATATGCGAGTGGTTCTTTCATAGATGCGTCCCACGGGAAGGCCGGAGGCCTTCACCCAGGAAGAATTTAAACACGACGGACACGAAGAACACGACGAAATTATGGATTCTTTGCGATCGTTGAGTCGTTGTGTTTAAGAATGGAATTCCTTGGTGTCTTTGTGTTTTAAGGCCGTGCCTTCACCTAATCTAAAAGGGACAGAGAATATTTTGTATTGGATTTGAATTCTCTGCGTCTTCCTGTCCTGCGTAGTCTCTTGTCATCCGTAGCTTTAGCAGAGGATGATGACGAAGCAGGATGCGGTAAAAATGGATTGGGGCTTGCGTGGGTAAAATTCATCGCGAGCCGGACGGAACTTGAGGCATGTGGCACGCGGCAATATAGCTCATGAGTTGAGCCGTCTGTTATGGCTGCGGACAGAATCATCAGCGGTCCGGCAAAAGCAAGAAAAAAATTTGCTTTTTGACAACGAAAGCGTTTTGGCGGGATTGGTGTGTCTGGAGCTTGATTTTTGCAAATGATTGAAATCGCGGTAAAACTATGTTTCGGGTTCCGGGATCCGGATGATTTTACTTGTTCAAATATCCCAGCGATTCCAGTTTCTTCCGGTCTTCTTCTGTAAGCGCGTCAGTCCTTCCCATTGCGATGCTTTGCTCCCACGACCGATACCATTTGAGGAGATGCTCGGAATAAAGAATGAAATTCTGGTTGGAGGGATCTGCCAGGTTTTTGAGTTCCTTCAGGTCGGAATGCAGATTGAACATTTCCCAGCGCGAGCCGGACACCGCATAAAGCAGCTTGATCTCATCCAGCTTGAACCCGATCCAGATCGGCTTCTGGGTATTGGCGATCTTTCCCGCGCCTTCTCCCACCACCGCTCCCGGATAAGTCTCCAGATAGACCAGATAACTTTTCGGCCAGGCGGTTTCTCCCTTGATCTCGCTCACCAGGTTTCTGCCCTTCATCATTTTTCCCGCGGGAATGCCGAGACAGCCGAGCGCGGTCGGGGCAAAGTCCAATAGCTCCACCTGGGCGTCAATCTTGTGATTGACCGGAAGCCCGGGCCCGATCAACCCGAAGGGAATGCGCATGGAATCTTCATAAAGGTATCTGCCGTGTCCGAAATAACCGCGTTCGCCCAGGCTTTCGCCGTGGTCGGCCAGGAAGATGATCAGGGTGTTTTGGTCCAGCTTCAGCTCTTTGATCTTATTGACCAGGAGCCCGATCTGATGGTCGGCATAAGCGATCTCGCTGTCATAGGCGTCAATTTTTCTCTGCGCCTCGGTGTCCGGCCGGTCCGGCTCCTGGAACAGGAATCCCCGGTGAAAAAGATAAGGAGAATGCGGTTCCGAGTAATGGGCCCAGAGAAAAAACGGCTCTTTGGGTTTGGATTCCAGCCAGGCGAGGGAAAGCGCGGTCACATTTTTGGCGTCGCGCTCGTCATTGAAAAAGATCCAGCGCTTTTCAAAGAAATGATCGTCATAAAGGTCAAATCCTTTGTGGAGATTGGAGATATTCTTTTTGAGGGGCCAGTTGGAAAGGATTGCGGCGGTTGAATAGCCGTTGTTTTTCAGGATTTCGGCCAGGGTTTCTATCCCCTCCAGCATGGGAACCCCGTTTCTGGTGGCGCCGGTCTCGTGTGGGGAACGACTGGACATCAGGGAGGCGAAACTCGGGGTGGTGAGCGGAACATTGCAATCGGCGTTGGTGAACCAGGTCCCGCTTTTGAGCAAGCGGTCCAGATTGGGAGAAGTATTGCGCGGATACCCATAAATCTTAAGATGATCCTGCCGGAGCGTATCCACCGAGATCAGGATCAGATTCTGTCCGGCCCGGGCAACCCCGCTCAGACCAAGGAGCAGGATCAATCCGATTGGCAAAATCTTCCCGGCTTTCATCAAATCTAATCTATCATAAAAACCTGCTTCTTCAACCTTTGCTTCTGCCGGCCGTTTATCCCCCCTTTGGTCTAAATCCCCGAAGCCGGCGTAGCGTCGGCTGAATTTTCATCTCCCAGATGACAGCTCGGTCTTTTTGAGCTAAACTTGGAACCAAGTTTAAAATGATAGATTTGCATAGCCATATTCTTTTTGGCCTGGATGATGGCGCCAAGGACGAAGCTGAAGGGCTGGAGATGGCCCGGATTTACCGGCAGATGGGCTTTGACCAGGTGGTGGCCACTCCGCACATAATGGAAAAATCCGGCTACCTTGCCACCGGCCTTGAGATTGAGGAAAAGGTAAAAGACCTGAATCAAAAAATTCAGGCCGAGGATCTGGGCTTGGAGGTCTTGCCCGGGGCGGAATATTATCTGGAAGGGTCATTCCTCAGTCTGGCGGAACAGCGCTGGCCTATGACCCGCATCAATCACAGCTTTTACCTGCTGGTGGAGATGCCGGCTCTTTATATCAATCATAATCTGGGCTTGAGCTTTTTCAATCCTGCGGTGAAAAACCCCGAGCTGAAAAAAGACCTCCCCTTCCTCCGTCTGATCCTGGCGCATCCGGAGCGGAACGAGGAAGTGATTAAAAGGCCTGAGGCTTATGTTCAGCGCTTCAAGGAACAGGGAATTTATATCCAGATGAACCTTTCCTCCCTGCTCGGCTACTACGGAAAAACGGTGAAGAAAACCGCGGAAATTATGCTGAAAACCAAAATGGTTGACCTGGTGGCAACCGACGCCCATTCGCCGGAGCAACTCTTCACCCAGGTCCCGCAGGCGCTGGAGCGGCTGGAGAAACTTGGCGGGAAAAAGGCGATTGAGGTTCTGCTCAAAACCAATCCTTCCAAGGTCGTGATGGGAGAGCCGCTGGAGCCGTTCTATTGATTTAAGGCGGGGAAAATGAGCGGAAGAGAAATCTGGCCGGTGCTGATTGCGGGCGGGAGAGGAACCCGCTTCTGGCCCTTGAGCAGAAGAAATCAGCCCAAGCCCCTGCTCAGCCTCTGCTCGGACCGGCCGATGATCTGCCGGGCTTGCGAAATCTTGAAGCCGGTCTCCGGCGATAAAAAAATCTTCGTTGCCACTTCTGAAAAACTCGGCCCGGCCATCCAGAAAATCCTGCCCCGAATCCCGAAAGAAAATTTTCTCCTGGAGCCCGAGCCGAGAGACACGGGTCCGGCCCTGGGCTTGAGCCTGGCCCTGATCTCAAGAAAAATTGATCCGGAACAACCCGAGCCGGTCCTGGCTTTCATCCCCTCGGACCAGCACCTGAAAAAACCGGCCCGGTTCCGCCAAGTCCTGAAAGCCGGCGCCGGCGTGGCCGCCAAGAATGATTTAATAGTCACCATCGGCATCCAGCCGGATTCTCCCGGCACCGAGTACGGCTATATTCAGCCCGGAGAAAAAATCCCGGACACCGGAGCCGCTTTTCGGGTCAGGCAATTCAAAGAAAAACCGACGCTGGCCAAGGCCCGGCGCTATTTGAAGCAAGGCTTTGTCTGGAACGCCGGAATTTTCCTGGCCCGTCCGGCCGTGTTCTGGAGCGCCTTTGAAAAGCATCAGCCGGAATTTTACCGGCGCCTTCAGAAAATTGCCCGGGCCAAATCCGCGCGGCTGAAATCAACGCTCCGGCGGGAATTTTCTCGACTGAAAAAAATCTCCTTTGATTATGCGATTATGGAGAAGGCAAAAAATCTGGCCGTGGTTTCCGGAGATTTGGGCTGGAGCGATCTGGGGAGTTTTCAAGCCCTGGACCGGATTCTGGGCAAAGCGCGGATCAAAAATCTGGGTCCGGGAAGGCTGGTGAGCGCGAAAGCGGATCGGCTTCTGGTCCGGACCGAAAAATTGACCGCGGTGCTCGGCGCCAAAAACCTGGTGATCATTGAGACCGAAGATGTCATCTTGATTATGGACCGCTCCTGCGAAAAGGACCTCAAGCAGTTGGTTCGGGAGCTGGAGCGGCTGGGCCTGGAGCAATACCTGTGAGGAGGGTTTGAATTGAAGATTCTCGTGACCGGAGGGGCCGGATTCATCGGCTCCCAGATTGTGGATGGGTATCTGGCCCGGGGACATCGGGTGGCGGTGGTGGACGATCTGAGCCGGGGCAAAATTGAGCAGGTGAATCCAGCCGCAAAATTCTATCAGGCCGACCTCCGCGACCTCCCAAAAATGGAAAAGATTTTCAAAACCGAAAAGCCTCAAATCATCAATCATCACGCCGCTCAGATTGACCTGAGAAAAAGCCTGGCGGACCCGATGCTGGACGCCGAGATCAATATCCTGGGCAGTCTTAACCTGGCCGAGCTCTGCCTCAAATCTAAAGTCAAAAAAATCATCTTCGCCTCCACCGGCGGCGCCCTCTACGGAGAGCAGGACTATTTCCCGGCTGACGAACAGCATCCGATCCGGCCTCTGTCCCCGTATGGAATCGCCAAGCGGACGGTGGAAATGTATCTTTATTATTATTGCCGGGTTCATCGGCTGAGCTATGTCTCGCTTAGATACAGCAATGTCTATGGCCCGAGGCAGGACCCCTATGGAGAAGCGGGCGTGGTCGCGATCTTTGCGCAAAAGCTCTGGAGAAAGAAAAGGGCCGTGATCAACGGCGCCGGCGGGCAGACCCGGGATTTTGTCTATGTGGAGGATGTGGTCAGAGCCAATCTGCTCGCGCTCAAGCCCGGGATCAGCGGCGAGTTCAATATCGGCACCGGCAAGGAAACCACGGTCAATCAAATTTATGATTTACTCTCTCAAGCCATCGGAGTAAAGATCAAGCCCGGATACGGCCCGGCCAAAAAAGGCGAGCAGATGCGGAGCGCGCTGGACTATCGCCGGGCGAAAAAAATCATCGGCTGGCAGCCCCGGATCAGCCTCGGCCAGGGCCTGCATCTCACCGCCCAATTCTTCAAACCCTGAGCTCTCCGGGGTCAGGCCGTCAGGGTCGGTGGCCGAAATCTTTTTTCCTGCGCTCCGCCCCTGCTCTGCGGTATCCATTGAGTTCCGATCCGCCTTCGCCTACCGTTTGTCCGAGCAAGAAGGGGCTTCCGGCCTTCGCTAAAGCTTCGGCGGACAAGACGGCGGACAGGGTTCCGGGTTTCGGGTTCAAACCCCGGAAACCCTGAAACCTCGGAAAGCCGGAATTTTGCGCCCAAGGCGCTTTGGAATGCGGTGGCCACGCAACCGCTTTTGATCCTGCCCGCCTGGGCCGGAAGAGGCATTCCCCGCAAGAAGCGGCGCCGCGGGCGCCGCAATCCAAAGCGGGCCGCTCCCCGGGCCGCAATTGTTTGGAAAATAAATAATTTAGTAAATAACAAAGTGTTAGACGGTCAAAGCAAGCGGGAATTGACGAGGCGGTGGAGAATCGGTAGAATAATGCTAAATGAGGCGATTGATCCTGATCCTGATTTTGGTTTCCTGGACTCCGCTTTGGGCAGGCGGGTTGTATTATTATGTGGATGATAAGGGGGTGTATCATTTCAGCGATGTTCACAAGGATGATCACTACAGTAAAATGATCATCTGGCCGGACGCGGGCGGCAATGTCCGGATGGATATAGAGATCAATTTTGATCAGTATATCACGCAGGCGTGCAGTTATTACGGGGTAGATGAGGATCTGATCCGGGCGATGATCAAGGTGGAGAGCAATTATGATCCCAAGGCGGTATCTAAGAAGGGGGCGCAGGGGCTGATGCAGTTGATGCCGGCGACGGCGCAGTTGATGCGGCTGATTGATCCGTATCATCCGCGCGAGAACATTTTTGGGGGAGTGGCTTATTTCAAGACCCTGTTGACCCGGTATCAGGGGAATGAGACCCTGGCCCTGGCGGCCTATAATGCGGGTCCGGGGTCGGTGGATAAGTATCAGGGGATTCCGCCTTATGCCGAGACCAGGAACTATGTCAAAAAGGTTCAGGGGTATCGGGATCAGTATGAGAGCCGGAATTCGGCGAACCGGTATAAAAGCCGGGTGGTGATTCTCTCGGAGAAGACGGTTCCCAGGAAATAGGGAAGAGCAGGCAATGTCAGGACCGGAAGAGCGGGCAAAACTTTTCAATATTGCGAACATCTTGACCATGCTCCGGATTGTGATTGTTCCCGCGGTTCTGGTTCTGCTTTTGTTGCTCAGACCGGAGCCGACCCGGGGCTGGATCCGGCTGGAATTGCCGGCGGAATCGGCCCCGGGTCATAACCTGCTCTGGTCGGTTTTAGCGATGTTTCTTTTTGTGATCGCGAGCCTGACCGACATCCTGGACGGGTGGCTGGCGCGTAAGTATCAATTGATCACCAATTTCGGCAAGCTTCTGGATCCGCTGGCGGACAAGCTTCTGGTGATGGGCGCGATGGTGATGCTGGTGGAGAAGAACCGCCTGCCGGGATGGATGGCGGTGATCATTATTGCGCGGGAGCTGGCGATTACTTCGCTTCGGTCAATTGCCGGCGCCGAGGGAGTGGTGATCGCGGCTTCTCCTTTGGGGAGATGGAAGAATATTTTTCAGGTTTTCAGCCTGGCGGCGATCATTCTTTACTACCAGATCGGCTGGGTGAATTTTTATATCCTGGGGATCACGGTTTTTCTTCTCGCGGTGATTTTGACCATCTGGTCCGGGGTGGATTATACCTATCATTTCTGGCCCCTCATCATCGGGAAAAGCCCGGAAAAGAAATAAATTTCAATCTCACCGCAAAGGCGCAAAGCGCGCAAAGAATTATTATTCTTATCTGCAATTGGAGATTTGAGATCTGAGATTCAGCGCAAAGCGCTGATCCGTGCGAGCGACTTTAGTCGCGATTCTCCGATTCCACCATCGCGTAGGCATTGTGATTATGGATGCTTTCAAAATTCTCCGCTTCCACCCGGAACCAGGGGAAATTTCCATTTTTCCGCAGCCGCTCGGTCACTTCCCTCACCACATCTTCCACGAACCGGGGATTGTTGTAGGCCAGATCGGTGATATATTTTTCATCCTCCCGTTTTAAAAGCGCATAGACCGAGGCCGAAGCGGATTGCTCAATCAGCTCAATCACATCCTCAATCCAGAAAAATTTTTTGAACTTGAGGGTCACGGTGACCAGGCCGCGTTGATTATGCGCGCCCTTATCGCTCATCTCTTTGGAGCAGGGGCAAAGGGTGGTGATCGGCACCTGGATTCCGACCAGGAACTCCTGATGATCCCCCTGGCGGTTGCCGATGTATCGGCAGATGTATTCCATCAGGCTCTCCTCGCCGGAGATCGGGGCTTTTTTCTTGAGGAAATACGGGAACTCAACCTCTATATGAGCCGCCTCCGCGTTCAGGCTCTTGATCAGGTCTTCCAGGATTTCGCCGAAATTCTGCAGGCTGATCCTTCCGTGATGCTGGTTTAAAACCTCTATGAACCGGCTCATATGCGCGCCCTTGAATTTGTGCGGGAGATTCACATACATATTGATCTTCCCGACCGTGTGCTGGAATTTGTCCGCGCGGTCCAGCACCATAATCGGGTAATGAACATTCTTCACCCCGACCTGGTCAATCGGGATCTGCCGGTGATCCTTTTGGTCCTGAACATCCTTGGCCATCATCCCTGCCTCAATCTGCCAATTAGCTTACTTGCTTTTCGCCTTTTTTCCAAGTAATCCCTCCTTCGCCGCATACACCTGGGCGCAGACAACTCTGGTGCAACAGACACTCTTGTCTGTTGACCGCTAAATCCAATTTTCACCGCTGAGACGCTGAGCACGCAGAGAATTTTTTAAACTTTTTACTTTTGCCTTTTGGGGCGCAGGGCACCCCTGTCCCACTCTTGCTTGCCCTCCGTAGCTTCTTGTCATCCATAGCTTTAGCGAAGGATGATAGCGGAGGATGGTCTGCGTTAACTTCTAACTCAAGCTCTGACCCCAATTCCTATCGGACTCAGGTTCCAGGGGTTTTTAAGGAAAAGATATTTGCTCCCCTTGAGCAGTTCCGGGTTGCTCAATTTCAGCTGGGCCGCCTCTTGCTTGCGCACCTGGTTCACCGCCTCGAGCAGATGCCGGATGAGATGGAACTTGTCGAACACCAGAATCGCCTGCGGCAGCCTCCGCTTGATCACCTCCACATACGGGTCCCACATAT
>Ga0315277_10001503_pt1 | contig 33991 bp, 31 predicted proteins | sample YL17G05_15_MG_FD_203695 | JGI IMG/M metagenome (GOLD analysis project Ga0315277, IMG submission 203695) | Sediment microbial communities from Yellowstone Lake, YNP, Wyoming, USA - YL17G05_15 | ecosystem: Environmental > Aquatic > Freshwater > Lake > Sediment | place: USA: Wyoming | collected...
AAAGGGTGAAAGGTTGAAAGGTGGGAAAACCCCGGAAACCTCAGAAACCCTAGAAACCTAAGAAACCGAGAAACCTTGATTTCCACGGCTTGAATATTCCTCCCGTGCCATTCAGCGTCAACATTGCTTGCTACTTGACCGCCCTGGCGCCTGGGCAAAAAAATATTTGCCCTTGAAACAACGAAAGCGGATTTGACGGGAGAGGTGTATGCAAATGCGGTAAACGGTACACGGTGAACGGTGAACGAGGAACGAGGAAAGAGGAAAGAGGAACCCTGCTTCGCTCTTGCGAGCTACGCAGGGCAGGCGATGAACGAGGAACGGTGAACGAGGATGAAATGGAATTATTATTTGGGCTTGAGGGCGAGATAGAGGGTTACGATGCCGCGGCTCAAGGGGGTAATGTTTATGGAGAGGAATCCGGCCTGGTTCAATTCTTGGGAAAATTGGGATGGGGCGGGAAATTCCTGGATGGTGTCGCGGAGGTAGAAATATGCGTTCTGGCCGCGGAGGATTTTGCCGATGCGGGGAAGGAGGATGTTGAGGTAGGTGTGATAGAGGTGAGCGAAAACACCGGATTCGGGCAGGCTGAATTCCAGGATGGCAAAGGCGCCGCCGGGCTTGAGGATGCGGAAGATTTCTGCCAGACCTTTGGCCCGGCTTTCCAGGTTCCTGATCCCGAAGCCAATCGTTAGGGCGTCAAAGCTCTGGTCCGGGAAAGGCATCTGCTCTATGTCCGCGCCGGCGAGGAAGACGGAATTTTGCAGTTTTTTTCTATTGATTTTTTCCGCGGCGCGAAGGAGCATTTTTTGCGCCAGGTCAAGGGCGATGATTTCTGAGTCGGGGATTTGCCGCTTGAGGGCAATTGCCAGGTCGGCGGTTCCCGCGGCGAGGTCCAGGATGACCCCGGGCTGGAATTCCTTGAGGGCAAGGCTGAGTTTTTTTCGCCAGGAAAAATCCTGGCCCAGACTCAGGAGATGATTGCCCAGGTCGTAAATTCCCGCGATCCGGTCAAACATCCGGGCGACCTGCTTTTTCTTCTTTTCAGCCACGCTCTCTAATTTATCTTGAAATTCCGGATTTATAAATCGCGGGCTGATGCCGGGAAGAAAAAGGTTTGCCTTTTCTGAGTTCAGGCATTAAATTATTAATAATGGCGGTGCTGGAGATAGTCAAGGTTCCGAATCCGATCCTGCGCAAGGCGGCGGAGAAGGTTAAGAGGTTTAATCGGGATTTGGAGAAGCTGGTTCTGGATCTGGCGGAGACGATGTATTCGGCGCCCGGGATCGGACTGGCCGCGAACCAGGTGGGGGTTTTGAAGCAGGTGGCAGTGGTTGATGTCAGCCCTCCGGAGTCGCCCAAGAATCTGTTGGTTCTGATCAATGCGGAGCTGGTGGAATCCGAGGGACGGGAGGAGCTGGAAGAGGGATGTCTATCCCTCCCGGAGTTTCGGGAAGTGATCGGGAGGCCGAGCCGGATCAAAGTCCGGGCCAAAAACCTTAAAGGCGAGGCGATTGAGATCATTGCCGAGGGGTTGCTGGCCAGGGCGGTTCAGCACGAGCTGGATCATCTTCAGGGCCGGCTCTTGCTGGATTATGCGGGCGCGATCAAGCGGGAGCTTTATCTCAGGAAGCGGAAGAAGCAGATCAAGAAGAGCGGTAAACGGTAAACCGGGGCGAGCCACGCCGAGGCGTGGCTCGCCCGTACCTTGCCGTTTCATTGACGATGGCGAATCTGATGCTTAGATTATCAAGGGATAGGTGAAGATTGATGCCGACTAAGGATTATTATCAGATTCTGGGATTGAGCCGGAGTGCGAGTCCGGAGGAGATCAAGAAGGCGTATCGGAAGCTGGCTCAGAAGTATCATCCGGACCGGAATCCCGGGAACAAGGAATCTGAGAACAAGTTCAAGGAGATCAATGAGGCGTATCAGGTTCTTTCGGATTCGCAGAAGAAGGCGCAGTATGATCAATTTGGATTTGTGGGAGGACCGGGCGCCGGCGCGCATCCGGGCGGGGCTCCGGGCGGATACAGCTATTACACTCAGGGCACGATGCCGGATTTTGAATTTACCATTGAAGACCTGCTGACGGGTTTTGGCCGGAAAGGGAAATCCAAAAGAGGTTCCAGCCGGTTGGGGGACATTTTCGGGGAGGTTTTTGGATCGCAGGAATCCGGGCCGGAGATGGAATTTGAAATGGAGCCCGGGGATCTGGAGGCGATTTTGGAGATAGATTTTATGGATGCGCTCAAGGGCGGAATCAGGACTTTGCAGATCAACCAGGAAAACATTACGGTCCGGATTCCAGCCGGGGTAAGAGACGGCGGGAGGCTCCGGATCGCCGGCAAAGGCAAGCAGGCCCGGCGGGGCAAGCGGGGCGATCTTTATGTTCGGATCCGGGTTCGGCCGCATCAATATTTCCGGAGAGAGAACAATGATCTTCATCTGGATTTGCCGGTTATGGTCTGGGAAGCGGGCCTGGGTGCGGAGATAGGGGTTCCGACCATTGACGGCTGGGCCAAGCTCAAGGTTCCGGCCGGCAGTCAGGGCGGACAGATTTTGCGGTTGGCGGGAAAAGGCGCTCCGGATCCCAGGGATGGGAAAAGAGGCGACCAATATGTTCATCTTCAGATCGCCACGCCGAAGAAGCTGGATGAGCGGAGCAAAAAGCTATTGGAGGAGCTGATGAAATTGAATCCGGAAAATCCGAGAAAGAATCTCTTCTGATCGGGGTGAGGAAAAATGGTCAAGGTGAAAATAGAGAAGAAAGATAAAGAGCCAGAGCGGGAAAAGAAACGGCTGGAGCCTTTGGAGGAAAAGAAACCCGAGCCGGCAAAGGCTGAGATCAAACCGGGAGCGGAAGCGGAGCCGGTGGAGGATGAGATTTTTGAGCTGAAGAAGAGGATAGATGAGCTGGAAAAGCAGAATTTGTATCTCCGGGCTGATTTTGCGAACTATAAGCGGAATGCCGACCAGGAGCGCGGCTGGATGATAGAGCAGGGCAAGGAGATGGTGCTCAAGGATCTTTTTACTATTTTTGAGCATCTGGAGCGGGCGATTGTTTCCGGTCGGGAGCATAAGATTGAGGCTTCGGTTCTGGAAGGGCTGGAGTTGGTGCGGAAGGGGATTCTCAAGGTTCTGGAGAAATATCGGGTGGAAAGGATCAGCACGGTGGGAGAGAAATTTGATCCCAAGGTTCACGAGGCGATCAGCGTGATGGAGTCGCCGGATCAGGAACCCGGGAGCATTGTTTATGAGCATCAGCCGGGTTTCCTCCGGGAAGGAAAAGTGATTCAGCCGGCGCGGGTGGTGGTGGCGAAGGAGAAAGCTTAAAGGCTTAAAGGTTTCAAGGTTTCAGGGACTTGGCGTGACTTTGATTCCTTTTCTCGTTCACCGTTTACCGTTAACCCTATCCCGTTCCTCTCATTTCAGGCCAGTTCCAGATACTGTTTGAGTTCCTTCTGAATTTCCGGCTCCGGATAATGCCGGAACAGCATTGCGATCAGGCCGTTAAATTCCTTTCGGGTCCGCGGATCCAGCTTCCGGAACAGCCGGATCAAAGATTTTTCCGCGTCAGAAAGCTCAACCCCGTCAACCTCCGAGCCGATTTCATTGAAAAGTTCCTCTAAAGTTATCCCGGCCCGCTCCGCATATTTCTCCAGCCGCTCCTTTCGGGCAATGCTCCAAGGTTCTTCCACATCCACCCCCAGCACCCGGGATAGTTGCTGACAGCGCTCAAAATTCGGAGCATCGATCTTCCCGGTTTCCAACTGGTGAATATAGGTATTGGAAACCTCCAAAGCCCGGGCCAGATCCTCCTGGGTAAGGTCCTTCTTCTTCCTTTGCTTTTTCAGATATTCCCCGAATCTAATCATTGCCACCACCTCCGTTGATTTAAGTAAGCTACTTTATGAAATTTTTAGCGGATTTTTAGAACTTTGTCAAGAAAAAACTGTCAAAATCAACAGGAGCGCTTAAACTTGACAAGTTCCGCCCTGATAGTGTAAAATAATCAGTTTAGGAAATAAAGTAGACGGCTTAAATGGTTATTCTAAAGAATATAATCAGGTATTTCTGGGCAGTGAATCTGGTGTTGTTATTTTTTGTGGCCTATTTTCTGGCCGGGTTGTTCAATTTTAATCTGAGCAAGAAATACCTGGCAATCCCAGCCCCGATAGATCAGGGCGCTTCCGCCAGCCAGATTCAAGGCGACTTCAGCTATCATCCTTCCCCGGACAAAATCGTAGAACGGAATGTTTTTGGCACCATAGATATGACCCTTGCCCTGGGTAATACCGCTGCGGAGCCGGTGGTATCCCGGGTGAATGCCGTCTTAAAAGGGATCATTTATTTTTTTCCAGGGTCCCAATTAAATCGCGCGATGATTCTTCTCCAGAACCAGAATGTTAATGATGCTTACAAGATCGGCGATGAACTCCAGGCCGGCGCCAAGGTTGAAGAGATTCAGGAGAAAAAGGTTATCCTTTCTCTGGGAGCCGCGGGCAAGCAGGAGCTATTACTGGAAGAGATGGCCGGGGGTTTGCCGGGAATGGAGGAATATGTTTATCGGAGCCCGTATGCGGATATGTCTCAGGACGAGGCTGCGGCCAAGCTGGCGGATCGCCGGAAAGGACTGGGATTGGACGGTCGGATTCAACGCTTAAGCGAGACCTATTACAAAATTGAGCGCTCTGCGATCACTGATGCGTTGGGCAATATGAACGATCTCTTCACCCATGCCCGGATGGTGCCCAACTTTGTAGAGGATGAATCCGGTAGAAGGACCGATGGATTCCGGGTTCTTACCGTCAAGCCCGGAGGCGCGTTTGAAAAACTCGGAATCAGGAACGGGGATATTATTAAAAAAATCAATGGCGCGCCTATGGATAATATTGAAAAGGGGTTTGAACTCCTGCAACAACTCCGGTTTGAAAGGCGGTTTGAAATTGAGATTTTCCGGGGAGCCCGACCACTTCTGGTCAGCTACGAGATTATAGATTAAAGGGGGAGCAGATGCGGTTAAGAGATGTCTTGAAAATTTTTGCCGGGCTTTTCATCTGGCTTTTATTCTTCGGCCCGCTGAGTTTTAGTTTTGCCCAGGAGCCTCAGCCGTCGGGAGAGGCTGGGCCGGCCAAATCTCCCAAGATAATTGAGGAAAACCGAAATAGTTTTACCATTAACTTTAAAGATGTGGAGCTGGAGCAGATCGTCAAGGTTTTTTCCGATATCACCGGCAAAAATTTCATCCTGGAGCAGGTGCCCAAAGGCAAGATCACGATCATCTCTCCGGTGCGGATACCCAAGAACCAGGCGCTTCCGATTTTTGAGGCGATTCTGAATTTAAACGGCTACAATATGGTGGCAACCAGCATCACCAACCTCTACCGGATTATCCCGATCTCCGAGGCGGTGAAGGCCAACCTTCCGATTTATCTTCCAGGCGAGCCCCCGCCCCGGCCGGGCGAAAATTACATTGTTCGGTTTATCCCGCTGGATTATCTTAGCGCCCAGGATGCGGCAAATTTGATCCAGCCGATCTTGAGCAAAGAAGCGGCCAACGCGGTTCCATACCTGCCCACTAATACTTTGATCATAGTGGACACCGCTCTGAACATCAACCGGATTCTCCGGGTTTTAAAGGCGCTGGATGTTCCGACTTTACAGCCGGAAATGGAGATCGTCAGTCTTCGTTACAGCGCCGCCTCTGAGATGGCAAGCCTTTTAGGCCAGATTTTCGGGGAACAGGCAGGGGGCAGAACCGGGACCCCGGTACCAGTCCGCCCACCCGGAGGCAGACCGCCGACCGAGCCGGTCGGCGGAGGGCTCAAGGCCGGCCCCCAGGTTAAGATCATTCCTGAAGAAAGATTGAACTCGCTGATCCTGATCGCAGACCGCGCCACCCTGGATTCGGTGAAAAAAATCATCAGCCAGCTGGATATCCCGACTGAAGATAAAGGAATTTTTCATGTCTATTACTGCAAGAACGCAGTATCGCGGGAGCTGGCCTCAACCCTGTCCAGCCTGGCCGGCGGAGGCGGTGGAATCTCCCGGACTCCCACCAGGCGGACCACCAGCCAGTCCGGCGGTATTTCCGGGACAACCGGGATGACCATGGGAACCACCGGCGGAGCAAGAGAAACCGGAGGCGCGGTCGGACCCACCTCGGCCACTTTGGGCGGAGGGATGTTTGAAGGCGAGATCAAAATCACTGCGGATGAGCCGACCAATTCTTTGATCATTATCGCCTCTCCCCGGGATTATGAAACCCTCAAGCAGGTGCTGGAGCTTCTGGACATTCCGAGAAGGCAGGTATTTGTAGAGGCGGTGATGCTGGAAGTATCTATGGATCAGACCCGGCAGGCCGGCGTGTCAATGCACGCGGCCAGCCCGCTGGAGAATCAGGGAGCGATTTTCGCCAGTAATGCCCCGAGCGGGATCAATACCTTGACCCTGCTCAGCCTGTTCAATCAAGGGGTTCAGCTTCCCAGCGGCCTGATGGTCGGAGCCATTGCCAACCCGATCACGATCCAGGGCGAAAAGGGAGAGATCACGATCCCCAGCGCCGGCGTGCTGGTCCAGGCCCTGGCCAGCGATTCCAATGTCAATGTTCTTTCTACTCCGACCATTCTAACCACCGATAATGAGGAAGCGGAAATCCAGGTTGGCCAGAGAATCCCGGTGCCGACCGGCCAGACCGTTGCCACCGGCGGCCTCTCCAGCGTCAGCATCACCAGAGAAACCGTGGGCATCAAGCTCAAATTGACCCCCCAGATCAATGAAAGCGGAACCATCCGGCTGGAAATCTCCACGGAAATTTCCAACGCAATGCCCAGCGCGCTCGGAATCAATGTCAACACCCTCGGCGTCACCACTTCCATCAAAACCGCGTCCACCACCGTGATCGTAAAGGACGCCCAGACCATCGTGATCGGAGGCTTGATGGAAGACCGGAGAAGCAATGCCACGGCTCGCTTCCCCTTCCTGGGCGACCTCCCGGTGATCGGCTGGCTGTTCAAATCCTTCCAGAAAACCAAAAATAAAACCAACCTGATTATGTTGATCACCCCCCATATCGTCCGGAGTGATCAAGATGTTGAGAAACTGCGGGAAAAGTTCAAGAAAGATTATGACAGCTTTGTTGAAGAAAGCCTGGGCGCAGAAACCCAAAAATGGGATCAATACTTTGAATCCCAGTATGGACAAACCTTTGGGCAAACCACCGGAAAAACCTCCGGAACCGTGATTGATGTGACCGGCGGAAAGCCCAAAGTCATCCAGCCCGGAGAAGAAGGGCCGGCGCCGCAAGCCGGAGAAACCGTGACCATAGAAAAGCCGAAAAAGAGCAGTTGGTGGGAAAGATATCAGGAAAAGAAAAACCAAAGCAAAGAGCAGAAATGAGAACCGGGTATAAATATTTCGGAGAAATCTGCCTGGAGAAAAAGCTGATTTCGGATCAAGACCTGGCAAAAGCTTTAAGTCTGCAAAAAGAGCACGGGGGCCGGATCGGGGAAGTCTTGGAGCAGATGAAATTGCTCAATCCCGGGCAGAGGTATCAGATCTTGAGCGAGCAGTTTGAGCTGGAGTATCTGGAAAAACTTTCGGTCCAGACCATAGACGCAGAGCTTTGCAAAGAGATTCCAATCAGCTTTGCCAAGCAGTATCAGTTGGTTCCCCTCCGGAGGGAAGACGGAGTGGTGCTGGTGGCCAGCGCCGACCCGGTGAATTTTTATCCGCTGGAGGACCTTTCCCGGATTTTGAAGGGCGAGATCAAGGTGGTGGTGAGCTCAAGTGAAGAGGTGGTCAGCGCCATCAACCGGATTTATGACCGATTGAATGCCAGCGCCGAGGGCGTGATGGATGACCTGGCCGAAGAAGGAGACAATCTCAAGCTCCTGGCCCAGGAGATAGAAGAGCCGGAGGATTTGCTGGAAGCCTCGGAAGAAGCGCCCATTATCCGGTTTGCCAACTCCCTGCTTTATCAGGCGGTGAAGGAGCGCGCCAGTGATATTCATATAGAGCCGTTTGAAAAAGACCTGGTGGTCCGGCTCCGGATTGACGGCGTGCTTTATGAGATTCTGCGCGCGCCCAAGCGCCTCCAGAACGCCATCACCAGCCGGATCAAAATTATGGGCGGGCTGAATATCGCGGAAAAGCGCCTGCCCCAGGATGGTCGCATCCGGATCAAAATCGCGGGCAAGGATATTGACATCCGGCTCAGCACCCTTCCGACCGCGTTTGGCGAGCGGGTGGTGATGCGGCTCCTGGACCGCTCGCAGGTTTTGCTCCAGCTGGACGACCTGGGATTTTCTCAGCAAAACCTGGCGGTGATGACCGATCTGATTCATCACAGCCACGGCATCATCCTGGTAACCGGTCCCACCGGCTCGGGCAAGACCACCACTTTATACGCCGCGCTCAACAAGATCAATACTCCGGACAAGAATATCATCACGATTGAAGACCCGATTGAGTATCAACTTCCCGGCATCGGCCAGATCCAGGTTAATCCCAAGATCAATCTGACTTTTTCCAATGGTCTGCGCAGTATTGTCCGGCAAGACCCGGATGTGATTCTGGTGGGAGAGATTCGCGATGTGGAGACCGCGGAAATCGCGATTCAGGCGTCCCTTACCGGCCATCTGGTCTTCTCAACTCTGCATACCAATGACGCCCCCAGCGCAACCACCAGATTGATTGATATGACCATTGAGCCCTTCTTGATCTCCAGCTCCGTGCTCGCAATTATGGCCCAGAGACTGGTCCGGATCTTATGCAAGGACTGCCGGATGCCGGATCAGCCCGACCCGGAAATCGTCAGGTCCCTGGGCGGGGAACATCTTTTAAAATCCGGCACTTTTTATAAACCCGGGGGATGCCAGAATTGCCTGGACACCGGATACACCGGAAGATCGGGAATCTACGAGATGATGATGATTGATGATGAAATCCGGCAGATGATCAACCGGAGAGCGGATTCCAACGAGCTCAAGCAGGTGGCGCGGAAAAAAGGAATGCTTACCCTGCGGGAGGATGCCATGCAAAAAGCCAGTCAGGGAATCACTTCCATCGCCGAGGTGCTCCGGGTAACCCAGGAAGACATATTTTAGCGCGGTACACGGTGAACGGTGCGCGGTAAATTGCGAGTAACGAGAAACGATCAACGAGAAACGAGGAAAGGTATGGGCAGACAAGAGTGTCTGCCCCGCAATGGGATTAGAAATGGCGATTTATCAGTATAAAGGTCTGGACGCCCGGAGCAAAAGGGTCACCGGCGTGATTGACGCGGACAGCGCCAAGGCCGCGGTCCAGAAGCTCAAGAAGATTGCCATCTATCCGATTGAGGTGACGGAGACCGAGGAGCGAAAAAAAGCCCGCCGGTTCCAGATTCCCGGATTTGAAGAGCGGATCTCAACTATGGAGCTGACCATAATGACCCGCCAGCTCTCCACCCTGGTCGGCGCCGGTCTTCCGCTCGTGCAATGCCTGACCGCCCTGACCGAGCAGGTGGAAAACGCGAAGCTCAAGAATGTGATCGCGGAGGTCAAGGGATCGATCAATGAGGGGTCCAGCTTTGCCGACGCGCTCGGCCAATATCCGAGGGTGTTCGGCGATTTTTATGTGAATATGATCCGGGCCGGGGAGCAGAGCGGCGCTTTGGAAGTGGTGCTGGCGCGGCTCGCGGATTTTACCGAGAGCCAGAGCCGGCTCCGGGATCAGGTGCTGTTTGCCATGCTTTACCCGGTGGTGATTCTGATTATGAGCTTGCTGGTGATGCTGGTGATGTTCACTTATGTGATTCCCAAGATCACCCTGCTCTTTGAGCAGACCCGCCAGACCCTGCCTTTAATCACCAAGTTTATGATCCTGATCAGCACCATTATCCGGAAATTCTTCTGGGCCATCGTGATTCTGGCCGGCGGAGGAGTTTACGGATTTCAGAGATGGAAGAAAACCCCGGAAGGAAAAGCAAAATATGATGAATACGCGCTCAAGATCCCGATCTTCGGGGAATTGATTCGCAAACTCGCCGTGGCCCGATTTGCCCGAACCCTGTCCACCTTGCTCCAGAGCGGAATCCCTTTACTCAAAAGCCTGGATATTGTGGAGAAGGTGGTCAATAACCATGTGATCGCCACGGCCGTGCATCGGGCCCGCGAGAACATCACTGAAGGAGCGAGCATTGCCGGCCCGCTCAAAGCCAGCAGGGCGTTCCCGCCCTTTGTGATCCAGATGATCGCCTCGGGCGAGCAATCCGGCGAGCTGGAATTTCTTTTGGAAAAGGCCGCGGAGGCCTTTGAGCGGGAGGTGGAAACCGCGGTGAATGGATTGGTCAGATTGATTGAGCCGATAATGATTTTAATGATGGCCGGGATGGTGGCTTTTATCATCGTGTCCTTCCTGCTCCCCATCCTGGAACTCACCCAGGGAATTAAATAATGGGGTCAGGCCTTAACTTATCGTTAGCGCGGCGCACGACTAACGGTATCGGGACTAAAGTCCCTCACACATTGAAAGCGCGCCCAAAGTTGCTCGCGCAAGTAAGGAGGATGAACTATGAAGGATAACAAGAGAAAGAAAGAACACGGATTTACATTGATTGAAATTATGGTGGTGGTGGCGATCATCGGGATGCTTGCCGCAGTGGTCAGCGTTCAGCTTTTCAGCCGGCTGGAAAAAGCCAAACGCAAAACCGCGGTGGTGCAGATGCGTCAGCTTCAGTCCGCGCTGGCCAATTACCGGCTGGACAATAATAGATTTCCCACCACGGAGCAGGGATTGCAATCCTTGGTGGAAAGGCCGAATTCCGAGCCGGTTCCGAAAAACTATCCCGCCAGCGGATACCTGGAAGCAAAAAGAGTTCCGCCTGACCCCTGGGGGTATTCTTATGTTTATTTTTCGCCGGGAGTGAATGGCGAGGAATATACGATTGAATCTTACGGCGCGGACGGCGGGGACGGCGGGGAAGGAAATAATGCCGATATTGAAAGCTGGCATCTGGAGGATGAGGTGCAGTAATGCGGTGCACGGTGAACGGTTCACGGTTCACGGTTAATTGTAAATGCGAGAAACGAAAAACCATAAACGAAAAACTATAAACTATCAACCAACTGGTTTCACCCTGATTGAGTTGATGGTGGTTCTGGTCGTGATCGGCTTGATCGCCATCCTGGTTTTTCCCAGCTTCGGCTCGCTGGAGCTCTCCCGCTTGAAGGTTCAGGCGAGCAGGATTCAAGCCGGGGTTCACCTGGCTTATAACCTGTCCGTGATGGAGAAGACTAATTACCGATTGGCCTTTGACCTGGATGAGCAGTGCTGGGTGGCGGAAAAGAAAGAAGGGCCGGCTTATGTGCCGGCCACCAATGAGCTTTTGCTCAAGCATTGCCTTCCGGAATCGGTCTGGATAGACGAGTTGGAGGTTCTGGACCGAGAGCTTTTCCGAGCGGGCAAGGAGTATGTTTATTTCAGCCCGTTCGGCTATTCGGAGCCGGCCCGGATTTATATCACCAACGAGGTCAATGAACGCGACTCCGGTTATACCCTTTTCCTTCAATCCGCCACCGGCGAGATCAAGGTTTATGAAGGCCGGGTGGAGTATAAAGACCTGGAGGACCTGCAAAAGAATGAATGACCGAGAGCCAAAGGATCACGGTGCCCGGTTCCCGGCGCACGGTTCACGCTGCCCGGCGCGTGGAGTGGGAATTGATCCCGGACCGTTCATTGTTCACCGTTTCCGGTTAACCGCAAGACGGAACGGCTTTACCTTGCTGGAAGTGATGGCGGCAATGGCCATTCTCGCTTTGTTTATCGTTCCGCTCCTGGGCGCCGTGATCAGCGGAATTTCCAGCATAGAGCGGACCAGAAATCTTCAGCTCGGCCGCCAGCTCGCCCTCAACAAGCTGGACGAGATTGGGATGGAAGTGATTCCGGAAATGGAAATGGAAAGAAGCGGAGATTTTGCGCCCGAGCATCCGGAGATAGAATGGCGGATCATTTTCCGGAAACGGCCGGAGCTGGAGCTTCTGGAGCAGAATATTTCCGGGTTGATAACCATGGAAGTTGAGATCACCGTATCCTGGCCCGAGGGCGAAGAAAAAAGGGAATTGGTTTTAACCAGCATATTCGCCCGATGAAATCCTTAAAAGCATTTACCCTGCTGGAGCTTTTAGTTGCGCTCTCCATTACCGCGATGGTGATCTTCGGCGTGGTCGCGGCCTTCGGGAGCTGGGTTCGGACCCAGGAGCACGCGGACTGGGCGATTGAAAAAGCGCGGAGTCAGGAGTATGCCCTGAACCGGCTCCGGGAGGTGATCAGCTTGAGTTATGTGCCCTTTGTTCCGGGCCGGGAAAGCCTGGCGGTTTTTGATGGAAGGGAACTGGAGCGGCCGAGCGAGCCGTTTGATGCCCTGACCTTTGCTTCCATTGGCCATCGGATTCAGCGGATTGATGCCAAGGAATCAGAGGTGATGGAGATGACGGTATTCACCCTGCCGGACCAGACTCTGGAAAATGGAGACCAATGCCGAATTCTTAAAATCCGGGAAGGCGGAGTGATTGACGATAATTTTGAAGTGGAGGGCGGGCTGGTTTATGACCTGGCCCGAAAAGTGAGCCGGTTTCAGATCTTCTATCTGTCTTCCGAAGGAGAGCTGGAGCAGGAATGGAAACTCCAGGATGCCGGCTTTGAACTTCCCTGCGCCGTGATCATCTGGCTCGGAGTCGGGTGCGGAGAGGCCGAAGAGGACTGGTGTCTGTTTATTCCGCTTTATCTGACCAACACCGAGGGCTGTGAGTTTGAAGAAGAAGCGCTCAAGCCGGCGTGCGAAATTCGGAGATGAGAACCGATGGCTGATCAGTTAATCGGTTGATAGGTTGATAAGTCAGGTGAAAAATTTTCCCGGTTCTCTTATCAACTTATCAGCTTATCAACTTTTTGTCCTTGGCGTTTTTGCGGTGAGAGTTTATCAGGATTGAGAATTATGGATAATCGTATGAGAAGAAAAGAATCCGGGGCGGCGCTGGTGATTGTGCTTTTGCTCCTGACCATTTTATCCATGCTGGTGGCGGATTTTCTCTACCGGGTTCGGGTCAATAGTTATTTGACCGGGAACCAGGTTGAGCAGGTTCGGGCCAAGGCGGTGGCGCAGGCCGGGATCAATGCCTCCGGAGGGATTTTGCTTCATTCGGCGCCGTTCAATCAGAATTACCGGGGCAATTTTCAGAATCAGTTTATCAAGCTTTTTCAATGCCGGTGTTATACCGCGAGTACTCTTGGGGAACTGGTTGGGCAGGAGCTGAATCCGGAAGCAAAGCTGGCGCAGGGCGAGCAAGAAGGAAAAGCCGAGGATGAATTACTCTGGACTCCCACCGAATGCGGGGAGTGGAGTCTGGTGATCCAGTATCCGATTGGAGAGGACACGCTGCGGCTGGAAATTTTTGACGAGCAGGCCCGACTCAATTTGAACGGTTTGGTGATCCAGAGCCAGAACCCGGAGGAGCAGGGAGCGCAGGAAAACTCAGTTTTTAAGCCGATTGTTAAAAGTTTGTTTGCGCTCAGGCTCCGGGAGCGCGGGATTGAAGTTGATGACAAGGTATTGGATGAGATCATGGTTGCTCTGATTGACTGGCTGGATTACGGCCAGGCCGGAGGCTCTCTGGATAAAGACCTTCAGGAGTCCTATCAGGATGGCGACCGGATTTATTTTGTCAAAAACGGGCCGATGGAAACCGTGAGCGAGCTCCGGATGATTCCGGGGGTGAATGAGGAATTTTATTATGCGGTCAAGGATTTTCTCACCGTGTATCCGATGACTCATAATGGGAAAAATTTTAACTTCAAGGTAAACTTTGACCTGGCCAGTTTGGCGGTGGTCTATGCCCTGGTTCAGGGGAGTAGTTATCAAGGGGATCTGCCGGGGATGACTGAGGAAGAGGCGATGGAAATGGCCGGGCAGATGGTGCAAAATGGCATTGACGAGAATGAGTTCCTGGTTCCCAGGCAGGTGCTCCCGGAGTTGAAGGGCAAGCTGAATATTTCAGGCAGTTCCTTTCTTCTTAATGCCGAGTTGCCCCAGCCGCGTTATTATCATCTGGTCTCTTCGGGAATTACTCCCTCGGGCGTCAACTATACCATTGAAGCAGTGGTATTAGTTAATCCTGGAAAGGAGGAGCTAAGATTTCTTTACTGGCGCGAAGGCTGAGCCGACTTTAATTTCTCAACCAGAATCCGGCTCGGCTGATGATCGGGCGCCAGCCTGAGCGTCTTGATCAAATAAAACCAGGCGCGATCTTTGTCGCCCAACTCCAGAAAGCAGACCGCCAGATTATAGCTGACCTCAAAAGAATCCTTGATCCGGAGCGCCTCCAGATAACTCTCAATCGCCCGCTGATATTCCCTTTTGCTCGCCAGGCAATTGCCCAGATTGACCTGGGCCGTAAAAGAATAGGGATTCAACTTGAGCGCCCAGCGGTAATAATGCTCCGCCGCCTCCAGATTGCCCGCCTTGAGCATAGTGTTTCCCAGATTCAGGATCGGGTCTATCTGATACGGCCCGATAGAATGCGCCACCGCAAAACACTCCATCGCAGAGGAGATTTTATCCCTTTCCACATAAGCCCGCCCCAGATTGTTCCAGCCCAAAAACGAATGCGGGTTTTCACGCACCGTGCTCCTCCAGAGGGCCACATCCCATCCCCATTGCATGGTCCGCGCTTTGGTCTGGGTGAACATCATCGCCAGCAGGATCGGCGCGAACAACCAGACCCAGCCCCACCCCTGCTTCAAGAAATACGGCCGCCGGCCCAGGCGATTCACCAGAGTCAGCCAGAGCGCCTGGCCGAGCAGGTTGTAGATAAAAAAATTAAGCAACGGAAACGAGTGGATGGAATAAACCAGGATCGGACCGCCCTGGGTTGAGATGATGTAAACAAACCGCGCCAATAATCCCGACACCGCGTTTTTAGAACCCAGCCGGGCCGTGATTTCTCCGATGGAAGTGCGCTCGGTTTGAGAAACCATCTGGAGCCAGGATGAATAATGCGTCTCCGTCCCTGGAATCGGGAAAATCAACTTCCGATACACGACCGAAGTCGCGCTCACCGAATAGATCGTCATTCCCGCGGCCAAGAGCGCCAGAAAAAAGAGCAAATCCGCAGAAAAAGATCCCGGGTTTTCCGCCCGGGCCCGGTTCCAGTAAAAAATCACCGCGCTGAAAATCAGACCGATAACCAGCGCGCAGATCACAAACACTCTTCCGGATTCCAGGTTCGCAGGAGTCAGCTTGAGCCAGAGCAGGGGATGATAGGTATAACCGAATCCGGCCAGGCCCAGGAAAACAATCAGGAAATTGGCCGACCCGAGCGTCAGCGCCGGAACCGCCTTTCCCCCAAGTCGCTCCCGCAGGATCACATCCGCCTTTTGGAATCCCAACGCCACGATCAGGGAAATCCCGAAAACCGGGATATACAAATATCTCTCCGCAAGTAAACTGTTCGCCGGCACCCAGTTCAAAAGCGGGAGCAGGTTGATTAAAAACCATCCCCATCCGAAGCCAAACCCGCTTTTCTTTTTGAGCAACCCGGCAAGGATCAGAAACGATAAGGCCAGAGTCAATACTCCGGCCAGAGGCCGGAACTCAAAAAAGTTGTGCGCGAACGGCACATCATAATCCAGCCGGAGATGAGCGGGAAAAAAGGCCAGTCGCAGATAGGCCGGAAAAGCGCCCAACTGGGTGGCCAGGATTTCCAGGTAGCGATGGCTGGCAAAATCCGCGGGCTGGAACCGGGCAAAAAGCTTGAAATCCGAAAGGGTGAAAACAAAAGCCAAAACCGGGATCGCGATAAAAAATCCCAGTTCAATCCAAAACCTGCCCCGCTTTCCCGGAACCGCGCTCGGGAAAAGCGATCGGGACAAGAGAAGCAGCAACGGGAGCGCCAGGGCGACCTGCTTGGAAAACAAGGCCAGCAGATAAAAGAGCAGGCTCAATCCGAACCAAAAGTTTCGTTTCCCCGTCCTCCCGAAAGATAAAAAACTCAGGCCCATAAATAAAAAGCAGAGCAGTTCCTTGCGATGCGAAACCCCGATCACGGCTTCCGTGTTCACCGGGTGTAACGCGAAAATCAGGGCGGCGAGCAAGGCCAGCCTGCGGTCCTGATAAAGCTTTCTAACCAGAAAAAAAGCGACCAGGGCGCAAAAACCGTGCAGGAGATTATTGGTGAAATGATAACCTTTTGAGTCCAGGGTCCAGACCTGGTAATCAATCCAGAAACTGATCGCCCGGAGCGGCCTTCCGGTCCTGAGCAAATCCACAAAGCCCTCCCGGCTTCCCAGATACGGGTTTTCCAGGATCAGCGGAATGTCATCATAGTGAAAAATCGTAAAAGTGGCATTGGCATACACCCATAAGCTGAGCAGCATTATTAAAACCAGCGGGCCGAGTTCCCGCCGGAGACTCCCGTTGCTTCTCATTGATTTTATTTTACCCGCCGGAACCGGCTAAATCAATATTTCGCCGCTATTTGCCCGGGCCCGGCCCTCCCAAGCAAAGGACCGGCCTGGGTTTGCCAAAAGCGGCTCGGATGCTAGAATCAAATGATTGACCATGAAGCGATGGATTGCGGTTCTGTTAAGCCTGTTGATTTTAAGCGCGCTTTTTTTTGCTCTGCAACTGTTTCAATTCTTTTCCCGCGACCTCCTGGCCGGGTCCGAAGAGAGAATCGCCCGCTACCGGATGGGCGACGCGGAATTGAACATTTTAGACCCCGCGGGTCGGCCGATTCCTTCCGCGCTGGTCCGGGTGGATCAAATCTCTCATCATTTTATTTTCGGATGCGAAATCTATCAGCTGGGACTGATCCAGGATCCTGCGGAAAGGAAACTATACCTGGATTCCTGGACCGAGCTGTTTAATACCGGCATAACCGTTTTGTATTGGAGGTATTATGAGCCGGAGCCGGGAAAATACCGGGACCGGGAGATGCGGGAGTTGCTGGAATTGTTTCAGGGCCGGGAGGTTAAATTTTTGATTCATCCGATGCTGGACGGGAATGAATGGGGAAGTCCCGCTTGGCTGAAAATCCGACCCGGCCTGGAAGATCAAATTCATCAGCACCTGGCCAAACAATTCGCGGCTTTTCAATCCCGGGTGGATTACTGGGTGGCGGTGAACGAGGCCACCAACGCTTGGCCGCTTAACCCGGTCGGCGCCTGGATTAAATCGCTCGGGCCGGTGAAATCCACGGCCCAGGCTTTATCCTGGGCGAGAGAACTCAATCCCTCCGGAACTTATATCGTCAATGATTATAACATCACTCGCTTAAACGATTTCATCTTTTTATTGTGTTATCCATCTCTGGCCCTTCGTCTCTTGTATCAAGACCGGGGCCAGCCAAAAATGAAACATTACGGCCTGCTTCAGGGTCTGGAGAAGGAAAAGGTGGTTCCGGACTTAATCGGCATTGAAACCCATATGCACATCACCAACTTGCGGCTCTGGTTCGTGGAATATATCATCAACAAGTATCGCCGGTTCGGGATCCCGCTTTATTTCTCCGAAGTCTCGGTTCTCAGCGGGGAGAATCGCCTGGTGGCGGATGTCACCGCGACTTACTCGGAGGATTGGTGGCCAAGCACCAAAGAGGGCGAAATCGCCCAGGCCGAATATCTGGAAGATTTTTATACCTATGTCTTCAGCCGGCCGGAAGTGGCCGGGGTGACCTACTGGTGCTTCTCCGACCGTTACTCTTTTATCTCTTCTCCCTGCGGCCTGCTCCGGAGGGATCTCTCGCCCAAGCCCGCTTATGACCGGCTCCATCGCCTGATCAGAGAAAAATGGCATACCCGGATGCAAAGCAGAACCGATTCCGAGGGAAAACTCCGCTTGCGCGCCTTTTATGGAAAATACCTGGTTACCGTCCAGACCGAAACCGGAGAAGAATTAAGCTATCATTTTGATCTAAGCCCGACCGGTCCGAACTCATTCCTGTTTTCCCTCCCGAAAAGCGGCCCCTAGAAAATCGCGTAAATAAACGGCATAATCGCACTGCTCTCGGTCAGAATAATGATCACCACCAGCAAGAGCAAAATCACCACAATCGGAGTGATCCACCAAAGCTTCTTCTCCCGCAAAAACTGGAAAAATTCCTTCACAATCGCAAATTTCGCCATCTTCCCTCCTGCATAATTGAGACTATTTTATCTCAATCCGGTTCCCGGCTCAAGTTTAAGCCCGCGCTTCAATTCCTTAAAATTGATCGTTGGTTCATTTCTCCTTTCCGCCACCATTGCCAGGTCGTGAATATCCTCAAGCAATTGCTTGTAATATTTTATAGGCAAAATAACCGCAGTTCGCTTGCCATGCCCATTGACGATAAATTTAAGGTGATTCATTTTCTGCCCCTGAGCCATTTTTCAAGTTTAGCTAGGGGCCAGGTGTTAATCACATCCCTGGACTCAAGCCAACCTCTCCGCGCCGTGAATACCCCATACTCCATATCCTTCAGACCCACGACCGTATGCGCGTCCGTTCCCAGCGAGAAAATCACTCCCTGCTCCTTCAGATATTTCGCCAGCTCCCCGTTCGCGTCCAGCCGGTGCGGGCTCGCATTGATCTCAACCGCAACTCTCATCTTAAGAATCAGCGGAACCAGCTCCGGCCATTCAATCTGAATCGGCTCCCGCTCCCCGATCAGACGGCAGGTCGGATGCGAAAGAATCTGAATCCTGCCCGTGCTCAGCGCCTTGTTCAATCTTCGGGTCTGATCTTCTTTGGAGAGATTGAAATGGGAATGAACCGCTCCCAGAACCAAATCCGCTTCTTCCAAAATTCTCTCCGGCAAATCCAGAGAGCCGTCCTTTAAAATGTCCAGTTCCACCCCTTTTAAAACTTTTATCCCTTTAATCTTTTTGTTGAGCCGGTCAATTTCCGCAAACTCTTTCCGCAATTCCTTTTCATCCAGACCCCCGGTCTGGCGCTGGGATTTGGAATGATCCGTGATGGCAAGATATTCATATCCCAGTTTTTTCGCCCGCTCCGCCATCTCCTCAATGGAATTCCTGCCATCAGTCCAATCCGAGTGGGCCTGAAGGTCTCCCTTGACATCCTTAAGCTCAATCAGCTTCGGCAATTTTCCTTCCTTGGCCGCCTGAATCTCCCCACGGTCTTCTCTCAGCTCCGGCGGAATATAGCTCAAGCCAAAAAGCTGATAAATTTCGTCCTCAGTCCGGCCCGCAATTCTTTTGTCCCCCCGGAACACCCCATACTCGCTGATCTTCAAGCCTTGATGCTTGGCTAAAGTTCTCAGCGCAATGTTGTGAGTCTTGCTTCCGGTAAAATAATGAAGACCCGCGCCAAAGCTCTCCGGCTCAAAAAATCTCACATCCGCCTGAATCCCGCTCTCCAGAACCAGCGAGCTTTTGGTCTCGCCCCGGCTCAACACCTCGCGCACTTTCGGATAACTCGCAAACCTTTTCATCACTGCGCCCGGGTCCTTGCCTGTGACCAGGATGTCAATGTCTCCAATCGTCTCCAGACGCCTCCGCAAGCTCCCGGCAACCTCAACCCGCTCCACGCCTTTCGCTTCCCTTAAATATCCAATCAGCGCCTCCGCCTGACTCTTCGCAACATCCAGCCGGGTGCGCTTGGAATATTCCTGAAACTCGGAAAGTCCTTTTTTCAAATCATCCACCAGCTTCGGGCCGAATCCCGGCAGATTGAGAATCTCTTCTCTCTCCAGCGCCTTCCGGAAACTGGGAACATCCTTCACGCCCAGTTTCTCATTCAAAGTCCGAACCCGCTTGGGTCCCATTCCGCGCACCCGGAGCAAATCCAGGAGGCCCGGCGCAATCTCCTTCCGCAATTTTTCCAGAGTCGGCAAAGGCTCGCCCCGAAGCAAGGTTCTGATCTTCTCGGCCAGTTCTTTCCCGATCCCCGGCAGACTCTCCAAATCCTCAACTTCGCTCAAAGGCTTCTCCAACCCGTCAATCAACTGCGCCGCTCTCCGATACGCGCGGATCTTGAAAACATTGTCGTTCTTCAAGTCCAGGATATCCGCAATCTCATAAAAAACCGCGGCAATCTCCGGATTGGTGATGGTTTTTGCCATTTCTTTTTAAATTCTATGCCCGCCCTGAACAATTCTCAAGTCGGAGAACCGCCTGCTCCGCATTTTTGCTTATCCAGTCTTGACTTATACACATAAATCCGCTATATATGACACCTGAGAAGAAAGGAGAGAAATTTTATGTCCAGAACCAATATTATGCTGGAGGATAAGCTGGTGAAAGACGCCTTGCGGCTGACCAGGCTCAAGACCAAAAGGGCGGTGGTGAATTACGCGCTGGCGGAGCTGGTTCGGAGGAAAAAGCGGAAGAGGCTGCTTAAGAAAGAGGGCAAGGTGAAATGGATCGGCTGTCTTGAAGACACGCGAAATTCCCGGTTATGATCCTGGTTGATACCAGTGTCTGGGTGGATTTTTTCCGGGGAGCCGATTCCGAAGAGCGCCGGATTCTGCGCCGGTTGATTGAAACCGAAGAAGATCTCGCCCTCACAGAAATTATCGTGACTGAAATTTTGCAGGGGATCAGGACCGATTGGGATTTTTATACGATTAAAAATCATCTCCTGGAATTTCCCGTTTACCGGCCTAAAGGCATTGAGACCTATCTGAGAGCCGCCCAGATTTACCGGCTTTGCCGGAAAAAGGGGAAAACCGTAAGGAAGACCATAGATTGCATCATTGGCGCGATCTGTCTGGAAAATGATCTCATCCTCCTCCACAAGGATGCTGACTTTAACCGCATTGCAGAATGCACTGCCTTAAAGTGTTATAAAGTTTAAGCAGACCCGAAATAAATCCGGGATTTTACAACTTTTGGGCAATGATTATCATCCGGCGGGAATGATGGCTCAATTTCTGATCGTCCCAGTCTCCATAAATTCTCATTATTCGCATTCCAGCCCGGGCCAATAATTTTTTCAACTCGGGAATTTGATAAATCCTGATGAAAAACGGCTTGTCCTTTCTTTTCCCGTTCCGGACCACGATCCTCCGGTTGTAAATCCGGGAACTGGCAGGATCAAAATAATTCCGCTCAATCATCAAATCCCTTCCCTTTTCCTTAACCATCAGCGGCCGGAAATCCTTGAGAAATTGCCGGTAATTAAAACTGTCCATACAAAATAATCCGCCCGGCTTGAGACTGCGAGAAATCTTTTTCAGCACTTGAAAATTTTCCCAATCCGAAAAATAGCCGAAAGCCGTGAAAAGCAAAAATACCCGGTCAAACTCAGCCTTAAATTTTATCTTCCGCATATCCTGGTGAAGATATTTCACCTGGAGCCGCTTTTTCCTTGCCTCGGCTTTGGCGATTTTCAAAAAGCCCGGCGTGAGATCTACTCCGACCATCTGGTGCCCGAGTTGTGCCAGTCGGTTGGAATGTCTTCCGTATCCGCAAGCCAGGTCCAGAATTTTTTTCGGACGATCCAGCTTCAATTCCCGGACCAGAAATGCTATTTCTTTTTCGGTTCTCTCCTTCGTAAGCGTGTCCTGATAAAAATATAAATAATCCTCCGGCTCAAATACCGCCTGGAAATCAAATCTGAATTCCTTTGATTTTTTCCGGCTCATCATGGATCAAAACTCTATCAAAAAAAATTCCTCCCGGCAAGCTTCTTGGCTTTGGGATTGCCCTTTTTCTGAAATTTGAAATCTGAAATTTGAGATTTGAGATTTTTCAAGCCGGTTTCAGGCTTTTTGCTCCTGATGCTATAATCGTAATTCAAATGGAGTCAGTTGCTTATAGCTCTCTACCCAAGGCAGTTCTTCAGGAAATCATCAAGATCGTGGGAGAGCGCAATTTTTCCGCAATGCCGGTTCAGCTCGCGAGCTATTCGCGCGACATCTGGACCAGGAAAACTCTGGAGATGCAGGCAGGGAAATTGCCCGTGCCGCCCCAACTGGTGGTCTGGCCGGAATCGGTGGAACAGGTTCAGGCGCTGGTCAGGCTTGCGAGTGAGAATGAAATCCCGCTCATTCCTTTGGGAGCCGCGAGCGGGGTTTGCGGAGGAACCATTGCTCTGAGCCGCGGGATCACGATAGACCTGAAAAAAATGGATCGGATCAGAAGCCTTGACCGCGCTTCCTTTTTGGTGGAAGCCGAGGCCGGGATCATCGGCGAGATATTTGAGCGCGAACTGAATCATCAGGGCTTTACCCTCGGTCATTTTCCCTCATCCATCTACTGCTCCTCGCTCGGCGGATGGGTCGCAACCCGATCCGCGGGTCAGCTTTCATCCAAATACGGAAAGATTGAGGATCTGGTGGTTTCTCTGGAAGTAGTATTGCCGGACGGACAATTGCTCCGGACCAGGACCGTTCCCCGCTCGGCAACCGGTCCCTCTCTCAACCATATTTTCATCGGGTCCGAGGGCACGCTCGGGATCATCACCGCGGCAACGCTCCGGCTCCGGGAATATCCCAAAGCCAGAGCCTTTCAGGGATTTGTGTTTCCGGATTTGCGTCAGGGATTGGAATCCATCCGGAAGATGATGCAGGCGGAACTTAAGCCCGCGGTGATCCGGCTTTACGATCCAGTGGATACTTATTTTTCCTCCCAGGGCACTTTAGAAGAAAAGAAGAAAGAGGAAAGAGGAAAGGGAAACGGGAATTCCGGACTTTCTGCCAGGCGCGGCTTAATTCATCTTGCGCGCAAAGTTTTGCCCGCGCTTTACAATCCGCGCCTGCCCAACCGGTTTTTGCAAAGCCGGGCCAAAGCGTCAAAGATGATCCTGATTTTTGAAGGCGAGCCGGAACTGGTTGCGCTTGAGCACAGGCAGGCAAAGGAAATTTGCTTGAAATGCGGCGGGATTGATACGGGCGAATGGCCGGCGCGGAATTGGTGGAAACACCGCTACAAGGTGAGCTACACGATGAGCAAGGTTTTTGACCTGGGATTTTTCGTGGACACCATTGAAGTGGCAACGCTCTGGGACAACCTGGAGAACCTTTATTACAAGATGCAAAAGGCGATCAGCAAACATGCGTTGGTGATGGCTCATTTCTCGCACGCTTATCCGCAGGGATGCTCCATTTATTTCAGCATTGCCGCGACCGGGAAAACTCTGGAAGATCGGCTTAGGCGCTATGATCAAATCTGGGATGATGCGCTGGACGCTGGTATGAAAGCGGGGGGAACTTTGAGTCATCATCACGGGATTGGAATCCTGAAAGCCAAATGGATGGAGCAGGAGTCCGGCGGAGCCAGCCCTCTGCTCCAGGCGCTGAAAACCACCATTGATCCGAAAAAAATTATGAATCCGGGGAAACTGGGAATCTAAAATGGCGAAGAACGATCAGATGCTTGAGATGATCAACCTGCTTAATCAGCTTCTCGGCAAGGGAAGGGTGATCTCGGATCAGACCAGTATGATTATTTACGCGCGCGATATTTTTATGCCCGGATTCATTGATCTCCGCCAGGGTAAAATCCCGGACCTGCCTTCCGCAGTCTGCTATCCGGAAACCAGCCAGGAAGTCGCCAAGATTATTTCCCGCGCCCGGGAAAATCAGGTCCCAATAATTGCCTTTGGGGCCGGCTCCGGCGTCCTGGGCGGAACCATCCCCCGCGATAACGAGATCATCATTGACTTAAAGCGGATGCGCAAGATCCGGGGGATCAACAAAATCAATCACACGGTGGAAGTTGAGGCCGGAGCGATGGGCGAAGATTTGGAGCGGGCATTGAATCGGGAAGGCTTCACGCTCGGCCATTTCCCCAGCAGTATTTATTGCTCAACCATCGGCGGCTGGCTTTCAACCAGAAGCGCGGGTCAGTTTTCCGCCAAATACGGCAAGATAGAAGACCTGGTGATTTCTCTGGAAGGCGTGCTCGCGGACGGGTCCATCTTTCACACCCGCAAGACCCCGCGCTCCGCCACCGGGCCGGACCTGGACCAGATTCTGGTCGGGTCCGAAGGCACGCTCGGGATCATCACTTCCGCTCTGCTCGCGATCAGCCCGCTACCGGAGAAAAGATTTTATCGCGGCTTCGGATTCGCTGATGTTAAAACCGGCTTGGAGGCAATGAGGGTCTTGATGCAGAAAGAATTAACGCCGGCAGTGCTCCGGCTTTATGACCCAATTGACACCGGCTTCAACAAGACCAAGCTCAAAGGTCCGGATTCCGGATGCCTCCTGGTGGCGGGCTATGAAGGAGCCAATAATGAGCTGACCGAGTTAAAGGCGCGCCTCGGATTTCAAAAACTCAAGGAAACCGGCGGAGCCGATCTCGGCGAAGAGCCGGGACTGAAATGGCTTGAGCATCGCTACGCGGTTTCTTATAACCAGAGCAAGATTCTGGCTCAGCCCAACACCTTGCTGGACACGATTGAGGTGTCGGTGATCTGGAAGGACGCCCTGGAATTGTATCAGAAGGCGCTCCCGGGCATCGGCAAACTCGGTCTGGCGATGGCCCATTTCTCGCACGCCTGGCCAGAAGGGGTCTGCATTTATTTCAGCTTTGTGGTCTCGGATTCCGACCCGGAAAAATTGCGCGAGAAACATCTTCAGGCCTGGCAGGAGGCAATGGAATCCTGCCTATCAATCGGCGCCTCCATCAGCCATCATCACGGCATCGGCCTCTTCCGCGCAGAATGGCTTAAGAAAGAACTGGGCGCGGGGCACGAAATTTTGCGGAAATTGAAAAAAGAAATTGACCAGGGCTTGATTCTCAATCCGGGCAAGCTGGGACTGTCATAGAGCCGGAAAAGGCGCGCTGATTCAGAACCAAGAACCAAATCTTATTTCTCCACTTTTTTCAGGTCTTCCTTGATCTCGGCCGGTAATGACTCTTGCGCAAAATCTTCACCCTCGGGCAGGACCAGGAAAAATTTTGACGAGCGGTCGATTTCCACCCGGGCGTTGTTAATTTTGCATTCCAGCAGATGGCCGCCCGCGTCTCGGGCCTGGTTGAGGAAGTGAAAATGATAACCCGCAACATTGATCCCGCCGAGATAATCCGGGCTTCGGAATCCGACCAGGACGCCGGAGCTATTATGGAACTCAAAAACCGACTGGGTCTTGACCGCTTCGGTCAGCGCCGGATAAGGCTTGGATTGTTTGGGCACGCTTCTGGTTTTAAGGTATTCAAAGGTTCCCTCCATCCGGATCGCATAAAAAAGGTTCTGGTTCCCGATGATTTGATCCAGCGATTGCTCCAGCTGAGCCAGGCTGGATATTTTTTCAAGATTGACGGTCTGGTCCGCCTCAAAAAAAGTCACCACGGCAAACGGGGTTTTCATCCAGTCAGATACCGGGTAGGCCACGCCGTCAGCTTTGACCTGAAAGAACTTCCCCTCCAGCGCTACCATCTCGCCGTCCAGCTCGTTAAAGGTTCCAATCCCGAAGTCTCCGTAATGCTTTAATTGTTCAATCTTGAACTCTCCGTCATAATCGCCCGCGAGCAAGGCATTGATCACCGAGGTCTGGTAAATAACATCCCGCTCCGGATTTACCAGAGAACAACTTACTGAATAAATCAGCGCGGAAATCACGATGGCTTTGAGAAAAATATAATTCATCCCGCCAACTCCTTCCATTAAGTTTATTGGATTATAGGCCAGCCGGAAAAATCGGCAAACTTTCAAAAGCCGACTGCTCCGATGCCCGGGAATGATTCGGACGCTCTGGTTCCGCCCGCGGGTATTTGATCCCTCTGACTTTTGAAAAAATGCCAACGAGTGTAAACTGAATATTAACCGAAAAGGAGTTTTATCCGGAACCGCCAAAAATTTCATTTTTGCGGATGGCTTTTCCGGAAACAGAAAATAATTATGAAAGACCGGCTCAAACCTTATGAGCGAGAGATAGAGTATTGCGCGTATTGCCCCAAGCTCTGCCGGTTCGCCTGTCCAGTCGGCAAGGTGACCTGCTCCGAGGCCAGCACCCCGACCGGCAAGATGACCATTCTCAAGCTGGTCAAGGACTCTGCGCTTTCGCTCAGCCCGGAAGTCGCGGAGCTGATGTATCAATGCAGCGGCTGTATCCTGAGCCGGACTTATTGCGAGCATCGGATTGAAGTGATCTCCGCGTTGGAGGCGATCCGGGCGATCGCGGTGGAAAAAGGAATTGCGCCCAAACGGGTTCAGGAATTCGGGCCGGCTTTTCAAAAGCTGGGAAATCCGTATGCGGAGAATTTCAGCCGGAAGCTCAAGGAGATTATAGGAGAGAAACATCTCGCGGACAAGAGTGTCCGCGCCCCTAAAAAAGCAGACACGCTGATTTTTACCGGCTGCACGATGACGCATTATTTTCCGGAAACGATCAAGGATTTGATCAAGGTTCTGGAAAGCCTGAATTTTGAATTTGCGATTCTGGACGATGCGGACAGTTGTTGCGGGTATCCGCTTTTTGCGCTCGGCCATTGGCAAATTCTGGAGGAGCACCAGAAGAAGCTCGCGCAAAAAATTACCGGCTATGATCAGATCATTTCTCTTTGCCCGACCTGCGTCTGGTATTTGAGAACCCGCTACCAAAAACCCGGCCTGATCCAGGTCGGAAGCATTGAGCATAGCACTGAATTTCTTTCCACCCGGCTCGGCCAGCTCCGGCTGAAGGCAAAAATGGACGCGAAGATCGTTTACCACGATCCCTGTCATCTGGGAAGGTATCTGGGAATTTATGATGCGCCGCGGGAAATTTTGAACTGGATCAGCAAAAACGGTTTTGCGGAATTTTATGAAAACCGGGAACAGTCCGAATGCTGCGGCGGAGGAGGCGGGCTTCCCCTCTCGCATCCGCAAATCGCCAGAGGAATCTCCAAGCATAAGATTAAGCAATTCCAGTCCCGGGCCGGACAAATTCTCGCCACGGCCTGCCCGATGTGCGAGCGGATGTTTGCCAGAACCGGGAAAGAAGAGGGAATCTTGGTTCGTGATCTGGTCAGCTTGATTGCAGAAAGACTGGCATAAGGGATGAAAAATAATATTTTGATTTTGCCCTTCCTGATCTCTGCGCTCTTGGCGAGCGCGCTGGATGCTCAAAAAAAGACCTCGGAAAAAAATCCAGCCGCCCCTTTTGATCCGCCCCTGCGCGCGATGCAGATTTCGCGTCTGGAATTTTCGGATCGCGCTCAATTCGGGCTATGGCTCAAGCAGTTGAAATCCGCCGGCATCAATACCATCATCGTCAAGGTTTTCCATAATCCGGGCGACGGCTTTCATCAGCTCTGCCAGGCGCAAGCGCAAAGCGGGGTATATTTCCAGACCGATTCCGCGCCGGTGGTTTGCAACCTGACCCGGATGATGGCGCAGGAAGCGCATAAGGCCGGCTTAAAGTTTTACGCCTGGATGAATACCCGGACTGCGGATTATGGACTTGAGGCCAGAACCGATCTTCATAGCCGGTATTATAATATTGAAACCAGGAGTTATCAGCCCGGCCGCGGGCTTTGCATTTTTCATCCGGAGGTCCGGGCAAGGCTGATCAATCTCTACTATGACCTGGCGCAAAACCCGATTGACGGAGTCCTGGTTCAGGATGACCTGATCCTGAAACATAATGAAGATTTCCACCCGCTCGCGGTTCATCTTTATCAAAAAGAGCGGGGCAAAACGGTTTGGCCGGAAAAATTCTACCAGGTGATTGAAACCGGCTCCGGGAAAAAATTGGTCAAGGATTATACTCCGGAGTTCTGGGAGTGGACTGATTGGAAGGTTGAGAAACTCCTGGACCTGGCGGATCAGCTTCGGGAAGCGGTCCGGACCCGGCGGCCGGGCGCAAAATTCGGAATGAATTTTTATTATGAGACCGGGCTGAAGCCGGAGAAGGGAAAAGCCTGGTTCAGCCAGGATTTGAAAATCGCCGGCGCCCGGAATTATGATTTTTACTCCTTGATGCTTTATCATAGACAAATCGGACAGGAGCTGGGAATTTCCGGCAAAGAACTGGATTCGGAAATTGAAATCGCGGGCAGAAATTTTCTGGGAATGATTTCCCGGCCGGGAGAGCCGGTGATCAAGCTGATGACCAGGGATTTTGCCGGCTCGGAAAAGATTCCGGAAAGCGAGCTGGAAGGAATAATCAAATTGCTTCCGGAAAGAAATCGCGCGGGATTGGTTTTCTTTTCCGCGTTGCCGGGATCGGAGGCGGAAATCGCGGATTTAATCCAAACCTGGGAGAAGGAAAATGAAGACAAAGAAATTTTGGATTCTTCTGGCGGGGTTAATGGTTCTGGCCGGTTGCCACGGGAAAAGCCCTGAGCCGAAACAAAATCGGCGGACCGAGCCGGTCAAGATCAGTATTTTTTATACCGATGACCTTCAGGGCGAGATTGACCTGTGCGGATGCCCGGTGCATAAGATGGGCGGAGTGGCGAGAAGGGCAAAGTTCATCCAGAGATTCTTTGAGCTGAAAGAGCCGGTGGTTCAGGTGGATGCCGGCGATGGTTTTTTCAAATATCATCCGGTCAATGCTCCGGTTACCGACCAGGAAAAGAGCCGGGCAATGGTTCTGGCCCGAAGCGCCGGGAAATTAAAGGTTGATGCGATCAATGTCGGCTTATGGGACCTCTCCGCCGGAGTGGATTTCCTGAAGGAGTTGAGCGGAAAATCCCAGGAAAAAGCAAAGCTCAATTTGATTTCTTCCAATCTCTTTGACCAGGATCAGGCCCGGCCGATCTTTCCGACTGAAAAAATCATTGAGCGCGCCGGAGTCAAGATCGGCATTTTCGGATTATGCCGGAACAGCCCGGACCTTCCAAAAACTATCTCGGTGCTGGATCCCAAAGTTACGGCCGAGCTGATGGTGAAGAAGCTCAAGGATAAAAATAAAGTTGAGCTGGTGATCGGTCTTTTTAATCTGGGCCTGGAAGAGAGCAAACGGATGGTCCAGCAAGTCCCGGGCATTGATCTGGTGGTGGTCAGCGGGATGCCTCAATATCTCTGGACCCCGGAGCTTTTGAATGCCACGGTTTTGTTTCAGAGCGGCGCGGGCGGGAAATATCTGGGCCAGCTTGAGATTAAATACCATCCGGACAAGAAGCCGGACTATTTGAAGAAGGAGTTGGAGGGGATCAATCTGGAGCTGGAACGAATTTCTCGGGAGCTCGGCGTTCTGGAAGGCAAACTCAATCAGGATCCGGGCCTGAAAAATCAATATGAGAATTTGAAGAAGCAAAAGGGGATTTATGAAAGGAAGCAAAAAGAGATCATAACCCTGCCTTTTGAATATCAATATGTTCTGGTGCCGATGGAAGAGACCCTGCCGCTGGATTATGAGATCAATCAATGGGTGCGGCAGGCGCTGAATTCTCCTGAAAATCCGGCCGGGCCGGCTCATTGATTTTCCAGACCCAGATGGTGCCCCTCAATTTGGAGATCGGCTCAGTTGGCTTGAGGAGTGAAATGCATTTAATTAAGGCGGGACTTTTCAACGGCCGGACCAGTTGGGTCAGATGCATCGCATAATAGCCGGCCGGGGCGGAATCGCAATTGAGTTCCTCTGCAACCAGACCGTAGGATTCCGGATTCACGATTACATACGGCTGGTAATAGAGCGGATAGAGGTGATGCCTTTTTTGATCGCGGGCCAGGGCATCAAGATCCTGTCCCCAGTCTTCTCCCAGCACCGATATTTTCAGCCCTCCCCATCTTCGGCCCACCGCTTCATTAAAATAAGTCAAATAATTCGGCCAGGTGAGCAGAGAACTGATGGCCAGCCAAACGGAAAGAACCCCGAGCCATAATTTCAGCCGGCGCGAATCCGGAACCAGGGTCGCCAACCCGGAGCTGAAAATAAAGATCAAGGGATAAATCATCAGCAAATGCCGGATCCCGATTTCTTTCCGGTTGAAAAGGACGAAGCAGAAGAAAAACCAGATGATGGGCGCAATCAGGAAAATTTTAGTGAAGAACTTATCGGTCTTGATTCTTTTCCGGAACCAAAGCGCAAGCGCCAATAAAATCAAAGTGGGCAGAGGGGTTTTGATCAGGAAGAGGATCGGATAGTAATACCACCAGCCCTTCCGGCTGATCTGCCCGAGAAAATAAAGCGCGTTTTCGTGCTGTTCGCTGAGGAGCAAAGTCCGGGCGAATCCATAGTAAAAAGTTCGGGGCGGAAGGGGAATTCGGAAGAGCCCCTCCACCAAGCCACATTTAATCCAGGCGCTTAAACTTCCGAGTTGACAGATTTCTCCCTTCATCAAAATCTCAAAGTTCCATCGGAGATTCCCTTGAAAACCATAGCCGGCCCAGATCAAAAGCAAGGAAGAGAGGAAAATGAGCAGAAGCGACCAGAGATTGAGATAGAAATCCGGCTTCCGGATTTTGACCCAACTCAGCCCGGGCGTTCTCTTTTTTAGATTCCAGAAGCTGATCAACCAGAGCATCAAAAATAAGGGATAAAGCAGAAGGGCGGTAAATTTGGATAGTTGAGCCAGGCCCAGAAACAAGCCGGCCAGGCCCAAGCTAACCGCATTTGGCCGCTTGAATAATCTCCAGTAAAAATAAAGGCTGAGCAAGATAAAAAAGGAAATGCCCAGATCATTGGTAACCAGATGGGAATGGGCCAGGATATTCGGATCCAGACAATAAAGGAACAGCGCCCAAAGTCCGGCTTCTTCCCCGAAAAGTTCCTTCGCCCAGAAAAAAATACCCAGGCCGAAAAGGAGGGAAAGAATCATGGTTGCGATTCTGGCCCGGTTGATGATTCTTCGGGTGTCCGGATTCAGCTCCTGCACGAGCAGATGCGCAAAGACATTTCTCCGATCCGAGGGATCCATTGTTTTGGATTTCAAAACCAGGCTCGGGTCCGGCAGTTTAAGATCTGAAAGAGTCAAAAGCGGCAGGGCATTAAAAAAATTGATCAAAGGCGGATGGGACACGCTGAAACTGAAATCCCGGAAAAAAACCAGGCCGGCTCCGCGCGCGAGATGATACGGCTCATCCGCCACCACGGAATTTCTCCGGCTACTGCTGTAGGCAATCAGCAGATGAAGCAAAAGCAGGCCCGAGACCATGAGCCAGACCCCGGCCTTTTTGCCATACCCGCGTTTTGCCTCTGCCATTGCCTTACTATTGTATGTAAAATTTCCTTTTCCGAAAAGCGTGTTTTTTCGGGAACTTGTAAAACGGGTTTGTTGACTTAAAATATGAAAGATGCTGAACCGGACCGAAAAATTCCGCTTTTTCGGATTTTCCTTTGTAGCCCTGATGGGAATGGTTTTTCTTTTTAATTTTATCTGGCACTATCCGGTTCGGTTTGAGAGGTCCGAGGAAAAGCGGATAGAACTGGGTAAAAAGTTTGGCAAGAAGGCGATTGACATTGAAGACGACATCAATAATGCGGAGCAGACCTATAATGCGATCCGGGAAAAGCTGGATCGGATCCCCGGGTTTAAGCCGCCTTCCGATAACCACTTAACCGAGGATCAGATCAATAAATATCGCGGGGTAGTAGATCATTGCTGGGATCGGCTCCGGAGTTACAGAAGGGATTATGTTAAAAACCTGCCCGAGGGAGTTGCCCGGGGATTCGCGATTGCCGCTCAGGGATCAATTATCTTGCAACTTTGCCGGATTGAAGGATTGGCCGAGGAGAAAATGACGGAGGAGGAATTTAACTGGGTCAAGAAGCAAATCTGGGAAGCGGCTCTTTTTGCCGTGAATCGGAAGTTTGAAAGCGGCAAGGTCAGGCCGGAAGAAAAAGCATCGCTCTCTGATATCCGGGAACGGCTTTGCTGGGGTCTGCTCCTATATAAAGAGACCGATAAAGTGGAATATTTCCCGGAAAAACTGGATACCTCCAGAATTCCCCGCCACAATGTTGAGCTTTTCTTGCGGTTTAAAAATGAGATTCGCTGGAGAAGAATCAGTTTTGAACAAATGGAATTTGATTACCAGGATATTATGAACGCGGCTCAAGCTCTTCCGGAATAGCCGAGCGCCCGCCAGGATTCCTGCTCCTCGGTCCGGCTGGCCCAGAGTTTTTCTTCTATGGCCAAAAGCATGGACAGAAAACTGTCCCGCTCCAGCGCTGAGATCTGAACCGCATCGGGAGAGGTTCTCTTCAAGATCGCTCGGGTGGCTTGATCCAGGAGATCAATCTTGTTCAAAACCAGGATGAGCGGCTTCCGGTCCAGTCCCAGCTCCCCGAGAATTTTTTCCACCGTCTGAATCTGTTGCTCCAGCTCCGGACTGGCCGAATCCGCAATATGCAAAAGCAAATCCGCATCCTCCAGCTCCTCCAGGGTGGCGCGGAAAGTCTGAAAGAGCTCCTGGGGAAGGTTGCGGATGAATCCGACCGTGTCCGTGATGATCAGCTCCCTTTCGCGCGGAAACCGGATTCTCCGGCTGGAGGGATCAAGCGTGGCAAACAGCCGATCTTCCACCCGCACCCGGCTGTTGGTCAGGGCATTGAGCAAAGTGCTTTTCCCGGCATTGGTATAACCAACAATGCTCACGATCGGCACTTTCCTCCGTTCCCGCAACCTCCTCCGCTGAGCCCGGCTTCTTCTCACCTGCTCCAATTCCCGCTCCAGATGCGAAATCCGGTTCTTGATCCGCCTCCGGTCAACCTCCAGCTTGGTCTCGCCCGGACCGCGGGTGCCAATGCCTCCAATCAATCTGCTCATCTCCGCGCCCTTGCCCACCAGCCTCGGCAACATATACCGATATTGCGCCAGCTCTACCTGAATCTTGCCCTCCCGGCTCTGCGCCCGCTGCGCAAAGATGTCCAGAATCAACTGGCTCCGGTCAATCACCTTCAGCCCGCTATATTCTTCTATCGCATTGACCTGAGCCGGACTCAACTCGTGATCATAAACCAGGGTCTCGGCGCCCAGTTGCATCGCCCGAACCGTGATCTCCTCCAGCTTCCCCCTTCCGGTTAAATAATGCGAATGATAGCTCTCCCTCTGCTGAACCAACTGATCCAGAACCATCACCCCGGAGCTTTCCGCCAAAGCCTTCAACTCCGCCATCTCCTGGCCGATCTGAAATCGGTCTATGCGCGCCCCCTTCTTCTTGCCCAGCGAAACCTTTACCAGAATCACGCCCTCCTGACCCGGAACTTTGCCCTTCGGACGGCTCCGGGCAAATTCCTCCTCCAGACCCGCAATCAATTCCGTAAAATTTAGATTCAACTGACCGGCCGGAAAAGCAGGATATATCTCATAGGAACCGCCTTCCTGATTGTGCGGCTTGAGATGCGCCAGATAACTGTTGCCCGGATAACCTTCCTCGCTCACCTCAACTTTTAAAATCAAATCCAACCGGAGCAAAGCCAGATCCGATAAGTCCTGCTGGCTGATCGGATCCCCCTTGCGGAAAGTCCGGATCAGACGCAGTCCCCGGAATTCGCCCGGAGCAATCGTTCCCAGATTTAAATCTGGAATTAAAATGATCTGATCCTCTCCGATAATCACATACTCTATCGCGCCCTTCCGATTCACCAGAACCCCGACCTTCCGGCCCAACTGATGAGTAAGCTCGCACAACTCCCGGTTGAATAGATGACTGGAAATGGAATTCAAGTCTATCCTCCGGAAATATAAGCGAAGAAATAATTTCTCTTCTCCCGAGCCAAGCCCGGAAATATTACCGTAGATTCTCTGGGTCATTGATCCAACCGATTCCTCCATAAAAAGACCCGGAAAAAACCTGAAAATATGGAGCGGGAGACGGGGTTCGAACCCGCGTCGTCCAGCTTGGGAAGCTGGCATTCTACCACTGAATTACTCCCGCTTATATCCTAAGCATACCCCCTTCCCGCTCCCCTGTCAAGACCCGCCAATTTCCGCCTGAGGACGCGCGACACCCCGCTCGCAGATACTCTTTGGGGGGACAGACACTCCTGCTTGCCTTCCGAAGCTTCTTGTCATCCGTAGCTTTAGCGAAGGATGATGGCGTAGGATGGTCCGGCAAAATCAAATCTTCACCGGTAGAGTAGGGAGGGGCAGTCGCCCCTCCCCCTCGACAAACCGGACAGGCGGATTTCCC
>Ga0315277_10001504_pt1 | contig 33954 bp, 31 predicted proteins | sample YL17G05_15_MG_FD_203695 | JGI IMG/M metagenome (GOLD analysis project Ga0315277, IMG submission 203695) | Sediment microbial communities from Yellowstone Lake, YNP, Wyoming, USA - YL17G05_15 | ecosystem: Environmental > Aquatic > Freshwater > Lake > Sediment | place: USA: Wyoming | collected...
ATCGAAGACCCGTTGCAGTGACTGTGGCTTGGCCGATATCGGACAACTGTGGGTAGTCCCCCCGCAAGGAGAGCAGACGGGCATGAATGGCCTGGATGCAGTCAGCCATTGCTGCCTCTCGGGTACGGGCGTCTTTGGATGTACCCTTGTCGGAGAAGGAGGTCGCCTCAGATTCCCTCGCAGTGGATCTACAGGAGCCAAGAATCATACACAGCAAGATAACCGTGACGATTCTAATCACTATTCGCATTGTCGTCCCTTCAACCAACCCTGCTAATGCGACATTTCGCACTTGACGATAACCGTCTGAGCCATCGGCCTCTTCGAGTACGAGTATAACACCCCTCCAGTAGGTTTTCGAGGCTTATCACCTCGATTCCGCGACACGCGACGACAGCGAGCAGGGTGGGCTGTGCCCACCATCCACAGAATGCGTGGGGAGCGGTGGGCGGAGCCAACCCTACGCTCCGCACTCGCGCTCGACGCTCTGAACAAAGGCTTCTCTGAGCCTTCGGGTCATAGGCCCGACCCTGCCGTCGCCGACCGTGTGTTTCTCCACCTCCACGATCGGCAGCACTTCCATGATGACGTTGGTCAGAAAAACCTCGTCGGCCTCAAGGACATCCGTTATGTACAGGTCCTTCTCCACCAGATCGATGGATTGTTGCGACGCCAGTTGGCGGATCGTCTTCCTCGCGATGCCCGGCAGGACCGGCGTCTCCACGGGCGCCGTGTACAAAGTCCCGTTCTTCACCAGGAAGACGTTGCTGACGCAGCCTTCCGCCAGGCGGTTGTCCGTCGTGAACCACAGGGCTTCGGCGGCGTGCTTTTGATGAGCCAGATTCAGCGCCAGCAGGCGCGGGTAGTAGCACGTCGTCTTGTGCCCGCAGGTCGGGTCCGTCGGGTTCTGGCGGAAGGGGCACAGAATGACCAGGGCGCCGGTGGTGTAGTATTCCGCCGGATACGGCCGGAACTCCGTGGCGGTGATCAGAAGCGTGGGCTTTCGCTGCTCCTCCGATTCCGCCAGGGGCCCGTTTGTCAGGGTCAGCCTCAGTCGGGCCTCGGTCAGGCCGTTGGACTGCAACACCTTGCTGACGGCTTCGCCGATGTATGGCTTCTCATAGGGGTGAACGATAGACAGCGCCGCGGCGCTTTGAAACAGGCGATCCAGGTGGTCCGACAGGCGAAAAACCACGCCATTGCGGCTGCGCATGGTCTCGAACAGCCCGGCCCCGTACAGAAAGCCGCTGTCCGTCACGCTGAGGCGGGCCTCGTCCATGTCGATCAACTTATCATTGAGGAAGACCTGTCTGGCCATCATTCCTTGCCGCCATTATCCGGCCGCCGGCTGCATGGTATCCGTTCTCCACGGCCCTGATGCCGGCCAAGAGTGCCCGGGCTTTGGTGATTGTCTCATCCCACTCGGCCTGCGGCTCGGAGTCTGCAACAATCCCGCCCCCGGTTTGCACAAAGGCGCTGCCACCGGTGATGATAACGGTTCGGATCGCGATATTCAAGCAGGCAGTGCCGTCGAGGCCGAGAAAGCCGATGGAGCCCGTATAGACCCCCCGGGCCGTCGGCTCGAGCTCGTCGATGATCTCCATGGACCGGATTTTGGGCGCCCCGGTGATCGAGCCGCCGGGAAACATGGCCCTGAGAATCTCGCTGAATGTGATGCCGCTTCGCAGTTCCCCGCCTACGGTGGCGACGGCGTGAAATACGGTGGGATAGGTCTCGATCGTCCTTGGCTGGATGACCTGGCGCGTGCCGGGCTTGCAGACCCTGGCCACATCGTTGCGCTCCAGGTCGATGATCATATTGAGTTCCGCCTGCTCCTTTTCGCTGGTCAGCAGCTCGTTGAATCGTTCGGTGTTGAGCCGCCGCGACTGGGGATCGGCGGCATCGATTCGCGGGCGGGTCCCCTTGATTGGCTTCGTCTGGATTCGCGAATCGTGGATCGTGATGAACAGCTCCGGCGAGGTGCTCACGAACTGAAAATCGCCGGCGTCAAGATAGGCGGCGTAACCGCTGGGGTTGTAGCGATTCTCCCAATGGAAGAGCTGAACGGGCCTGCCTTTGAAGGGCTGCTCGAAGCGATGCGAGAAGTTCGCCTGATAAATGTCCCCATCGTGGACGTACCCTTTGATTCGCCGCACGGCGTCCAGGTACGTGTTGCGAGTCATGTTTCGCCGGACATCGCTGAAGTCGGTATCCTCAATGTTCGCGGCGGTGAGCTCGGCCGACTGCACCCATCGGGATCGGTCCAGAATATGCTCCAGGGCGGCGATCTTCTGCTCCGGCCGCTCAGAATCGCCAGGCAGTTCCATCGCGACGATCCAGACCGTATGGGAGCGATGATCGTAGGCGATGAACCGGTCATAAAAACACAGCCGGATCAGAGGTATCTTGAGATCGTCAACGGCCCTTTCCGGCAGCCGCTCGATATATCGGCCCAGTTCGTAACTGAAATGCCCGATCCAGCCGCCGCAGAACATGCCCGCGGGTAGTCCCAGACCTCGCTGGTCGGCAGCTCCAGATGACGGGGGAATCGTTCTCGCGGCATCCTCAGCATGGTCGTGGCTGACGGCGGGACCGTCGACGAGTTTGTATCTGGCGAGGACATCTTCCAGCTTCGAGAATGGGTCGCTCTGTCCCGCCCGGAACTCGAACACGTCGCGGGGCTCGGCGGCCCAGTAACTGAACCCGTCCTCGCCGGCCTTGGCGGAATTGCCGCCGAGAATGGCGGGGGACGGCAGCACCGAGATTGTCTCGGTCAACGCTCTGAGGCTCAGGTTCGTGCGGATGCTTCTGTAGTGGACTCTGCAGGCACGGCTTGTTTCACCTGCCATCATTTCCTCGTGCTTCAAATTCATTCATGATCTGGACGCCCGCGGAGGTGCCGATGCGATCGGCGCCGGCGTCGAGCATCTCCATGACCTGCTGCACCGTCTTGATGCCGCCCGCCGCCTTGATTCGGCAGTTCGGCGCGGTCTCTTTCATCAGCCGAATGTCTTCCGCGGTCGCGCCTCCGGCCGGATGCAGCCCTGTGCTGGTCTTGATGAAATCCACGCCGGCCTGCTGGGCCACCTGGCAGGCGAAAATCTTTTGCTCTCGCGTCAGGGCCGCCGACTCGATGATGACTTTCAGGAGGACGGGCGGCCTCATCGAGCGGCACACCTTCAATACAGATCGCAACTGATACAGCAGATACCTCGCGTCACTTTCGATGATCGCCGCCAGGTCGGCCACCATATCGATTTCATCGGCGCCGTCGTGGGTGGCCTCCTTCGCCTGGGCAACCTTGACGGCCGTAGTATCGGCGCCGAGCGGCAGGCTCACGACCCCTGCGACCTTGACCGCCGTGCCGTGCAGACGGTCCGCCACCAGCGACAACCACCGCCCATTGACGCATACCGCGTGAAAGCCATACGCCTGGGCCTCGTCGCACAGCCGCAGTATCTCCTCTCGCGTCGCCTCCGCCTTCAACAGCGTGTGGTCGATCCGCTGTGCTACATCCTTTCCCGTCATCGCCGATCCGAGCGCCATTCGTGAAAACCTCAAGACTCAAACGATTAAGAGTTTCCAACAATAAAAGTATGGCAAGGCTGCCCACATGTCATTCCCGCGAAGGCGAGAATCCAGCCACCCGTCGAACGATTCTGGACCCCCGCCTGCGCGGGGGTGACATAGCAGGGCTCATTCCGTTAGAGCCCCCAAGTACTTCCGGGCATCGCCATGGTACGCCATCGCCAGTGTGATTCGCAAGGGGTATGTCTGTCATCAGCCAGGCTCACGCTCCCGGTCGATTGTATAAAGCCACCATCTTGCTTTGTTCTGCCGCCTCGATCTGGCCTGCCGCTCGAAGCAGAGGGTCATTTGCGGGCCTTGCTCGGTCAGAATCTTGAACCAGTGCTTGCGAAGGTACATCTCGCCGCTGCCATATCTGCACGGGCCATCCTCCTTCCACGCCTCCAGCACGGCCGCGAGCGTGTACTCCTTGTCTCTCCACACGAATCGCCGCGGCAGCCCCGGCTCGCCCCGCGTCATTCCAACGGCATCGAACGTCCCCGCCACCGGCTTGATGGCCTCACTGACGAATTCCTCTGCCATACAAAATCCTCCCCTCACGCGCCGCCGAAGCATCACACCTATCCGTTGCTTCTCTTTGCCGCTCTCAGAATACAGGGCAGACAGGGCATTGGCAAGGCAAAGGAAATATACCGCATCTGCCTCACCTCTGGTAGGAAACCCTCGTTTACGAAATTGCCGCCTATCCGGCGGATCACGCAGAGCAGATTTCTTCGGGGGTATAGCGGTTTCGGAAGAATTGCACGGCCTCGTCGATACTGGAGAAGACCTTGCTGGCGGTCTGGGTGACGAAGATGGACGGGGCTTGGCGGGCGGTCCAGATGACGTAGACCTCTTTGGCCGCCTCGTGGGCATGCTGGAGCTCTCGCTCGACGCCGCTGCTGATGGCGGCCCGGCCGTCGGGAAGGGCGGGAACGAAACTGACGATCATGTCGGCCTGGTCGATCAGAAGGAAGTCGCGAGCGTAAATCTGACTGTTGATGTCGTGCTCGATCTGGAGGACCTCCTCGACGCCCAGGCGGGCCGGCCGATTCAAGGCGGCGACCTCGATGAAGTCGAGTCCCTGCTGCCGGGCCTCTCTAGCCAGCACCGGCAGGTGGGCCTCCTCCAGGTCGCCCGGATCGAAGCAGATGAAAAGTTGTTTCATCGTGCTGCGGAACCGGCAGATCTCCTGCATGACGGTTTCCATTCGCGCCACTGCCGTCATGGGGAAGCTGAGATAGGCCTTCTTGAGGCGCCGCTGGAAGACGAGGCGGTAGAAGGTCTCGGTCGTATCTTGTCTGCTGCCGCGGGCAAGACAGTAAAATGGGATCTTGTCATCAATCCCCTTGCAGAGCATTTCCGTGCTGATGATTTCCTCTTCGCGCCAGACGATCAGGTCTTTGAGGGAGTGCTCGAGGGCATGCTTGTCCAGCAGTTGCAGGTGCATGGCCACGACGCCGTCGATCAGGCACACGTACATGTCCGCGTGGAGCTGCCGCATCTGGTCGAAATCCACGGCCGGAAACAGTCCGTGCCTCCAGCGGAACGTCGCGTGCGTGTTGACGATCAGGTGAGGGGCCTGGCCGGCCCGGATGATAATGTCCTTGAACACGCTGCGGCGGAGGGAGTGCAGCCGCTTGAGCGAAATGTCGAGAATCTTCCCCGGCGTCACGTCCGGCGCCTCGGCGTACATCATGTCGCCGACGCTGCAGAGCACGACCTCTTTCCCATCCCGCCGGGCGTATTGGCAGACCTTCTCAAGGTACTCCTTCTTGTTCAGGCCCACCATTCCTGTGACGACGACGATCATACGCTCCCGTGAGACTCTGTGGCCGTTTCCCTTTCTTTGCGATCCTTTCTCATTTGGAGGTCGCTGCACCCGCCGGCGGTGAGAGTTGTAGATTCTTCAGCCGTTGCTGCCGGTCGTGCTCCCGCAAGCCTGCAATCAGCTCGCCCATGTCTCCGTTGATGATCCTATCGAGGTTGTACAGGGACAGGCCGATTCGATGATCGGTTACGCGGTTCTGCGGAAAGTTATACGTTCTGATTTTCTCGGAGCGATCGCCGGAGCCGATCATGGTTTTGCGCTGAGAATCGCGCTCGGCCCTGCGCTTGCTCTCATAGAGCTCGTAGATGCGGCTGCGGAGGATTCGCCAGGCCTTGGCGCGATTCTTGTGCTGGCTCGCCTCTTCCCGCATGTTGACGGTGATGCCGGTGGGGATGTGTTCGAGCCGGATGGCGCTGCTGACTTTGTTGACGTTCTGCCCGCCCGGTCCGCTGGCCCGGCTGACGTGCTCGACCACGTCATTCGGATTGATCTGGATGTCCACTTCCTCCGGCTCCGGCAGCACGGCGACCGTGGCCGCCGAGGTATGAATGCGGCCCTGGGCCTCTGTCTCAGGCACGCGCTGGACGCGGTGCCCGCCGCCCTCGTAGCCCAGCTCCGCCCACACGCCCTCGCCCTTGATGTTAAAGATCACTTCGCGAAAGCCGCCCATGTCCGAGGGGCTGAAGTCGAGTTGTTCTACCCGCCACCGCCGGCCTGCGGCGTACTTGAGGTACATCTCGTAGAGGTCCCGCGCGAACAGGGCGGCCTCCTCACCGCCGGTGCCGGCCCGAATCTCCATGATGACCGAATCGATGTGCATGTCGTCGGCCATGATCAGCGTATCCTGGATGTCGGTGAGCAGCCGATCCCGTTTGGCGGTCAACTGCTCGACTTCCTCCTCGGCCATGGTCCGCAGGTCCTCCTCGGCCGTCTTGTCCTCGGCCATCTGCCGGGCCTCCTCGATCGCGGACAGAGTCTTCCTGTAGTCGCGGTACATCTCGACCACCGGCCGGATGCGGCCGCGCTCCTTGGACAGCGCGACGAGCTTCGTCGGCTCTCTGGCGACGGCGGGATCGGAAATCTGCTTCTCGATCTCGTCGTACCGCGCATCAAGCCCGTCGAGCACGGTCAGGAAGTTGTTCGGTTCATCGGCCATAACTGGACTTTGGCAAAACGGGAGTTGAACTCATCCGATCCCGTCTTGCCGAACGCCGCTCAGGGTAATAAAAAACCCCTGCTCCCGTTGAGACGGGAACAGGAGCTGTTGTCACATAGTCCGGGCAGCTACTTCGGCGGTTGCGGCTGCTCTTCCTTGGGCTTCTTGATGTACGATTTGCCGTACTTCTTCTGGAACCGCTCGATCCGCCCGGCGGTATCCACGTACTTCTGCTTGCCCGTATAGAACGGATGGCACATCGAGCAGATTTCCGCGTGGATCGCATCGGCCGTGCTACGCGTCTCGAACGTGTTGCCGCAGCCGCAGTGGACCACCACTTTCTCGTACTTCGGATGTATCTTTTCCTTCATGGTTTTGGACTCCCAAATGCACCGGAAACAATATAGTCTACCACAACCCGCACACTTTTCAATAGCATTTTTCCGCCCGATTTGTTCGTTCGGGCGGAACAGCCACAATACCATTCAGGAGCCTAGGACCTGCGCCTTGACCTCCGGTGCTTGCCACCGCCGATCTTGCTTTGACGACGCCCCGTTGACGGTGGCGCGAAAAGATTTCTCGATCTTCTCGAAAATTGCATCCACATCGGGCATCTGAGAATCGCCTCCAAAATAGACGGATTATGCGCTGAGGCGTGTGCTGCATACGAAACGCCCCAGGCGTGCGGGGTCGCTTTGTGCGCAGTGAGGCGGGCGGTTCCGCGCGGGGCGCAAAAAAAGATATCAAAATCCGAAAAATTGTATTGACAGGGTCGCGGGGGGGGGGGGCGCAAATTGTATAGTTGGGAATGGCGCCCCACTTCGGATCGTGAGACGGGAAGGCATGTGGCATCGGTAACGGTTCCTTTGAGGGAAAGGACCAGGGCCATGAAATGCAGGGAGAGACAAATCAGGCGCTGTGAACTCCGCCCGCCGTGGCCGGCACGCCCGGCAACTTCAACCGTCCAGCATCCAGCATCCATGATCAGTCCGCATGGAACGAAAGGGGGGTCAGGTCTGCAATTTGCAATTTAGGATCGTGTTTTCAGTTTCCTGCGCAGGTCGCGGTCTGTCTGCAGGCGATGCTCGGCCCGGCGGCATGCCTGCGAGACCGCCGAATACTTCACCCCGAACACCCCGCCAATTTCACCCAGTCGAAATCGACCCTCCTGCCACAACAGGTACATCAGCACGTCCCTCACAGGCCGCTGCTGATGTCGCACCGGTGGCAGCAACGAGGCGTACTCGCGTGCGTGGATGCCCAGTCTGCGGCGATAGTACGCCAGACGCTCATCCACTGTCCCATGCGACTGCAGAGCCCGCAATTGGGGCTGATCCCGTTGCGTCGCACCCCGTACACGGCGGCGCAGTTCCTCCACCACCGCAGGGCTGCCCAGCACCAATCCATAGTACAGGCTCGAGAACAGGTCGTCCGCTCGTTCGTCATACCGCCGCACCGCCTGGCGAAAGCTCCTCCCGTCGAGATCAAACCGTTCATACACCCGTCGAGCGTCGAACCATGCCGGCCCGCCCCGGCCGCAGACCAGCGCGCGATAGCTGCTCCAGCGGTAGTCCTCCAATCGCTCCACAGCCTTGGCCCGCACGGGATTGCGATGAATGTACAGCAGCAAGCGACGCAGGTATTCCGTTTCTTGGATGAGGAAGCTCTTGAATCGCCCCTGGAATAAATGCCCGCTGCGTTGGTGCCGGTGATTGTACCAGGACCCGTACGCCATTTGCAGCCACTGCATCGCCGCCGAGAGGTTCGCCTCATGGGTCTTGACCAGCAGGTGATAGTGGTTGCCCATGAGCACATAGGCGTATATATCGAGGGAGAACCGTTCCGAGCACCTGCCCAGCCGGTCGAGGAAGCCCTCGTAATCGCGCTCATCGCGAAAGATCGCTCGGCGCTCATTGCCGCGATTGAGCACGTGATAAAACGTATCCTGCTGATCGATGCGCAACGGCCGTGCCATGAATCCCATGCTACAGCCTCGCCACACGCTCCGTCAACAGAATAATTCCTATTTGCAGACCTGACCCCCCACGACCTCCGGGTGCCGGCCAGCGTGCGGTCTTCATCGACAAGGGCCATACGCCAACCGGTTCAGATTTCGTTGTCCATTATCTTTACCCGAAGTGGAGCGCGATCTGTCCGCCTCCGATTCATCATGCCGAGGGTGCGACGCTATCAATGGCGGACGGTCATGCAGAGTACTGGAAGTGGAAGGGGCGCGAAACTGTTGCGGGCATGTCGCGCGAGGTGCTCGTATCTAACGGCAGGGGCTTTGATGAACTGCTGCCAAAGGACTACGAGCCGCAGACGGAGGAAGGTTTGTACGATTTGCAGAGGCTGCAACGTGCAACCTGGGGTAGGTTAGGATATCCGCCCGAGGAAGGCCCATAGCAGAAAGGAGGTGATGCCTATGCGCTGTTGAAGATATTGGCGGAATGATGAACAAACTGGCTTGGCGCAAGGACAAAACACAGGGAAGGGAGTATAGCTATGAGATCGCGTCTGTGGTACCTATCTGGGATCGTGATGTTCGTTGTCTCCCCCGGGGCCTTCGCAGAGATTGTGTTCGACGGCGGCTGGTACGCCCCGCCGCTCACGTACGGGTGGGGGGAGGTTACCAGCACCACTGAGGCCAGCAGCGCAACGGCTGATGTAGATGGCTTCTACTATTACTACGGCTCGGCTTCGGCCAACCCGTGGAGCTCCGCCTGCACCACGCTACGCGCGCAGTGCGAATGGAGGTTCTGGGTCTACGCTTATTCCGAGGCTCGCCTATACCTCAGTGGCGCATTTCAACCCTGCTTCGCCTACGTTTGGACAGAGGCCCACGCCCATTCAACATGCAGCAATTACACGTTTGATCCACAGGACTTCTTCTTCTGGTTCTACATCGACCAGACGGACTTCGATGGCTCCCACTACGAGATTGTACGAACCGACGGTGGCGAGAACCATGACCAAGACTACGCGTGGTTCAATGCTGGTGAAGGCGTCTATGCCGAGCACACGGGGGCCGAAGAGGGTCTGCCCTCAAAATAACAATTAGCGGGTTGCGTGCGGGATTCCCGAATTGTCGGGTCGGCATTGTGGTCCATGCGGCTGCTTCGACTCGTTGAGTTCGGGGAAGTTGAGCCAGGCGTAGGGACCGTGGAGCCGGCGGGCGAGGTCGTCACGTGCCCATGCGACCCAGGACCTCGTCACGGCCAGGCAGAGCCTGCGCCAATTGATGACCCTGCGCCAGGAGGCGCTGCTGGTCCTGAACAGCCTGCTGGACTGATCCCGCGGCGTGCGGCCAAGAACTCGATGCCTCCCAATCTGCACGAGCCCTCTCCCGCCGGGCGTGTCGCCAGGTGCACGATGAAGCGAGGCCAAGATGGCCTCGCGACGCAAGGGCGAGACGCCCTCGCCACGAAGAACCCCATCGCCGGGCTGCACTTGATGCTGCCACCCACAAGCCCACGTCTGCTCTGCCACGATCTTGTCGTGCGCACGTGTCGCTGTGCGCGGAAGTCCTTGCTTGCCCAATGGCATATCGCTACAATGGTCCCGCAGGCTAATAGTATATACGGTGAATCTGAGTTGGAGTTGTGGCTATGGCTAACAATCGCGGGGTAAAGCGGGTCATTGCCCGCCGATGGGGACTGTCGTTGTTTATCGGTCTGTCCGTACTGGTGTGCGTGGGGCTGCTTCTGTCGCAGGCGGGCTGCCAGAAGGGGGCCTCGGGCACGCAATCGTCGCCCGTGCAGGAGCCGGCTGCTGCCAAGGTGACGCAGAATCAACCGGCCGCCGGGGCCGTAGAGGTCCAACCGGCAGAGAAGGTCGTAAAGATCGAGCCAGTTGTGGCCGACAACGCGGATAAGCCGGTCGAGAGCACGCCTCCGCAGGCGAAAACGCCGGATTCGCAGGCCCAAGGGCCGGCGGCTCAGACTGCCGCCGGTACGCCCAAGATCCAAGTTGAGAACCTCCTCCAGGATTTTGGCAATATCGGGCCTGACACCACACACAACCTCCGTTTTGGTTTTAAGAGCACCGGGAACGCTCCCCTGAAAATCCTCAAGGTCGGCGCCTGCTGCGGATCAATCGTCCGGGGCGTCAAGGATGGACAGGAATACGTCCCCGGCGAGAGCGGGGCTGTGGAGATTGAGTTCCACGGCGGTTCCTATCCGGGCCCCATAGTGCGCAGGCTCACGCTGCAGACGAACGATCCGAACCAGTCGTTTGTGAATTTTACGATCAAGGCCAATGTCGTCCTGCGAATCGAGTACCAGCCGCAGCGACTGAGCCTGTTTCTGAAGAAGGACAACGGCGGCTGCGGCGATATCAAGATCAAGAGCCTCGATGGCAGGGCGTTTTCGATCGTCAGCTTCAAGTCCACCGCCAACACGCTCACCGCCGAATTCAACCCGGACGAGAAGGCCACCGAGTTCGTTCTGAAGCCTAAGGCCGATATGGCAAAGCTCCGAAAGAACACCAGCGGCCAAATCAGCGTCGATCTGACCCACCCGGAGTGCACCAATGTGCGCATCTCATACGACGTGTTGCGCGAGTTCACAGTCACCCCGCCGCAGTGGATGCAATTCAACCTGAAGGCAGGGCAGCCGGTACAGAAGGATATCTGGGTAATCAACAATTACCGGGACGATTTTGAGATTGAGTCGGTTTCCTCACAGCAGGGAATGATAAAGCTGATTGAGAGCAAGAAGGTGCAGGACGTTGCGTCGGGCGACAAGTCCGTGCCGGCAAATGAGGCGGGCGGGACGCGGTACCGGCTGCGGGTGGAGGTCACGCCGCCGGCCGTGAAGGACAATCGCAACATTCTGTCTGATGCTCTGCAAATAAAGATCAAAGATGGCGAGGTCCTGACGGTCCATTTCCGGGGGTGGCTCGCCCAGGGAAGTTGATGCCTCATGTCGTTGTGGGACAAAGCAGGGAATCGCCATTCGAGGCCGGCATCCGGTATCGCACGCGCAACCTTTGTAGTGGCAGGGGTTTGCGCGCTGGTCCTGACTCTGTCCTGCCCGTCGCAGAGTGTCCGGACGCCCGGTGGCGAGCCGGTGGGGGACCCTGGGGGTATCGTCCTGCTCTTTACCGGGAGCGAGCTTGGCTCTCTCAAGCCCTGCGGCTGCTCCGGCGGCCAGTTGGGTGGTCTTGAGAGGCGAGCGAGTCTCTTCGCAGCCACGCTCGGGCCGAACCGGCTGATTGTCGAAACCGGCGCCCTGACTCAAAGCGACCGCGAGCAGGACCTGATCAAGTTTCGTGTCTTCTTTGAGGCGTTCAGGCTCCTCGGCTACGACGTGGTCCACCTGAATTCTCAAGACATGAAGATGGCTGAGACTCTTGGCGTTCTGGCTGAGGGCGACCGGCCGTTTCGCATCATCACGGCCTACGGGCAAGGCGCCGATCTGCCTCGCACTTTCTCCAAGAGTTTCACGATGGCGGGGCGTTCAGTCGCAGTCAATATTGCGGCTCTCGGCCCCGAAGTCCGCGGCGCCGACAAGATTGCGGCCCTTTTCCCGGACAGTAACGGCACTGAGGCCGTCAATATCCTGGTGATAGAAGACAACGGCGGGCGGACGGCTCAAGATATCCTGGCCTCGATGCCGCCGGTCGTCGATTGCGTGGTATGCCCCTCGGATTCTGATGAGCCCCGGCTCCTGAGTGAACCGGGGGCAAAACCTCAGGCCTTTTCCGTCGGCCGATTTGGGCGTTACGTCGGCCGCTTAGCCGTCGTCATCTCGAAGCAGGCGGGGCCGGTAGCCCTGCAATTCGATTCAATCCCCGTCGCTGAGACATTGGCGAACGATAAGACTCTGACTGAGCTTTACCAGCATTATCAGCAGCTTGTGAAAGATGGTAATTTGCTGGAGAAATACCCACGGATTCCGCTGCCGGGCGATCTCGCCTATACGGGTTCCAAAGCATGCGGGAAATGCCACGAGTACGAGTACCAGAAATGGACTGTGCAGGCTCATGCAGGGGCCCTGGAGACGCTCAAAAAGGTCGGCTCGGATCGCGATCCAGAGTGTGTGATCTGCCATGTGGTGGGCATGGAGTATGCCAGCGGCTTCGTCACGGAGGAGCAGACCCCGCATCTGAAGGATGTCGGTTGCGAGGACTGCCACGGGCCCGGCTCCGAGCACGTGCTGACGGCGGGACAGGCCAAGACGGCTCAGCCGAAATTGACCTGCCTGAACTGCCATACCCCGGAGCACAGCGGCGGATTTGCCGGCCACGAGGAGGAGTATATGAAAAAAATTGCGCATCGGCGGGAACCGTAGGCGGCCGGGAGTGTCAAAAACTACAGAAGGTGGAACTGCCTATGGTTCAGTTGCTTCGCGTTATCGCTGTTGGCGTATTGGTCTTCGCGGGCCTTGTGCTGGCCTCGGTCCGATGGCCGATCCCTCACCTTCGTCTGGGCGTCTGGGCGGACCGGAAAGCGGAGAAACTCCTGAAGGACCCGAGTGCAGTCGAGCGATTCAACGAACGTAAGGTTGATGAGACTTCCGACACGCAGGACAAGGACCCTCCTCTGGTCCGGCAGGCGAAGGCTCTGGCCGACATCTTGAATCCCCGGGTAGAAATCCCGGCGGGGCAGGCGAAAGACACAGTCAAGCCCCCCGGGCCGCCGGATCGCAAGGGCCCGGCTATACCGGCCAAATTCAAGGTTATCGGAATCAGCTACTCGCCCTCCGATCCCCAGAACAGCTTTGCCTATATCCAAGTCCTCCCTGGCGACACGTACATGTGGGTTCAGCGGGGTAGCGAAGTGGGTCATCAGATCGTGAAAGAGATAAAAAGCGGCTCGATCACGTGCTTGGATGGCCAGAGGGAGAGCGAGATGCCGGTGGAGTTGCCTCTGGATACGGCGAGCATTCTTGAGTCAGGTGCGGCGTCTCCGGCCGTGGCGGCGCCCGGGCTTCCCGGGCCGATTCCCGCAGGCGGCGCCAACCTGCGTTCTGAATTGGTCAGTCGCGCGATTGCTGCGGTGAATCCTTCGGCCTCGGCGCGCTTGAGCCCTCAGGAAGAAGAGAGCATGAGCGATCTGGCTCGAAGGATCAAGGAACTGCACAAAGGCGCCAAAGCCAATGGAGACGACTCCAACACCGTCGTTGCGGACGCCAACATGATCAGCCAGATGATCTCCGAGTTCAAGTCGTCGCGCGTCAGTCCCGAAGAGGCGAACAAGTTGGACGATCTGGGCAAGCAGTTGAACGGGACCAAAGAAGATCCTGCCGCGATCAAGCGTCGCGAGATTCTGCGGCGTGCAAATCTGCCTCGCTCCCCGAAACAGTGACTTGACGCTCCAGGCCGCTTCTTTCTGTCTCTGCCGCTGTCCTCGCAGTCCTTTGGAATCACTGCGTTTTCGTCCGTCGATAGTCCCCCCAAGCCTGATTCGCCCGGGCCGTCTCCACGCGCGTGGATTATAAGACGCCAACGATTCCCTTTTCAGCGATCCGCTCGCGAAGGTCCTGAAAAGAAGCCAGATCCCCGCAACCGCGCACCGGCACTGTTTGCCAGTGCTGAAAGGCGCCTTTTTTGAGGGCGCGACGGGAACTTTTGCCACCGCGCGCTGTCTGATTAGTAGGTAGATGCATCTTTTTGACGTATTGCAACGGGGTGATTTAGAACGAGGTAACAAGCAATGACGGAACGGCATTTGTCCCGCGAGAGGCGCTATGCGGCGCTGGCTGTAATCTTCCTTGGCATTGTCTGTTATAGCGGCGGACCTCTTTTCGCCCTCGATTGGAGTGCCCCTTCAGGCACGGTCGACTACAAGATGGTCTCGCTGGCGCATATTTCGCCTGAACGGGGCAAGGAGTTCCTCACCCAGCTTGGCATCGGGACAGTCTCCCGAATGCCGGGGACCAATTCCCTTCTGGTGACGGCGGAGGCCGGCGAGCTTCGCAAAGCCGTCGCGGTCCTGGGGATCGTGGATTCCGCCGAGGAGTACAGCATTCAGCGGCTTGGGCCGGCGACATCGGCCGGCAAGTTGCCGTCCAGCGATCGGATCGCGGAAGCCGTGGGCAACATGGTCATCGGGACCTTTGCCAATCCTCCCCGTGGCACAAGCAAGGTCAAGGCGATCATCGATACGCAGGGCGGGGTCCTCTGGGCCATCGCTCCGCTCTTTCAGCTTCAGGATATCAAGGTTGCCATCGATTTGGGACCGGATGTTCTGAAGCAGCGAAAAGAGAGCACTCGCTATGCGCAGGCCGGAGCCGCTGCTCCCACCGTCCAGGCGGCGGACCTGGCCGAACCATCCGCCGGCGAGAAGTCTGCGCAGGCGGAAAAGATCCATTCAACAGAATCCGGAGCGAATCGGCCCGGGCAGTTCGTCATGCCCAAGGACATGGAGGAGAAGCTGCGGCAACTGAGGCAGCGTGCCATCGAGGCCCAGGCCAAGCGGCAATCCGCAACGCGTAGCGATACGCCGGCAGCGGCCCCGGAGACGCAACCTGGCACGCCGGTGACGCCTCCTCAGACGCCGCCTGTCGCGGTCCCCGCTTCCGAGCCTGCCCCGGCACAAAGCCCGGCCCCGCTGGCACAATCCGACACAGGAAATGCCACGCCGGGTGAACCCAACGTGCCGCAAAAGGCTCCGGAGAATACGGCAGGCACGCCTGCGGCGACGGAGCCTCCCATGCCCACCCCCGTCGAGCAACCGTCTCTGAGGCCGGGACAGATCGTGCCCGGCGAGCCGGAGAAGAGCCCGGAATCCAACTCGCCGCTCGAAGCTGTGAGCCCCGATATCAAGATTACGGCTCCTGAAACCAAGACGGCGGCCTCCGAAGTGAAAACGGCGAGTCCGTCGGCACAAGCTACACCGGCTCCCTCGCTGTACGAGCCCCGTGAATTCCCCAATGGCGATCGCATCATCAACCTGACCCTGCCGGAGAAACTGCCGGTGATTCAACTGCTGGACCTCGTGGGCAAGTACCTGAATCTCAGTTATATCTACGATCCCCTGGAGGTCACGGGCGACGTGACGGTGAAGCTCAACGGACAACTCCAGGGGCAGATGAAAGTCAAGGATCTGTATCTGCTGCTTGAATCCGTGCTTCAATTCAAGGACCTGGTCATGACCCGGCACGGGGACAACGTCGTCAACATCGTGCCCAAGGCGGAGGTCATGACCATCGATCCCGAGCTGGTGAGTCCGGAATCGCGAACGGTCGATGCGGGAGACTCGGTGGTCACCCGCGTCTTCAATCTCAAGTACATCGACACCGTCAGTGCGGACAATCTTCTTCAGCAGATGGGCCTGCCGGTGGGGGTGCCCACCCCCATCGCGGAGAGCAAGACCCTGATCGTCACCTCCTACGCGCACCGCATGGCCCGGATCGAGCAACTCCTGAACATGGTGGACAAGCCCGGTGAACCGCGGCTGTTCAAGTCCCGGCAGTTGAAGTACACGATGGCCCAACCGCTGGCCGAGAAGGTCAAGGCGCTGGCCGAGCAGCTTGAGAGCGTCACAGTGACCATTGGGGAGGCGGACACTATGACTGCCGCCATGACCAAGCAGCCCGGCGAGACGGACGTGGCGTGGAAAGCCCGGGTGGCCCGGATGAGAGCGGTGACCGCCGCTGCCGCCCAGGCACGGGGTCCGACAGTGCCGGGGCGTCCTCCCACAGCGGAGACGAAGCCCGGCGTGTACCTCGATGCCGACGAACGCACCAACCGCATTCTCATGATCGGCATCGCAGAGCAGTTGGAGGTCGTCAGCACTCTCGTGGAGACCCTCGACGTCGAGCAGGCGAATCTGCAGACGCTGGAGCTCTATCGAATCAAGCATGTGGACGCCGCAGAGGTCGCCAAGAACCTGCAGGAGCTGGGCATCATCACCAAGCTGCCCGACTCCACCGCTCTCGGGAGCAGAAGCGCCACTCAGTCGCGGATCACGGGCCCGACGATGACTCCGACGCCGCGGCCGCCTTCGCCAACCCCGGAAATGCCGGCCGGCGTCGAAGTGACCGAGGGCGGCATCGTCGGCGAGCCGCAGGTCGTCGTCGTCGAATCCACCAACTCGCTCCTGGTGAACGCCACCGCCGAACAGCACATGAAGATCGCCAGCATCATCGAGTATGTCGATAGCGAGATGGACGTGGGCGAGATCCCGTACAAGATCTACCCGCTCGAAAACTCGACTCCCGACCATCTGGCGGAGGTCCTCGAAAGCCTGATCCAGGAGACGGTCGAGCAGCAGAACAAGGAAGGCAAGATCGAGAAGACCGTCGTCAGCAAGCAAGAGAAGATCAAGATCGTCCCGGACCCGAACACGTATTCGCTGGTCGTTTACGCGAGCAAGAAGAACCAGGAGTGGATCGCCAGCCTGGTCAAGCAGTTGGACAAGCGGCGGCCGCAGGTCCTGATCGACGTGACGCTTGTGGAGGTCACCAAAAGCGATGCGTTCAACTACGACTTGAACCTGATTCAGAGCATCCCCAACCTGACGGCCACGTCCGGTCTCACGGGGACGATCATCCCGGGCGGTGCAGGCGGAGCCGGCGCCGTCACGTCGTCAGACATCGTTCAGAAGCTGAACACGTCCGGTCGAGACCGCTTCATCGACCTCCAGTCCAACAAGGGCAACTTCACAGCCTTCTACGGAGACAAACATATCAACGCCCTGCTGACCGCCATGCAGTCGAAGAACTACGGGCGCGTTCTGGCCAAGCCCAAGCTGCTGGTCAACGACAACGAGGCCGGCAACATCAAGACGGCCGACATCACGTACATTGAGAAGACCTCCGCCATCCCGGTCAATTCGGGAGCCGCAGGCACGAACACGACGCTGATCCAGACCTCCAGGGACTTTCAGGAGTACTCGGCCGGTATCGAGATGAACATCACCCCGCACATCAGCGAGGGCGACCTGCTTCGCCTGGTCATCGAGCTGCAGCGGTCCGATTTCCGCGAGACCGAGAGCGCCGACAGGCCTCCGAACAAGACGGAGAGCACGGTGAAGACCGCCGTGACGGTGCCCGATGGCAGCACGATCATCCTGGGTGGAATGGTCAAGCTGAATCAGCAGAAGGGCGGGTCAAAAGTGCCGCTCCTGGGCGATATCCCGCTCATCGGCGGCTTATTCCGGACGATCAAGAACTCCGATACGGAGAGCAAACTGTACGTGTTCGTGAAGGCGGAAATCATCCGGCCGGCCGCATCCCTGACCGGCGGCATGGAAGACCTCGAAAAGCTGTCGGAGAAGAACCGCACGGCCTTCGAGAAGCACGAGCTGGAATTCCAGAACTATCAGGACTGGCCGGGCGTCAAGCCGAAGGCGGTCCGTCCGCCCAAGGTGCTCGACGCGGATTGATGTGTGGTCTTGGAAGACGCTGACCTATGAAGGACTTGCTGATACAGACGGCGAAGAAGACGGAGCTGGTCGATCCCGAGCAGCTCGCCCGGTTCCTCGAGGAGAGCAAAGGCCGGGGCCGGCTCGATGAGGTTCTGCTCTCGTGTCCGTACTTCACGGAAGAGGCGGTGCTGAAGCTCTTTGCCGAGGCGCTGCACTGGAGCTATCTGCCGGAGATTTCCGACCGGTCCGTTCCCCCGGAGTTCGTTCAGGCGGTCCCGGCGGTGTACGCTCAGCACCACTACTTGATCGGCATCAAATCCGAGCAGGACGACGGCGAGCTGACGGTCGTTCTTTCGCGGCCGCTGGATACCAACGCGCTGGACAACGTCTCAAAGATGACTCACATGGCCGTCAAGCCCGCCCTGTCCACGCGGGCCACCATCACGTCGGTCATCGACTCCGCCTACGAGCAGCGCAACACGGTCATCGAGGAGGTCGCCGAAGAGCTGGACTCGCAGAACCTCGACCAGTTGGTCGACGAGGTGACTGCCTCCGACGACCTGCTGGACGTGGTGAACCGGCCCCCCGTCATCCGGCTGGTCAACGATATCCTGTTTCGGGCACTGCAACTGAGGGCCAGCGACGTTCACGTCCATCCCTATGAAACGAAGACCCAGATCCGCTACCGGGTCGACGGCATTCTCTACGACGTTCTCAGCCTCAACCGCAACATCCTGCCTCTGATCATCTCGCGTATCAAAGTGATGGCGGGAATGGACATTGCCGAGCGGCGACTGCCGCAGGACGGCCGGTCCAGCGTCCGGCTCGGACAGCGCGAGGTGGACCTGCGCGTCAGCACCGTGCCGACCAGCTTCGGCGAGCGGTGCGTGCTGCGTATTCTCGACAAGAGCACGGGCGTGTTCGCGCTGAACGAGCTGGGGCTGTGGGACGACGACCTGGCCAGGCTCGATTCCCTGTTGAATCGCGCGCACGGCGTGATCTTCGTCACCGGGCCCACCGGCAGCGGCAAGAGCACCACCCTCTACGCCTGCCTGAACCGGATCAACTCGGCGGAGAAAAACGTCATCACGATCGAGGACCCCATCGAGTACCAGCTCGAGGGGATCAGCCAGATTCAGGTGGCCAGCAAGAAGGGCATGAACTTCGCGACCTCGCTGCGTCACGTGTTGCGGCAGGACCCGGACGTGATCATGGTCGGCGAGGTCCGCGACGTGGAGACGGCTCGCATGGCCATCCAATCTTCACTGACAGGCCACTTGGTCTTCAGCACGCTGCACACGAACGACTCGGCCGGCGCCGTGAGCCGATTGCTGGACCTGGGCGTCGAGCCGTACCTGGTCAGCTCGTCCCTGATCGCCATCATGGCCCAGCGACTGGTGCGCAGAATCTGCCCGGATTGCCGCCGGCCCTCCGAGCCTACCGCACGCCAGCTCGAAGAGCTTGGCCTGGGCTCCCTGGCGGACCACACGGACTGCAAATTCTACGTAGGCACCGGCTGCGATCGCTGTTTCAAGACGGGCTATCGCGGGCGGACCGGCATCTACGAGCTGATGCTGATCAATGAGGAAGTACAGGACCTTATATACACGAGAGCCACCGCTGGTACAATTAAGAAGATCGCCCTCCGGGCGGGGATGCAGACGCTGCGGATGGACGGGGCCCGCAAGATCCTGGCGGGGATCACCACGGTCGCCGAGGTCCTGCGGGTGACTCAGGCGGACGTCGTGTAGGCCGCGCACGCGGCGCATGGGATCGGTTAGGGCCGGTCATGGACAGGCTCGGGTATTTTGAGATTCGGATGTCATTATGCCGAGGTATGAATATACGGCGATAACCGCCGGCGGCAAGAAGGCGAAAGGGACGATCACCGCCGAGAGCCCCTTCGCCGCTCGCAAGCAGTTGCGGATGCGCAATGTCCATCCTTCCTCCGTTTCCGAAGTCACCTCCGCCGCCGAGAGCAGGCACGCATTCCTGTCCGTGTTCCGCCGGGCGGGCAAAAACCAGCTCATCGACTTCACCAAGCAACTGGCCACCCTGTTGAACGCCGGGATCAAGCTGACTGAGGCGCTGTCCGTGCTCATGATGCAAAGCGCGGACCCGCGGTTCCGCAACGCGCTGACGGAGATCCGCGACCGCGTCGTGACCGGCGAGTCCCTCACCGATGCGATGAAGGACTATGAGGACTACTTCGACGTGATCTACGTGGCCATGGTCCGGGTCGGCGAAGTCACCGGCACGCTGGGCGACAGCCTGAAGACGATCTCCAGCTTCATGGAGAAGCGCCAGCGCGTCGAGTCCAAAATCCTGACGGCAATGATCTACCCCATCGTCCTGATCTGTTTTTGCTTCGTCGCCGTGCTGATCCTGACGACCATGGTGATTCCGAAGATCGGCGAGCAGATCGTGAAGACGGGGCAGGAACTGCCGTGGATCACCAGGCAATTGATGGCTTTCAGCCACGTGCTGACGAGCTGGCGGGTGCTGGTTCTCCTGGGGGTCATCTTCCTGTTCGTCTGGGGGCTCAAACGCTTCTTCAAGACGGAGCGCGGCGCGTACCTGAGAGACAAATTCCTGCTGTCACTGCCGATGTTCGGCCCGCTGATCAAGCAGCGGGTGGTGGCCCGGTTTGCCTCGACGCTTTCGACGCTGATCGGCTCGGGCCTGTCCATGGCGGAATCGCTGCGCGTGGTCGCGGAGACGACGGGCAATACGCTGATGAGGCGTGCGGTTCAGCAGGCCCGCGAGCGCATTCTGGCGGGGGCGGACATCGCGACGCCTCTGCGCGACAGCGGCGTGATCGATCCGGCCATCGCCCACATGGTCTCTGTCGGCGAGAAAAGCGGCGAGCTCGAAACCATGCTCAAGAGCATCAGCGAAAACCTGGAATCCTCGACGGACGTCGTCATCGAGCGTCTCAGCGCCGCCGTCGAGCCGGTCATCATCATTTTCATGGCGGCGGTCGTCGGCGTCATCGCCTATGCGACCATCTTGCCCATTTTGCGGATTTCCGCAGTGAAATTTTAAGCATTGTAGGAGTGACGGACTATGAAGAAGGAGAACTGGAAGCGACGTACGCGACGTGGTTTTACGATGGTCGAGCTGATGGCCGTGCTGATTATCCTCGGCCTGCTGTTCGCCGTGGTCGTGGGCAATTTTGTCGGGCACACGGACACGGCGAGAAAGGTCACTACCAAGGCCAGCCTGAAGTCTCTGCAGAGTCTTGTGAATCAGTTCAAGATGGATACCGGCCGATTCCCCACCGAAGAAGAGGGCCTGGGGGCGCTGCTCGAGCAGCCCTCGGATGTCACGGTCTGGCCGACCGGCGGCTACCTGGACACGACGAAGATCCCCACCGACGGCTGGGGTCATGAGTTCGTCTACGAACTCCAGCCGGAGAGCGGCAAGCCGTTCGTGATCAAGAGCCTCGGGGCCGACGGCCAGGAAGGTGGCGAGGGCAACGATGCGGACCTGCTCAGCACCGATCCCTGATCGCGCGCGTCCCGGCACGAATGGCAGCATCCCGGCGCAGTGCCGGCCGGAGGCTCCGCAGACGGTCCAAATACGTCCGCGGGCCTTTGTGCTTGTGGAGATGATCCTCATCGTCTCCCTGCTCGCGCTGTTCGTGCTCATGGTGCAGGTCAGCTTCTTCGGCATGCTGCAAAGGAGCCGGTTCAAGGCAGGTGTGCAGGAGTTCGTCTCGGCGATGCAGATGGCTGCTTCGGCGGCCGCAGAGAGCAGCCGGCGATACGAGATGATCGTCGATCTGGGCGAGCAGACCTTCCTGCTGCGGGAAATCTCCTCCTCGAATCTGGCCGATGTGCTTGACGAGGAAATCATCACGCAAGGCCAGTTCGGCGAGAGCTGCCGCATTGCTTACGTGGAATGGGACGACGGCACGTTCACCAACCAGGGCAAAGCCAAGTTCCGTGCGGGGCACGCGGGCTGGCACTACGGGGGCAAAATCGTCTTCCACGATGATGACGACCAGCCCCATACGGTGGTCGTCGGCCGAATCGTTCCGATCGTGGAGGTGGTTGACGGCGACCCCAGCCTGTTGATCCCGAAAGGGAAAGATGAAGTGCCGTTCCCCTGAAATACTCGTGCGTTGTCACCGAAAAGAGTAGATGCAAGATACGCTGAACAAGACGAGAGAAGACGACCGCCGGCCACGGGCCGTCCGCGCCGGCACGCTGCTCGTTGAGGTCCTGGCGGCCCTCGTGATTCTGGCGTTCGTCTGTTCGAGCGTCGTGCTCGTCATCGATCAGTGCATGATCTCGGCGGCGGATTCCTCCTTGCGCATGGAGGCGTTCCAATTGGCCCGGGAGAACATGGAGAAGGTCCTCGTCTCGGATTCCGTCACGGAGACTGTCGACTACGGCAGGAGTGATATCTATCCGGATATCTCGTGGCAGACCCAGATCGAGACGTTCTCGGAGCCGGTGACGCAGAAGATGTGGATCCGCGCGGTCTGCTCGGCGGAATACACGGATTCGGAGGGCCAGAAGCAGACGATCAAGCTGGAGCACTGGATCACGGAGCTGACGGACCAGCAGGCGAACCAGCTTGGGGGCCAGCCGCAGAGCCTCGAAGAGTTGACCGCCGAACAGGTCATCAAGACCCCTGAGGAGGCGGCCCAATACGCTGATGTCGATCTCGAAACCATCCAGAAATGGATCGACAACGGGCTGGTGACAATGGAGGACGGCGCCTTCCTCAAGCACAACCTCGACATCTTCATCCGAAGCGGCGGCAAGCCGATGGGGGCGGAGAAGGGCCTGCAGGCCAAATCCATCGACGACCTCGCCAAACTGCTGAAGCTGAAGGAGGACAGCGAGGGCGAGAATGCCAATACCCTGCAAGGCCCCGGCGGGACGGACCGTTTGACCGGTGTGCCCCAGGACCAGTTGGACAAGATGAGTGTCGGCGACGCGATGAGACTGCTGAAGGACAGGAAGAAGAGGTAAGCGGGCCGGCTCATGGAATGCTTTATGCACAAGCGGTTGCGACAATCCGGATATCGGCCGGGATTCTCCCTTGGGGAGATGCTCGTGGCGCTCGTCATCGGCGCCATGGTCCTGACGGCCATCCTGACGGTTTACGGCAGGATGAATGACGCGGCCGACGCGGTTCTGCGCAAGATCGACAGTCCCGCGCTTGCCGCCGAGGTGTTCCAGTGCATCGAGGAAGACCTCGACGGCATCCTCGGGACCGAGCCGGGGGTCACCATCCAGATCCAGAACGGGCCCGACAATAAATATGCCCGGGCCCAGTTGGTCATCCGCCGGACACTGCGCGACAGCAGGAATCAGGAGCAGACGTTCGAGGAAATCACTTGGCGGGCCGGATACGATTACGACAGTTCCTCCGGCCTGGTCATCTATCGCGGTCACGAGGGGATCAACTCCGAGGATCAGCTTCTCGACCAGAAACGGGAGGCCTGGGAGAAGAACTACCCGCTGGTCCCCATCTGCCGCGGCGTCACATTCTTCCAGATCGAGGTCCCCAGGGGGGACGAGTTCCTGGATCGGTGGTCCGACACGGCCATGCCCCTGGGCGTGAAAGTCACGATCTCCTTCGCCAAACCGTTTGAGACGGTGCGCGGCACCTACGATGTGAACGATATGGAAAAGATCACCCGGACGATCGCCATCGACAAGACCCGGAAGATCCGATTCATTGCATCGGCCACGGGCCTGGAGGGCGCAGATCCGAATGCCCCTGCCGGCGAGCAGGCGTTGGACAGAACCGATGAACGCACGCGCGGGAAAGCCGGCGAGCGGATATCCCCAAAAACTGGTGAGCGTACGACTGGCAAGAGCACGGACCGCACGGCCGGCAGGACGACGGTGCGTCCGGCTCCGACAACCGGTGAACGGACAACTCCAAAGACCAATGAGCGAATACCTCCGACAACAAGCAGGCCGTCGGCCCCGAGGACGCGGCGATCGCCGTAGGAATCCGCCGGGGGTGATCCTGCTGGTCACCCTGGTGATTCTGGTGATCCTGGCCGTGCTCGGTTATACGTTAACCGCGCGGGTGGCGGCGCGCCGTCACCGGGACCAGTATGTCATCGACTACTGCCAGGCCCGGTACGCCTGCGCGTCGGCGTTGAAGTCGGCGATTGCCTCGATCCCGACTCTTGAGCCCCAGCTCATCAGCCGTCCCAACGAGCCGGATTTCTCCGATATCTTCGCCATGAGCGAGCTGGAGTACCAGCAATTCCTGGCTCAGTACGCGGCGGATCTCGCGCTGACGGACAGCGATACGGCGAGCAGCGCCGACAGCAATCCTGTCGGCGACACGAAGTCGAAGCGCAACACCGACAAGAAGAAAGGGTCGAAGGAAACCGACGGCATCAGCAAAGCCGACGTCATGAAAAAGAGCAGGCAGACGGACAGGAATAAGCAGCCGGACAAGGCCCAAAAGGCCGCCAAGCTGAAAAAGGCCCGCAAGCTCCAGGACATGAACGATGTGAACGACCTGACCGACGTCAATGACGTAAACGATCTCGATGGGTCCGAGCCGCCATTGCCGTCAGTTGCCGGTCCGTACGGGCCGCCCTGGCCGCTGGTGACCCAGGCTGTCGATTGCGAGATCGGCTCGGCGAAGGTGAAGATCGAGATCGAGGACGAGAACGCCAAGTATCCTCTGGGCTGGGCGCTGATCGCGGATGAGCCCTGGACGAAGGTCGCCGACGTGAGCTTCAGGACGTTCTGCGAATGGATGGGATACGACAAGAACGAGATCAACGGGATACGTGGGGAGCTTGCGAAGATCAACGGGGTCCGGCCGTTCAAGCTCGCGTACAAGGCCCAGCCCCCCACTCCGCAGCCGCCGGCGAGCCTCCGGGCCGTCCGTCCGGATACGCGGCGGACGGTGGCCCCCAAGAAAATCACGCCCCCCGTCGATCCCATGGAACAGCAGAACGTTGATTATGGGAAGCTCTTCCACAGTGCGATGATCGACGCCGATCTTCTGCGCCGCCCGACCGTTGTCAGCGACACGCGGAACGAATCGGCGATGAAATACCTGGGCCTGTGGGCCACGCGGCAGGTCAATGTCAATTCGGCGCCCCGGCACGTTCTCGAATCGCTCTTTACGTTCGGCAGCGTCGCCGATGCGCCGAAGATCGCCACGGAGATCATACGGCTAAGGCGAGTGACGCCGTTCACCAGCGTCGATGAAGTGAAGAAGGCAGTCCTTCGGTATTCCGATCCTATCGACAAGTGCAAGGAGCTTATGACAACGACGAGCACCACGTTCACGATCCGAATCACGGCTACCAGCGGAGTCGCCAAGGTGACTGTCTTGGCCGCGGTGATCAAGGAAGGGGACAAGGTAAAGCAGATTGGCATAGTGTCCGACTAATAAGGAAGGTATCAAACCGTTTTTGGAGATGACTGAGAGTGGAGTCTCATAATCATTTAGGAATCTACCTGCGGCAGGACCGGGCGACGCTGGTCTGCCTGGCCGGGCAGGGCCGGGATAAGAAGGGGCTGAGATGCTTCTCGGTTTCCATCGCGGACCAGCAGGAGCAAACCCCGCAACTATTGGCCGAGCGGATCGCCGAGGCGTGCTCTTCGCACGGCGCCAAGTTCGGGGATGCGGCGGTGGCCCTGGACTGTGCCATGTTCATGCAGCACTCCGTGCACAGCGAATTCAGCGACGCCCGGAAGGTCGCCGCGACCGTGCGCTTCGATACGGAGGAGGCCCTTGCCACGGACATCGCCGACGTGGCCGTGGCGTTCCGGATTGTTTCGAGCGACGACAGCGGCGCGAACCTCGACGTCTTCACCATGCGGCGGGAAACGCTGTCGGAGATTCTCATCGCGCTGCAGGGCGTCGGCATCGATCCCGTGACGGTGGAGCCGGATATTTCCTGTCTGTCCCGCTACCTCGGGGCGTCCGAGACGCGCGACGCGTCGTCCGAGCACAGGCCGCTGTATGGCGTCCTGTCGGATTCCCGCGGCTATCTGCTCGGGTTCTCCAAGCCGTCGGAGGTATCCACGATGCGGGCGTTCCCCGTCGCGGTCGCCCGGAACCGGGAGCAATTGCTGGCCCGGGAAGTCCTGATCACGAAAGCCCTGGCAGAGAGCATAGGCCCGATCGACCACCTGCGTGTCTTCGACGCACAGGGGCAGGTCCGGGCGGAATCGCTCGCGGAAGACGTGGGTCTGCCCGTGACGGCGTGCAACCTGACGGAACTGGGCAAGGTCCAGCCTGGCGATACCGCCGGCTGCGCGAATGCGGTGGATTTTGCACTGGCCTGTGGAGCGGCCATGGCCCTCTCGGCGAACGACAGGAACTTCAACTTCCGCACCGATCACATGCCGTACGAGGGCAGGAAGCTCCGTATGAACTTCGCCCTGAAGTTCCTCAGTATCGCCGTGACGATCCTGTTGCTTGCCGTCGGCGTGCACTTCCAGACTCACCTGCTCAGAGTGAATCAGACACGGGCCGCCCTTCGCTCGAAACTGGAGCCCGATTACCTGGCGGTGATGCTCGGCAAGACCCAAATGCCTGATACGGTCAAAAAGGCCGTGGACGACCTGAAGAAAGATCTGAAGAACCTCAAGATTGAAAAGGGCATTATCGAGGGGGCGGCTCAGGAATCGCTGTCCGGCAAGTTGCAGCTCGTCATAGAGGCGTGGAAAAGCTGCGCCACGAAGACGGACCTGCGTATCGACACGGTCACGATCAACGCTAGGAACATCCACATCAATGGCAGCACCTCCAGCCGCAGCAATACGATCAACGGCGTATTCGACGCCATGGAGAAAGCCGGCCTGAAACTCCGGGACAACCGCATCACGCATGAAGGTGACCGGGACAATTTCGATATGACGCTGGAGCCGGAGAAGCAGCCGGATAGGAGATAGGTATGCGAGAGATATACAAGAATCCGATGGCGTACTATCTGCTTGCCCCGATCCTGGTGGCGGTCTGGCCGCTGCTGGTTCGGGCGGTGTATCTGCCGGAAGCCGAGCGTGCCTCGGGCGACGAGCTAACCTTGTGTCTCGAGGGACAAGGCTGCATTCAGGATATCCTAAAATATGATCCCGAACGGAAGCCTGACGCCGGCGGTCCGGCCGTATCCGGGGAGTTTCAGTACGCCAATGCCTTCGACCGGGTGGCGAACCTGTGCAGAATCCCGTCGACCAGTTACAACCAGACGACCAGCCCTCCCCAGACGTCGAACAACAGGAAGACTCAGAACGGCCAGGTGACGCTCACCAACGTGAGCATCGTCCAGGCGGCCGACTTCCTCTCGAGGATCCAGTCGAGGTGGGTCAACCTCAAGTGCGAGAGGCTCAAGCTGAGCAGAAAGGAAGGGCTGCCCGATCAGTGGGACGCGGAGATGGTGTTCTGGTATACCTACTGACAGCGATGGTTTGTCGGCGACGGGTGTTCTCAGGAGCATGATTCCCCTCACGCAGGTCGTCAGTGGTATCACTATATGTAGTATGTCCTCTCCTCGCATGCCGCCGGCGCAGGCCGTTGGCGCGGGCAGGGCAATTGGTCGCCGCGAAATGCCTGTGTGCCGTCGTGCCAATGTTATCAGGCCCCTTTTTCTCTCTCTGCGGGGCGTTTTTTTCCTGCAAAAACAGGGGAGTAATGGCCAAACTTCTCTAAAGTTTTCTCGCCCCATGTGTCGATATCAATAGTGATTCAAGCCCCCGCAGCAATTTCGGGCGCATACTAGATGTAGTGGTGTGAGGTTCCGTTCAAGTCGGCGGAGCGGGTCATTCGGAGCGATTTTTGACAAGGTATACCGGATGCCAAGTGCTGGTTCCAGTATGTTTGGTAGAGAGCATAAGCGTCGGGCCTGCCCGGGTTTATCGCAAGACAGGGATGCTGTTATGGAACAGATCCTGGATAACGTGCATCGCACGCCTTTGGGCGTGGTGCTGAAGAGGATCGCGTCTCTTCCGGAGGTTCGGCGGCAGAAAGTGCTTCGAGTCCGCCGGCAGATTACGCAAGGCCGGTACGACCTGACCGAACGGCTGGATCTGGCGCTGGAAAAGGTGCTGGATGACCTGACCGCTTGAGTTGCATCTGCCCCCGACTGCGCCCGGTTCGCGCCTGGATGCGATGGGACCATCTGAAGAGTTGCACGCCGGGTGACGATTCAAGAAATCCCCCAAAGCTCATTTCCCTGAATCATACGAGCGCGATCTCCATTCGGCGTGAGTCCAGTTCCTACCCCACGATGTCGGGAATATCGTCGTCCATCTCCTCCAGCGGAACTCGCTTATAGCCTGGTTGCATCGATCTCTTCACTTCCGCCTGGAATGCAGCCACGATCTTTTGCTGCATGCTCTGTCTGCATTTGACGTTGATAGGATGGGCAATATCGGCATGGAGTTTGCTTCGGCCGGTCGGTTCTTCCTTCGTGCGGCTGTCCGGCAGGGGGGCCCCGCAAGTGTTGCAGAACTTGGCTCTCAGGTGGTTCTTGCCCCCGCACTTGGCGCAGTGGTCGCTCATCTTCCGCGAAGGCATGGCTATGAACAGCCCGTTGATCCCTTCGATGATCTTGATGTCGCGGACGACAAACTCATTGTCGAGTGTGATCGAACAGTATGCCTTCAGTCTGTCATCCCTGCTCTTTACCAGTGTGACCCGCACGCCCGTGATTTTCATTCGCTCGCCTCGCCCCAAACTCTACCACCTGTTGTTCCTCACGACAATGCTTCGGCAGCCTGTCTTGTCCGTTATCGCGTCTCGCAAATACTCAAGGTGTTCCGGATCCCGGTCGCCCGGAATGCAGAACATGGCAGAGCCGCTGCCACTGAGGCAGATGGGCCCCACACCTAGCGATTCGACGGCCTCTTTTAGTGCGCCAAGTTCCTCAAACAGTTGAAAACAGGTTCTCTGGAGCATATTTGCGCACATGTTTGCGACTAAATCAAGCCTGTTTTTGTGCCGGTAGGCGTTTATCTGTCGTCTCCATCGCCGGTACAGGGCCACGTCATGCGTGTAATGTGCGTAAACCTCTTTGGTTGCGACACTTACAGAAGGCAGGATCAGCAGGGCGGTGAAGGGGAACCTCTGGTCTGTCGGCTCGATTTTTTCGCCTCTGCCGGTGCAGAAGGCCAGCGGGCCGTTGAGGAAAAAGGCGACGTCGCTGCCAAGCTGGGCCGCCATATCCGCGAGCGATTCCGCGGACAGCCGCAGGTCGAGGTACCTGTTGAGCCCCGTCAACGTGGCGGCTGCGTCACTGCTGGCAGAGCCCAGTCCGGTGCCGGCCGGAACGTTCTTGGTGAGGGTCAGACGGACATCGGCCGCTTGCGCGCACGCGCGGAAGATCATCTCCGCCGCCCGGTACACGAGGTTGTCCTTGCTCTGCGGCGCCCACTCGGGACCTTTGCAGACGAGCTCAATCCCGGCCTGGCCGGTCGGCTGGATCAGCAGCTCGTCGCACCAGTCGATCTTGGCCATGATGGTCTCCAGCTCGTGATAGCCATCGGGCCGCTTGCCTGCGATCAGCAGGCTGAGGTTGATTTTTGCCGGCGCCCGCACCAGCAGGCCGTCTCCTACTCGCTCAAACTGTTGCATATCCGCCATGTGTTGCCCCGATATCCCGTGAGAAATACGCGCCGTCTTGTCGCTCCTGCGACGTTCGCCTAACTTGAGGGTTGACATTATACCGGGGGGATTCTATTTTGAGTACCCGGTCGGAAACCGGGGCCTTTGGGGAGCAGGAGCTGACGAATGGAGCGTCGCCCGAAGGCCGTTACGCCCTGGATTGTGGCAAAGGCACATCATGGAATGGATTAGCAGCCTTGTTGATTTTGTCCTTCACCTCGACACGCACCTGAGCCATATCCTGCAGGATTTCGGCCCCTGGAGCTACCTGCTTTTCTTCGTGGTCATTTTTGCCGAGACGGGCCTGGTGGTCACGCCGTTTCTGCCGGGCGACTCGCTGATCTTCGCGCTGGGCACATTCGCCGCACAGGGCTTCCCCAATATAGGCTTGGTGTTCCTGGTCCTGGCCGCCGCCGCCATACTGGGCGACAGCGCCAACTACGCGATCGGCAAGTACTTCGGCTCGCTGATCCTGAGAAAGCAGGGCGCCTGGTTCCTGAAGAAGGAGCACATCGATCGCACGCACAGGTTCTATGAGAGGTACGGGGCCAAAACGATCGTCCTGGCGCGGTTCGTGCCGATTGTCCGGACGTTTGCCCCGTTCGTGGCCGGCGTCGGCAAAATGAGCTATGCGAAATTCCTGACGTACAACATGACCGGCGGCATCCTCTGGATCGCCGCGTTTGTCTTCGGCGGGTACTTCTTTGGAAATATTCCGGTGGTCAAAGAGAACTTCACGATCGTCATTTTCGCGATTATCATCATCTCCATTCTGCCGGCGGTCATCGAGTACGTCAGGGAAATGAGGCGGAAGTCGAATGAACGAGGCCCAGAAAACGCAGCTCCTTAAGATCGCGCGCGATACGGTCGAGGCCGTGGTCCGTGGCTGGCCCGCGCCCAAGCCTCAGTCGGCTGATCCCGCGTTGAATACGCTGTGCGGGTGCTTTGTGACCTTGAAGAACCGGGGCCGGCTCAGAGGATGCATCGGCCAGTTCACCTCCGAAAAGCCGTTGGCTCAGCTTGTCGTGGAGATGGCCAGGGCCTCCGCCCGCAGCGATCCCCGTTTCCTTGACAATCCGGTCATGCCCGGCGAGTTGAACAAGCTGGAGATCGAGATTTCCGTCCTTTCGCCACTGAAGCGCACGGACGACCCGCTGAGTCTTGAGCTCGGGACCCACGGCATCTACATCAAGAGGGGTTATGCCTCCGGGTGCTTCCTTCCCCAGGTAGCGGACGAGACGGGCTGGGGCAAGGAGGAGTTCCTGTCCTACTGCTGCTCTCACAAGGCTGGACTTCCCGCCGATGCATGGCAAGACCCGAAGACGGAGGTCTATCTGTTCACGGCGGAGATCTTCGACGCGACGTGGAAGACCCTGTCAGGCCCGGAGCAGGCGACTTGACGCACGCAACTCGTTACGGCGGATACGGAAGCTGACCATCCCTGCCTACCATTGCGTTGCTTGGCACACTTTATCGGTCCTGATGGCTTTGCGCCTCGATCCATCGCGGAAAAGTGGCCCGTGCCTGACGCGGATTTGTTATACTTTGCTGAACCGCGGCTGCCGGCGTGAACGTGGCCTGCTTATCGCGGTCATAGAAGTGAATCGACAGGGAGGAGGATTATGAGTTGGAAGCAGTTGTGGCTTCCCGCGGCTGTGATGCTCTGCTTGGCGGGGTGTCGACAGTCCGTTGATATCCAGTCGCAGCCGTCACAGCAGATCGAACGTCAGGATGCTCGCACGATGACCCTGGAGCGCCTGCGAAGCGAGCGTTTGCCCACCCTCGAATCCGTGGAGCTCTGGGACAGCAAATACGGTCCCGGCCTGAAGCTGACGACCAGTCACTACGAGGTCTTCACCACCGTCCTGGAGCCTCTGACACTTCGGACGATTCCTGGCTTCCTGGAATCCGCCTACTGGGGCTACAACGATCAGTTGCCCAAGGCGGTCCAGACCCTCGAGAAATTCAGAATCTACTTCTTCGCCGGCCGGCCGCAGTGGGAGGACTTTACGCGTACCTTCGCGGCCGAGCAGGCCTCGGTCTTCTGCAAGATCAAAACCGGCGCTTATTGCCTCAACGGCGCCTGCGTCGTCTACGATCTCGGCGGCAGCCGCACGTTCTCCGCCCTCGGACACGAAGGCTGGCACCAGTTCAACAGCCGGCACTTCAAGTACAGGCTGCCGAGCTGGCTCGACGAGGGGGTCGCCATGCTCTTTGAGACGAGCCGGTACGACCAGGGCGTCTTCCTCTTCGATCCGGGCCGGAACATGCAGAGGCTCGGGGCGTTGCGCGAGACACTCGACAAAGACCGGCAGATTCCGCTGCGCGACCTGATCACGACGAGTCCCGGGGAAGTGCTCGCCACGGATCAGACTGAGGCGGTCATGGCGTTCTACAGCCAGTCATACGCCCTGGTGCGATTTCTGCGTGAGGCGAGTTACGGCAAGCACCTGGACTGCTATCATCGCCTGCTGTGGGACGGCCTGTGGGGGCAGTGGCCGCTGGATGCCTCCACGGGCAACGTCGCCGAGGATCGCAATCTGCCCCGGACCCTGGACTGGAACCGGCGCGTCGGGCTCCAGGTGTTCGAGCACTACGTCGGCAGCGACATGGGACAACTGGAGCAGGAGTACCTGGCCTACTGTCAGCGACTGGTGCGGGACATCTCGGTCGTGTGGTACAATAACGAGCCGTATGTCGCCGTCGATCAGTGAGTGGAGTTCTGCAAAATGGAAGTTGGGCTTATTATTCAAGGAAATCCGCTTTGGGATTTCCTTGAATCGACAAGCGGTTCGTGCGTGCTGCGCACACCGCGAGGGTCAGTTTTGCCGTCTGTAGCGGGGCAATCCGGCGTCGCTTCGCAGGGTGCGTATCATGCCCGTGGGCATCTGTTGTTGGAGAAGGAAAAATGAAAGGCGCATTTTTCCTTCCCCAAGTAAGCCCAACTTCCATTTTGCAGAGCTCCACACAGTGAATCTCCCGAGGTATCATGGATGACGCTGCTCCAGTACGGATGATTCTGGCCTCCGCTTCGCCTCGCCGCAAAGAGCTTCTGGCCCGGGCGGGCTACAAGTTCCGAGTGATTGTCCCGGACGTGGATGAATCGGCGTTCGCGAGCGGCACATCGGACCCGAGGAAGCACGCCGAAGCGCTGGCCCTGGCCAAGGCCCGGAGCGTGGCGCCCCACTTCCCCGATTCGCTGGTCATCGGGGCCGACACACTGATCGACTTTCACGGCCGGATCATCGGCAAGGCGGCCGACGCGAAAGACGCCGAGCAGATCACGCGCAGACTCTTCAGTACCCCGCACAAGGTCATCACCGGCCTGGCCCTCGTCCGCCTCCGCGATAACACGGAAATCGTGCGGTCGGATGTCACCATCGTCTACCCGCGCAAAATGACGGACGAGCAGATCGCCAGGCACGTCGCCGGCGGCTCCTGGGAAGGCAAGGCAGGCGCCTACGCGATTCAAGAGACCGGCGACGAGTTCGTCGACCACATCGAAGGCAGCCTCACTAACGTCATGGGCCTGCCCATGGAACTGCTCGAGCGCCTGCTATTGACTCTCAGGTAAAGGATCTAAGGGCGTGGGTGGCAGCGGCAAGCGCCAGCTTGCCGATGGTCTCACAAGAGCTCAAGAGAAGCCATCGGCAAGCCCTTCGGCCTTGCCGCTGCCACCCGGCATCGAATCGCTATCCTTTCAATACCTAAGAGTCAACAAGCGTTCTGTGCCGGCTCGGTTGACTTTTGGCCTGGCTCGCAATAGGCTTGGGTCGCTGTGAGTGTGGTACAGGCAGTGACTTTTGGAGGAAACACCGATGAGGAACGTGCTTGCTGGACTGGTATTGATCGTCGCGACGTCCGCTTCCGCCCAGTCGCTGGTGTCGCCTGAAGTTCATTCGGACAAACGCGTCACGTTCCGGCTGAAAGCTCCGAACGCCAAGGAGGTTGTGCTGCGTTGTGAAGGGGTCAAGCCCTCGCCTATGCAGAAGGATGAGCAGGGCGTGTGGTCGTTCACGACGGAGCCGCTGCAGCCGGACATCTACGCGTATTCGTTCACCGTGGATGGCCTGCACGTGATCGATCCGAGCAACCCGCTGCTCAAGTACAACCTGCTGAACACGGACAGTCAGGTGCACGTTCCCGGTCCGGCGAGTCTGCCGTGGGAGATCAACGACGTTCCGCACGGCATTCTCCATCGGCATTTCTACCGGTCGGCCATCGTCGGCGACGACCGCCCGTTCGTAGTGTACACGCCGCCCGGCTATGATCCAGCGGCCGGGCAGCCGTACCCTGTCTTCTATCTTCTGCACGGCTATAGCGATGCCGAGGACGCCTGGGTCAGCGTCGGCCGCGCGAATATCATCCTCGACAACCTCATCGCCCAAGGCAAGGCCAGGCCCATGCTGATCGTCATGCCGCTGGGCTACGGCAATAAGGAGGTCATCGCCAACGGCTGGGCCGGCCTGCGCAACCGTG
>Ga0315277_10001508_pt1 | contig 33922 bp, 24 predicted proteins | sample YL17G05_15_MG_FD_203695 | JGI IMG/M metagenome (GOLD analysis project Ga0315277, IMG submission 203695) | Sediment microbial communities from Yellowstone Lake, YNP, Wyoming, USA - YL17G05_15 | ecosystem: Environmental > Aquatic > Freshwater > Lake > Sediment | place: USA: Wyoming | collected...
GGCTGGAAGCCCGTGCCACGTTAACAGGCAGCCGTGGCACGGGCTTCCAGCCCGTGAAACTGCGAAGTCTGCTCCATTCTGCCCCTGTGGCAGAATACGTGACCATATTTATGAAACCGTGTACTAAGGATATGGTTACGTTCGACGATATTGCTGCCGCGGCGCAATTGCTTGCGGGGATAGTCCACCGGACTCCCGTCGCCACCTCGCGATTGCTGGATCAGGCGTGTGCGAACCGGATGTTCCTGAAATGCGAGAATCTCCAGCGGATGGGGGCATTCAAATTTCGCGGCGCCTACAATGCGATCCGCCGGCTGCCTGAGGCGGATCGATCCCGCGGCATAATTACCTATTCGTCCGGCAACCACGCACAGGCTGTGGCGCTTGTATGCCGGATTCTGGGGATTCCGGCAGCGGTCGTCATGCCCGAGAGCGCGCCGGCAATGAAGCTGGCAGCGGTGAGGGACTACGGGGCGGAGATCATCCTGCACGATCCCGCGACCACCTCGCGCGAGCAGGTCGCACGGTCCCTGGCAGCCGAACGAGGCGGCTGTATTATTCCCCCGTTCGATCACCCGGATATTATTGCCGGCCAGGGAACAGCTGCGCTCGAACTCTTCGAGAGTGCAGGAGAACTCGATTACCTGTTTGTCCCGGTCGGCGGCGGCGGGCTGATCAGTGGTTGCGCTATAGCCGCCCGGCGCCTGTCGCCCGTATGCAAGGTGATCGGCGTGGAGCCTGCAGCCGGGGATGATGCGACGCGGTCGTTCCACACCGGAACGCTGCAGACCGTGCACAATCCCGATACGATTGCCGACGGGGCGCGCACTCCTGCCCTGGGCCAGATTACCTTCCCGCTGATCCGGCAATACGTGGATGACATGCTTACGGTGAGCGATGACGACCTGGTGCGCACCATGGAGTTTGTCTGGTCGAGACTCAAGCTGGTCGTTGAGCCGACCGGCGTGCTCGGGCTTGCCGCGGTTTTCAGCCGGCGCAGGCCGATCTCCGGAAAGAAGATTGGCGTCATTATCAGCGGCGGCAACGTCGACATCATCGCCGCCGCACGCTGGTTTGAAGCTGTCCAGTCCTGATGCAACCGGTTGGCCGAAACCGGAGTTGGATGCAGCCCACAGAGCCGCGAGCGTAAGCGAGCGGATATCTGACAGATAGTTCGACCCAACTTTCAAATATCCGCTCGCTTACGCTCGCGGCTCTGTGGCTGCGGCATTCGCCTAGGCGCGGCAAACACTGAGGTATTCGGACAAAAAAATGTTAAAAAGCAATTTTTCACAACTGCGCATTGCAGGGAACCCTCCCGGTTTTCAATGCAGCTTCGCGTTTTTGCGCCCCTGCGTCTCTGCGTTTCAGGCGGTCCGCGGTTGTTTTCGGTTGGGAGGAGCCTGTATAGTATTCCGGTTGCAGATAAGGTTGCGTCCCAGGATTCCGACGGCATCGCGGCGCAGCGCCTGAGAATGCCTTAAACTCGAACCTTGAAGGTCAACAGGCCTCCGGGGCTTTTGCGGTTTGATTGCGGTCCACTTATTCCGCACGGTCTTTTGCCATGAAAATAATCCGTAACTCCAAAATTCGACTTGCCGCTCTTGCTGCCGGCCTGCTTCTTCCTGCCTTCGGATGCTCAGGGGCAAAGCCCGCGGCAACCGTGGAGGCGGCCGCGCCGGTCCAGGTGCAGACCGTGCGGGTTCAGTCCGAAAAAGTCAGGCGCACGCTGGACCTGGTCGGCACCCTCGAAGGGCAGCACGAGGTGACCGTCTCGAGCGAGGTCTCCGGACGCGTCATTGCCATCCATGCGGACCTGGGCGACCGCGTGAAGCAGGGGCAACCGCTCGTCGACATCGATACCAAGGAGTTCGTCCTGGCGATCGACCGCCAGCAGGCTGCTCTCATGCAGGTGCTTGCCTCGCTGGGAATGGCAGGCGAAAACGATCCGGTGCCTGCCCCGGAACAGACTTCGGCGGTGCGGCGCGCAAGCGCGGATCTGTCCGATGCCCGGATCGCCTTTGACCGGGCAAAGGCTCTGCTCGATAAGGGCGTGGTGGCGCGCCAGGTCTACGACTCGGCCGAGGCGCGTCTCAAGGCTTCCGAGGCCGCCTACTCCTCCGCGCTGGAAAACGTCCGCAACCAGTCGGCGCAGGTGGACAATCTGCGCGCCCAACTCGCGCTCGCACGCAAGAAGCTCGCCGATACGGTGGTGCGCGCGCCGTTTGAAGGCACGGTGCGTGCTCGCATGGTGGAGATCGGCCAATACATTAAAGAGCAGGGACCCGTGGTTTCCATCACCACGATGAATCCTCTCAAGCTGCGTGCCAGCATTCCCGAACAGTGGTTTCCCTACGTGGGCATCGGCGCACCGGTCGAACTTGTTGTGGAAGCCTACGACGAAATATTCCCGGGGAAAGTGGCGCGTGTGGCGCGCGCAATCGATCCGCAGAGCCGTACATTTGCCATCGAGGCTGAAGTGAGCAATGTAGGGGAGAAACTCCGCCCGGGGCTGTTTGCCCGCGTCGTGCTTACCAGCTCCAGAACGGATGACATTCTCCGCGTCCCCGCCGCTGCCGTGATTTCCTACTACGGCGTTCAGAAGATCTACACGGTGGAAAACGGCCAGATCCGCGAGCAGGTTGTGAAGCTGGGAGATCGCTTTGGAGACGTCATCGAAGTTACCGGCGGCCTGACGACCGGCGCGCTGATTGCGACCACGGAGCTGACGAAAATCCACCAGGGAAGCCGCGTGGAAATCAAGAAGGAGAACTGAATGGGGCTGGCTGCCGTATGCGTGCGTCGCCCGGTGTTCGCCACCATGCTGATCATGGCGCTGGTGGTGCTGGGCGTGGCTTCCTTTCGCGAGCTGGGCATCGACCAGTATCCGAAAGTCGAACTGCCGATTGCCACGATCACCACCGTGCTGCCCGGCGCGAGCGCGGAGGAAATGGAGACGGAGGTTACCAAGCCGATCGAAGAGGCGGTCAACACGATTCAGGGTATCGACGAGCTGCGCGCCATCACGGTGGAAGGCGTGTCCCGCGTGATTGTCTCCTTTGTTCTGGAACGCAATATTGAACAGGCCGCCCAGGATGTGCGTGACAAGGTTTCGATCATCCTGCGCCGGCTGCCTGCCGGAATCGATCCGCCGGTGATTGAGAAGGTCGATCCGGATGCCTCGCCCATCATGTCGATCAGCGTGTCGGGCAGCCGCACGATGCGCGAGATCACCGAGATAGCCGACAAACAGGTCAAACAGCAGCTGGAGAGCGTGAGCGGCATCGGACAGGTTCTGCTGGTCGGAGGCCGCAGCCGGGCCATTCAGGTTGAGATCGACGCCGAAAAAATGAATGCCCTCGGCCTGAATATCAGCCAGGTCGCTGCGGCGTTGCAGCGCCAGAACATCGAGATCCCCAGCGGCCGCCTTGACCAGGGGCGGCGCGAAGTGATGCTGCGCACCCTGGGGCGCATCTCTTCGCCGGATCAGTTCCGCGACCTGATCGTTAGCATGACCGGCGGCGTCCCCGTGCGCATCCGCGATTTTGCGACCGTGACCGACAGTTTTGAAGAGCCGCGCGACCTGGCGCGGCTGGACGGCAATCCCGCCGTCACACTCCTGGTGCGCAAGCAATCGGGGACCAACACGGTCCAGATCATCGATACCGTCAAGGCGAAACTGGCGGAAATTGGCAAAGTCCTGCCTTCAGACCTGAATGTGGCCGTGATCCGCGACCAGTCGACGTTCATCGAGGGTTCGGTCCACGCCATTTACGAGCACCTGATCCTGGGAGGCCTGTTTGCCAGCCTTGTCGTTCTGTTCTTCATGCGCAACTGGCGGTCCACCCTGATCGCCGCGGTGGCCATCCCGACTTCGCTGATTTCCACGTTCACCATCATGCGCGCGCTCGGTTATACGCTGAACAGCCTCACGCTGCTGGGACTGACCGTTTCGGTCGGAATCGTAATCGACGATGCGATCGTGGTGCTCGAAAACATCTTCCGGTATATCGAGGAAAAAAAGGTCAAGCCGTTCGAGGCGGCGGTGGCGGCGACCCGGGAGATCGGTCTCGCGGTGATGGCTGCCACGCTCTCCCTGGTGGTTATTTTTGCCCCGGTGGTATTCCTCGGAGGCATCCCCGGGCGCTTCCTGCAGAGCTTCGGAGTGACGGCAGCCGTGTCCATCATGGTATCGCTGCTGGTCAGCTTCACCCTGACGCCCATGCTGTCTTCGCGTTTTCTCAAAATCGAAGAAGGGAAGAAACATCACGGCTCCAAGGAAGGACGTTTCTACCGCTGGATCGAAAGCAGGTACATCGGGTCGCTCGACTGGAGTCTGAAGCATCGGAAAACGATGGTCCTGATCTGCACCCTGACTTTTCTGTCGATCATTCCGCTGGGAAGGCGCATCGGAATGGACTTTTTCCCCTCCGACGACCAGGATGAATTCGAGGTTGTGGTCAAGACCCCGGAAGGGACGTCGCTCAGCGGCACGGACGCGATTCTGCGGCAGATGGAGGAAAGGGTCAGAAAGCTTCCCGAAGTGCGCCATCTGCTGACGACCATCAATGCGCAGGGGACGGGAGGCGTTCGCGACGGATCCATTTATGTCCGCATGTCGCCGCTGGGGACTCGCGAAATCAGCCAGTTTGACGTCATGGACCTCGCGCGCAAGTCGCTGCAGGATTTTCCCGGCGTGCGGGTGGCGATCCAGAACGTGGGCTCGCTCGGCGGCCGGTCCACGCCGGTAAACGTCATTGTGCGCGGGCCCGACCTCAAGGAGCTGGCCCGTCTTTCGAATGTCCTCACGGAACAGATGAAGACTGTGCCGGGACTGGTCGACGTTGACAACTCGGTCAACGTCGGCAATCCAGAGGTGCAGGTCAACATCCTGCGAGACAAGGCGTCGGACCTGGGGGTCTCGGTCAACGACATCGCCCGCGCATTGCGCACGATGGTTTCGGGGGAGGAAGACGTCACCAAGTACAAGGAAGGGGACGAACTCTACGAAGTCAGGCTGCGCGTCCGCCCCGGCCAGCGGGTGAATGCCGATGCCATCGGCGGATTGATGATCCCGTCGGCCCAGGGCCGGCTCGTCCGGCTCGACAATGTGGCTGTGCTTCAGCGCGGGACCGGCCCCGCACAGATCGATCGCTACAATCGGCAACATCAGATTACCGTTTCGGCAAATCTCCTGCGGACGAAATCGCTGGGCGATGCGATGGCCGACGTGCAGAACATCATCATGATCCAGGGACTGCCGGTCGGCTACGATTTCAGCTTTGCCGGCATGGGCAAGGTGATGATGGAGATGGTGACCAACTTCATCATTGCGTTCACACTGTCGGCGATCTTTATGTACATAGTCCTGGCCGCGCAGTTCGAGAGCTTCATCCATCCGATCACGATTCTGGCTTCTCTGCCGCTGGCCATACCGTTTGCTCTGCTGTCGCTCTTTGCCACCGGCAAGACGCTGCACATGTGGAGCGCACTCGGGTTGCTGCTTCTGTTCGGGGTGGTCAAGAAGAACTCGATCCTGCAGATCGACTTTGTCAACCGCTTGCGGCGCGAGCATGGCCTCGAGCGCCACGCCGCCATGATCGAGGCCAACCGGGCGCGCTTCCGCCCGATTCTCATGACCACGCTGTCGATCGTGGCCGGGATGATCCCGACGGCGCTCGGCGCCGGCCCGGGATCCTCGACGCGCTCGGCGATTGCGGTGGTGATTATCGGCGGGCAGTCGCTGTGCTTTCTGCTCACCTTGCTGGCCATTCCGGTTTTGTACACCATTCTCGACGACTTCTTCTCATTCCGCCGCAAAGGCGCCAGGCCCGGCGCTCAGGAATCGCAATAAACCCGGGAAAACGGCTATACGACATTGTGCTCGCGGATTGGGGTCGAGGCGCGGAAGCGATCGAGGCGCAACGGCGAGATGTCCAGCGTGCGTGCGGCGCCGTGGAGGATCTCCTCGGCTACCAGTTTGCCGACCGCAGGGGCGTGCTGAAATCCATGCCCGCTGAAGCCGTTGGCCAGGAAAAAGCCGCGCATTTCCTCCACTCTACCCAGGATCGGATGTGCATCGGGACTCATTTCATAGAGCCCCGCCCATGCGCGCTGAATCGCGGCGTCGGCGAGTGCGGGATACCTTTTCAGTCCGGTTTCCAATACTCTTTCCAGAAAACCGTCATCTACTGCAAGATTGAATGACGAAGGCTCACTCGGATTTCCCATGCCCATCAGAACACCGCCGCTTTCCCGGTGGAAATAGAAAGTGGTGCTGAAGTCGATGATCATTCGATAATCGTGCGGCGCCTGGGCGAAGGGAAACGTGGTGTAAACATGGCGCCGCTCGGGATAAACCGGGAGATCGATGCCCGCCCAGGCAGCCACCTCGCGCGCGTGCGGTCCGGCGGCATTCACGGCCGCGCCGCAAGGCAGATAGCCTGCGTCCGTTTGAATCCCTTCGATTCTGCCTCGCGCACAGCGGATCCCCGTTGCGGCCACGCCGGTGCGGATTTCCACCCCCAGGCTGCGGGCCGCGGATGCAAAACCCTGGGTCACGCCGTTCGGGTCGCCGATCCCATCCTGCGCGCAATAAGCGGCGCCGAGAATGCCGTCGAGCGCCAGATGGGGAGCCATCCGGGCGATGTCTTCCGGTTCAAGGAATTCCGAGGGCACGCCGAGCCGATTCTGCAGCGCGATGTCTTGCCGGAAAATATCCACATCCTGCGGCTTCGACAGGAGGAATAGGTACCCATCCTGGTGGACATCCGCCGGCCATCCGGTTTCGGCGCTGAAGTGCAACAGCATGGGGATGCTGAGCATGGACAGGCGGATGTTGATTTCGGTGGAAAACTGATAGCGGAAGCCGCCTGCGCACCGCCCGGTCGAACCGGTGCCCAGGAGCGTGTCGCGTTCCAGCAGCACGATCCTGCCGGCGCCCATGCGGGCGAGGTGATATGCGGTGCCGGTACCGACGATGCCGCCGCCGATCACCACCACGTCCGCGGCTCGTTCACGGGAAGGCATAAGCTCGTATTCCGAATTTGAAGCGGATTGCCTGACCCAAATCCGTTTGAGCGGAAATGCTTGACCAAACAGCAGTAGGGGCGGGCTAAAGCCCTGCCCCACAATATTTATAGGTTTTGGCAGAGCACTAACTTCGGAATCCAGGATAAGAGGATTGCGACGGAATGGCAGAGGGCCAAGGGATGTCCCTTCGCCCCCTCTGCCCCTGCTACTTGATATCAGCTTTGGCCGCCTCAATGATCTTATCAAGCCCGATCAGCGAGCCGCGGTGCGTTTGTTTGTACAGGTTCTCCAGATTCTGCTTCGCGGGAGTTGCCGTCTGGCCTCCCAACAGGTACGCTTTGGCGAAGTTTTTCATCGCCTGGTCGATCCTCTGAGTCTGCCAGTAGGACTGGGCCAGGAAATAGCAGGCCATGCCGTTGCGCGGGTTGATTTTCAGCGAGCTTTCCAGATTCGGGATCGCATTGGCGTAGTCGCTCCTCTTGAAGGATGAATTGCCGATGATGAAGTAACAGGCCATCTGGATTTGGCTGGTGTAATCGGCCCAGGTTTTTTCGGTCGTCCCTTCGGGCCTGGTTGCAGCCTGAATCGCCTTCAGGCACTGTCTCGAGAACTTCTCCGCCTCTGCGTTCCTCTCCATGTCCCCATAGCCGCGCGCCAGCTCGAACAGCATCTCATAATTATTCGCGTCTTCGGCGACCACCTTTTCGGCCCATTGCATCAGCCGGGCACGGTTGTTTGCGCCCCGGTATGCCCGGGCAATTGTGTAGGCGAGGTCTTTGCTTGGCCTGGTCTTGTAAACTTCCTCCCCAAATGCGGCGAGCTGCGCATAGTTCTTTGTCTCTTCGTAGGCTGCCGTTACCAGGGCAACGGTGTATTCATCGTCGGGAATGACGGTGAGGAACTGCCTTCCGACCGTGATGATCGGCTGCCACTTCTTGGCGTCCTGCAGGTTCTTCAGCGCGCCCTGGAAATCGCCGATCACGTGCACCCTCAGAGTCGATTTCGGGTAGGTTTTGAAGAAATTGGCGATCAGCTCCACTTTCTTGGCAGCATCGGGTTCGGCGGTGACCGCCTGGTAGGCGTTGTATTCCTCCACGGTGTACTGAGGATTCTCCTGGGCCAGGGCGCCGGCACCAGGGAACAGCAGAACCACACCGGTGAAGATAAAAGCAAATAACATCGTTTTGCGGGTTGAGCCGGACAGCGGAATCATGTCATTAGCTCCTTAATAAAGGGGAGCCCGCGGCGCACGGGATACGCCCGTGAACAGGCGCGCTCCGGCGAATTGGATCCAGTAAAGGCGCAGCATTTTTACTCTATACCAGACGCGAAACCGCTGTCCATAAAATAGGAGCACTGCGGGGGCGTGCTTCGCAGGGGCAGCTTGCTGCCTGGAATTCCACAAAACGGGCTCAAGCCGCACCTCCGCGGGCGTCTGGCGAGCAAAGGGCGGCAAGCCGCCTGGTGCGGCGGCAGACCGGCGTTCGAAAGCGGCGACCAGTCGCCGCACTCCAAACGGGACGGCCGCTTACCAAGTTTTGTCTACTGCGACAAGATTGCTGGTAAGGAGCAGCACCACTGACCGCACTTCCAAATATGTACTGTGCCGCTGCTTTCTTGTATGCTTCGGCTCATGAATATCCACAAGGCGCCCCTAAGCACAATCGATTTTAACGATGAAGCCTTTCGCATCACCGAAGATCTCGAGCTTGATCGGGTGTGTGCTTCGCTGCAGGCGGTCGGCCTGATTCAACCGGTGGTGCTGCTCGAAGGTCTGGAGGCGTCCGAATACACAATCGTCTGCGGATTCCGCCGTCTGCACGGATTGCGGCGCCTGGGGATGTCTGAAGCTGCCGCAACCGTTCTGCCCGCAGGCTTGAATATGCAGGACATTTTCCTGAAAGCGCTCTGGGACAACCTGGCGCACCGGCAACTGAATGCGCTGGAGAACGCACGCGTGCTGTTCACCCTGAAGCATGCGTGCGGAGTTTCCACGGACGATCTGGTGCGGCAATTTCTGCCGATGTTGGGACTTCCCGCCCACAGCAACGTGCTGCTGGCTTACCTGAGCCTCCATGAACTCCACCCGGACCTGCGCCGCCTGCTGAAGGCCGGCCACATGACCCTTGCCACCGCCGAACGCCTGGGCCGGCTGGATACGGCTGCCCAGGCAGCCGCGGCCGGCACATTTGCCAAGGTGCGGCTGAGCGCCAGCCTGCAGCGTGAAGTCCTCGATATCCTCGAGGATCTCGCCGCCATGACACATTCGGAGATCGCCGGGATCCTCAGTGCGCCCGAGATCGCCGGAATTGCCGGGGACCTTTCCCTCTCGCCGTTCCAGAAAGGGGAGCAACTGCATGCCCTGCTTTACGCCCGGCGCTACCCGCGGGTCACCGGCGCCCGGGAAAAATTCCAGGCCGCGAAGGCGGAGCTGAATCTGCCCGGAACGATCCGGGTTTCCCCGGATCCTTTTTTTGAGGCGCCGCGTCTGCGGGTCGAATTCGAGGCCGGTTCGGCCCGGACCTTCCGCCAGGCGGTCGAGTCTTTGCAGACCGCTTGCCGGTCGAGTGCGCTGGAGCGTCTGTTCGATATCTCCTGGGGAAGACCATGATTCCGTACCGGCCCGCCCGCATCATCGTGCAGCAGGAGGCTCATGCCGATTCCCTGACCGGAGAAATCCTCGCCCGGCTGCGCGGCATCCCCGTCGAAACGGTGCACGATGTGGACCTCCTGCTCCCGGAGTTGCTGGCTGCTTCGGACTGGCGCGGGGCGGGCAAGCGCTTTTTGATCCTTGCTCGAAACAAGGGAAGCTTCATGAAGCCGTGCCCCGGAGCAGGAGCCGAGATCTGCTGTAATTATTGGGTGATCAACTATGCCCTGAACTGCCATTTTGAATGCACCTACTGCATCCTGCAGTCATTCCTTAACAATCCGGCGCTGACCGTCTATACCAATCTGGAAGACCTGGAACGCGAAGTGAAGGAAAAAGCCGCGGCCGCGCCGGCGGACTTTTTCCGGATCGGCACGGGGGAAACCTCGGACTCTCTGGCCCTTGACGATATCACCCGGCATTCACCGCGGCTCGTTCGCCTTTTCCGTGCGCTGCCGAATGCGGTGCTGGAGCTGAAGACAAAATCGGATCGGATTGCCAACCTGCGGGAACTGGATCACGGCGGCCACACTGTCATCTCGTGGTCGCTCAATCCGGAGCGCATGATCCGGTCCGAGGAGTTCAAAACAGCCTCACTCGAGGAGCGCCTGCGCGCCGCGTGCCAATGCCGCGCATGGGGCTACAAGGTGGGCTTTCACTTCGATCCGCTGATCTGGTATGAGGGCTGGGAGGACGATTACCGGCAACTCGTGCGCGAGCTCTTTCAGCATGTCGATCCCGGAGGAGTCTGCTGGATCAGCCTCGGCTGCCTGCGCTTCACCCATGATTTGAAGGAGATCGTGCGCAGCAGATTCCCGCATTCCCGGATTCCCCACGGCGAATTCGTCCCCGGCAATCATCATAAGCTGCGTTACTTCCGGCCGGTACGCGACGAAATGTACGGGAAGATGCGCGCCTGGATCCGGGAGGAGGCCCCGGAGGCTTTTGTCTATCTGTGCATGGAAAGCCGCATGGCGTGGGAACGGGGATTGGGCAGGGTGCCGGAATCCTCCGCCGGCCTGGCTGCGGAAATGGATAGGCTGGTGGATAAGCGCCATCCCGGCAACCGCACTCGATAAAGCAATGGGAAACCTGCTCCGTCAGCTTTTCTTCCGGTGAGTGCGGTCGAGGAAAGAAAGGTCTCGCGCGGAATCGCGCGAAGTCTGGGTGCGCTCCGAACAGCCGAAGACGATGCAGATGACAACCAGAGCCGCCACCAGCGCCAAAAAAATGCCGACCATTTTACCACCTCCACAACACGCAACACGCGTGCCTGGATCAAGGTCTTGAGGCTTCAGGACTTTCTTATGTCCCCTACAATCTCAAATATTTCGAAAAATCTCAACTTATTTCCACACTTTCCACCCCCCACCAGATTAGATTCCCCGACCGCTGCCGGAGTTCATTAAGCCCCCTTGCGGTGCCACGGCCTGCTCCTTAAATGCAATTATGTGGTCTTAAACAGCACTTGGTAAGCGACTGCGCGTTTGGAGTGCGGCGACTTGTCGCCGCTTTGCCGATCCGGGTGCTGCCGCACCAGGGCGGCTTGCCGCCCTTTGTTCCCGAGACGCCTGCAAGCGCCGGCTGGGGCCCGCCTTGTGGAATTCCAGGCAGCAAGCTGCCTGGCTTGGCCAGCAGACGGTTCCCAGAGCGGCGACCAGTCGCCGCACTCCACACGGGATTGCCCCGCCCCAAGGCCGCGGATTGCTGCGGCATTCTGTTTTGACGCAAGAATACATCTTCGAACGAAGCACGCATCCTCTGGTTACCGGGATTGGGTATGCGAATTTAGACTTGACACTGTATACCATATAGTATACAATAAAGAGCATGGTCAGCCAGATGGTTCCCATAATTGTTGTGGATCGGGATTCGGACGAGCCGGTGTATGCCCAGATTGCGCGTCAGATCCGGGCTCACATTTTATCAGGTGAATTGCCTCCCGGGACCGTGCTGCCGGGTGTCCGATCCATAGCCTCGGATCTCGGGGTCAATCTCAACACAGTGGCGCGCGCATACAGGATGCTCGAGGATGAACGCTTCATTATCATTCGCGACCGGGCCGGCGCTACGGTTGCCGCGCCTCCGGAACATCCCGACGATGCGGCCATCGAACAGCTGAGCCGGGAACTCGAGGTGCTGCTCGCGCGCCTGCGGCAGGCGGGACTGACGCCGGAAGAATTGTGCCGGCGCATCGAGCATGCGCTTTCGGATTCGGGGAAAAACGCTTTTCATGGATGATCGAGGTGCGTTGTGTCAGGACTGGGCTTTTTTCTTATCCTCCTGTTCGAAGCATTGGTCATTGGCAGCCTGATGCTTCTGATGCTTCTGTATCCGCCCATTGCCCGCCGCGGGCTGCTGTTCGGCGTTTATGTAGGCGAAGAGCGCTGGGACAGCCCCGAGGCGCGGCGGATCGTGCGCGGCTGGCAAGCCGCTGTTGTGGTTTGGACACTTGCGAGCATAGGCATCGTATCGGCGCTGTTCCAGGTGTTCCGAACTCCTTTCTTCATGGGGATGGCTGTTCTGTTTGTTGCCGTCTCCGGGATGGGGCTGTATCTGTGGGCTTATTTCCGTGCCCGCGCCCTGGCTGTTCCCGGGCCTCCTCCTCCCGCGGTAGCAGCTCTAGCCCGATCGGAAGGGACGCCTCTGCTCCCGTTTTTCATCCTGGCGGCCTGTGTTCTTTGCGCTGTCTTTGCCTTTGTCTACTGTGCGGCGCGCTATTCCGATCTGCCCGCGCGTGTCCCGACTCACTTCGGACCGAGCGGGCACCCCGATGCCTGGCGCCCGAAATCATTCTGGACGGTGATGCTCATGCCGCTCATGACCTTGATCATCGGGACGGGAATGGGCGGAGTTGTTTATTTCACCGCCACGGCGAAGCGCGCGCTGCGCTACCCGCAATTGCAGGTTTCGGCGGAGGCGCAATTGAAATTCCGCCGCGCGGTCACGCGGTTTCTGAGCGCGATATCCATTGTTGTGACCGTGATGATGACCATGATCTCGGTCGGTTCTGTCCGCGTGGGACTTGGATTGGCCACAAATCTCTCCCCGTGGACCATGGGGATCACCGTGGTGTTGGTCGTCCTCGCACTTGGCGGGACTCTATGGCTGGCATTGCACTACGGGCAGGGAGGCGCCCGGCTGGAGCGCAGCGCCGGGAATGCGCCGCTCACCGATGGGCTGGCGGACAACCGCAACTGGGTATTGGGCGTTTTTTATGTGAACCGGGATGACCCATCGATTTTTGTGGAGCGGCGGTTCGGGTTCGGCTATACGATCAACTTCGGCAACTGGAAAGCGGTCGCTTTCCTGGCCGCATTCATCGGCCTGATCCTCCTTGTAACCGTAATGGCCCTGATCAAAAACTGAGGGTGAAATATTTTTTGAACCACAGAGACACAGAGAGCGCAGAGGACTATGGATCCGAATCTCTGTGTCTCAGTGTTCTCAGTGGTTTGCTTTTAAAGATTCCGGCGCGGCCTGCGGCCGCGCCGGGATTCTGCGTTTCAAGCCGGATACTTCTTGCTGATCAGCAGGACCTTGAGGGCGCCATGGGACGCCAGTTCGAAGGCGCGCGGCGCTTCGGCCAGCGGCATGCGCGCCGAGATCATTGCGGCGACGTTGATTTTCCCTGCGCGCAGCAGGCGCAGCGCCGGCTCAAACCGGCCGCATCTCGATCCGATCAAGGTAATCTCATTGACGATCAGGCCGGCGGTATCAAGCGCCGTCTGGCCGTGGATCGTGGACTTCATCACAATCGTGCCGCGCGGGCGCACCATCCGGGCAGCGAGTGCCAGCCCGTCCGCGGATCCGGTTGCCTCGACGGCGTAATCATAGCGTGCGGCCGGATCTTCCGGCGCGATCCCGGCCCGGATGCCCGCGCTCCGGGCGATGCGCATTTTTTCCTCATGGCGTCCATAAAGATGAACCTTGGCGCCGGCGCCATGCAGTACCTGTGCGACCAGGAGTCCGAGTTTGCCGTCGCCGAGCACTGCCACTGGAGCCGCCTTGGGAATTTTCACCTGGTCGAGGATTTCGCATGCCGCTGCCAGGGGTTCGGTGAAAACCGCGCACTCGTCCGGAACCGAGTCGGGCACACGGTGCAGGTTGCCTTCAGGGAGCACGATGTATTCGGCGAAAGCACCCGGCCGGCCCGCAATGCCGAGCACCGTGCGCCGTGGGCAGTGCCTCCCCAGTCCGCGCCGGCACCAGGAGCAGCGGCCGCAGGCAAGGTTGATTTCCCCGACCACCCTTTTCCCCAACAGGCCGGGTGTATCCGCGGCCGCCACCTCGCCGACAAACTCATGACCCGGCGTGCCTCGGAAGCCATAATAGCCCCGCAGCAATTCCAGGTCGGTGTTGCAGATCCCTGCGCACAGCATTCGGATCAACGCATGCCCTGCCGGCCTGCGCGGGCATGCCTTCTCCCGGATGGCAACCAGTCCGTTTTCAATGTGAACCGCAATCATCGGAGGGTCCTCCAAATTCCGGCCTCAAAAGCTCCGCACCCTCTGCGCTGAGCTTTTGCATTTCCGCCTCAGCATCTATCCCAGAGTAGTACTGCGATCACTGCGAGCGGGGCCACCGCCAATGCGGTCGCAACCGAGCCGGCGAGCGGGATGAACACCAGGCTGGCGGCAAGCGAGCCCAGGCAGCCGCCAACCAGGTCGGCTGCGTACAATGGCGCTACCACCTTCGATTGGTCCGGAGATCCTTGCAGTGCGGCGCAGGAAAAGATCGCTGCCGTCAGAAATCCCGTGGCCAGGAGCAAGCCCAGCGTTTGCCAGAGTCCGGCAAAAAATCCGGCGCGGATCCCGATGCCGGTCACGAGGGATGTCGCGGCCAGCCCGCAAGTCAATGCCAATCCGAACCAGAGCGGAATCCTGTGGGCGCGGTCTGCAATCCACCTGTCCGTGGTGCAGGCGCCCAATGCCAGCCCGGCCATGAATCCGGTAATCAATAATCCGATGTCCTGGAACAATACTCCGCTCTTCACCTGGTAATTCAGAACCAGGAGCGTCTCCAGAATCATCCCGGCACAGGCTGCGGTTGCGGCCAGTGCGGCCCGGCGTATTGCCGGCCGCCTGCGCAGGATCAGCAGCAGTCCGGCCAGCACCGGAACTCCGAACCACGCGAGCGCGCGCCGGCTGCGAAACCAGGCGGCTGCGGAATGAATATCCACAAACGCCAGTTCCGGATAAAACTTCGACAGCCAGATCATGAGTGTGTATTGAAAGCAGATCGGCCGCACATCCGTGTTGGGTGGAGCCGGCGCCGTTTCCAGCATATGAGCGATCTGAGCGAACCGGTCATTGGTATACAGGTAGCGGATATAAGGTGCGGATACGAGGCGGGTCGAAATCCGCCGCGATTGCAGCCGGTCTGCAAGCAGCTGCGGATCACGGGCGAGAGGCCGCCGCGAAGCCGCGAAAACATTGGTTCCGCCGGGCAACACGCACACCTCGGGCAGCGCGGCCCTGAGCGACCTGTGGATGCTGGCGGCCCGGGCGGCTTGTTGCGGCGTCCACAGGTTTTCCGCGGACTTCAGGCGGAATGCCACAATTCCGCCCGGGTTGAGATGTGCGGCGCACAGTTCGAAGAATTCTCGCGTATAGAACCGGTTGGTCTGCCCGGACGCCGGTTCCGGCATGCCGATCAGGATCAGGTCGTAATTGCCCGCGCGTGTCAGGAACCGCCGGCCGTCCCCGATCGACACCCGGACCGACGGATGATGCAGAGGCGCCCGCAGGCCCTCCGGGAAATGCCGCTCGATCAGCGTCAGCAGGGCTGGATTCAACTCGACGTAGTCGACCTGCGCGGGCGCATGCTTGAGAATTTCCCGCACGGTCCCTTCGATGCCGCCGCCCAGGATGAGCACGCGTGCCGGCTGCGGATGCATAAGGGCAGCCATGGTGACAAACTCTTCAGCCGCAGTCCCTTCGGTTTCGAAATCCAGAGCGTCGTTTTCATAGACGGCGATCTGACCTGATTGTTCAGTCACAGTCACGCGGGAATAAGGTGTATCCTGGCTTGCGACAAGCCGGGGATGCGTCCAGGCGGTGGCCGCCCGGTCAATCGGCCCGATAAACCAGAACATCACGAGAACAACTGCCAGCATCAGCGCTGCGCCTGCCCTGCACAGATTCCTTTTATGTCCGCGGGTGTCCCAGACTGCGATCAGGGCAACGGCCGCGCAGGCGAGAGCGATGGCCAGGTTCTGCATTCCCAGGCGGAGAAACAAGGTTGCGCACAAGCCGCCGGCAACTCCGCCTGCGCTCTCAACCGCGTAAGCGGTCGCGAGCGTCGCTTGACGGCGGGCGTTTTGGGCGGGCTTCAGCCCGCCCCCGCTGGACCCGATAATATAGAGCCTGGCTGCGCGCTGGAACAGCAGCCCCGAAAGCAAACCGGCCGGCAACAAGGCAGCAGCCATTGCCAGGAGTTGGCGGCCAAAGGGAAGGTAGGCGCCGGGCACGTTCGAAAAGAGTATCCGGATCGTCCGGATAAACGCCATGTCTGCAATCAGGAGAACGGCGAACAGAAGAAAAAGGCCCTGCGTGACGGCCCGGGAGGGACATGGATTCCGCCGGCCGATCAGCGCTCCCAGCGCTGTCCACAGCAACCAGATCCCCAGCGCCAGGGCATAGATCAGGTCTACGCCATAAAACGCCACGTTCAATTCCCGCAGCAGCACCGCCTGCCCGAGAATCGAAGTGAATCCGATTACGAATAAGTGCATGATTTCCAAACTGCCGGATGCCTGATTAAAAGAAGGAGTCAGGAGTCAGGAGTCAGGAGTCAGGAGAAAACCGGATTGTGGTAGGACTCATTGCGTGGCCCGCACCCGGCTTTTCATTCTGTCTCCTGTCTCCTTTCCCGCAGCAGTACTGCCTGCCCAGGAATCGCAGTAAATCCAATACCACTATATGCAGCATGATCTCAGAACCGCCGGATGCCTGATCAAAAGAAGGAGTCAGGAGAAAACCGGCTTGTGGACGGAATCAACGCGTTGCCCGCACACGGTTTTTCATTCTGACTCCTGACTCCTGACTCCCTCTCATATTTGCCCGCGGAATCCGAATCCCCACCAACCGGCGCCGCCTCATCATCGCCTGCTTCCCGACTATTAAGAAGGAGCCAGAAACCAGAAAAAACTGGCCCGCGAACGGATGCATTCCATTGGCCGCAAACGGCTTTTCATTCTGACTCCTGACTCCTGACTTCTTCCCATGATCGCCATCGCCCGGAGACCACCACCCATCATTCCTTGAAGATGTCTGCTTGGAAGACCTTGAATTGGGCGCCGCTCTTCCAGGCGTCACGCGGAAGGCCGGCCTTGAGGCACAGGTTGTCGAGCATTTCGCCCAGTCCCCAGCCCTGCTCGGTTGCGACCTGCGGCAGAAATACGGCAGAACGGCCGGCTTTCTCAATCACCACACCGTCGCGTCCGATCACGATATCGGTGGCTTTGGCGACGGATTTCATGGGGGTCATGACTGAAATCTCGATTTCGAGCGCGGGGAGTTCCTTGAGGGTCACAGCCGGGAAGCGCGGATCGTTCAGGCCGGCCTGGACCGCCATCCAGGCGGTGGTCTGGCCGACGGGAAAATCACCTGCCAGGTGTCCGATGCAGCCGCGCAGTTCGCCGCGCTCCTTCAGGGTGACGAATACGCCCTGGGGAAACTGAAGCCGCGGGGACAGATTGCGTACCAGCGGGACGGTTTCGGTGGCGAGAAAGCGCTGCAGCGACTGGCGCGCGATTTTCAACAGCGCCTTTTTGTCGGCCGCCTGCAGCGGACCCGAGGGCGGAGGCGCCGCCGGGCGGTCCAGGGCTTTGGTGTCGGGGATTGCTTCCCCTGCCGCAAATACGACGCTGCCATAACCCACAACGCGGAACCGGTCTTGAGGGACGAGGTCCGCGGTGTTGGCATAACTTACGACCACGCCGCGGGTGGCGCCCAGTGATTTGGCTGCCGTCATGGCGGCGATGATCGGCGCCTCTCCGCAAGCGCATGTATCGAGATTCGGCGTGTTGCGTCCCATCAGGGATTTCGCCTTGGATACAAATTGGGCAGGATCGAATCCGGCGATGACTGCCAGCGTCTGCCGGTCGGTGTCGCAGGCATCCTCATATTTCGGGAAATGGGAAAGGTCGGAACTGGCGACGATCAACACGCGCGTGCCTTTCAGGATTTTGCCGAGAGCGGCGCCGAGACGGGTGCACATCGCCGGATCGGGTGTGCCGATCATTACCGGCACGATTCTGGCGGCAGGGAATAGCGTCTGAATGAAAGGAACCTGGACCTCGATCGAATGCTCGGTCCTCTGTGAGGCTGCATCGGCGGAGCAGTCTTTGTCTTCTTTGATCAGCGCACCGGCGACGGCCTCGTCAACAGGCGCCTCACCCAATGGAGTGCGATAGGCGCCGCTTGGGTAGACGGAAATTCCGGTCAGGCTGCCGCTCACGTGATTTGTGCCGAGGATGACGACTACGTCGAAATTCGAGCCTTTGACCTGGCGATAACCGTCAGCTGCGATCTGGCCCGAGTAAAGATAGCCGGCATGGGGAACGACAATGGCAACCGGATTGTCCGCTTTGACGCTGACCGCGTCATCCAGAAACTGCTGGATTGCGGATTTCAGGCGGCCGGCTTCCGACGGGTAGAACTGGCCGGCAAAGGCCGGCGGACGGACTCCTGCCGATTTCTGTTCGCCGGCGCCGCTGCCGATGCAACAGGCGAGGAGCAAAGGTAATAGGAATAGATGAAATCGCTTGGTCTTCATGTTGGCCTTCCCATAGTGTGCGTCTATTGTATCACCGGTTTGCCGCGGACTTGATTTTACCTCGAAGGCTCGAAGGGCTCGAAGGATCTCAAAGGAGAAATCAGGTTATGTATCTTCGAGAATCTTCGAGCCTTGGAGGTATACTGCAGCCATGATAATTGCCTTTTGAATTGCAATAGACGCCTGGAGGAAATATGAAGATTTCTTTGCCGCGCATTTCGCTGACTTCGTTGCCGACGCCGCTCGAACCTTTGGAGAATCTGTCGAGAACTTTGGGGGGGCCGCGCCTTTTTATCAAGAGGGACGACCTGACCGGGCTTGCCGGAGGCGGCAACAAGACGCGCAAGCTCGAGTTCCTGGTTGCCGAGGCGCAGATCAAGAAAGCAGACACGCTCATAACCATTGGCGCCGTGCAGTCGAACCATTGCCGGCAGACAGCGGCCGCGGCGGCAAAGGCAGGGATGCGCTGCATTCTCGTTCTGCGCGGCCACGCGCCCGCCGAGCCTGCCGGCAACCTGCTTCTGAATCATCTGCTCGGCGCCGAACTCCGCTGGTCCGGGGACCACACGCGCGAAGAAGTCATGGATGAAGTGGTGGAGCGCGAGCGCGCGGCGGGGCGTAATCCTTATCCGATACCGCTCGGCGGCTCGAATCCCGTCGGCGCCTCGGCCTATGCCGCGGCCATGGAAGAACTGGCCGCACAAGGCTTCGACCGCTTCGACCGGATTCTGTTTGCCTCGAGTTCGGGCGGCACTCATGCCGGTCTGGCGGTTGGCGCCGCGCTGACCGGCTTCCGGGGGCAGGTGCTCGGCATTAGCGTGGACGAAGAGCTGAGCTCGCTGCAGCAAATGGTTGCCGGGATCGCCACCGGGGTGTGCGGGCTCATTGGCCTCCCCAAGACCTTTCAGCCCGGCGACATCTGCGCAAACGCCGATTACCTGGGCGAAGGATATGCGATCATGGGCCCGCCCGAGCGTGAAGCCATCGAGCTGTTTGCGCGCCGCGAGGGAATTTTGGTGGATCCCGTCTACACCGGCAGAGCCGCCGCCGGCATGATCGACCTGATCCGCCGCGGCGTCATCGGCAAAGACGAAACCGTCTTGTTCTGGCACACCGGCGGCATCCCCGCCCTATGGGCTTATTCTGGCCAGCTTATTCGTTAGGAAATGGCGACGGAAAGTGCGGCACTTGATTCGAAGGAGTCAGGAGTCAGGAGTCAGAATGAAAAACAGTCTGTTGCAGAACGCCGGCCTGATGCAGGCGCGCAAACATTCGGCCATGCTCATGAGGAAACGGTCGAATTTATTGCCAATCCACAGATGGACGCAGATGAGCACAGATGAAGAAATCTGTGCTCATCCGTGCCTAGCCGTGGATGCTTTTGCTTTTCTCCTGACTCCTGACTCCTGACTCCTTCTTTATTTTTCCTCTCGATTCCCGATATCGATTACCATAGTCGTGAAATGATCCGGACCATACTTCACGTCGACATGGATGCGTTTTTTGCGGCGGTGGAGCAGCGCGACCATCCGGAGTGCCGCGGCAAGCCTGTGATTGTCGGGTCGGATCCCAGGGACGGCCGCGGGCGCGGCATCGTGGCGACCTGCTCGTACGAGGCGCGCAAGTTTGGCGTGCATTCCGCGCAGCCGATTTCCGAGGCCTGGCGCCGCTGCCCGCAGGGGATCTACGTGCGCGGCGACATGGCCAAATATGTCCGGGTCTCCGAGCGCATCATGGCGATTTTCCTTCAGTTCACCGACCGGGTGGAGCAGGTCAGCATCGACGAAGCCTTTCTTGATGTGACCGGCAGCCGCACGCTGCTCGGCTCCGGCATTGACATGGCGCGCAATGTCAAACAGATTATATGCCAGGATCTGCAACTTACCGCATCCGTCGGGGTGGCGGGCAACAAGTTTGTCGCCAAGGTAGCCTCCGACCTGCAGAAGCCGGACGGCCTGGTTGTGGTCGAGCCGGGGCGCGAGCAGGAGTTTCTCGCACCGCTCCCGATCCGGCGCCTCTGGGGCGTGGGACCGAAAACCGAAGAGGCGCTTTCCCGGCTGGGCATTCGCCTGATCAGTGACATCGCCCGCATGGAGCGCGCCGAACTTGCGCTGCGCCTGGGCCAGAGCGGCGAGCATCTCTGGCAACTCGCCCACGGCCGGGATGATCGCGAGGTCTCGCCGGAAGAGGGTTTCAAATCGATCGGCCACGAGACCACCTTCGACCGCGACACCGGGGACCGCCGGCTGCTCCATGACACGCTCCTGGAATTGACGGAAAAGGTCAGCCGGCGGCTGCGGGCGCATCGTGCCCGCGGCCGCGTCATTACCGTCAAATTGCGTGAAGCCGATTTCAGTACCTCGACGCGCCGCACCACGCTGCCGCAGCCGGTCGACACCACCGAAAAGATATTCCCGGTAGCCTGGAGACTGATCCAGGGACTCATGCGCCAGGGAAAACTCGTGCGCCTGATCGGGGTGTATGCGAGCCATTTGGCCACGCCGGAGGAGGCCGGACAGCTCCCGCTATTCGAGCCGGCCCCGGAGCGGGACCGCAAACTGGCTCAGGCCTTCGACAAGATCACGAATCGTTTCGGCGACCATTCCATCACCCGCGCCGCCCTGGTCCCTCCCAGGAAGAAATAGAATCTTGCAGATCTCCGGAAGACCGGGAGATTCCCTCTCTTTACATGCAATCGTACCCTCGAAGACAGCACTTCGTAAACGGCAGCCCCGTTTTGAAGTGCGGCGACTGGTCGCCGCTTTTCCCAGGTGCGAACGGCAGCCGCGCACTGGCGGCTTGCCGCCGTGATTGCTGGGCGCGCATGGAACCAATTCGGATTTCAGTTTGGAAGCGGCAGCAAGCTGCCGGTATGCCGGCCAACAGGGCGTCACCGCAGAGCGGCGACCAGTTGCCGCACTCCAGAACGAGGCCTGCCCCGTCCGGAATCTGAGTTGATCACCGCGGTTGTTTGTCTACGGACGGCAGCTCTGTATAAGGAGCAGGACCGTTCTGTGCTGGCGGCCATTGGCCTGCTGCGGCACCAGGCGGTTTGCCGCCCTTTATTCCCGATACGTCTGGGAGTGCGGGCTAGGCATAGGTGCCCTCTCGCGGCGGCAACCGTCGGGCCCATTTTGGGAACCGCAGATTTGCAAAGGCGATGATATAATCAAGATCATTCTAATACTGCCGGAAGGGAAATCGGTGCCTGGTTATCCTGTCCCCGATGAAAAAGGGACAGGATAACCAGGCACGGGGGCGCTCCGACGGTGCGCATTTTCGGAGGCTGATGCAATGGGGAATAAGCATAGGCGCTGGTTTCCGCTGCTAATTGCGCTCGCCGTAGCATCTGTATTCTGGTTTTTTCTCTGGCGTCCGGGCGCCGTCCGAAATCCAACCACAGGCGAAATCGCTACAGCCGATACATCCAAGTCCACGTCACAAATCTTTTCCAGGATCGGCTCAGGGTCGGCCCATGGGCTGTCGGTTCAGAATGGCGGTGGTGAGGTTCAATATATTCTGACGGGCAAGATTACATCCGAAAAAGACCAGCCGCTGCCAGGCGCAATCGTGTCGCTGTATCGATCATCTCCCGGTCTAGCGTTTACACTACCCCAAGACGGCACTGCCTCTCCTCTTGCGGTGGCCGCGTGCGATCTTAAGGGCGATTATGCCATTCGTGCCGGATCATGGCCTCCGAACCCGATCGTTTCGGTGACGAAGGAAGGGTATGCTCGGGTTGAAGTTCCTTTGACTTTGAATTTTGACGAGCACGCAACAATGACGAAGGACTTCAAACTCAAACCTGCGACGGCCTGCGTTGAAGGGACTGTCCTTGATCGAGATGGGACCCCTGTATCTGGCGCTACAATCTTAGCCCTTCCTCTGAGCCAAACAGCTGAGACAGCAAACAACGGCCACTACACTCTTAACGGGCTACCGCCAGGCAGCACCCTTGTGGCTGCTTCCGAAAATAATTTCTTCCGCGAGACCAATGCAATCACTCTCCCAGCAGGCCGATGCGGCCATGTTGATTTTCAACTCACGCGCGCTGCCACGTTCTCAGTGATTCTGAAGGACCCCCGCGGGAATATTATTCCAGGGCCCAAAATCAGTTTCGGCGGTTCTATTTACCGGATCGAATGGCAGCAGAGCACGGACGGCATGTCGGTCGAATGTAAAATGGAACCGGGCGAGGATGTGGTTCAATGCTTAGTTGGGGCCAACGGATATAAAAACAAATCTTTGGCTTTTGACCCCAAGTCGCCACCTTCGGAAATCACAATGGAGCCAGCCGACGGAGCCCGCCTGAACGAGTCCAACCGGACAAGCATCGAGGATTGGTTCCACTTTCTCAACCGCGGCTATCCCATCCGCATCTGAAACAATATCAACGAGATAGGATGGGGATGCAAACAGGAATAACTACGCACCAATTCCCCCTGAACACCATCGTCGTATTCGCCGGCTATCACGGGAACTGCTTGGCATCCAAGCGCAGCTCCGCCGGGATCGGCCGGTCGGGAGTCACGATTTCGTTCGTGGCCGCGGCGATGAACCAGCGGCCGTCACGCCGGATGAGGAGCCAGCTGTCGACACCCTGCTGGGGAGGCCGGGTGACTCCGATGATTTGAGCTTCATAGAGCACGAGGATGTGAGCCATGTCCCCATATTCCCAGGTTTTCATGCGGATTACTTTCTCGCCGAATCCCTTGTCTTTGGGCAACACCGGCCCCCCCGCGGTCTTATACGGGCGTTCGTAGAAATCGACAAAATCCTTGATGAATCCCTCGAGAGAGAATGCGGTCGTCGCAGTCCGGCTCGTCCGCAGGACGATGACAGCTTCCTTCAGGAAGCAGGCCCGGACCTTGTCCCAATCGGGGAGTTGCCCGCCCGTGGAGCTGACCAGCCCGTAGAGCCCGCCAACCAGGTCCCCGGCAGATTGAAGGGGTGCTTTTGCAGCCGCATTCTGCGTTTGACATACCCCGGCACCAAGGAAGAGGAACAGGACCGCCGCGCAGGCAAGAGCCTTTCCCGGGAATTGATATCTTTGCCGCAGCATTCCATTATTCACAATGCCCTCCTTTTGTTGATTTTGGGACGTCCACCTCGTTCACCTGATTTCCGGCGCCCGGAATCCGGCAAACGGGGTGGGCGTCCAGGTTTCCGGTTTCCCGTCAGGCTGGATTCCCCCAGGATGCTGCAGCCCCGGAGTTATCCAGCAGGCGCGCAATGTCCGCTGCCTTGGAACGTATGTCGAGGCCAAGGGCACATCGGACGCCGCACTCCCGGCAGCGGGTGCAGGCGAAATCCGCCGGCATCCATCCGCGCAGCGCGTCGCGGGCTTTTCCCGGCCGATAACCGAAGGCGTACATGGAGGCGCGCATGAGGGTGGGGATGTCCACGCCGGCCGGGCACTGCGGCAGGCAGCGGCGGCACTGCTGGCAGTACATGCCTGAGAGCCCCAGTTCCTCACCCAGTTTCACACCCCGTCCGGCAGCAGCTCGTATCGCTTCTTCCTGGAGTTGCGGCACTCGCGCTGACGCGAAGTCAAACCACTCCCGCACATCCACATTCCCATCATTCCTGAGCGTGTCGGCAGCCGCGGTCTTCAATCCCTCCTCCACCAGTACATAGGTCAGCAAACCGTGTCCCAGTTTCTCCACTTCGAGTGCTGCTTGATAGCCTTGCGCTGCCGCCAGCACATACATTCCTTTCTCAAACGCCAGTTGTGCCAAGCCTTTCGAATTCATGGGACCACGGCGTTTCTCTTCTGCCTCCAGCGCCTGGCCCGAATTGCACGCGTCGATCAGCAATACAATCTGGCCTGCATCCATCGGCTCAAAGGCCGCCTCCAACTCCTGGTCAGAGATCCCCCGTGCCAGCATCAAATCGAGCCCAGACTTGTCCGGCGCGTTCTTTGCGCCCGCGTAGCCCAGGTCGTGCGGCAGAAGATAGAACCTCGGTCCCGCTGCCAAGCCGTGGCCCGCACTTCACTCGAATGTCCGGAGAATGTCCGGATCTCCGCGCCCGTTCCGGCGTCCCATAATCGCGCTGTGCCGTCCGCGCTTCCTGCTAAAACCAGCCTGCCATCCGGCGAAAAGGCGATCGAGAACATGCGGCCCCTGCCGCCGCGGAACTTTCGGATCCTCTCTCCGCGAGTCAGATCCCCCATGGTTCCTGTTCCGTCCGTGCACCCGGTGAGGATGTTCTTGCCGTCGGGCGAGATGGCCAAAGACAGCACCGGCGCGTCATCCACGAATGTTCTCATCTCGGCACCGGTCGACACATCCCACTGCTTCACGGTGCCGTCCCAGCTGCCTGTCAGTACGGATCGACCATCCGGCGCAAAGACAACGGTTTCGACCGCCTTGGTGTGTCCCGTCAAAACTCGCAGTTCCGCACCGTCAGCTGCGTCCCAGAGCCTCACCGTCAAGTCATCGCGCTTGTTCCCAAACAGGTTGACTGTCCAAGCCAAATTCGCTGCTGCCGCAACCAGGCGACCATCCGGCGAAAACGCGACGGTGCGCACCGCAAGGGTGTGCCCTGCAAACGTCCGTACTTCCACGCCGGTTGCCGGATCCCAGAGCTTCGCAGTCTTGTCGTCGCTTCCGGTGATAATAAACCGACCGTCGGGTGAGAAGGCAGCTGCCCTCAGAGACTGTGAATGGCCGATTTGCGGGATGAGCCGGATGTCTGCCGGACCGGCGGATGGGGTTGCCGCACCAGTCAGGAACCAGGCAATGGCAGAGAACAACAACATTGCATGCGTCAGAAGCAGGGGCATGATCCGATCCCTCCTATGTGACCTAAGATAATGCAATCCATTAAGCCAGGAAAGGCTCTGGAAAATCTACTTTTTCGGGATCTCTTCTTCTATCTGATCTTTCGTGGCAGAATCCTGCAGGCCGATCCCCACGCAAGCCGCTGCAGTCTGATGAGAGTTTCACCGCCTTCGTTTCCAGGAAAACTGGCCCCAAGTCCGGAAGATTTGCTTTTTCGGAATCTGAATCTTCGAAGCCCGACCCCAATCCACCGATGTGTGCTATGCCGATTTTCGGTGATCCTTTGCGCCGGTGAATGATGGAGAGTGAGCTTCGAAATATGGTGCCAAGCCGGTCTTTCCCCAATCAACGAATGTCGATCACCCGTTGACTCGCGTAAATCTAATCAAGGAAATGGGGTGGAAGTCCCTGAATTTCCTATCCAGGGCCGAACCGAGTCGGCTATAATCACTGCAAATTCAAGTCGTGCTGATTGCGTTGCGCGAAGTGCCGGTGGAGGGATTCTCCGTGATCGGCAAAAACCTCTCGCACTACCGGATCATCGAGAAGCTGGGCCAGGGGGGAATGGGCGAGGTTTTTCTCGCCGAAGACACGAATCTGAATCGCCGGGTCGCCATCAAGGTTCTGCCCGATGCATTTGCCGGGGATCCGGAACGCCTGGCCTCTGGGAAACCAAACTCATGGCATTGCCGGCCTCGGGCGGCAAAATCCAGCTGGTCACCGCACCGAGCGAGGGGATATTTCACTTTTGGCCGCACATTCTGCCCGGAGGCAAGTCGATCCTCTTCAGTGAGCATCCAGCCGGAGTGGTCGTAATCCAGTCGCTGGAGACCGGGAAGCGAAAGGTTCTGGTCGAGAACGCCTCCCGCCCCTGTTATGCACGGAGTGGGCACCTCCTGTTCATGCGAAGCGGCACCTTGATGGCGGCGGCGTTCGATCCGGTCGGTTGGGAACTGACGGGACCTGAGGTACCGGTAATCGAGCGCGTGTCCTATGACCCTTTCTGGGGCAATGCGGCGTTTGCACTCTCGCACAACGGCTCTCTGGTTTACCGCCCGCCCTGGCTCCCGGCACACTCGATCGTGAACCGGAGTGCGGGGGGCGAAGAGCGACTGCTCGCACCGTCGGGCCGCGGCTTTTACTATCCGCAACTGTCCCCGGAGGGGCGAAGGCTGGCAATGACCATCGAGGATGATCACGGCCACGACGTCTGGGTTTTCGATCTTGGCTCCGGCTTGTTTACTCGAATCACCTTCGACGCCGCGGTCGAGTTTACGCCCGTCTGGACTCGGGACGGCAGTCGTCTCATCTATAGCGTAGTGTCGGGTGGGATGCCCGAGATTCGTTGGAAGGCCGCGGACGGTTCCCAGGCGTCGGAGCGCCTCGTTGAGAGCAAACTCGCGGTATTTCCGAGCACGCTCACGCCCGGTGACGCCGAACTCATCTACGTGCAGGCAGGCCGTGCCGGCGGTTGGGACATCATGGCCGTGTCGCTCAAAAACAAGGCGGAGCCTAGACGGCTTTTGGGCGAAGCATTCCATGAAGTCCAGCCGGTCCTTTCTCCCGACGGGCGCTGGCTCGCCTATGCCTCCGACGAGACCGGGCGCTTCGAGGTTTTCGTGCGCTCATACCCCGACCTGAAAAGCAGATGGCAGGTGTCCGGGGAGGGTGCCACGGAGCCACGGTGGGCTCATGACGGCCGCGAGCTTTTCTATCGTTCGGGAAGGAGGTACTATGCCGTCTCCGTTCCCGCAGAACCGCGATTTAGTAGAGGCAGCCCCCGCCTTCTTTTCGAGGGGAATTACGAAAGCGGGCTGCCGGCCTTTACCAGCTACGATGTGTCCGCCGATAATCGGAGCCTCATCCTGATCAGGGGCAAACAGGAAAGCCCCACCGAAATACGCGTCATCCTCAACTGGTTCGAGGAACTGAGAGCCCGCGCCATACCTGGAAAGCACTAACCAAGGGGCTGCGCCCCTTGCTATCCCGCCAAAAAGCGGCGGGATATGGGAAGCCAGGAGCCAGGAGGATACAGAACCGCGCGCGTCAGCAAGCGGATCTGTTCGCTTATATGCCATCATGCGCGCAATGCCCACCGCCTGAATCGCAGTTCTTGCTTATGACGAGAACGAAATTCTCGTAACGCAGCACATAACGGGCTCATTACACTTTTCCACAAATAGGGTGATGTGTTTTGGGGGACGCGGATTGTGCCTACAGCTCACGCGGTCTGAAGGCCGACTTTCGTATCTTGCCGATCGGGTGAGCATTTCTATAAGAGACGATTTCGGCTTCGCTGACCGGCGCCCGGCTGCAGATAGGTGCGCCGGTGGTTTCGTTGACCACATCTGCCAGCATTTTCTGATAGCAGAGATCGGGGGCTTCCTGAAACATCAGCTGATTCGTCCGAAAGATGCCATCGTCGATGGTCAAGGCAACGGTTCGAACACTCTTGTCCTGGGACTCAATCTGGAAGCGGTACTCGCGGTGCCCGGTGTTAGGGAGCATTCCAAGGTACCGGAGTTGTAGAACGAGATCTTTTGCCATGCGTTGCCACCTTCCTGGGAGCGGGCGACCTTTACCAAAATCGAAGCTCTTCTGTGCGGATGAATGAATTCTGGGATCGGAGAGGCTCGATTCGCAAGATCCACATTCATTATACACCAGTTCGCCGAAGTTTGCCGGATTCGTTTCCGAGTCCCCTGCCCGCCGACCCACATCATAAATTTGTCACGCCGCTCTACGACTGATATAATTATAAATTGTGCTGCGAACGATGTGTTTGCCTCACAACCGGCAAAACGATTTGCCAATCATCATCGGGCTAAGGGTGCGACTTGGCTCAATGGAGCCAAGGAGTACTTTCTGAATTTCGAACAGTTTTCGCTCGACCCTCAAATTATCGCCGCCGTCAAGGCGGTCGGCTACACCACCCCCACACCCATTCAACGCCAAGCCATACCCATCGTGCTCCAGGGGCGCGATGTCATGGGTCTGGCCCAGACCGGCACCGGCAAGACGGCAGCCTTCGTGCTGCCCATTCTGCAGCGTCTGGCCAAGGGCCCGGCGCGCCAGGTGCGCGCCCTGATTCTCGCTCCCACGCGCGAGCTCGCCGAACAGATCCACGATGCGATCGGCGGCCTCGCCAGGCGGAGCCGGGTGCGCAGCGTCTCCATCTATGGCGGCGTGAGCAAATACAACCAGGTCGCGACGCTGCGGCGCGGCGTCGAGATTGTCGTCGCCTGCCCCGGCCGGCTGCTCGACCACCTCGACGACGGCAACATCGACCTCTCCCGCATCGAGGTGCTGGTGGTGGACGAGGCGGACCGCATGTGCGATATGGGCTTTCTGCCCGACATTCGCCGCATCCTCCGGTATCTGCCGGCCGAACGCCAGACCCTCTTCTTTTCCGCCACCATGCCCGGCGAAATACGCGCGCTGGCGAACAGCATCCTCAGAAACCCGGTTCCGGTGCAGATCGGGGCCATGGCGCCGGTCGAAACCGTTTCCCATGCGCTCTATCCGGTATCCAAGGAGCGCAAACTCCAACTCCTGCTCGCCATGCTCGAGCAGACGCCCACCGGGCGGGTGTTGATTTTCACGCGCACCAAGCACCGCGCGCACAGTCTGTCGGTCAACCTGGGGAAGAATGGCTACCGGGTTTCGGCGCTGCAGGGGAACATGACTCAAAACCGGCGCCAGGCCGCGATCGATGGTTTTCGCAACGGCAAATTCGACATTCTGGTCGCCACCGACATCGCCGCGCGCGGCATCGACGTCTCTCAGATTTCCCACGTCATCAACTTCGACATGCCCGACACCGCCGATGCCTATACACACCGCATCGGACGCACCGGGCGCGCCCACCAGACCGGCGAAGCGCTCACATTCACTGCACACGGCGATGAAGCCGTGGTGCGCGAGATTGAGAAGGTGCTGGGTGCGCGCATCGAACGCCGCCATTTACCCGGCTTCGACTTAGGCGCCTGCGCGTCAGCCGACCGGCCGGGAGAGGGCGGTTCACTCCAGGCGCTGCCGCCGCAAACACGGAACCATTGCCGGCAGGCGCCGCGCCGCCAGATCCTGAGCGATGAAAGGAAGGCACCATGGCAACAAAGAGACCATCTTTCCTCAAGCGTCAGAAAGAGCTGAAGCGCACTGCGCGCGCCAACGAAAAACGCGAGGCGCGCCGGGAGCGCAAGCAGGCCAGATCCGTGGACAGTGATATTTCCATGACCCCCGATCAGCCCGTGGAAGGCCCCGAATCCGTCGAGTAGATCGGTGCCTGGTTATACTGTCCCTTTTCTCATTGTCATTTTATCACGTGGATATTGTGTCAGATGTGGAGGGGACAGTCTAACCAGGCACCGAGTCAGTCAGGCACTCATGTGCGCGCGGCGAGCTGGCCGCAGGCGGCAAAGATATCCGCGCCGCCGCTGTAGCGCAGGTGGGCGCTGAATCCCTCGGCGCGCAGAATTTCCCTGAACCGTGAAACGGCGGCGCCCTCCGATTGCCGGTAAAGCTCCCCTGCGGGCGGATCGATGGAGTTGTAGGGAATGATCCGGATCTGCGGCCGCAGTCCGGTTGCCCGCAAAAAAACCTGCGCCTGCCCGGCGAGCGCCAGGGCATCCTCTTCGGTATCGTTGATGCCGGCCAGCGGCGTCACCGCCCACATGGAAGCCAGTCCCGTCACCCGCGCGTGCTCCGCGGCCGCCTCCAGGACTTCCGCAAGCGGATGTGCGCGCTCGACCGGCATCAGGATGCGCCGCACTTCGGGACGAGCGCTGCCGATCGAGACTCCGAGCCTCACCTTGGGAAGATCCTGCGCAAGCCGGCGAATGCCGTGCGGAATTCCAACGGTGCAGACCGTGACGGTGCGGCCGTCGATCGCCTGTGCGCTTGGCTCGCACAGCACGCGAATGGCCTGGATGACGTTTCCGGCATTGGCCAGCGGCTCGCCCATGCCCTGAAAAACGATGCCGTGAACCCGCTCGCGCCGCGCGCGGTCCAGGCCGCGCCGCACGATCAGCACCTGCTCGATCATTTCCCAGGCTTCAAGATTGCGGCGCAGGCCCATGCGGCCGGTGGCGCAAAAAGAGCATCCGAGACCGCAGCCCGATTGCGAACTGATGCACACCGAAAAACGCCCGGCGCGCTCGAGCGGAATGCGCACCGTTTCGACAGAGTGCCCGTCAGCGGTTCTCAGCGCATACCTGACGAAGGGATCGAACTTGCTTCGATGCACCGTCCCGACATCCAGCCGCTGAAGCGTGCCGGCGCCGCGCAGCGCATCGAGGCTGGTGCGCCGGACCATCCTGACCGCCTGCGGCAGGCAGTCGAGGCGGTGCACCGCCCCGACGATCTTGCGGGCCTCCTCGATCGTAATCCCGGGAACCTGCTCCGTTAAGTCTTCCGGTCTGACCGCCTGCAGATTAACCATTCGCCCCCAAGCCTGACCGCAAGATTATGCGTTTTCAAAATCAATAGATCAATCGGCTTTCCCTTTGCCCTGCTACTCCGCTATTTTGATACATACAGCGGGATAGAAACGGAACCACGAAGACCTCGAAGACCGCAAAGATTGGAGAGAATACATAAAGGTAGTTCTTTGCGGTCTTTGAGGTCTTGGCGGTTCAGTTCAGAGGCCGGAATTGCAGATCCCTCTGCCGCTTTTTTGTTGCCATCTTCGCCGGACAAAGATATCCTCGCCCCAACTGGAATGATCTGTCTGAGTGGCTCCTTTGAAGAACGCAACACATCCGACATCCCGCTAACGGAGGAAATGGTTATGGTGAATTATTTCAAGTCGCGGAATCTGAAGCAGATGAGCCTGTTTTTTGCCATGGCCCTGGCTCTTTTGATCCCGTTAATGCCCGCCCGGCCTGACCCGATTGCGCCGGCGGACAACACCCCGATCGTGCGCGCCAACTACGATCTGGCCGCCAGGTGGACCACGACAAAAGTTGGCAAGCTGGTCTTCGACACGTCAGTGACGCCGCGCTGGCTTGAAGGCGATCGCTTCTGGTACGCCTATCTGACGCCCGCGGGGCGCAACTTCTATCTGGTCGATCCGGCAAAGAAATCCAAAACCCTTCTGTTCGACAATGCCAAGATGGCGGCGATGCTGACAACGATCACGCGCATACCGTACGATGCTCAGCACCTGCCGTTCACGACGATACAAAAGTTCGTAAAGAAGGACACGGCCTTCCAGTTCCAGTTCAGCGTCCCAATCGACGCCGACATTGTTACGACGAAAAAAGTGGATCAACAGGCTCAAAAGACGGACCAGACGACACAGACGCAACAGACGGGCCAAAGAGGCCAGACACAGGGGCAGAGGGGGCAGAGAGGCCAAGGCGCACGAGGGGGCGCGCCGGCAGCACCCAGGACCAAAACCCTTCATTTCGAATATGACCTTACAACCCAAAAGGTCCAGCTGCTCGAAGATTGGAAGGATCCCGAAACAAAACCGGGATGGGCCAATGTGTCTCCTGACGGCAAGACCATCATCTTTGCCAGGAATCACAACCTTTACATGATGGACGACGTCAATTATGAAAAAGCCAAAAAGGATGTGAATAACACCGACAAGACAATCGTCGAAAACCAGCTCACGACCGACGGAGTCGAGTACTACAGCTTCGGAGGGCGCGGCGGAAGAGGAGGCGGTGATCAGCAGCAGGAGCAGCAACAGGACGTCACCACGGAACAGGGTCAAGGGGAAGGACGCGGCAATGCCCGCACGGCGGCGAGCGGGGTCCAATGGTCCAAGGACTCGAAGAAATTCAGCGTCTCGCGCAGGGACAGCAGGAAAGTCGCCGATCTCTGGGTGATCAACACACTCGCCAATCCGCGCCCGACGCTCATGACCTATCGCTATGCCATGCCAGGCGAAGCGAATGTGCCTCAGACGGAAGTCCTGACTTTGGATCGCGACACCAAGGCACGCGTGAAGGTCAAGGCAGATGCCTGGAAAGACGAGAACATGAACGTCTTGTCCGCGCGGGTCACGGCCTCGTTCCAGGAGCAGAATCCGGATCGCACGGAACAGACCTGGTTCACCGACGCCCCCGACAAGTTATATCTTACCCGCATCAGCCGCGATATGCACAAGCTGGATATATGCGTGGTAAATCCCGAAACCGGCGACACCAAAGTGCTCTTTGAAGAACGTCTCAACACTTACATCGAGACCCAGACGCCGCGACTCATCAACAACGGCCAGGAGTTCATCTGGTGGTCAGAGCGTGACGGCTGGGGCCACCTCTATCGCTACGGTATCGACGGCACGCTGAAGAACCAGATCACATCGGGTGAGTTCGTCTGCGTTGCAGCTGGTGGCGGGGGTGGGGGTGGCCGCGGTGGCGGGGGCGCGGTTCAAGGCATCGACGAAAAAGCCGGCGCGCTCTTCTTCACCGCGGTTGGCCGTGAACCGGGGGAGGATCCCTACTACCCGCATCTCTACCGGATCAACCTTGACGGCACCGGCCTGAAGCTGCTGAATCCGGGCGACGCGAGCCACTCGGTAAACATGTGTGAATCGACAAAGTATTTCGTCGATAACTCCTCCAGAGTCAACGCTACTCCCCGTTCGGTGCTTTACGATAACGCCGGCAACCTGGTGATGGATCTCGAGACGACGGACCTCAAGCCCTTGCTGGCAGCCGGTTACAAATTCCCGGAACCGTTCAAAGTCAAGGCGGACGACGGCATCACCGACCTGTACGGCGTGATGTACAAGCCGTTCGACTTCGATCCGGCCAGGAAGTACCCAATAATCCTTTATGTCTACCCCGGGCCTCAGACCGAGAGCGTGACCAAGACTTTCACTCGGGGGAATTACAGCACCTTCCTGGCACAGTTCGGATTCATCGTGATTGAGGTCGGCAACCGCGGCGGCAATCCGCAGCGCTCCAAGTGGTATCACAACTACAGCTATGGTGAAGACATCAGCTTCCGTGATTACGGCCTGGTAGACAAGAAGGCAGCCGTGGAGCAGCTGGCACACCGGTTCGCCTTCATCGATATCAACAAAGTCGGCATTTGGGGGCATTCGGGAGGCGGATTCATGTCCGCGGCCGCGATGCTGGTATTCCCGGATTTCTTCAAAGTCGCCTGGTCTGAATCGGGCAACCACGAGAACAATGTGTACAACAATACCTGGAGCGAGAAAAACCACGGTATCAAGGAAGTAACCGACGATAAAGGGAACACAACGTTCGAGTTCACCATCGACAAGAATTCGGATCTCGCCAAGAATCTCAAAGGGCATCTGATGTTGACGACCGGCGACTACGATAACAACGTCCATCCGGCAAACACCATGAGGCTTGCGGACGCCTTGATCAGGGCCAACAAGCGCTTCGACATGATGATTTTCCCCGGGATGCCGCACTCGTACGGCCGAGACGGGGACTATTGCAACTGGATCCGTGCCGACTATTTCTGCAAGTGGCTGCTGGGCGACTTCGACAGCAACGTGGATCTCGTCCAGCTCGCGCGCGAGCAGGAGCAGACCGGCAGGGAAGCAACTCAGACCGGTGGCAGAGGCGGCGGCCGAGGCCGCGGCGGCAACTAAGGGTCTGTCACAGAATAACAGGTCCACTTTGGCGCGAGCGCCGGGCGGGCAGATGCAAGGCGCCGCGACGCAGGCGATGTGAGGACATCGTCG
>Ga0315277_10001509_pt1 | contig 33917 bp, 34 predicted proteins | sample YL17G05_15_MG_FD_203695 | JGI IMG/M metagenome (GOLD analysis project Ga0315277, IMG submission 203695) | Sediment microbial communities from Yellowstone Lake, YNP, Wyoming, USA - YL17G05_15 | ecosystem: Environmental > Aquatic > Freshwater > Lake > Sediment | place: USA: Wyoming | collected...
CGCGAAGCGAGAGGATTGCTCTCTGGGCCGCCGCGGCTGTCGTCCTGCTTGTGAGTTTCGCCTTCCGAGTCGTCGACCTTGGGCGGATTCCCGGCGTCAGCGGTGACGAGGCGTGGTACGGCGTGCAGGTTCAGGAGGCGATTCGCGGCGGCCATTTCGAAAGGTCTACTCCTACCGGCAATCTCTTGAGCCCCTGGCATTTTGGCCTCTTGTACATTGCACACCTCGTTCACCCGCGGCCGGAACTGTGGATGCTCAGGCTGCCGTCCGTTATCTCCGGGGTTTTGCTCGTCATGGTCGCGTATCCCATCATGCGCCGGGTCGCGGGGCAACTGGCTGCCGTCTATGCCGTAATCCTCCTGGCGTGCCTGCCGGTCAATATCGCATATAGTCGTCTGGGGTGGGATTCCAGCCATTCGGTCCTGGTTGTGATGATCGGCGTGGGAATGGTCCTCATGCGATGGTATCTGCCTGCGTTCGCCGCGACGGCTGGCGCGGTCCTTATTCACCCGACGAACATACTCGCCGTCCCGATTGTCGCGGGGCCGGCGGTCGCAGAATGGCTCGCCCGCCTCCGCTCGCCGGGCCGCATGAGACCCGCGAAATACCCCGTGTGGCTGTTGGCGCTTTGCTCCGTAGTCGGAGTTCTCGTCTTCATTCTCCCGTACGGCCCGTCAGTCCGCGGCGCCTTCGCGCGCCTGCTCGATATTCGCGGGTGGGCGGATTTCCTCGTTCTCTACGGCAGGCTTCTTTCCGGCGTCACGGTCTACCAGTACATCGCCGGTCCGGTTGGGCCGGCGGCAATGGCGGTGCACGACGCGGTCTTCTGGCTCGTCGCACTGCCCCTTGCGGGGCTTGGAACTCGGCAGTGGATTCGCGAGCGCCGCTGGCGCGAGTTGGGACTGGCGGCGGCGTTGGTCCTCACGCTCATGGGCCTCTATGTGGGCGTGGGCCTGTGGACCATCCGGCCGGGCACGGAACGTTATGCTCTCTTTTGCGTCGCGCCGAGTACCGTACTCGCCGCGATGTGGCTCTCGAGCCTGGCCGTATCCCGACTGCGCCGCCGAATAGTGACTGGACTGGTAGTGTTCGCCGGCTGTGCGCTGCTCACGGGTTTCTACCTTGATTACTTCGCCGCGTTCCGGCGCACCGGCGGCCTGTCCCACGAAACGTTTTGGACGGCCGACGTTGAACCGAAAAAAGCGGCGTACGATCTCATCCTGAAGGAGTCGGGCGACGACCCGGTTATCATCGTCGCGGACAGTTGGTGGACCTATCAGCCCATTCGCTATCTCGCCGAAGGCACGAGCCGCGTTTCAGTGTGGCTCACTCCCGATCAGAGCATGGTCGATGAACAAGTCGCCAACGGCGCGCGGCTCTTTCTGGCCGGGTTTTCGAACGGGCCCTTCAGTTCACTGTCGCCGAGCGCCTATCGCGTTGTCGGGCGCATTGGTTTGCCGTCCCGCGACATGATGAGCGTCTACGAGTATAAGCAGAATGACTCGTCGCTCGCGGGGCCGGAGGCCGCCGCTTCCGCCGGCGCACGAATGTCGCCCTCGCCGCCGGACACGAGTCCCGCTTCCGAATGAACGAGTTCGCGCCACCGAGGGTGAAGGTCAGGCGGGCCATTTCAGGGATGCGGGGCTTTGTCCTCGCGTCTGCACCGGCATACGATGACGCCGATACGCAGCAAGGAGGAGACGAAATGAAAACCGTAGGGATAAGGCTGATGGTTGGGCTGGCGGCTGCCTGCCTCTGCGGGTGGGGGCTTGCGGGCGTTTACGGGCTTCATGCCGCGCGGGCACAGGGAAAAGAGCCCCTCGAGGCGAAGGAAGCGGCGCCTGCCGGCGGCAAGGCCGTCGGCGGCCTCCAGATGTCAATCCAGCCGGAGAAGACGTCGTACGCCGTCGGCGAGAAGATGAAGTTCCGCATCGAGATGCGCAACGTCGCCGGCCAGGACCTCATCCTCAACCTCGGCATTATGCTGGGCAACGGCAGGAAGCAGTACGCCAACGCGGTCTGCCTGATCCTTACCGACGCTTCGGGAAAGAAGACGAAACTCCGGTTGATGGGTCCCGCGGCTGTCGCCGGGCGGGTGGATGATTTTCTCGTGCCGCTTCCGGCTGGGGCCGCCTATGTGCTTGAAACGGCCTTGGGCGACTACTGCTGTCTCGATACGAAGGAATTCCGGATCGAGCCGGCGCCGGGGCAATATCCAATCGCCGCCGCGTACGAGGGGACGGCGCCGCATTACATCAACTCGGACACCGAAGGCCTGCGGCTCCTTCCGGTATTGACCGGCGAGATCGCGTCAGAAACCTCGTCTTTCACCGTCGTAGCCAAGTAGCGAAGCGCGTCGAAGAACCGGCGGGCGGTCTACGCGATACGAGATTCCTTCGCCCGCCGGCTGCCGCGACGAGAAAGCTTACGAAGGATACGGCGTGACAGTGTACTTGCCGTTCCCCTGCTTTTTCACTTCTACTCGCTTGACGGCGTTGTTCCACACCATGGTCTGGACTTCGTTGCCGACCTCGTCCAACGGGACATCATACTTAGGGCTCGGGAAATTGCTCATTTTGGGGCTCCTTTCGCAGCGACGGGAATTCCGAAATGGTCGACGATCTTCTTCCGGATGTCGGAATACCGCGCGCCGGTCCTCACGTCGCTCAAGGCCGGATAGTTGTTATCACTGAGCCAGCGGTCGAGATTGTCGCGGTTCTCTTTGACCTTGCACCACTCGAAGATGGCGTCGCTGTACTCGTCGGCTCCGAACTGAATGGGCTCCCCCATAGCCTGGGCTCTCGGTTTCTGGATCTTCAAGTTCGTATCGACGGGGGCGCCGAGCGCGCCTTCGTCGAGAATCGGAAGGTCAAACCCTACATAGCCCAGGACTAACGGCCGGTTGAAGGTCTGCTGCAACGTCACCGATGTGGTCGAGCCCGTCACGAATCTGAGGCTCCCGCCTGTTCCGCCGACGCCCTTGCTCTGGTCCAGCGCCCCATTGATACCGGACGTGATTTTCTTGGCCTCCTCCGTGTCGCCTGCCGTGAGAGCGTCCACCAGTTTCGAAACGCCCGCGGTCGCTCCAACACCGTATCCTTCCGCGCCCACAACCTCGACGTTCATTGCGCCTGCCGCGTACACCCTGTACACGACCCGAAGGTAATGCTTGGGGTGCCCTCCCGCCTTCTCGGGCTGATATGCGCTGAGAAGCCAACGTTGCGACTCTCCCCACTTGTATACGTCTTCGAGCAGGAGGTCTCCGTCGAGCCCGTAAGTGTACGCGTCCGTAACCGTGACCGTCCCGTGCCCGCTCTTGGCTCCCAATAGCGTCAAGCCCACGGGCACGCCCTGCACGGGCAGGCCGAGGTACGCGCCCGCATTGGCGTCAACAGTGAATGTGTACGTGGGAAACGCCGCCTGTGGCGACTTCAGCCATTGGTGCTCCTTGTTCCAGCCGTTGTCGCTCTTCTGCCAAACTTCCGGTACCGCGGTTGTCCCGCCGATGCCGTACCTCTCGCCGTAAAACTTGTCATACCCTTTCAGATCCAGGCGCGTCATATGCATCGGCAGCGGAAGGAACCCCTTTTTCTTGTACGAAGCGGATTCCTCCGATGCTGATGCCGTCACCAGAAACACGTCTCCCGGCTGGATGTCCTCGGTCAGGGGATATACTGGAATAACCTGGCACGCCCTTATCGTGTAGCACCACTGTCTCGCGGCTTTCTCCTGGGGAGGCGTTTGGCATCCGGCAATGCCCGAGACCAGCAGGCACAACATGACCACAAGCTTTCTCTGCATTGGATGTCTCCTTTCTCGCGCGGGAATCCGCCCGGCCGGGCCGTGTCGCCGCGGCGGCCGCGCGTCTGCTCACGTCTTTCCCGCGAATATCTCCCGGTCCCTGTACTTGTGGCTCTGGCTTTTCGCGTCGAAGTAGACGCGGCTCCAGGAGCCGTCCTCCGCCAGGTACCTGTCTTCCTGTTTCTCGTCGCTGTAGAACTTATTTATGAAGTCCCTCGACTTGTAGTGGTCGAACATCCTGATGAACTCGCACGCGACCATCGCCGCCAGGCGCGTATTCCCGGCCGCCAGAAGCGCGTTCTCGTCGTTGTTCCTGCAGCTGTCGGCGCTGAAGTTCGCCGACCCCAGAAACACAACGGGCTTCGGCCCCCAGGGGTCCGCCACGATGAACTTCGCGTGGATCTTGTGCGCCCCGAAGGCCGGGGCGTCCCACTTCCGCCCAAGGTACGTCTCGAGCCGCGAAGGAACGAAAAACCTCGTATTCTTCCGCTGGAGCGGCTCTATCTTCTTCCGAGCGGTGGTATTCGCGAGGCCGTACTCGAGTATGCCGTCGTCGTTCGAGAGAACCGCGTCGACGATGCGCTTATCCATCGCGAAGGGCGTGCTCATGAAGATCGCGCTCTTCGCGCCCGTAACGACCTCCCCGGCCGTCGTAACGATGTGGGCGCGCCTGACCGGAGAAAAGTAAACGTCCCACGGGTCGTGCTTGAGCGCCGCTTCCGCCTGGGAGATCGCCACCTCGACCATGTCCTGCGTCGCCCCCTTCTCGCCCTTCTTCCCGGCCGAAGGGTCCTTCGCCAGCACCTGGAAGTACCGCTCGTACGCCTCGGCCGTTTTCGGGTGGTCCGCGACGATGCCGCAGTTAGTCTGCAGGTAGAAGCCCGCCTCCGTGAAGTTCGCCGACCCCGTCCACAAGCTCGCGGGTTTCCCCTTTTTGAGATGCACTGCGAACTTGTTGTGGCTGTATTGCTCCGTGTGCTTGCGGGGCGTCGCCGCCTTTTCCAGGCCCGCGGCCTTGAGCGTCTTTACCGATTCGCGCACGCTCGAGTCCGTCGCCTTGGGCGCGTGATACACTATCGCCACCCGCACGCCGCGAATCGCCGCGGCCGACAGTTCCGACGCAACCTCCGCGTCGTGAAACTCGAAAATCGCCACGTGAAGCTCGTCTCCCGTAAGCGCCCGCCTGATGAAGTCGACGAGCGACTCCTTCAGCCCCCTCGACAGCCACCTGTACGCCGCGCCGTCAGGCACGTCCGAGGGCTTGACGTCCTTGAAGCGCTCGAGGTACGCCTGCGCCGCCGTCACGCCGCGGTTGAAGTACACGCCTAATTGCCCCTCCTTGTACGGCGTCGGGCATACCTTGAGCGCGAGCGGCTCGCCCTTCGCAAGTTTGCCCGGCGTCCCCGTCATCGGGAATATCTCGTAGAGATACGTGCACTCGGGCTTGGTGGTGTAGTCGCTCCAGCGAAAGCGCTGGAACGGCGCCTGGTCGCTGCGGACGTTGAGTCCGTAGTCCCCTGCAACCGACTTGAATCGCTTCTGGCCCTCGAGCCACTCGGACCGCAGCATCGAGCCCGTCGACCGGTCGTAGGACGTGCGCCTCACCGCAAACCCTAAGAGTTTCGACCTGTCGTACGAAGCATTGACGTCCCACCCGAGAAGCACCGTGTTTGCGCCGACCAGGGCCGCCGCGCTGAACGGCCCCTTTCGAACCCGGACCACCGGCCTGTAATCACCCGTCACCCCGGCATGGCATCGCTCCTTTCTGAGGCTCACGCGCCTCACGTCGAATCGGGATTTCCGGCAAGACCGCCACGTCGCGGCGCCGCTGTGCCGCTGTGGCACGCTGCAATTGCGCGACGGACGCTCGCGCGCGTTTGTCAACTAAGTCGCCGGTCGAGAAGCGACTTGGCTTTTCGCGCGTCCGTTGACTTTGGGGGGAATGCCGCGAACACCCGGAGGGGAATTGCGGAAACGAATCGGGGCGTCAAGAGGGGCCGGGCGGTTCTTCGAGTCCGGGTCTCGCGCACCTTGGTCTAACCTTTCCGGGGACCTGCGCCCTTTTCTCTACCACATTTTACGGCGCCCGTCAAGAACAATTCCGACTTTTTGTCGGAGCCGTCCGTATAATGCGCCAGGCTTTCAGGGGACGTGCCAGGTTGCTTCGGACCGGCCGACGCTCATCCGGAGCCTATCGGCTCTTCTTCGCCGGCCGCCAATTCCTCGACTCCCCCGGCGCGATCGTGAGCCACTTCCACCCGGCCCCCTTCCAGTGGCGCGCCAAAAGCATTACCTGCCCCGTGTGGTGGTTGACGTGCGCAATCGACCGGTTAAGCGCTCCGAGAACCGTGTACGCCTCCCCGCGTATGGTCACGGTTTTCATGAGGTCGCCGGGGCCAAGCTCCCCCACCGCCTTGAGCAGCACCGCCCAAGCCTCCTCCCACAGCCGCATGATTTCGTCCTTCGTCGCGGCCTCGTCGACGAACTCGCCGTCCCTGTCGCGTGTCGCCTTCTCCCCGTCCGACGTGAGAAAGTCCGTAAACCGCGATTTGAAATTCCCGGCCAGGTGCTTCACTATCGCGTAAATCGTGTTCGTGTTGTCGCCGAGCCGCTTGTGAAAATCCTCCGTATCGAGCTGCTCGAACGCCCGCTCCGCGAACCGCTTCTGCTGCTCGAACTGCCCCTTCACGACCTCGAGGTAGTGCGCGCCCACGTCCGCCTTTTTCGCCGGCATCTCCCGACCCTTTCAGCCCCCCTGCCCTTATCGCCTGCTCAACTCCTCGTACACCTCGTTATAGTAAATCGCATTCTCCACCGGCGTGTTCGGCGGAATGTGATTCCCGACCGCCATGAAGTAGCCGGGGCACGGCTTGCCGATGGCCATGCAGCGCTCGACCTCCGCGCGGATCTCCTCCCTCGTTCCCGAAAGAAGGATGCGCGTGTCGGCATTCCCGACAAAGACGTGCGTCCGCCCGTACTCTTCGGCGATATATCCCATATCAGTCGTCGGCTCCATCACGAAGCCGTCGACGCCGCACGCCGCAATGTCGTCGACGAACTCCGTGTAATTGCCGTCCGACGTGAACATTATCTTTTTCCCGCTCTCCGCGAGCGCCCCGAAAAAGCGCCGGTAATTCGGAAAGACGTACTCGCGATACCATCCCGGCCTCATGAACGCCCCCGCCGTCCACACGATGTCGTCGTGCACCATCACGACAGGCACGTCCGCCTCCGCCAGCGCCGCGAAATACCTCCCTATCCATTCGCCGTAGCGGTCCGCGACCCTCCCGAACGCCTCCGGGTCGAGCCCCGCCGCCGTGAGAAGCATGTCCCACCCGAATATCTCGATGAGCCCGGAGATGCACGTGTGGTAAATGCCCGTCATGTTGACGCCGTCGCCGTGCGCGCGGCAGTTTGCCTGGTACGACTCCTCGGCCTGCCCTCGGACTCGCCGCGTGTCGGGCTCGGGCAGTGAATGGACGGGATCGAATGCGAGCGCTTCTTCCGGCGTCCCGAAGGGGCACCGCACCGGCTCGCGGAAATCGACGCCGCCCGCGGCGTATTCCGCGTGCCCCATGTCGGTGTGCCATCTTCCGAAATCGACCTTAACGCCGGTCGACCAGAAGAAGTCGTAGTTCCACGCGCGGTAAAAGGCCTCCTGCGCCCGCGCCTTTGCCTCTTCCCCCGAATCGACCGTGACGTCGGCGCCCGTCACGGCCTTCATGAGGTCCCAATGCATCTCGGCGGAGTATTCCGTGCGCGGCACGCGCTTCGGCATCTCGAGGTTTATCGCCGCCCACCCGTCCTCGAACGACATCCGCCCCTCCGTGGCTTACCGGAACTTCGCCGCTTCCCGAAGGAGTTCTTTCTCCGACTTCTCGTCGGGAAACCCCGTCATGATGTAAACGCCGTTCGTGCCTATCGCGTCGAGAAGCGGCGCGACCTCCTCCGGCTCGATGCGCACGACCTGGAGCGACTTGCCGCCCTCGAGGATCCGCCTGTAAAGGTCGTGCCACATCGGCGAGCCGCCGCCCGGCAGCCGCGCGTCCGGCGTCCACTCGATCGCGTCGAGCTCCTCGATCGCGAGCAGTTCGTCGAGATGCCTGATGCAGTCGAACCCGTCGAGGTGAAACATCGAATGCCCGAGCCACCGGCACTGCTCCCGCAGCGCCGGCGCGACGAACTCAGCAAACATCTCCCGCGAAAACATCGCCGACGCGTCGCACTGGACCTTCGCGGCCTTGCCCGGCGCCCACGCCCTGAACGCCCCGAAGACGGCGCTCCCGTCCTCGAATTTCGTCATCTCGTATATGCGCTCGTACGCCTCGAAAAACGCCGCGTTTATCTCTCGGACCTTCGCCTTCACCCACGCCGGCCGGTCGACGAGGTCGGTCATCAGTTCCTCGTTGCCGCGAAGCGCCGCCAGCGTGTCGATGTTCTCGATGAGGTCGGGGCACCCGACGTAGTAATTCCCCTCGCTCAGGCGCACGTTCTCCCGGATGATGGCCTCGTGAATCTTCCACCACTTGTTCTCCGCATCGAAGCGAAGCGGCGGGTGCGTGTCGGGATCCTTTATCGCCGGGCGGTACCAGACGGTTTCGTAAGTCAGCCCCGGCTCGGCGCCAAGAAATGTCCCGAGCGACCCGGGGCCTATGTTCGTGTCCGCCACGGGCAGGACGTCCGCCAGAAACGGCCGCCACGACAGGTCATACCTCGCCTTCTCCGCGCGCCAAACCGCGTCCGTGTAAAACTGCTGAACTGATTTTTCCGGCCCGGGGGCCGCCACCTTCGCGCGCTGCTTGGGGAGCCTGTAATCCTCGCCGCCGCCGATGAGAAAGCCCTTCCTGTCCCACCAGTCGAGAAAGCGCTGCCGCGTTTCCTCCCAGTTCTCCTTCCACAAACTCGCCGTCGTAAGGACTGTTCTGGTCCCGGCCATTGGTCCTCGCCTTTTTGCTGCCGCTTTTCGGAGTCTCCGCGTGATGCCGTTGGCTCACGGTCAGAGTCCCAGTTTCTTCCCCGTCATGCTCTCGATGTCAATCCTGATTACGGACGTCCTCGCGAGCGCCTCTTCGCGGTACTCGAAACGCCCCTTGGCGACCTTCGCCATGATGCAGTCGAGGCCGCGGATCTTCTCATCGCGCGCCGTCACGAACGCCGCCTTCCCGTAACCGATGACGCTCCTGTATTTCGTCGACCAACCGCACGCGTTTTGCCCCGGCGCCATCTCGAAGTCGACGTACGTCTCGAAGCAGACCGTCGGATTCTTTCGCAACACGTCCGTCAGCCGCCCCTCGGCCGCCGTGTGGAGCCAAATGTGCCCGCCGCCGTACCCGAAGTTCATCGGCACGACGTACGGCTCCTCGCCGTCGGCCACCGCGATGTGAATCACCAGCGCCCTCGCCAGAATGCCTTCGACCTCGGCCTTGTCCTTTATCTCACGCTCGCTCTTCCTCACGCCCCGCCCTCCCCGCTCGTCCTCTCGAAGAGCACGCTTATGCTCTGCCTGTTGTGTATCCTCTTTATCGCCTCGGCGAAAAGCGGCGCCACGCTGATTACTTCGACCTTGCGCGAAAACTTCACCGGCTGCGTCTCGATCGTGTCCGTGACCAGGAGCTTCTTTACAGGGCTGTGGTCGAGCATCTTCATGCACTCCTGCGTAAAGACGCCGTGCGTCACCGCGGCGTAAACCTCCTTCGCCCCCGCCGAAATGAGTTTCCCCGCGACCTTGACGAGCGTCCCGCCCGTGACCGTGAAGTCATCCACTATCAAAGCGCGCTGCCCCTTCACGTTTCCGATGATCCCGCAGACGGCGATTTCGCCCTCGTGGTCGAGCCGCTCCTTGTCCGCGACCGCGAGCCCCGCGCCGAGGTAGTCCGCGTAAAGCCGCGCCTTCTTCATGAACCCCGCGTCCGGCGAGACGACGATCGAGTCGGCAAGCCCCATCTTCTTCGCCGCCTCGCACAACACCGGCATCGCGTAAAGGTCGTCCACCGGTATCTTGAAGAACCCCTGTATCTGCGCGGCGTGGAGGTCCATCGTCACCACGCGGTCGGCGCCCGCGGCCTCTATCGCGTCCGCGCACACCCGCGCGCGTATCGAAACGCGCGGCTCGTCCTTCTTGTCCCCCTTGGCGTACCCGAAGTACGGTATCACCGCCGTCACCGACGCCGCCGACGCCCTCTTGAACGCGTCCACCCAGAAAATCAGTTCCATGAAGTTGTCGTTGGCCGGGAACGCCGTCGACTGCACGAGGTAAACGGTTCCGCCCCTTACGTTCTCCTCGATCTTCACGAAGAGGTTCCCCTCGGGAAAGCGCATCACCCGGCACTTGCCGGGGACTATGCCGAGGTCGTCGCATATGGCCTTCGTCAATTTGACGCTCGCCGACCCGCCGAAAACCCTTATCTCGCCGTCCACCGACCCCTCCTTCCCTTCTCCTATTTCGGTGACAGGATACTTAATTCAGTGACAGGATACTCAACTCTGCGGTAGGAGCCTCGCCGCCCGATTCCCCGACCGCCTCGCGGGACGATTCACGGTCAGGCGGGCAATTGTAGAGGTGATTATGGAGCGGCGCAAGTGATGGATGGCCAACACGGGGCCTTTCAGTTCTTGGCAAAGTGCTCCCGCCGCCGGTGTTCCTGTAGGGGCAGGCCTCCGTGCCTGCCCTGGGCGGGGTGCCGGATTCGCGCCATCTGCGCGTGACCGGGCGAGCCGTCTGTACCGGCGCGCTTTCCAGCATCCCTTGCCAAACTGGGAATCTAAGGACCTGCGATCAACGCGGGCTCATTGCATGCGGGACCGCGGCCGCGCCGACGCAATACGTGCCTTGACGACTGCAACCGCGAGGGCGCTTTGCACTCCCTCGCCTTTACCTGACCTGCTTCTGGCTGGGCACCTGTGACGCGCCTGCATGCGCGCCAAGTCTCTTTTGAAACTCGTCGTACTTCATGTACGCGGGCAGCGAAAAATCCATGTCGTGCGCCTCGGCGAATTGTGAGGGGCTCTCGAAGTAGACAAAATCCTCCCCCCACGTCGCCTTGTACGGCACGCCGAACGCGTCCTTGAGTTCCACCTTCTTGTCGCCCCGTATGAACGCATCGATTACAAGTATCGACCCCTTGGCCTTTCCCTCCTGGAGCCACGCCTGTCGCGGGAAGCTGAACAGCGCCGGCGTAAGCATGCTGGCCAGAAGATTGACGCCCATCACCTCCCGTGGACCGCGCGCCTTCCTCGACTCGAAATCCTTCCGCCACGCGCTTGCCGCCGCCGGCCCTTTCTTGACGGCCTCTGCGTACGCGTGTACTGAGACGAGGTACCGTGCCACAATCTTCTTCATCGTGGCCCTCACGTTTTCCTCAGTGAGGGAGCCTGACGGAAGGTTGTATGATGTTTCCAACATCTCTCTCAAGACTGCATTCCGCAGGTGTTCGGGCGTGAACCTTATGGGCTTGACCACTTGGATCCCTCCACCAAGTCCTGCGTCGGCCGTCTCGTAAATGAGAGTGCTGAGGACATCCGCCCCGCTCAAGCCAGGGTCGTTTATCGCATGCAGGTAGAATGACCCCATAAGCATCGAATCACTTCTTAGCACCGCAGGCGCGTCCACGAGCCGGTCGGGCTGCGAGGCGAGAAACTTCCGCGCCGCCGCCAAGAACTCCCTGTCCCCCCTTCTCTGAAAACACATCCGCATAAGAACATTGCGCCCGATTGAGTCGATCGCCAGTCCTACGAGATTGGCTACCATTGCCGGTTCGCTCGCGGCATGGCGGGATATCGTCCAGATATAACCGGCGTCTTCGATGCCCCTGTCGTATCGGCCTTCTTCGTAGTCCCACCTCGCCTGAAACGCCATGAGCCGCGCCAGGTTTCGCATGGCGGCCAGGTGTGGGAGCGGGGTGTACATCCCCCGCGCATAGTCGAGGGTAAAGTCGCACTGCATCCCGACCGCGCGGCGAATCTCCGCGTAAGGGCTGACGTCGCCGCCGTACGTCCGGTCATAGTAATCAAGCGGCGGAATGGGCTCCGGCAGGCCGCTTTTCGTGGCCGGCTTGTCGCTGATCACTACCTCCAGCTTTTCCTTCGTGAAGTACTTCTCCCTGTCCCTTTCCATCTGCTGGAAAATGCGGCAGTAAATCGGCGCCGCGTTATTCGACGGCGGTACGACGGGCTTGGCCGCCTCCGCAAGCAGCGCCTCCTCCTGAGGCGTGAGCGTTATCTGTTCCTGCAGCGTCGGCGGCGATGCGGACTTGGTCTCGGCGCTTTGAGCGCTCGCTGCAAAAGCAAGTGCGACCAGAAACACCGAGAGGAAGACCCTGTCCCATGTTCCGTTTTTCATGTGTCCCCCTTTCCCTTGAAGGACGAGTGCCGGACAACAAGCCTACCGGTATCCGATACACATCACAACGGATTTCCATTCGCGGCGTCTGCCATGCGTCGGGAATGGCCCCCCCGTCGACGGCGGCAGGCGTCGGCCCCGCTGCGTCCCCGCGTCCGTTACGCTGGCGTTTCGGGCGTCCGGATCGTCCACGTCGACGCTTCGATGCCGAAAAAGTGCGTCGGACGGCGTCGGAAAGCGTCTGACTCGCGCGTCGTCCCGCTCGGAGCCGAGCCTGACAATTTCCTTGCATTTTCGGCCGCGCCGGAGTAGCATTTTCGTTTCGCGAAAAGTCCGCCTCGGCAGAGTCCGCAGAGGTCAGCCTTGTTCGAGACAATCAGCGAAAAGTTCGGGGGCGTTCTGCGCCGCCTCCGCGGCAAGGCGTTCCTGAGCGAGAAAAACATCGCCGAGGCGATGCAGGAGATAAGGCTCGCGCTCCTCGAGGCGGACGTAAACTACAAGGTGGTAAAGGATTTCGTCGATACGGTCACGAAGAAAGCCGTAGGCGCCGCGGTCCTAAAATCCGTTCAGCCCGGCCAGCAGGTCGTGAAGGTCGTTTACGACGAGCTGGTGGGCCTCATGGGGCCCGTCGAGCCGGGGATACCGCATCCGGCTTCGCCGACGGTCATAATGCTTGCCGGGCTACAGGGTTCCGGCAAGACGACGACCGCGGCGAAACTCGGAAACTGGCTTCTCCACAAGGGGCGCCGTTCGATGCTCGTGGCCGCGGACGTTCGAAGGCCCGCGGCGATTGAGCAGTTGAAAATCTTAGGGCAGGAACTGGGCCTCGAGGTCTTCAGCCGCGAGGGGCAGCCGCCGGATATCGCGGTGAAGGCCATCGAGCGCGCGAAACTCCTCGGCACGAGCGACGTGATACTCGACACGGGGGGCCGGCTTCACATCGACCAAGAGATGATGAAGGAGGCCGGCGAGATCGCGCGGCGGACGAGCCCGCACCAGATTTACCTCGTCTGCGACGCGATGACGGGGCAGGACGCGGTCACGAGCGCAAAGGCGTTTGACGACCGGCTCGCGCTCGACGGCGTGATACTGACGAAGTTGGACGGCGACGCGCGCGGCGGCGCGGCCTTGTCGGTGAAGGCCGTGACGGGAAAGCCCATCAAGTTCGTGGGCGTCGGCGAGAAGCTTGACAAGTTGGAGGAGTTCCACCCGGACCGGATGGCCAACCGCATCCTCGGGATGGGCGACGTCGTGAGCCTCGTCGAGAAGGCGCAGGACGCGATCGACGCCGAGGAAGCGGTCAAGATGCAGGAGAAGCTCCTCAAGGCTGAGTTCACCTTCGAGGACTTCCTGAAGCAGCTCGGCGCCATGCGGAAGATGGGGTCGTTGAAGGACATCCTGTCGATGATACCGGGGCTCGGGCCGCAGGCGGGGGCGCTTAACGTCTCGGACGAGGAGATAACGCGGGTCGAGGCGATAATCCGGTCGATGACGCCGAGCGAGAGGCGAAAGCCGGACATTATCGACGGCCATCGCCGGCTGAGGATAGCGCGCGGGAGCGGGACGGCGCCGGAGGACGTTTCGGGGTTACTAAAGCAGTTCCGGCAGATGCGGGATCTCATGAAGGCGATGGGAAGCGGGCGGGTCGGCCCGCAGGCGCTCTCGAGCCTTCTGGCGCCGGGGGCGAGGATAAAGTCTTTCAAACAGAGAAGCCACAGGAAGAGGAAGCCGCGAAGGAAGCGCTGAAGGGACATGGCGCGGCTTCGAGAGACAGGAATAAGGAGAGACAGTTTGCCAGTCAGAATCAGAATGCAGCGGATGGGCCGCGTGAACCGGCCGTATTTCAGGATCGTGGTGATGGATTCGAAGCGGCCTCAGGGCGGAAGGGTCCTCGAGAACATCGGCTTCTACGATCCGACGAACGCCAAGCCTGAAGAGCAGTTGAGACTCGACCTCGAGCGCGCGAAGCACTGGCTGTCGGTCGGCGCCCAGACCACGGAGACGATGACGAGCATTCTCAAGAAGCACGGACTCAAGGCGAACCTGAAGTAGCGCCCTGCGCTGGAACGAGGCCGCGGCAATGCGTATCGACGTGATTACGCTTTTCCCGGAGGTGTTCACGGGGTTCTTGAGCCACAGCATCCCGCGGATAGCGCAGGAAAAGGGCGTCGCGCATATACACCTCATAAACTTAAGGGAGTACGCGGAGGACAGGCGCGGGACGGTTGACGACGCGCCGTACGGAGGCGGGCCGGGGATGGTGCTCATGTGCAAGCCCGTCTTCGCGGCGGTCGAGGAAATAACGCAGAAAGACCCCAAGGCGAAACTCATAATGCTCTCGCCGCAGGGGGAGAAGTTCGACCAGGAAACGGCGCGGGAACTGGCGCGGGAAGAGTGGCTGGTGCTTCTCGCGGGGCACTACGAGGGTTTCGACGAGAGGATACGAGAGGGCCTCAAACCCCGCGAGATAAGCATCGGCGACTTCGTCCTTTCGGGCGGCGAAGTCCCGGCGATGGTGCTTTTGGACGCGGTCGTGCGGCTCCTGCCGGGCGCGCTCGGGGACGAGAAGTCGACCGAAGAGGAGTCGTTTTCGAAGAACCTGCTCGAGTACCCGCAGTACACGAGGCCGAGGGAGTTTCGGGGGATGCAGGTGCCGGAGATACTTCTTTCCGGCGACCACGGTGAGGTGGCGAAGTGGCGCGCGGCGCAGGCGCTCGAACGCACGCGCGAGAGGCGAAAGGATCTTTTGGGCGAAGGCGGCCAAGAAGGAGCACAGACGTGAGCGAGATAATAAAGGAAATCGAAAAGGCGTACCTCAAGTCCGACATCCCGGCCTTCGACGTGGGCGACTACGTGGATGTTCACGTGAAGATCGTCGAGGGGGACAAGGAGCGCGTGCAGGTCTTCGGCGGCGTGGTCCTGGCGAGGAAAGGCTCGGGCACGCGGGCGACGTTCACGGTCCGGCGGATAGTCATGGGCGAAGGCGTGGAGCGCGTGTTTCCGCTGCACTCGCCGGGAATCGTGGACATCAAGGTTCAGCGCAAGGCCAAGGTGCGCAGGTCGAAACTCTACTACCTGAGGAGGCTCACCGGCAAGGCCGCACGCCTGAGAGAAAAACGCGGCGCGGCCGCCGAAGAGCTCATGCCGTAGGATTTCCATGGCCCTCTTCGGACGCCTATTCCGCGGGCGGCGCGACGGCGCAGGGAGACGAGCGCCGGGCGCAGCAGGCGCGAAGTGCGCCGGGAAGAGTCCAAGCGCGGCCGAGTGGGAAGAGCGCGCGGCCGCGTACCTCGAAGAGAAGGGCCTCACCATCACCGCGCGCAACGTCCGGATGCGCCTCGGTGAGATCGACATCGTAGCGGCCGACGGCGACGAGATCGTCTTCGTCGAGGTGAAGGCGAGGAGAAGCCGGGAGTTCGGCGGGCCGGAATACGCGATATCCGCGAGGAAACGCGCGCGGATCCTCAAGGCCGCAAAGGAATATCTCGTCCGAAAGAGACTTACGAGCCGCCCCTGCCGCTTTGACGCGGTGCTCATCTATACGGGCGGGAGCACGCCGGAGTTCCAGCACATGAAAGACGCCTTCGGGGAGCCGTGGCGGTGACTGCCGAAGGCGCCCGACTCATCGACTCGCACGCGCACCTCGACTTTCCCGAGTTCGGGGGGCAAGTCGACACGGTAATCGAGCGCGCGGGGGCGGCGGGCGTTCTCGGAATCGTTACTGTCGGTACCACGTACGACTCGGCGAGAAAGGCATTAGAGATTGCGTCAAGTCGCGAGGGCGTACACGCCGCCGCGGGAATTCATCCAAATGACGTTGCAGAGCATTTCAGCGAGTTCGACGCAGTCGCGAAACTCTTCGAGACGGAGGCGCTCGTGGCGGTCGGAGAAACCGGGCTTGATTTTCACTGGAAGGACACGCCGCCGTCCGAGCAGGAGAAGGCATTCCGGGCGCATCTTGACCTTGCCATTTCACGCGACCTGCCTGTGATAATCCATGTCCGCGAGGCACATGCGGAGGCGCTTCGGGTGCTTGATTCGCTGCCGAGGATGCCGAGGGGCGTGTTTCACTGCTTTTCGGGGACGGCTGAGTTCGCGCGGGAGGCCATCGCGCGGGGGTTCTACATCTCCATCGCCGGACCGGTCACGTACAAGAACGCGAATAACGTGCGTGCGACGGTGGCGACGATTCCTCTCGAACGGCTCCTTGTCGAAACGGACTGCCCCTACCTTGCCCCTGTCCCCTACCGCGGCAAGACGAACGAACCGGCGTACGTCCGCGCGACGGCGGAGAAGGTCGCGGAGGTGAAGGGCGTGCCGTTCGAGGAATTCGCGCGGGCAACGACGGAGAACGCGCGCAGGCTATTCGGCCTGCGCAGACAATAGTCTCACCACGAGGACACAAAGACACAAAGGGGCACGAAGGTGCCCTGCTGGAAATAGCATCTGTGCGCCGCGTGGACGCCTGCAAGCGGGAACGGAAAACCAGGGACAGGTAACGAATTCCCTACAAACCTCGGGAATGCTACTCCGCGAATCAGGGCTTCGCTGCGAAGCACCGGTCCGAACCAGTCCCCGGTTTTCCTGACTAGCGGCGCACGGCCCGGCGCTCGATGGAGAGAGACGGATCCATCGCGCCCCGATTGCGCAGCACGTTCTCCTCGACCAATTGCAGGAAGCGATCGGCGTTGACAAGGTCGCGGTATATGAGGATGCGCCGCGGCCGTCTCCCTGGGTGCGTGTAGACGAGGTACTTAACGGCGTGCCAGTTGTTCCATGAGGGGATCCACGGGTGGACGTCGCCGAGCGTGCCGACGGCGGTCACGTCTCTCCAGTTCACGAAACGCCCGGCGGTTAAGAGACGGCGGAAAAGGAATCCGTCTGCGGTCACCCGAAACAAGGGCGATGTCACGGCCATCACATAGGCGGCAAGCACAGCCATTGCGCCCAGAAAGAAAGAATAGTACCACCGCGGCACGATTTCCCCGGGGACTGTGATTTTGAGCAATGTCGCCACGGCCGCCGACAGGCAGACAAGCGCGAGTACCACAAATACGATGAAAAACGCAGTCGAAAGCCGACGCATGGGGCGCGGGTAGGCAACTTCGAACCCCTCGTCCGGACGACCGGCGGCGCTCCTTGCGCCGAGCCACCGCCGCGGCCAGATGAACGCCATGAATACCCCCATCCACAGGCCGAAAAAGGCCCCTTCGAGCACCGCTTCAACAATCGCGCCGAGCAGACCAAGGTACGGCGGAGCAACCGAAGCCCATACGCCCATCCAGATGCCGAATAGAATTCCGCTCGGGAGGGCGATCTTGAGGAACCTGGAGCGAAGAGAAGCCCGTTGTTCAGCCGCGTGCTCCTCGGGATGCCCTGCGACGCGCACGGCCTCCTCGGCGGCGGCCTTCTCATCCAGACCCGCGGCGATGCCGCGCGCTTTTGCCTCCTCGAGGTGATCCCTGATTTCGGCCAGGGTCAGCAGTCGAACATACTTCGAGCCGAGGAGACGCGAGTCCAGATCCGTTATGTAGGCGTCGAGGATTTCGTCGCCCGTCAGGGCTTCGGGCGGGCAGGAGGTGCCTGGAAGACGAAGCAATTGCCTGAAGGACATGCAGTATCCTCCTATCAGTCGAGGACGATTTCTTTGAGGATCTTGGCCACTTTTCGCCAGTCGCGAATACGCTGCTGCAGGTGCAGGCGCCCCTGCTTCGTAATGCGGTAATACTTGCGGTCAGTGCCGCGGTCACCGGGACGCCAGTAGGCTTCGACCAGGTTCTTTTCCTCGAGGCGGTGAAGAAGAGGGTACAGAGTCGCCTCACGGAGCAGGTCCCTGTCGCCGCCCAGATCGGACGCAATGCTCTCCATGATACCGAAGCCGTAGTTGTCGCCCTTGTGGAGGACGCGCAACACGAGGGTATCCAACAGGCCTTTAATGATCTGGGCGTCGGTCTGTTCATTGCTCATGCTGGTTAGTATTACTATGCAAGGCTTACATGTCAAGGCTAATTCCCAGGAATTTTCAAATTTCTCGGGCGGCGCCGTTTGGCCTGTGGATGCGCTCGTTTGCGGCGAGGGCCGGCTTCAGCGCGGACGGACGGACCACCGCCTGGAGGACGCGCGCCGCCGCGGCTCGATGCGGCCGGTCCGCGCAAGTCAGCGCAAGTTGATCCTGAAACGGCGGACGTGAGACGCGTAGTAGCGGTGCCCGGCTTCCCATGAACCGGAGAACTGAAGCCAGCCGCCGAGACCGTCGGGCTCCATCCACTTCAGCGGGATGCGCGGGCAGTAGGGGTTCATCTCGACGGCCTCCCACCGGTCTTCAAGGTGCGCAAGAGTGAAAGGCCCCCACGGCTCGGGGGCGTCGTATACGATGAGCCTGGAGCCCCCGGTACCCGAGAAATCTCCTTTGAGGCTCCATGTGAGGAGGAGGTAACGCCCGATGCTCCTGAGATAGACCATTTCAGGAAGGCTCATCGAACGGTCGCAGGAAAGCACCGCGGCGGCGCGGTCAAGATCGCTCGTCCAGGCGGGGCCGGTCATGTCATCGACCTCTTCCACCCATTGCCAGGCGGCGACTTCGAGGATATGGTCCTGATGAACGCGGCCGAGCAGAAGGTGCCCGCCGTTGTCCCACTGGTCGGTGGAAACGGCGTAAACGTACTCGTCGCGCGCGCCATCGTTATCACGTCCGAAGTTCACAAAGGCCGGCCCGCCGAACCGCGAACCGGGGAACATCACGATATTGAAAAACGCCGACTTGATGTCGGGCGACCACGTCCTGCCGAAGTCGCGTGAAGCGATGATGCCGGCGTCGCTGCCGTGTTGGGATTTCGTGCCGCGAGCGGGCTCTTTCATGCCGCGGAGGTTCTGGACGGCCAGATAGAGAACGCCTTTGACGCTGATCATCCCGGAAGGTTTCGGGCCCCAGCCGCCCCAACCGGCGTAGTCGGACATCGGATTGACCTGAGTGATGGCGTAGTCGGGAGGGAAGCCGCTGAGCTTCTCCACGTCGAGGCCCCAGACACTCGGGCCCCAGCAGGGGTCGCCGCAGGAGGCGTAGATCTCTCCGTCCGCGGCCCACGTCATCGGAAAGGTATCCCCCCTCACGGCCTGGCCGTCTTGCGTCCGACTGTACTGGATCTCTGGGCCAAGCCACTCTAACCCGGCGATGTGGGCGCTGCGGGGGACGTTGAGAACTCTTGCCATAGAAACCTTCCCCTCTCTTTTTCGCTGGGCGGCACAGAAACCGTCTACGGCACCGCCGGCTCGCCCGCATTTTACGTCCGGGCTGCGGGAAAGCGATAGACGCCGTATGCGCTCTCTCGCCGGCGGGGTTTGACCCGGACGCGCTAATAGGCGCGGCGAGAAATCCCGGGCTCACTGTGAGTTAACTTCGCGCGGAGTCCGCGAGCGCAAACAAGGTCAAGGCGTGCAAGGGGTTTGGCTTGACCCTGCGGGAGGCGCGGGGTATCGTAGTAGTCTCTCATTTGCGCAAACTGCGGCGGCAGTATCCAGTCGGCTCACCAAGGAGGCGCGGGGGAACGCGGGGTGGTGACGGTCAGGCGGGCAGTGGTCATCGTGCTGATGCTCTCGGCGTCCGCCGCGGCGGGCGAGAGGGGCGCACACCTTTCGGCAAGTTCAATCCAGACGTGGGTCGAGCAGAACCAGCGCGTCTTCACACTCGAAAAAGACGCATCCGTCGCGACGGAGGAAGGCGGGCTTTCGGGAGACGCTATGGTCGTGTGGTTCGACGAAAAACCGTCGTCCAAGTCCGGCGCAATCAACCTCAAGGTCTACAGCGAAATCCGCGGCGTCGGGTCCATGACTGCGTTCACGACGACCGGCGGGCTTTTCGTAACGGACTCAACACTGACGGCATACGGCAGGCCGAGAGAATCGGCGCTTTTCGCGCGGGCGAGGAAGGCTTTAGCCGCGGGGGACCAGGCGGCGGACGGCGGGAGGCCGCTGGCGGCAACGGACGTGGCCGACGCGGCGAATCCCGCGGCAGCCGCGGCCTCGACCGAGTCGACGGTCGAGACCGGCAAGGGAGAAGGCGCGGCCGCGGCGGCGGGCGTCGGAAGCACTGCTTCGGAAGTCGCAAAACCCGAGTCGGCGCCGGCGGGAGGCGTCGGAAGCACAGCCTCGGAACTTGCGAAACCCGAGGCGGCACCGGCGGCCCCTGGAGCGAAGGCTCCGGAGGAGAAAGCGGCCGGCGGCCGGCGGCCGGAAGAGAAGGCACGGCTCTTCGAGATGCCAAAACTGCCTCCAGGCACTGAGCCGATAGAGGTCACCTTCACGCCGATTCACGAGACGAAACCCAACCTCGAGACGAGAAAAGAAGACGGCACCACGATTTACATAGTCACCGGCGGCGTCGAGGTCGGCGGGCTCGGGCCGAACAAGGTCCGCGCGGAGAACATCGTCGTGCGCATCGTCGAGACGCCGGAAGGCAAGCCAAAGGAAGCGGGCGTTTACGCCGAGGAGAACGTGAGGCTGACGCTTCCGTCGGTGACGATCGACGCGCACAGCCTCTACTACGAGTACCCGTCGAACCGGGCGGTGATGCTCAAGGCCGAGTTTTACATGACGCTCACGAAGGAGGGACTGCCGCTCATCATGAGGGCGCAGACGGTGCGGGCGCTTTCGGGCAACCGGTTCAGGGCGGACAACGCGTACGTGACGACGTGCGAGTTCGGGCACCCGGACTATCGCATGGCGGCGAGCACGGTGACGGTCACGCCGATACGGGACGCCGAGGGGAACGAGTCGGCGATGGTCGTGGCGGAAAACAACAGGCTGTACATCGGCGCGCTGCCGGTTTTGTGGTGGCCGAGGCTGTCGCGGGACATCAAGGACACGCACACGCCGCTGAGGCGGTTTTCGGTGGGGCCGCGCTCGGGCCGGTTCGGGTCGTACGTGTACACGACGTGGGATATGCTCGACTTCATGGGGGGCAGGTCGCCCGAGTCGTGGGCGGCACGGGTGAGCCAGTGGGGCGACCTGACGGCGAACGTCGATTACAGGGAGAAGCGCGGGCCGGGCACGGGCAGCGACTTCAGGTACGCCAGGGGAAAGACGGTCGGGGAACTGCTGACTTATTACATCGACGACCGCGGCACGGACGCCAACGGTTTCAAGCCGTCTTCGGACAACCGCGGGCGCGTCAAGTGGGGGCAGAGGACGTTCTACGAAAAATACCAGATAGACTCGGAGCTGTCGTACCTGTCGGACCGGGGGTTCCTGACGGAATACTACGAACGGGAGGCGAAGGAAGACAAGGAACAGGAGACATACGTCTACGTCAAGCGGCCGTGGGAGCACGCGCAGGCGAGTTTCCTCTACAGGGCAAGGCTCAACGACTTTCAGACGCAGACGGAGTACCTGCCGCAGGGGCGCCTCGAGGCGGTGGGGTATTCGCTATGCGACGGGAAGGTCGTCTACAACTCGACGACGCTGGCCGACAACGTGCGGTTCAGCCCGGACGAGGCGTCGGGGGAAAAGCGCTTCCAGACGCAGAGGTTCGACACGAAGCACATATTCGACGCGCCGATAGCGGCCCCGTGCGGGCTCACGTTTACGCCGTTCGCGACCGTGCGGGAGTCGTTTTTCGGCCAGAGGGTCGACGGCGGGGGCACGGACAGGTTCGCGGGGTCGTACGGGGCGAAGGTCGGACTTCCGCAGATATGGCGGGTGTACGACGCGCACAGCGCGCTACTCGACGTCGACGGGCTGAGGCACATCGCGTCGGTGGATTTCACCTACGAGGACGTCTACAGCTCGACGCGGCGGCCGTCGGAACTCCTGCAGTTCGACGACGTGGACACGGTGCGGCGGATGGAGGTGCTGACGCCGGCGCTGCGGCAGCGGCTCCAGACGAAGCGCGAGGGGCTCGAGCCGGGGGAACCGAAGCGGATCGTGAACCTCCTGACGCTCGACGCGGAGGCGGACTGGTTTCCGGAGCCGGAGCGCGACAACGGCGGCAGGGAGTGGTCGGACGTGCGGATCAACTCGCGGATGATGATCACCGACGACGTGTCGCTCGTGGCGGACGGGAAGTACAACACTTACGACGAGGAGTTCGACAAGTACGGCCTGTGGGTGAACATCAACCACTGGCCGCGGACGACGCTGGCGCTGGGCGACCGGCACATCCGAGGCGCATCGTCGGCGGTGCTGACGGGGATGATCGACCACGAGGTCACCGAGCGGTGGCGCCTCGGGACGCTCGTGCAGTACGACGCGGACCAGGGGCGGATGGCCAACTCCAAGGTGGTCGTCACGAGGAGCCTGCACAGGTTTGCGATGGAATTCACGTTCGGGTACGACAGGGGGCGCAGGGACACGACGGCGGGCATAAACATCTACGCGGTGACGGGCGAGGCGGGCGCCGCGGCGACAAAATACTGACGCCCGGGAGGAGAAATGGGACGCGCAGTTTACCCAGGGACGTTCGACCCGATGACGTACGGGCACCTCGACGTGATAAAGAGGGGCGCGGCGATATTCGACGAACTCGTCGTGGCGGTTTCGGGGTCGAGCGTGACGAAGAGCCCGACGTTCACGGAGGCCGAGAGAGTGGCGTTTCTGAAGAGGCACACGGCGAGCCTGTCGAACGTGAAGGTGGAGGTGTTCAATACGCTCGCGGTGGACTACGTCCGGTCCAAGGGGATAAAGGTGATCCTGCGCGGGATAAGGACGATGTCGGACTTCGAGTACGAGAACCAGATGGCGCTAACGAACAGGTTTCTGGCGCCGGACGTGGAGACGGTGTTCGTGATGGCGAGCCTGGAGTTTTCGTACATATCTGCGAGGCTCATCAGGGAAGTCATATCGTTCGGGGGGTCGGTGTCGGCGTACGTGCCGGCGGACGTCGAGGCAGCGATAAAGGGGAAACTCGGGCGGTAGCGGCTCAGGCGAAGAGGTCGAGGTGGTCCCGGGCATCGTCATCCCGTTCGGGAGGGCGCTCGTTCCTCTTGCGGCGGCGCCTCACGGCCTCGGGCATCTCGGTACGGGAGGAGCGGGTGGCGTCTGTTTCGCGCACGCCCTCGCGGGCGATTTCGGACTCGCGGCGGATGCGTTCCTTGCGCTTGGCGTCTTCGTCGGCCTGGGCAAGCTGGCCGGCAACCTGGTCCTTCATACCGGCGTGGACGTTGGCGATGTTGGCCTGAATGGAATGCCCGATGATCGACATCTCCCCTCCCTGGGAGATCCCGGCCGCGGGTGCCGGAGAAAGCCCTTCCCTGGGCTAACTCACAAACTCTTCCTTTCTATCGGCCAGGAGCTTTCGCAACCTTAAGAGAATCGCGGCGTGCATCTGGCTGACGCGGGATTCAGAGAGGCCGAGGGTGTCGCCGATCTCCTTCATGGTGAGCTCCTCGTAGTAGTAGAGGACGATGATGAGGCGCTCCTTCTTGTTGAGGCCGCGGGTGATGAGGTCCTTGACGTCCTTTTTCTGGATGGAGCGGATGGGGTCTTCGCTCCTGTCGTCGCGGACGACGTCCAATTCCTTGACGCCCTCCTCGTCGTCCTCGCCCCAGCGGCGGTCGAGGGAGATCATGGCGACGGCGTTGGCCTCCTTGGCAATGTGGTAGAAGTCGGGCATGGCGAGGCCGAGGCGGCCGGCCATCTCCTCCTCCGAGGGGTTTCGGCCGAGTTCGACTCGCAGGCTGTCCCAGGCGGCGTCGATGCGGTGGGCGCGGGAGCGCACGAGGCGCGGGACCCAGTCTTCGCTGCGCAGCTGGTCGAGGATGGCGCCGCGGATGCGGGGGGTGCAGTAGGTCTCGAACTTGACGCCGCGGGAGATGTCGAACGCCTCTATGGCGCCCATGAGGCCGAAGACGCCCGCGGAAAAGAGGTCGTCGAGCTCGACGCCGCGGGGGAGCTTGCCCCAGATGCGCTCGGCAGTGTAGCGTACGAGGGGGAGGTAGGCCTCCACGAGGCCGTCGAAGTACTCCTTTGCCCCGGAGCGCTTGTACTCGACCCAGAGGCGCGCAAGTTCCTTCTTATCGGTCTTTTTCATCTATCTACCTCTTCTGTGGCGCCAGCGGCCTTTTGGAGAGTTTCAACGGTCGGCTGCTGCCTGAGCGGGGCCTTGGCATCGACGGCCTCGGAAATCGCCCTTTCCGCGATGGTGCCGGCGGCGTAGCCAACGGCGGTCATCGCGACGGCGGCGAGGATGGCGCGCGAGAGCGTGACGGTGAAGTCCGCAGAGACCACGGCCCCGAGGACCGCTACTACCGCAAAGCCCAAAAGCCCGAGCATGGATGCGGCTTTTCGTCTCACGGCCTATCTCCTGAAAATCGACTTGAGCCTTGCCATGAATCCCAAGCCGTCGCCGGGGTCGCTGCCGTTGGAGGCGAAGCGCCTGGCGACGGACGCAATCGCAAGCGCGGCCGCCGAGGACGGGAAGGCGTACACGAGCGGGCGGCGCATGCGGACGGCCCTCGCGACGTTTGCGTCGGCGGGGACGAAACCGGCCGTCTCCAGTTCGACGCGGAGGAACTGGCGGCTGACGGCGGCGATGCGGGCGGCGGCCCTGGCGGCCTCCTCGCGGGAGGAGGCGAGGTTCACCACCAGGGCGATGGAGCCGTGCTCGCGCTCGCGGCTGATGAGTTTGACGGCGGCGTAGGCGTCGGTGACGCTGGTGGGTTCGGGCGTGGTGACGACGAGGCAATCGTCGGCGGCGGCGGCGATCTTGATGACGTTTCTGGAGACGCCTGCGCCCGTGTCGATGACGACGAGGTCGGCTTCGCGCTCGACGGCCTCCATCTGGGCCAAAAGCCTCGCGCGGTCCTCGTCCGGGAGGTCGGCAATGTAGGCGATGCCGCTTGCGCCGGCGACGAGGTCGACGCCGTAAGGGGTCTTGAGGGCCACGTCGTAGAGGCGGCGCCTGCCGGCCACGACCTCGGCCAGGCCCGCGGGCGCCGCGACGCCGCACATGATGTCGAGGTTGGCGAGGCCGAAGTCGGCGTCGATGAGGACGACCCTTTCGAGGTTGCGGGCGGCGGCGATGGCGAGGTTGAGCGCGATGCTCGACTTGCCGACGCCGCCCTTGCCGGAGGTCACGGCGACGACGCGCGCGCGCCGGTGCGACGCCGCGGCGAGCTGGCGAAGCCTTGTTGCCTGGTCAACCGTCAACGGAGTCCTCCCCCGCGACGAGGGCGGCGAAGCGCTCGGGGCTGGCAGTTTCGATATCATCGGGCACGTCCTGGCCGGTGGTCATGTAACTGAGGGGCAGCGAGGCCGAATCGGCGACGTCGAGGAGTTTGCCGGACGCGGGGAGCTCGTCGAGCTTCGTGACGATGAGGCGATCGGGCCTGTAGACCGAGAACTTCTCGACGGTGTCGGCGACGGCGGCCTGGGCGCTTGCGGCGGCGACGACGAGGTGGATTTCGTCGGGGCGCCTGCGCTCGAAAAACGCCTTGAGGTCGTTGATCTTCAAGGCGTCGCGCTGGCTACGGCCGGCGGTGTCCACGAGTATCACGGAGCAGGCGGCGAGATTCGCGAGGGCGTCCTCCACCTCCCCCGGGCCGAGGACCACCTCGAGAGGCAGCTCGATGATTCGCGCGTAGGCCCGAAGCTGGTCGACGGCCGCGATGCGGTAGGTATCGAGGGTGACGAGGCCGACGGCTTTTCTTTCGCGAAGGGCCATGTTCGCGGCGAGCTTGGCGATTGTCGTGGTCTTTCCGACTCCCGTAGGGCCGACGAAGGCGACGACGACGGGCTTTCCGGGTCTTCCCGCCGGGATGGGCGAGGCGGTGCGGACGCGACCGCATATCGCGGCAAGGACGTCGGCGCGGACGGCGGAAGCGCCGGCCTTGGCGCCGGCCAGGCGCGCGGCAATCGGCTCCAGGAGTTCAATCGCGCTCTGGTCGCTCATGCCGCGCGAGGTGAGGTGGCGGTACCAGCACTTGAGGCCGTCCGGCCAGAGGGCCGTGCGCGACGGGCGCGTCTGCCTGACGAGGTCCTCGACCATCGCGCGAAGGCCGGAGAGGTCGGACCGCAAACCGGCGAAGTCCTCGGAGGACCCGGACGAGGCCCTATAGACGCGGTCAATCGGGCGAGGCGCGGAGCCGGCGGCGCGCGGCGTGACGCGCATGTCGCCGGAGGCGGTGACCTCGACGACCTCCCTCGCGCCGAAACCGAGCACCCCTCCTTTCCTGAGGCAGCGGGTGTGGAGAATTACGGCGTCGCGGCCGAGGTCGGACTTGACCCGGGCGAGGGCCGCTTCCATCGTCGCGGCGGTATACTTGCGTACGTTCATTTTTCCACCGACACCATTGCCAGGGACTCGACTTCAACCTCACGGGAAATCTCGTTATAGGCCAGAACGACAACGCCGGAGAGGACGCCTTCCATGAGCCTGCGGACCTGCGCGCGGATCTGGGGGCTGGTGAGGATGATGGGAAGGTGTCCGGCCGTAAGAAGTTTTTCGAGGTCCTTCACGACGGCGGACGTGACGGCCTGGGCGACCTCGGGCGGCAGCGTCAGGTAGGCGGAGCCTTCGGAGTGCTGGACGGCGGCGTTGATCCTGTCCTCAAGCGCGGGGGCAAGCGTGACGACGTGTATCTTGCCGTTTTCCTCGTACTGGCGGCTGATCCAGCGGCCGAGGGAATTGCGGACGTACTCGGTGAGTATGTCCACGTCCTTTGTGCGGGAGGCGCAGTCGCTCAGGGTTTCGAGGATCGTCTCGATGTCGCGGATGGAGACGCGCTCGCGCAGGAGGTTCTGGAGGACCTTCTGGACGTCGCCCACGCGCATGAGGTTGGGGACGAGCTCCTCGACGAGCGCGGGGCTCGACTGCTTGACGTGGTCGAGCATCTCCTGGACCTTCTGGCGGGTGAGGATTTCGCCGGAGTGCCGCTTTATCGTTTCGGTGAGATGCGTGGCGACGACCGAGGTCGCGTCGACGACGGTATAGCCCATGTTTTCGGCGCGGGCCCTTTCGGCGGAACTTATCCAGGTCGCGGGCAGGCCGAAGGCGGGCTCCTTGGTCTCGATGCCTGAGAGCTTTCCGGAGGCGAGGCCGGAGTCCATCGCGAGGAAGTAATCGGGGTACGCGGCGCCGGTCGCCACGGCGACGCCCTTGATCTTTATGACGTAGTCGTTGCCGCCGAGCTTGACGGTGTTGTCGCGGATGCGGATGGGCGGGATGACGACGCCGAGCTCCTCGGCGAGCTGGCGCCGTATGGCCTGGACCCTGTCGCGGAGGTCGCCGCCCTGCGCCCGGTCGACCATCCTTATGAGGCCGTAGCCGACCTCAATCTCGAGAGGGTCGACGCCGGGGGCCGCGGCGGCCTGCTCGGGCTCCTTGCGCTCGGCCTTTTCGGCGGTCTGCTTGGCCTTGACGACGGCCTTCTGGGAATTGTCGACGACGTAAGCGATGCCGACGCAGCCGCCCGCAAGGAGCAGGAGCGGGATTTTGGGGAGGTCGGTGACGAGGAGCACGACGAGAAACCCCGCGGAGATGGCGAGGGCCATGGGCTTGGAGAAGACCTGGTTGAGGATGTCCTCGCCGAGATTGGAGACGGAGGTCGAGCGCGTGACGAGAAGCGCGGCGGAGATGCTCACGATGAAGGCGGGGATCTGGCTTACGAGGCCGTCGCCGATGGTGAGGCGGGTGTAGACGCCGACGGCGTCCGCGGGGCTCATGCCCTTGGAGACGCCGATGATGAGGCCGCCGACGATGTTGATGATGATGATGACGATGCCGGCGATGGCGTCGCCGCGGACGAACTTGGAGGCGCCGTCCATCGCGCCGTAGAAGTCGGCCTCGCGCGTTATCGACTGGCGCCGGCGGCGGGCCTCGGACTCGTCGATGAGGCCGGCGTTCAAGTCGGCGTCGATGGACATCTGTTTGCCGGGCATGCCGTCCAGGGTGAAGCGGGCGGCGACTTCGGAGATGCGGGTGGCGCCCTTGGTGATGACGACGAACTGGATGACGACGAGTATCGCGAATATGACGAAACCTATAAGCGCCGAGTCGCCGGCGACGAACGAGCCGAAAGCCTTTATGACGGAACCCGCGGCGTCGAGGCCGGAGATGTAGGCGTGAGAGAGGATGAGGCGCGTCGTGGCGACGTTCAAGACCAGGCGGAAAAGCGTCGTCACGAGGAGGACGCTCGGGAAGACGGCGAACTCGAGCGGCTCCCGCACGTAGACCGTCGTAAGGAGTATCAGTATCGAGAGGGTGATGTTGACCAGCAGCAGGATGCTCAGGACGCCCGGATGGAGCGGGAAGAGAAGGACGCCCAGAAGGCCCACGATGGCGACGGGCACGAGTGCGCCGCGGTAGCGCGCGAAGCTTTTCACGACCCTTGTAGTCCCGAGCACGAGCGCGGTCATTTATCGCTCCGCATCACCCGGCCGCTTCCGGCAGGGTTTTGCCTTTGATCTTGTAGACGTAAGCGAGGATTTCGGCGACGGCCTGGTAGAGCTCGACGGGGATCTCGGCGCCGACCTCGACCTTGCGGTAGAGAAGCTGGGCGACGATTCTGTTTTCGACGATGGGCACGCGGGCCTGGGCCGCGACCTCGCGGATCCTGGCGGCGACGAAGCCGGCGCCCTTGGCGACGCAGACGGGGGCCGACATCTCGTCGGGGTCGTACTGTATGGCGATGGCGAGCTCGGTGGGGTTGGTGACGACGACATCGGCCTTGGGGACGTTTGCCATCATCCGCTGCATGGCGAGCTGACGCTGCATGCGCCTGCGGCGCTCGCGCGTCAGGGGGTCGCCCTCCATGCGCTTCAATTCCTCGCGCAGCTCTTGCTTGGTCATCATGAGGTCCCTCTCGTACTGCCATCGCTGGAAGCCGTAGTCGAACAGCGCGAGGATGAGCAGCGCTATCGCGACCTTGTAGCCGAGGCTCAAGACGAGGGCCGAGGAAAAGGCGACGATCGCGCCGGGCGACATGCCGACTATCGCGGCCGTAGCGGGCAGGTCCTTCCTGATGGAGAGATACGCGATGACGCCGATGACGAGGACCTTGAAGAGGCTGACGAGGAGGCGGACGAGGCCCCTCCTGGAGAAGATGCGAGCCATGCCCTTGACGGGGTCGAGGCGGGCGAGGTCCGGGTTCAAGGGTTCGGCGGACCAAACGAAACCGGTCTGGAGGAGGTCGGACGCGAGGCCGACGGCGAGAAGGCCGAGGACGACGGGGGCGGCGGAGGCGAAGATGAAGGCCGCGCAGTAGCTGAAACAGGCCCTCATGCTTTCCTCGGTGACGGCGCCCTTGTGAAGGCTGTCGAGCGACTTTCGCGTGAGGAGCGCGAGCGACTCGAACATGGGGCCGCCTGCGAGCTGAAGGAGTATCATCGCGCCCAAGAGCGTGATGGCGGCGCAGAGGTCGGATGACTTGGCGACCTGCCCCTTTTCGCGGGCCTCCTCGCGCCGGCGGGGCGTCGGGGCTTCGGTCTTTTCTCCCATGTCCGATTCAGACATTGCTTACGCGCCTCCGGCGACGAGCATCGACAGGCTCGCCATGACGTTTCCAATGGTCCTCGCGAGAAAGAAAGCGACCGCGGGCAGCGAAAACATCATCACGGCGAGGCCGACGGTGATGCGCACGGGGAAGCCCGCGACGAGTATGTTCATCTGCGGCACGGTCCGCGCGACGAAACCCATGGCGACCGTCACGAGGAAGAGCGCGAGGACCGCGGGCGCGCTTATCGCGAAGGCGACGATGAAGAGCTGGCCGAAGAGCGTTATCACCATGTCGAGGGTGCGGCCGGAAACGGCCAGCGTCCCGAGGGGGACGGTGTTGAAACTGTTTATGAGCGCGGCGAGGAACATGTGGTGGCCGCCGATTGCGAGGTAGATGAAGGTCGCGAGTATGAAGTAGAACTCGCCGACGAGCGACGACTGCGTTTCGAGGAAGGGGTTGAAGACGGCGCCGATTTCGGTGCCCATCTGCTGTCCGACCTGCATGCCGCCGAGCTGAACGGCGGTAAAGACGAGGCTTGCGGCGTAGCCGAGGAGAAGGCCGACGACGGTCTCCGCGGCGGCCGCCTGAAGCATGTAGCCGAGCGTAAGGCGCGCCGGCATCGCGACGGCCACGACCGGCAGGAGGACGAGGGCGATCACCATCGACGCGGCGACCCTCACCTGGCCGGGGATCATCCCCGAGCCGAAGACGGGCGCGAAGATCATTATGCCGCTCACCCTGAAGAGGATGAGGACGTACGCGATAAAGCCCTTCGTCGAGAATGCGACCAGGTCCACCGGACCGCACCGCCTTAAAAGGGAACCGTCTTAAGCGCCAGGAAAGTTTCCGTAGAGTATTCCACGAGCATCCGGATGAGCATCGGCATGAAGATGTAAAGCGCGGCGAACATCGCGAGGATCTTCGGGATAAAGGCGAGCGTCTGCTCCTGGACCTGGGTGGCCGCCTGGAGGACGCTCACCACGACGCCGACCACGAGGCCGGCCATGAGCATTGGAAGCGACAGGAGAAGCGTCACCTGAAGGGCGACGCGGCCGATGTCGGTCGCGGTCTGGACGGGGTCCACGCGATTACTCCTTTACTGAAACGACGCCATGAGCGAACCGACGATCAAGTGCCAGCCGTCGGCGAGGACGAAAAGGAGAAGCTTGAACGGCAGGCTGATGAGCACGGGCGGCAGCATCAGCATTCCCATCGAAATGAGCACCGACGAAATCACGATGTCGATGATGAGGAAAGGCAAAAACAGCCTGAAGCCCATCTCGAAGGAGGTCTTCAATTCCGAGATCATGAACGCGGGCATGAGGACCGTCGTCGGCACGTCCGAATAGGTCGGCGAGGGGGGGACGTTCACCTTGGCGAACTGGAGGAAGAGGCGGATGTCCTCCGGACGCGTCTGACGGATCATGAAGGCCCGAACGGGGACGACACCCTTGTCGAAGGCGTCCTTCGAACTGATGGCGCCGTTCAAGTAGGGGGCGAGGGCCTTGTCGTTCACCTCTTTCCAGGTCGGGCCCATCACGACGAAGGTCATGAAGAGCGCAAGGCCGATGAGGACCTGGTTGGGGGGAAGCTGCTGGGTCGCGAGGGCCTGGCGAAGCAAACTCAGCACGATGATGATGCGGGTGAAGCTCGTGGTCAAGATGAGGATGGCGGGCGCGAGCGTGAGGACGGTCAATATCGCAAGGACCTCGAGGGTGGTCGCGACCTCCTTGGGGTTTGTCGCGGGCTCGACGCCGGGGATCTTCGGGATGATTACCTGGGCGCTCGCGTCGCCGGGAAAGGCGAGAATCGCCGACGCCGCGACCAACACCAACACTGCAAGAACCGACTTCGGCGACCTGTATAGATCGCGCACGTGCTGCCCCCTCTCCGGATTTCCAAGCGTTCCCTTCAGTTCTGTTTGCCGGAACGCTCCAGTTTCTTTGAAAGCCCAGCCAGCCTTTGCGATATCTGCTCGACGGTGCTGGCAAGCTCCGACTCGATGCGGGCATCGCGCTTTTCGGCGCGGGTTACGCCCGAAAGGAGTTCCTTAAAGGCCGCGGTCGCGCTCTTGGAGGACGAGGCGGCGACGGCGCCGAGGACCTTCTCGACTTCGACGGAGTCGGCTATTTCCGAGAGGACGGCGATGTGGTCCTGGGTGGCGCCGACGACGAGCAGGCGCCCCGGCACCCTGACGAGGTACATGGCCTGTCGCGGGCCGATGTGCGTCCGGGCGAGGACCCTCAGGTGCTCGGAGGCAAACATGCCCGCGGAGCGCGGCGCGAACCGCCTGAACGCCCAGACGCCGGCGACGACGAGAACGATCACCGCGACGAGCGAGCCGAGAAGCTGCGCGGTGCTCTTCAGGTCGGCCGAGGGAACCGCGAGGCCGCCGGCGGCGGAGGTCTTGACGGTCCCGAGCGGCCTCTTTTCGACGTCGTCGGACGGCGCGGAAGGCGCGCCCAAAACGGGCGCCGCAGCGGCCTCGGACACGGCGGGCGCGGGCCGCGGCGACGGCGGTTCGGCGGCGAAGGCGGCCGTCCGCGCGGCGCAGGCCATCGCGGTCGCGGCCGCGGCGACAAGAAGCGCTTTATTCACTTTTCTCTCCAGCCTTGAGGCCCGCTTCCGGGTCGAGTATCTCCGTGACCCGGACGCAGAAGTTGTCGTTTACGATCAGAATCTCGCCGCGCGCGATCGGGCGGTCGTTGACGAGGATGTCGACGGGATCGCCGGCCAGCTTGTCCAACTCGACGACGGCACCCTTCCTCAACTTGAGGACGTCCTCGATTGCCATCTGCGCGCGGCCGAGTTCTATCTTGACCTCGAGGTCGACGTCCATGAGGAGGTCGATGCTGCCGGAGGGCCCCTGCCCTTCGCTTACGGAGAACTCCGGGAACCGGACGGGCGCGGCGGCCTCGGCCGCCTGCTCGGCTGCAGGTTCGGCGGCAGGCTCGGCCCCCGGGGCGGGCGGCGCCTCGACCGCGGCCGCGGCATCGGCGGACCGGTCAGCGGCGGACCGGTCACCGGCGGCCCGGTCACCGGCGGCCGGATCAGGCGTTTTCAACTGCTGAGCTGCATCTTTTTCAGACATCCGGCACCTCGTATCAGCGCGTCAATAGGGTTTGAAATCGCCAAACACGACTTCCTTGACGGCGTCCGTGCCGAGGCCCTCGTTGATCCGGGCCTTGATCGCGTTTTTCACGCCGGCGAGATTCTCGGACGCGAGGTCCCTTGCGTCAGCGTCGCGGAATGCTTTGCGGGCCTGCTCCTTGAAGAGGCCCTCGAACTTCTTTATCTTGGCCTCGAGCTCGGCGGCCCCTTCGGAAGGTATCTGCAACTGGATGCTCACGTCGATGCGCATGTAGTTCTGCTGCAGGGGGTCGAGGGGCTTGGTGATCTGGAGCCTGCCGAGGTCGACCATGGTGACGTTGGCGAGGGGGCTCAAGGGCCCGGCGGGCTTCTGCTCTTCTCCCGAGGCGAAGAACTTGGGCCAGAAGACGAGGGCCACCACTATGACGTTGACGACGGCGAAGATGCCGATGATCACGAGGACGGACTTGGAGACGAGCGGCTCCTTCGGCGGCTTTTCGGGCTGGGGTTCGGCGGGCGGTCTCTGTTCCATCACTTGCCTCCTGCGCCTTCCGGCGGTATGAGTTCATCGCTGACGACTACCTCGACCCTGCGGTTGGCCTCCTGGCCCTCGTAGGAGAGGTTCGAGTCGGGGCGGTCATATGGGCCGCCCGACTGGAGGCGGATTCGTCGCGGGTCTATGCCGCGGCTGATAAGGTATTCGGCGGCGGATTTCGCCCGGCCGTAGGCCAGGTCGAAGAGGTCCTTGTAAGGGCTGCCGGCTGGCAGCGCCTCGATCGAGGTGTGGCCGCGGATTTCGAGCTTGTTGTAGTAGCCCTTGATGACCGAGGTGAGCTGGTTCAAGGGGTCGTAGGCGCTCGTCTTCAGGTCCGCGGAACCCTCGTCGAAGAGGACCTTGCCCCCGATGGTTATCTTGTAGCCTTCCTCAATGGCCTGGACGGTCATGTGGGAACCGAGGACGCTCTTGACGGGGGCGCCCTCCGGCGAGGGGCCGCCGGATTCGTTGGCGACACGGCGGATGAGCTCGTAGAGAGAGCCGGAAGGGGAGTCGCCGGGCTCGGTGGCCGCGCCCTGTTCGTAACCGAAGTACTCCTGGACGCTCTCGAGGACCTTGTGGAACTTCTCTTCCTGGACCTGGCTCATCGACGAGAGGATGACGAACATCGCCAAAAGAAGCGTCACCATGTCCGCGTAGGTAATGTACCACACGGGCACGGCTTCGGGCTTGGCGGCTTCCGGCTTCACAACGGGCATCGTCAGGC
>Ga0315277_10001510_pt1 | contig 33914 bp, 31 predicted proteins | sample YL17G05_15_MG_FD_203695 | JGI IMG/M metagenome (GOLD analysis project Ga0315277, IMG submission 203695) | Sediment microbial communities from Yellowstone Lake, YNP, Wyoming, USA - YL17G05_15 | ecosystem: Environmental > Aquatic > Freshwater > Lake > Sediment | place: USA: Wyoming | collected...
TTAACCTGACCAACCCTGATCCAGGACTTTACACCAATGCCAACCCAGCTCGATGGTCTCAATATTCTTTATATTTCATTAATTCTACTGTCAAATGTGAAAGTAATTATTGTGGTAATGTTTATGGTCTTGTTCGATACAACGCTTCTTCTACAAATCCTGACACTGCTATCAATACGACAGAAGGAGACCAACCGTTTTATATTGTAGATGCAACACCGATTGGGATTGAAACTACGGCGGTTGAGACATACAGTGTTGTCGGTCAATATTCCTCCATAGCCATCGACAGCAACGACAAAGTCCACATCTCTCATCAGAATGTTACATTTGGTGACTTACGCTACTGCAACAACACATTAGGCACATGGACTTGTACAGATGTAGAAACAGGTGGCTCTGTTGGTTGGTATTCCTCCATAGCCATAGACAGCAACGACAAAGTCCACATCTCTCATCAAAATCTTACAGACTACGACCTCCGTTACTGCAACAACACATTAGGCACATGGACTTGTAGAGACATAGAAACAGGTGGCTCTGTTGGTTGGTATTCCTCCATAGCCATAGACAGCAACGACAAAGTCCACATCTCCCACGGTGAATATATAGACGAAACACATAATGACCTCCGTTACTGCAACAACACCGCAGGCACATGGACATGTAGAGACATAGAAACAGGCGGCGATGTCGGTTCTTTTTCCTCCATAGCCATAGACAGCAACGACAAGGTCCACATCTCCCATCTTGATTCTACAGGTGATGACTTACGCTACTGCAACAACACCGCAGGCACATGGACATGTAGAGACATAGAAACTGGCGGCATAGTCGGTTATTATTCCTCCATCGCCATAGACAGCAACGACAAGGTCCACATATCGCATTACAATTTTACAGGTCTTGACTTACGTTACTGCAACAACACCGCAGGCACATGGACATGTAGAGACATAGAAACAGGCGGCGATGTCGGTTCTTTTTCCTCCATAGCCATCGACAGCAACGACAAAGTCCACATCTCTCATTATGATAATACAAACAAGGCTTTGAGATACTGTTACACGAACGATTTCTCCACCTGGAACTGTCAGGGTATTGGTGGCGATGAAACTGCTGCATGGACAAACGGAAGAGCCATAGCGATAAAGAAAGGAAGGTTGTGCGATTCGACATCTTTCTCGCCTTACGTGCACATGAGTTATTACAATGATGCGACAGACGATTTGATGTATGCAAAGATTACAAGGAATCCATTATCCTGCGGCTCTCTAAACAAAGACCAATCCTGTCAGTTGAACTGGACTGTGAATACAACAGGAACGATAGACTCTGCATATAAGATTGGCGTTCTCTTCAACTCTTCATATTCTTCTGTCACCAAGAACCACACGAACAACGCGACAGTCCAGATTATGGGCGGTGATTTGGAAGTCAACTTGACCTATCCACCAATAGGAATAATGAGTGTAAATCAAAATTCTACTTTTAACGTCAACGCAACCATCAATTGCAAGAGGTCTGATTGTGGTAATGTTTATGGTGTTGTTCGATACAATGCCTCTGCAACCAATCCTGACACTAATATTAGCATAGTAGAAGGAGCAACGCCTTTCTATATAACTCGCACTGGGTGGTGTTATCAGGAAAGTGCAAACGTCTCAACCTCTTGTGGTGGATTAAACACTGGAGTTTATGAAATTACAACAAATGGAAACAATAATTTAAATAATTCAATTGATGGAAATTGGAGTACTGCTGGAACTGCGGCAATAGATAATATTGATTATTTATATGTAAATTATACTAAGCCGACAAACGCTAAAAGTTCAAGTTTATGGCAAATAAAGATGGGTAATACTACTACATTAAATATATCTGTACCTACCAATTGTTGGAATGAAAACCCATTGCAATTTAGGGTATATAGTGATGTGCGAGTAGGAACTATAGGGAATGCATGGTATTGTTGGAATGGGACTGATTGGTTTACTCTAGCAGTGGACACGTCGAGTAGTTATGTTTATGAAGAAGCAATGTGGTGGGATTTTGGAGGAACTTGTGGTTCTCTATCCAAAGATCAATCCTGTCAACTCAGCTGGACTGTCAATGCAACAGGAATTCCAATAAGTGAATATAAAATCGGCGTTCTATTCAATTCTTCTTCCACCACCGTTTCACAAAATCATACGGACAACGCAACGATAAGAATAATCGCATGCATAGAGGATATAACTCTGGGATGGAGTACTATTAATTTTACTGTAAACCCGAGCACAACAGGAAGCAGCAACCCAGCTCCAGGAAATTCTAACAATATATATAACATCTCAAACACAGGGACATGCACACTCAGAGTCTGGATAAAGGGAACTGACATTCAGAACACAAGCCTCCCATCGCCAAACAAGATATTAGTTGGCAACTTAACTTGGAGTAATACGACTGACGAATATGGCAATTCCTATCAGATGACTTATGATTATGTTTTGTTAAACTCTAGCCTTACCCCGACCGTTAAAAACATAACAACGTATTACTGGTTGGCTGTTCCAGCAATAACCACGGGAAGATACAACGGAACTATTACAGTATGCATGAACACGACTCAACAAACTGGAGGTTCTGTCTGCTAGGTTGATTAAAATGATTGAAAAAATTCGGGATGGAAAGAAATTTTTTATAAACTCGACTCTAGCCTTTATTATGTTTTTTATTCTTCTCCCAATCGCTGTCCAGTCGATCAACTTAGGCGTTTTGCAGAAAAACACTGAGTCCAATGTGAGACGAGGAGAAACTGCTGAGTTTACTATATTCTTTTGGAGTATAGAAGATTCACCTTCCCTAATCAAACTCAGAGTAAAAGAATCTCCCGAGAACATGTCAGTTATCATAAAGCCCGATGAGTTTTTGTTAAATTCATCGACTGGTGATTATAGCGGGGGGGAAAGAGAATACGTTAACACCCCACAAGGCCTGAAGTTGATGACCCCTGTTAAAATTTTAGCGAAAGTCTCGGAAAAAATTAAGTATGGTGATTATGTATTATCAGTAGTCGTTACAGCAGGTCAGCCTCAAGGAGGCGTATCTACAGTCATCGAAAAAACATTTCTCCTGGAAGTTCATGTTGTTTCAGTCGGGTTTTTTGAGAAGGTTGAAGAAGGGGTTGAAAAAACTTCAGGTTTAATCAGTGACGTCATTAAAAAAATAACTGGCATGGTTTCAGCCGTAGCAGAAGGAAATAATATTCTATTGCTGTTCGCATCTGCTATAGTAATAATAGTAGTCTATTGGATGATTAAAAGACGTTTATAAAAATTTAAAAGTCTCGTTTAATATTCTGCCGTTATCGTTAATGTACTGTTTGTTGTATCTCCTGATGGGATACCTCTGGGTACCCAGACAGTCAAGTTCAATGTAAAACTTTCATCTGGTGTAAACCTGTCTACATCTGTTGTCTGATAGGCATATTCTTTATTACCACAGGTTGGTAAACTACCATTAATATCCCACTGATATACCATAATTTTTTTGCAATCTTTGTAAACACCTACACAGTAATTAGCTAGTGGACCTGTGCTGAAATTCCATACTGACCACTCGAGGTTGTTAGACAAAACCGAAGCCACTACTACATTACTTGAATTCATGTTTCTATTAGCGCATAGGCTATCAGTGCATGATTTAATCGTGACATTAGCTCCAGTAGTGTTAGTACAATTAGTACTACTAAACGTTAAGCTCCATAGATATTCTTTAGTATGGTTCCTAAAGTAACCCCATGATACTGCGCCTGCAGCGTAAAAACCTGATGGTACTTCTGGTCCTGTTTCATTCCAATCCAGCCTGTTCACAAACCTGTATCCCCTATCACCTGTAGAGTTTCTTAATGTAAGAAAAGATCCTGATGCATATGCCGATGCAGAAGATCCATATGGTCTGGCACCTTCTACTGCAAATGAATTAACTGATGCGTACACGTCTGTGAGGTTGACTGAGCCAGTATTTTTTACAGTCAGTTGACAAGGAGTCTGCTCAGCACCACCTGATGGAACTTGGTTCCAAACACATTCAGCCGGTGTCACAGTTATTGATGCCGATATCGAGATGTTTACAGCGATTGTTACACTACCCGTTGTAGTAGCTGCTGAAGCTGATTTTGAAGTCAATAAGTTTAATATCAAAGAAAGAATTATTGTACCAAACAAAACTGTTACTATTAATCTTGTATTAAGTTTCATCTTAGGCCCAATAAAATATTTGTTAGCAACAGTATTTAAATCTTACGATTACCAATAATTTTATATATTAATGATTAACAATAAATATAATTAGGGATAACTTTGAAGCCCAAAAGAGAACCGAAAAAAACTATAGTAGATATATTGAAAAAACATCCGGAAGGTTTAACATTACAAGGGATTTCAGTTCTATCCTCTATGAGCAGACTTACAGCCACGAAATACATTCATGAACTCATGGGAGAAGGTGTGATATACCAGAGAAAGGTTGGCATAGCAAAATTATGTTATTTGAAGGAAAGGTTCGCAAGACTAGTCAAAGAAGAAGAAATTATTGACAAATTAGAAAAGGAATTGAAGTAATCAGACATATTCTATAAACTTTAATTTTTCCATTTCATCAAAAATTTCTTTTAGTGTTTCTTTGAGTTCCTCAACGTTTAAGTTAGTCCTTGTTGCTAATATCTGAGCAATCTCATCCAAAGTCTTATTCCCGTCACACATTTTCAATATACCAAAAGCAACTTTATCGATTTCCCATATAGTACTACCATCGAATGTACCGTAAAGTATGCCTACGTGGTCTATAATCTTCAAACTCTTAACCCTGAGTGGTCTTTTATCGTTCATTAATTATCCCAACCTTTTTAAGATAATACTAATATCTATAAAAAACAATAAATGCTTAATTCTTAAGCTTACCGTTTAATTTTACAGTAAGATTTTAACTTTCTTCATCTATAAAGTATTTATGATTAAAGCAGAGTTAGTTCTATTAACATTATTTTTGTTTGTATTTTTCATTCCATTCTCAAGAGCACAATTAACTGTTGGTGTTTCACCACCCGCATTGTACGTGGGAGAAATTGAACCAGGCGCATACAAAATAGTAAATTTTAATTTAATCACTAGTTCTGAAGATGTTTTTTTGGTCTCATTGGCATCAGTAAAAGGAAACATCAATATATTCAATCATGATGAATACAAAGACTTCATATTAAATTATTCTGAAGAGGATGTCAGTTCTTGGGTAGAATTTAACAGCAATCCCGTGGAGTTGAAACGTGCCGATGAAAAATTAACAACAAAAGCTGGAAGCACAATAACAGGTGCGAGAGAAATTACATTCATAATTCATGTGCCTAAAAATGCTGAACCTGGGTATCATACCGGCAAAATAAATTTTGACCCCAGAGCTCCACCTGGCTATGGTGGCATGTTCACTATAGAAGCTGTTATTCCGTTCACGTACATATTTAAGGTTCCAGGTGTGGCAGTTAGGGGTGGAAAGATATTTGATGTGGTCTCCAGTGATTGTTCTGGTAAAAATCTGGTTTTAGAAATTTTCTTCCGAAACACTGGCACAGTAACGTTTTTCCCGAATGCAGGCAAGGTAGAAATTTTTGATAGAAGAAACAGAACGATTGATACTCTATATACGTCAACTGATTACATAAGACCAGGGGAAATGAAACGCTTAAAAACTGTCTGGAACGTTGAAGATCTGGCTTTGGGAAGTTATGACGCATCATCTAGAGTAGATTACGTAACGGGCTCCGTTTCAAAAAAATCGACTGTAGAAGTGTACGAATGTCCATCCGCTCCCCCTACTGCGAAAGTTATTGAAAAAGCTTACGCATTTCCATGGTGGGTTTTAGTTGTTATAGTAATAATTATAGCAATAATCTACTTGTTCTTAAAGAGGCAGAGGTATGAATAAAATTTTCATCGGAATAATTATCCCTGTTGCATTAGCCTTAATATTTCTTTTTTATAATAGACCTGTGCCAAAGACAGGGTTAGTCACTAACATGAGTTTCGAGAAATCGGAAAATCCGTTATTCATTCATGAAACCATAAAGTACCCATGTAATGTAGAAATCATCAAAACAGAGCAAAATAAATCAATTCTTATTGGCTTTACAGCAGATCCTTGGAATGTGAATTTTGGCATCCTGCATCCAGATTATGGGGGGAGAAGGTTCATAAATTTAGCTAACTACAAAGATCAACCCTATCATGTAAAACTCGTTTGTTATGGTAACATCTGTCCAATGATAAGTTTCAGTCAAAATGATTTTGTATTACACAAGGGCGATGAATTACAGGTTACTGTTTCTTTGCAAACATTACCATCAACTGAAATAGGGAATTATACGGGCGAGGTAGATGTGATTTCCGAAGGAACAAAAGTACCTTTCTTAGATAAAATTTTGGGTTGGAGCTGAATAAGCTTTTATTTGACGTTTCTGAATTAATTGAATTTTCATAGAAACTTTCTAGAGGATACAATATGGTAACTAAATAATTACCAAATTGCAATTACATTATAACCATTCTGATAAATAATAATATTTAAATATAATGTTAAACAAAGATTATAATTAATAATGAATACTTTCGGTAGAAGCTGATGTCTAACAGAACTACATCAATCACGAGTAACGATTTCGAAAGGAGAATCCTAGAACTTCTCAAAGAAAACCTAATGTCCACTTCTCAGGTTGCCAAACAATTAAAAGTTAGAAGAGATGTGATAACAGGATATTTAGAGGCTCTGAAAAATCAAGGCAAATTGAACTTCTTCAAGGTCGGAAGGTCGCACGTATACATGACTTCGGGGAGGCGGAAGAATGACTAGAATAATCGGAGTAGTTTCCGGCAAGGGTGGCGTGGGGAAGACAACGACTGTAATAAACATCTCCGCTGCACTAATGAGTTTAAACAAGAACGTAATAGCAGTTGACGCTGACATAAAAATGTCTTGCCTTGGTCTACAGTTAGGAATGTATTATTTTCCTGTTACACTTAATGATGTACTTACAGAAAAGGAAAACATTTATGAAGCTTTGTACATTCATTCTTCTGGTTTAAGGATTATTCCAGCCTCACTCACTTTTACTGATGCAAAAATATCAAGGTTGAAGAAAGTTCTAGACGATCCTTTCTTGAATGATAACATAATATTAGTAGACGCACCACCCGGTTTCGAAAATAATGCTCTTTCAGTTTTGAAAACATGCCCAGAGGTTTTATTGGTCACCACCCCCGAAATACCCGCTGTTACTGATTTGATGAAAATCATATCTTTTTGTAACGAAAACGAGACCAAACCTCTGGGTGTTATTGTTAACATGTACAAAAAAAGAGAACGCGATCAAGTGAGTATTAATGAAATTGAAACGACTTGCAACTTACCAGTTATCGGTATTATTCCTGAGGATAGGACAATAAAAAAAGGAATTTTCAGAGGAATACCAGGATTACTATTGAATCCTTATTCGCCTTCTTCCATAGCCTTCAAAAAAATAGCTACTCATTTAGCCGGGTTACAGTACAAAACATCAAGATTTGAATCTCTCAAAGGGTTTTTGGGAAGGTTTAAAAAATGAAAAATTTTCAAGTATCTTTATTGGTAACTTTTCTTTTACTCGTAGTTTTTGTTAATGCAGCAAACTTAGAAATAAACGTTCAACCAGCAGATGTTTGGTTGGGAGACGGAACAACCATCTCTTGTTGGTATCAAGATAATTCTACTACAAACCCTCTATGGGCTTATATAATGAAAGACACATCGTCATGGATTAAATCACTTACAAAAAATGATACTTTCTATCAAATCTCTTACAACCCACCCATGTTAGGAAATTATCAGGTCTATTGTTCTGATGTTATTTTGAACTCTTCTCAAACATCTTTTCAAGCGAATACTTTAGTGATGAATATAACCAATTATCCTAGCACTGTTTACTTAGGTAACAAAATCGTATTACATGCCAAAGTTATCAAAAAAAGTGATTCTAATCAAATAATAAACAGTGGTGTGAGCTTTCAATTATATCTAAACGATAAAAACGTTCCGATAGATGCTGACGCAACTTACTCAACAGGCGATGAATGGGTAATTACTACACAAAAATTATCTCTATCCGATTTTACTTCTTCATCTTATACGCTCATGCTTAAAGCGACATACAGCAGTAAGATAGCTACTGATAGTAAAATCGTTCAAGTAAGTACACCACTTGAATTCGAATTGATAAGTATAGATAAAACTTGGGTTATGTATAAAGACAATATAACTTTTACTTTTAAAGCCCTGTATGAGGGTAACACGTTTGATTTCAAGAATGAGTATTTGAGAATATGGATTAATTCTAAAGACGTCAACGTACTAGATATTTCTCAGAATGGTGCATTCTCATACGTAAAAATATCTGTGCCAGATTTACAACCAGGTGCTTACAAGTTAGATATAAGATTTACTTATTCTGGTTTCATAAAAGATATTTCTACAACTATCAACTATGCCTTACCGATTTCTGGTAGCATAATCGACAGTGAAAATAAACCAGTTTATGTACAATTGAGGTTTAAGAGCAATACAACTGATGTTACTTATGCAACTGATGGCAGTGGTTCTTATACAGGTTATTTACTTCCAGGAATTTATGAAGTCGAAATGACGTTTCCAAACGCTAAACTCGTTTTGGACGAAGTGATGATAAGTCAATTCAGCGATCCGATAAAATTTGACCACCCATCAGCCAGTATAAGCATACCTGGAATAGGTGTTGGCACCATCTTCGTTTACGAGGTACAACTGACTTATTCTAGCGCATATTTAGAGATGAAATACGACGACACTAAAATAACCGATGAATCTAGGGTTAGTATATATAAATGTGAGAACTGGAACTTTGGAAGAAGAACTTGCAATTCAAACTGGAACAACGTCCAGGCGAACATAGATACAATCAGAAACACAGTGAAAATAAACACAACACAATTGTCAGCATTCGTTATTGGGTACAAAAAGAATCTTTATTTGAGTTTCAGTTCAGACAAAGACGAGTATTACTTGAAAGATGTCATAAAATTAACTGGCACGATTGAAGATGAGGAAAAAAACCCGATCACTGATGCACAAATCAATGTGAACATTCCTAACACTGGAATAGCAGCTTCTGCTAAGTCTGATAACAGTGGTGTATTTGTTCTAGAGTTTCAAGGTCCAGAACAGGAAGGAGATTTCAGTATATTCGTCAAAGCTGACAAACCACCTTTTGCCAGTGTTAACGAAACAAAGAAAATAAAATTATCGAGGAGCAAACAACTTTTGATTCTGTTGTCTGAGAGCATGAAGGTATCGCAAGGAACTAATGGCTCAATCCCAATCGATATAATTAACAAAGGACAAACAGATTTTTCTGGTTTGAAGTTATCCTTGACAGGTGTTCCTGAAGAATATGGTACTCTGTCAAAAACAGAGATTTCAGAGTTGAAGGTTGGCAGTGAAGAAAAGGTATTCATAGATTTTGTTATCCCAAAGGATGCGGATAAAACTAGCTATACAGGTAAACTCCAAGTTAAGTATGATGGCGGTTCATATGAGAGTGAGTTTATATTGAGCGTTTTAACGAATGAAAAAAATGAAACTGCTATTGAACCCACATCATGGTTTAAACTTCCCAGTTTACCGACCGGAATGTTCGTTCTTCCCGATATAAACATATACTTACTTGTCATGGTCGTCGCAATTTCTGTGTTTTCTACAACTTTAGTTATGAAAAATAAAAAATCTAAGAGTGGGAATTTGGAAAAAAAACTTGAGAGGGTTAACATAAAGAACCTTCTTTTAGACATAAAAAGAGAAATCGAAACCAGATCTTTAAAAAAGAAAAAATGACATCATGATTCAGTGATTATGTGAACTACAAAATTTTCTTCTTGTTATTTTTTGCATCCTTATTTTTTCTCTTTTGGGAAATTGACGTAGTTTATAGTGAGACTTTGGAATACCCTAAATACACTTTGACTACCAGAATGTCTAAGAATTTATTGACTGTGATAACAGGTAACAAGACGAGCTTCATGGCATTCGTCAACAACACTAGAACTGAAACTGTGGACTTAGTGAAAATATTGATAGAAGGAATTCCTTTGAACTGGACAAACATCATGCCTTTGATGAGTGATATCCCACCAGGAGAAACACAGGAATACTTGGTTACTATAAACGTCCCGATCAAAACTGAAACAGGAATTTACAGGTTGAGTGTTAAAGCTAAAAATGGATTTGAGAGTGAAGCTAAAAACTTAACTTTGATAATGGGCCAAAACCCAAAAGAGATAGCTGACTTGTTGTTAACAGAATTGAACAAAGTGAAGACAGTAGCTGAAAACTCTTTACTCGTCAAGTATTGTATAGAGATACCATTGATACAGGCTTCTTACAATGATGCTGAAGTTGCTTACGAGAATGGTATGAGGGAGTATAACGAAGCGAATTACTCAAATGTGATAAACTGGTTCGAATACTCTATGCCAGTCTATGAGCAAGTTGCTTTAAAAGTTGATACCACAGTTAAGTCAGAGATTAGTACAGTGCAAAATTTAAAATCAATTACTCCCCCAGGTTTTAATTCTCAAAAACAATTGAACTTAGCAAAAAATTATTTGAGTGAAAAGAATTATGAAAAAATCTGCGAACAGATAACTAAATCAAGAAATTTAATCATTATAGGTTTTGGGGTTTGGGTCGCTTCAATAATTATAATAGTAGTCTCGATAATTGTTTTTGTTATTTTCCGCAAAAAAAAGATGGAATTTGAGAGGGAAAAAGCGCTCGATAGAGTCAGAGAGAGACTAAAGAATTCGAGTGAAAACTCAACTGAAGAACAAACCTAAAGTTTAATTCTTATATTGAAGAACAAACTTATAAAAATTAGTATGAAAAAAGCATCAGCCTATATTCTCCACTATATACTTTCTCGATTTCAGAAACACCTTCACCCTTTCGGTTAAAAGAGTCCATTTCTTAATGGTTTGCAATCATGAAAAATGGCTGAAAGTATTTATTGGAGAACATACTTCAACCTTCAAATGAGAATCAAAGGATTGTTGTAGTGTAACTATTTCTTATCCTTTCTCATTGTTTTTCAAAAACCCATTTCAACCTAAGAATAATGAAAATAATGTTAAAAACACCTTTTCATTATATGAGTTTCATCCAGTTGGGTCAGGTATAATGATGATCTAGTGAATAGGCTATTGGATACGAGTGATAAGAAGAAATAACCATTAACCATTAACACCCTTCTGCTTCCATGTCAGGGTTCTTTTCAAGCGAGAGCAATCACCGATCAGATTTCCACGCCAGACATTGAACAAGGCCACTCTGTGCGGTTTTCTTGATCTCTTCCCCATGCGTATGATAGACCACCTAGTGCCATGCTGTGGATTGAACTTGGCCTTGAACCATCCTTCAAAATCATCGTATGTCAATGCTGGAATCCCTCCGATGAAAAGAATCTTGGCATGAGAAACTTCTCTTCGTCTTCCGTCTTTGCAGAGCTGAACCCATCTTATCATCTGTCTGACTATTACCATTTCAACCAGCAACCCTTCTTAATAAAAATAAATAAAAAAGTTTGTTTGTTTGCCACTTGTCCTTTCATGCCTTTTAACACCATTAACATCAAATCCTTTAGGGTTTTGTTATTGTGATGTTATTCGTTATGTCCCTATTTTCTTCTATCGAGTTTGACCGTCTTGATGAAAATCATCGCATAATTTTTCACAAACTAACTCATAACGACATTACCCTATGTATGACTCCTTTGTTTCACGCATTTTCTTTTGGTCTATCCCTTCGATGCATCGTTCCACTATATGCTTTTTTATGCCCATCGCCGTTGCCAGTTTGCGTATAGAATAGTTTCCAGTGCCGTATCTCTCCAAAATCTCATTCTTCAATTCTGGGTCTATGACAAGTTTCGGTCTTGGTGGTGGCAATCTCCTCTCATTCACGATGGGCTTTATTATCGGTTTCGCTTCAAAGTTTCCCTTCAGGACATTCATGTTGTGAGCAAGAATATTCATTCGTTGTGACAAATTTTGCATGACCGTTTTATCCAAACTCATGGAGTCTTTCAATGCCGTATCATCGTAAGCATTCGGCTGGTTTTTCTCGATATTATCGACTCTGGTTGCCATACTTTGCAACGATTGGGTCAGCTCTTTCTTCAGTTTATCGAGCAAGAATAGTGCCAGACCACCGAGAGCCAACGCAACATAAATTATATTTTCATCCATTCACATCAACCCATTCCGAGCATTCTGTCAATCTCCTTCTTCTTCTTTTCCTCTTTTTTCTTGGCTTTGACATTCGGTCTAATTACCAAGACGTAAAGCAATGAACATGCGATGAAATAAAATAAACCTTGTGCAACGACAGGCTGTCCCGATGTCGGGCAATCCTCTTCGCATGATAAAAACGATTCTCCACTATCACAGACACCGTTGCCACAGAATGATGCCAGTAAAGAGATGCATACGCTGTCTTGACATGAAAGGCCCTCGGCACATTTTTCCTCTTCGGTTGCGTTGGAACAGGATTGTCCTAACTGATGGTAGACTACCATTGTCGTCCCTCCTCCACCGCCACCGCCTGTGGTTGCGACAGTTATAGAGACTTCTATTCCCGTTGCGTTGGAAGTGTAGTTCTCATTGCCAGAAGTGTTGACCAGATACATATGAGTGCCATAAGTGGGTACATGGGCTGTTGGGCTTGATATGACAACGGAATCGTAATACAGGACAACCGTTCCCATGCTCAACCCCGAAGAGTCATAATTAAGGAATCCTTGTACAACTATGGATTCTCCACCAACTATATCAGTCACGTCTTGGTCTATGTAGTTTTCCCCGTGAGTGATGTTGATGTGGCACGGGTTGGTCTGGTTCTTGCCTATGGTAAATTCCCAAGTGTCTGATGTGTTCCAACCATCATAAGTGTCGTTGGCATAAGACTTCCAGTAGAATGATCCTGCTTGTAGAATCGTTGAAAAACTATAGACTGAACCGCCGTAAGTCGAATTGGACATAGTGTAGTTGGTCGCAGAACCTGAATAATTGGTTTCAATCAAGACGACGGATATTTCATCCGTACCAGTCCATGTCATATTAAACCGACTATTCTGTGTTGAGTAATATGTCGGGATGCTGGTTTGATTGTCTGACCATTTTGGTAAATCACTTGCTCTGTATGAATAGATTTGTGATGCATTCCAGTTGTCTATGCTATTGTTGGCAAAGACTTGCCATCTTATAGCACAACCAACTGTAGAATTAACGAATTTTGTTACGTTAGACCATATATTTGTTGGAACTTCTTCTCCGAATGATACCCACGTATCATTTGCCAAAATCCCAGTGCAATTATCGAAACTAAAAATGTAACCAGATGGCATATAATTTTCGCCCGTCCAGTTCAGACTGTGCTTTACCGAAGTTCCTGCCAAGGTTGAATTGGTCTGGTTCAAGGAATAAGTAGGATAGTTCCAGTAGTATATTATAGTCAACACTGGCATATACTCTAAACCCCAACCAGTTTCTTTTGTCCTAAAAAATGCATTATTAGCACCATAAATTTCATTTGACCTAAAGACAAAAGAGATGTTGTCACGGATATTGATGTCTTTTCTGACAGCATTTATCACATTAAAAGTTGAATATTGGTCATCGTTCACGGTCACATTGTCTTCAAACGTCATGTTGCAGTAAGTTGAATTATCAAAGGCTATTCCGCATGGTTGGTTGTTCCATGTCAACTGAGTCTCGTTCAAAAAATTACCACTACTGTTTGATGCATTGACCCAATCATTGTAAACATGATAGACTTGAACATAGGAATTGAGAACGTCACCACTGTCCTGAAAAACTGTCAGATTCCCAGCCACCAATGTTATGTTGACATTAAACCGAAGTGTGGATGTATTGAACGTTATGTAACTCCTCGCAGTGTTTGCAAGTGATTCGTTAATGACATACATCATCTGAGCTGTTCCATAATTGGAATTGGCACTGTCCTGTGCAACGTATGAATCTTTGATATTGCCACTGGTCGCAGATTGCAATGTGACGATTGGATCTAGATACAAGCTTCCATCAATGATGTTCTGGCTTATGTTAGAAATGTAAATCCTTCTTTCTGTCTTGTTTATTGACAGCGTGTGTTTCTCCAACAAGTCCTCAAAATATAATGCTAAAGTATCCTTGACAAAAAACCATCTATCGCCTTGTTTCAAATCGCCCAGAGTGAATCCATAGTGGTCTTTGTATGTAAGAGTGATGTTCTCTATCAGATTAGGATTTAAGTTGCCAGTGATGTTTGAAATGTTCACGGCATACTTGTGGTATGTATCATGTTTCTCTGATGGAAAATTGAAATTAAGTTGTGGATAGTTCTGTTTTACTGTCGCCATGTCATAGTAATTCCCATTGTAGATAACACCAGCCTCAAAAGTCACGTTATAATAACCTTTAATACCATTGTAGTGAAAAGTCAAGTCATCTTGATTTTTTGTGATGTATAAAACTTCTGATGGGTTTACCCAATCTCCTGTTGAGTTTTGAGCATATCTTATTCCAGAATAAAGAGTTTTAGTACAAGTGTTGCCACTACAAGTTTCTTCCCAACTCGCCCCTCTTGTTGTTATTTGTGCATTTACCAAAGAAACAAGACTAAGTAAAAAGACTGATATGATAAGTATTTTTTTTTTAATCATTCAATCACATGATCATGATGGGGTAGCCTTTGATTGGGCTACCCCTTTTTTCTTGGTGGTGATATATGGTTTGAGCATTGTTTCGGGATCGGGCATTGGGAGGTGATGTTTCGGATGCTGAAATCACACTGAGCCTTCATCTCCTGACCTCACCACTGAAAGAGATAAACTTTGTTTAAAAAAAAACATGATTTATTCTTCTTCGTCTTCGTCATAACTGGCTCGGATAACTGGCCTGTATTCCTGCACTGTAGGTTTGCCCCCACTACTTCTGTTGTATGAATTGACAGTTCTACCCTTACGCTTGTAACTTCGAACAAACACCATTTACTTTTCACCTCCTCTATTTTGAAACTACATATATCGGTTGTTGCGGTTTCCTGAAAAACAAAAGATAGGCTATGCCAAGACCAGCTATAATGAACACGTAAGTCGGAAGTCCAAACCACAGGGGCTTGGCCCACCACTCAGGTTTGCATTTCCAATCTGAAGAATCGCATTTCCACCCAAAACCATGAATCTCCTCGCAATACGTTTCTGCTTTGTCGAAACATTCTGTCGTCGGGGTTGAAGGCCATTCCGATTCTGGCAACGTTTCAATGTATTGTTCAGTCGGCCATTGTTCAGTCGGATAATCCTTCCAGTCTGGGTTGGCATCTTCCCATCGGCATTGTGCATTGATTGGATCGCAAGTCGTTTCAGCACAGTCTGTTGCTGGATACCAGACCCCACTCATGCAATTATCGACTATATTCTTATCGCACTCGTTACACCGATAGATTATAATCCCTTTTCCACACGCTTGGCATATTTTAGAATCAGAAGGAGTACACATCTCTTGTTGAACACAACAGTTTTGATCACCCATAAAATATTGTGGCCCGTCATTTCCAGACCATGTCTTTCTCGTGCATTGGCCCGATGGCGTGGTCGTGGTCGGGATTGTTGTCAAAGGATAATCGCATCGCACCGCATCAGTTCCAGGTATCACTGAACTATCATCCGTCACAACACAGTCCTTGTTTTCAGAAGAGCAATCCTTCCACAGTGTCCATGCCGAAGTGCATATATAACCTTTTGTGCCTTCGCATTTTGTCTGGCCGTAAACACATGATGATGTTGTCGTGGTCGTTGTCTTTACGGTTGTAGTAGTTCCAGAACCAGAACAAACACTGTTCACACATGAACCACTCTGACATTGAGCCGATTCAGAACAATAGTCCCCGTTGGGTTTTAGTTGGTAGCACCAACCACCACCATAAGGATAACAATAACAACCTTGTTCACATCCTGAAACACTCACACAGTCCGAATGGACATTACACGCAACGCCAGTCGCAAAAGGTTGGGGTTTTTGAAAGAATTGACTGGCAATCAGACCCAGAGCCACGATAATTATCAACCCTATTCCAGCACCTCCTTTATTGAATTTCATGATTTAGACCTCCTTTTCTTGTCGTCTTTCATGGCAAACCATACAATCAGGACTATGATTATCAAGACAATCATTTCCTTGTTTGCAGTGAGCCATTCATACATAACAGTATCTATACATCAGAAGGTAGTCTATTTTTGCTATGGATTTTGTCTAAAATGGCTGTGACAATCTCATCCAACGAAAAGACATACATCAAAAACCGAGTGAATTTGGGGTTTAGGCTGTCATAGAGTTGATGCAACGTTTCACTGGGTAAATATATTTTTGTGCCTGATCGTGTTATCAACAGTTTGTTGTTCTTCAGCTTCAGCACGATGCGGTCTATTGCCTTGTAGTATTGTCGGTATTCTGATTGCTCAGAAGAACTTTTCATCATGTTCGGTTTCAGATTGAATATAACATCCTCGACACTCATGCCACCACTAGAAGATTTTATCAGATCGCAGATTGTTCTGTGTTTCAACTCAACCCTTTCGGAATTTGTCTTAAATTCTGTCCTATTATTGAAAGATACTTGTGAGAGAAATGGTATTTCTCGCATAATTTTCAGTTGCCATGTCACAAATCGGATATAGTAAAAAATGACGAAGAAGAGTATGGTTGTGTAGATGAATATATCAACCATATCATTCAACCTCTTTTTCTTTCTGTGTTGGTAGAGACCAATAACTCCAGGATTCAAAACAACCTTTCTTGAACCGAGAAATCAGGCCTTTGATTTCCATCATCTCCAAATGCTTCTTTGCGTGTATTGTATCCAGGCCAGTAAGTTGTGCTATTTTTGAAGTCGTTACCAATTTGTTGAGAGAAATCGCTACCAGTATCTCATGCTCTATCTTTTCATACGATCTTCTTTTTCTATGCCTAGAGAATGGATATTTTTTAATAGTTTTTTCAATCTGAGAGTTATCATTAGATTTCTCTGAATCATCATTATCTTTTATCTTCGTTTTCTCATCCTTCATAAAACTTCTCACCAAATATCTACCCCAAAGCCTTATTCGTCCTCTTTTTCGTATTCAGCATAATCTAAAATCACAAACTCGTGCTGTTTTTTCAATACTCTGCCTTCTTTGTCAACATCGACTATGAGACCGTAGCGATGCTTACACTTGAGACAAGTAGTCCCTAAATCAACCGTGCAGTTTGAAAAGCCTTTTAATTCTTTTTTCATTCAATTCACCTTTTCTAAATTTTATTCCAGTTTTCAACCTCTTCTTCACTCTCGATTCTTAAGCCTTTTTCATCGTATTTGGGTTTATAATCGGCCTTTGGCTTTGAAACAAAATCGTTAATCGTCACCATCTTTATCAGCTCCCTCATCGCCAGAATCGGAAGTACCATTCCTTCCTTCCGACCCTACACACCCTACACACCCGACCTGTTGGTTAGTAGGGTTAGTAGGGTTAGTAGAGTTAGTAGGGTTAGTAGGGTTAGTAGGGTTAGTAGAGTTAGTAGAGTAGGTGGATAGTGTCGAATATGTCGAATAGGTTTTAACTAAATCATCAAAGTCTTTCAGATCGCAGAATTTGATGACATCATCTCTCTTGAAAAGATATTGCGAATGTCCTTGAACTTGCCTTCCTTTGAATAATGGGGTTGCTTTGAAAATCTTGCCGAGATAGATACTCAAAGAATGTTTCTTTCTAAGGTAATTTTGTTTATCCACATCGAACAACAAGGGTGCAACTTCATCCACAACATCCTTGACAAATACCCAGTTCTCTAGAGACCCATCGTTCTTCAACTTTTCCAGGATTGATTTTAATGAATTATACAGCCAGTCTTCACCCAACTCCTTGACTTTTTTCTGTTCAATCTTTTCGAGCTCAAATTCTAACAATTCTTTGAAGAGTTTTTTGTCGATTGTTTTAGCCAGAGTTAGTATGGGTTCAACTATTTCTAATTCCCTGCCTATGAGTTTGTTCTCTTTCAACTTCTCATAAGTTTCTTGAATAGCCTTCCAATTCTGTAATGTACATAAGAACGAGTCGTCTCTGATTTCATTCCATTCTGGGTTATCTGGTTTTAAATGTTTGTTGATTATTTTCCTATCCTTACTTCTCAGCAGGGGTATTATGTTACTTCTATCCTCTGAAACATCATCCAAACCTAGAATGTTGTTAAGGATCACTGATGTGTATAAATCGAAACCGACTGGCCTTTTTATCCTATCCCCTTCTGTCCTAACACTCTTAACTCCTTTCTTGTAAACACGGTAAACAATCATAATGTCTCTTTTGACTTCATCGGGAACTTCATCAAAGTTGTCAACTATGACCGTCCCCTTCGTACTTTCTACAGCCCTAAAGATTGATGATTTTGTCCAATCAGCACTCATCATTGGATTGAATGCCAGGAGTTGATATAACTGGCTCTGTTTCGTTTTACCACTACCCTTCTCCCCCTTGGGTAATGTTCTGCCTTTGGCCTCAAAGACTTCAGTAAAATATGTAGAAAGTATATCGAGAGCCACGAACTTATGCCATCTCTCGTCAGGATAAACCATATAGAATTTGTTTTTCTTCAAAATTCTTAGATACATTTCCTTGAGTGTTACCTTTCTTACTTTACCGTATAGCCATTCTTTGATACTCTTATTGCTCCAAGTTCTGTCGAGAACAGAATCAAAAAACTCAAACCTATAATTCAAACCAAACTTATTCTTGATTTCATTATCGTGCTTCCAGTTGATGTAAATTTTATGGTCACTCGTTACTATAGCATCGAATGGTTTACCTTCCTCATCATAAATTTTAGTTCCAAAATAGAACACATCATTGTTTATTCCCATGCCAAGAGACTTGAACTTGGGCTTCTCCTTACTCAAAATTGTTTGGAGTTTAATGTCTCTTAGTTTCTTTTCTTGATCTTCAAATCCCTTTACTTCTCGTTCAACTTCAGGCATTTCTCCCATCTTCCAACAACCTCCTGATTTCCATAGCCTCTAAGAATTGTTCACGGTTTCTTTCTAGTTCTTCAGTCAGTTGCTCGATTCGTTGTGACTTGATGAAGAGATAGTTTTGGACCTTCGGTCTCCAATCAATCATGTCTATGTCGATCCCTTCTTTCTTCAGCTTCAACAGTTCCCTGATTCCTTCGAGTGTCAAAATCCCATGCTCTAGATCCATCTCCAAGATTAATTTTTCAGTCATGCCTTTCACCTATCTCATGGAATTTCAGACATGCGTTGCACCAGCATATCTTTCGAGACTCAACTATTTTGTCGAATCTCATCTCATCTCGCCTCCTGTCGTTTCAATTTTTCTATTATGGCCTCTGTAACCCAGGCATCAAAGTTAGAATTAAATAAGTTTCTCTGAGAAAGCTCGTCAAACAATTCTTCAGGAATAAGGGCAAAGATTTTCTTAAGTTTTGGAATTTCCATTTTTATCAATCCTCTCATCTCCATTATTCAAAACTTTTATTCCGTTGAACGGGTGAAAGCTGATACACCCTTGTTCTCGCAAGTCTTGAATGATAATCTTCGTTTCACCCCTTGTCATGTGATAGAACATCCCCAAGTCATAAAAAATTACGGGAAAGGGGATAATCCTCTTCCCATGTGTTTTGTCCAAGTTTCTAAGCCTTTCCATTACCTTGTCGTAAAAGTCGTAGTTGTTTAAGTCTCGTTTATTAGCGTTACTTTTCGTATTTATCATTGGAAGTCCCCACTTCCTTTTTGATTATTTTCCCGATTTCATCCAACAGTTTGATTCTTTCAGTCATGTTCATTCTTATCACATAAAACTTCTTATGCGTATTAGAAGTTTAGTATGTTAGTATTTAAATAATTTTATACGTATAAGAATATAGATGTGGGAGGGCGAAGAATGGCATATAAGGGCGATAAAATCGATAAGGAAATCATAGACACACTCATTGAATTAGGAGAAGCCAACATAAGACAAATATGGAAAAGGTTGGAAGATAGAGGAATAGAAGTCACAGAACCTACTGTAAATTTTAGGTTGAGGGATTTAGAAGAAAAGGATTTTGTCACTAGTAAAGAGAGGAAGATTCCAAACTCCAACTTGATGGAAAAAGTCTATCATGCAACATTTTACTTATTCCCTGATTTGATGCAGACCACATTAAATGGATTGAAAGCTCGACCAAGAATAACTGATAAGGAAGTCAACGAATTAAGAGATTACATACATAATAACCATAAAACAATAGTAGAAGAATTAAATGAATTGAAAGAAACTATGAAATTGAAACGGGAATTACAAAAAATAGATGCTGATATGAACGAATTTAATTTATTATTTGTTTCTGCAATGTTAGGGCCTGTTTTTGCAAAGGATTTTAAAAATAAGGAAAAATTTCAACACTTTTATTTTATGTTGCAAACTATTCATGGATGGATGTTACGTGTTCCTAAATCATTATTAACAGGGCTTGTTAAAGTTTCATCGCAAGTGTAATTTAATGTTTCTTTCTCTCTTCTACCAACCTCTTAATCATTGGCATAAGTTCATCGAATCTTTTGAAAAACCCTTCTCGTTCCTTTTCTTTCTGCATTATTGTCTTCATGTCTAAAGTGGTTTGGCAACGTTTCAGTGTCTCGTCTTCGCTTATCTCGTTTGGTAATAATCCCCTCAGCCTCCTCTCTTTCTGATCGATATCCTTATAGTCCTTGTGAATATACCTCTTGGTCATGGTATTGGATTTCCACAACGCTATTATCTTTAGTTCCTGATCCGTGTAATTTTCTCCTTTTCTTGTCAATGCCTGATGCCTCAATAAATGGGTGAAGACGTTCTTCTCTATCTTTGCCTTCTTGCCTATCCTCTTGATCATAGTACAAATGGCTGGTGTACCCAACCTATCACCGTAATAACCACCCAAGAAACCATAAAACAAAGGGGCATCAGGACTGTCCTTGTATTCATGGCACTTCAACCATGCCTTCAGATCGGGAGTGGAATCGAACAGAGTGAACCAGCCTGACATCCTTCCCTTTCCACGAACAAACACTTCCAGGTATCCGTCATTTTCCTTTACATCTTTCATGCTGATGTTCTTTATGGATGATGCACGGAAACCCCATTCGAGTATCATCATTATCAATGCCCTGTCTCGCAAATCGTTACATGCGTTCAACAACCTTTCAATCTCTTCTGGCGTAAGCAAGTCTTCCTTTCCCTTGAAATCCTTCGGGTCTTCCTTCAATGTCGTGTCCATCCATTCCACGACATCGGGATAGTGGTTGTGGTTCATGCCGTAGAGCCATTGAAAGAAGTTCTTTATGATAACTCTCCTTGTATGCCTTGTCTGGTTCTTCAACTTTTTAATAGAATAAAAATAATCATCTATGTCCTTTCTCACAACATCCTTGAAAGGCTTCTTAACGAACAGGCCAAAATACCTCAATATATCGAGATAAGTCTTTCTTGATCCTAGTGTTATTTCCTGGTTGGTCTTGAACTTGTTGTATTCTTCCAATGCTTCTCTCTGTTCTTTTAACATTTCCTTATCGTTCAATATGTTCGAGATGTGGTTCTCTGACCATCTGTTGTCTTTATTTATCTCCCAATTCATATCTTATCATAACTCCTGTTCGCTAATAAATGATGTTCACATTTACTTTTCGTGGTTTGTCCAATACCTAAAGTTTTAAATTCAATTTTTACCATAACTATTATCACTAGTAATTATCATTAGTGGTTATTATCAACGGAAAGAACGTAAAAGAAGAAATAATTAGAATTCTCGAGACTCATCCAGAGGGTATTACAATTCAGAGTTTATCAGACTGGATTGGTGTTAGCAGACATACAGTAATCAAGTATGTTTTTGAGTTGAAGGGTTCTGGCATCATATATAGAAGAAGAGTTGGTTCAGCCACTTTACATTACCTAAGAAGTCTTCTAGAAAAATTCAATAAAAATTTCGAAGAGATCGAGCATGAAGATTCTTACTAAAAACATAAAAGGATTTTTACTGTCAGTGTTTTTCGTATTCTTATTGCTAAATGTTCAAAATGTCTTCTCTGCCACTCAATTGACATTCAACTTAGATTTGAACAATCCGATATTCGGATATTATGAGAACGCATTCAATGATAGCAGCACGATAAAAGATATTGTATTTAACACGAGTCAAAATTTTACTCAATACATCAAGATACCGAGAAATGCCACGATTTTATTTTCGAACATAACTTTAACTGGGCAACTTACACCAACACAAACATATGGAACAGGTATAGCTTATTACAGTGTAGCTGTCGGTAATGTGACACAAGGATCAAAAAATGATATTGTGATAGGAACTGCTGATGCAAAAGTAATTCTGCTTAATTCCTCACTCAGTCAAATATGGAGTTTTACAGGAGCATCTGACAGGATTAACGGCTTAGCCGTTGGCGATGTGAATACATCTTATATAGGCGATGAAATCATAGTTGGCTCACAAGATACTTACGTATACATCTTGAATTCTACTGGTAATCAAATTGGGAGTTATTCTACAGGTAATCCGATAAACGCTGTTGCTGTAGGTAACATAACTTCTGATAGTGGCAACGAAATAGCTGTAGGGTCTGACAAACTATACATCTTGAATTCTAATGGCAATTATTTGTGGGAGTATCCCACTCCTGCAACGGTTTACAGCATTGCAATAGGCGACGTAAATCTAGATGGTAATAATGAAGTAATTGTAGGAGATAACAACAGAACTTATTTACTAAATTCTACTGGCAGTCAAGTATGGAATTACACGATAGGGGGTATCGTTTACGGGGTATCAACCGGCGACATAACTTCCGATAGCGGCAACGAAATAGCTGCTGGAGGAAATAAAACAGTCTACGTAATAGATTCTACGGGTAACTTAAAATGGACGTATTATATCGGTGATACGATTTATGGTTTAAGTGTTGGCGACATAACCTCTAGTGATCGCAACGAAATAGTGATCGGATCAAATGATTATAAAATTTATGCTCTAAATTCTACGGGTCAATTCATCTGGAGTTATACCACAGGCAATAAAGTCCAAGATGTAGCTATAGGAGAAATTACTACTGATTCTTTGAATGAAACAGCAGCAGTATCTTTGGATGCGCATGTCTATATTTTGAATTTCGATAATTATCCCACAAATGCTTACTTAGATATTGGTAATGACAGCACAACTGATTGGAGTTATTCAGGAAAATTAAGAATAAGTGTAAACGGGGAAAACTCCAGCATTACACCAGCAATACAAAATTATCTTAATAATGTGTGCAGTTCTGTAAGTTGTGATGTACCATTAGTTTTTCATTCAGATGCAGCAGGGGATTTGAATATCTCTAATATAAACATAACTTATGACTACAATGCGTCACATGCAATTTCATATCAAACTTTTTCTAACGTTTGGTCTAGAACCAACGATACTCGGGTCAATGAATCGATAGGCTATGCAGTCAAGAACATCTCTTATGGGAACTTGGCAAACACAGTCCAAGTGGATTATATAAGGATTAACGATTCAGCAACGATCTGTGATTATGATGGGGATCATTATACATCCAACATCACCATCAACAGCAAAAATTATTGTGATGTTACCCCTCGTTTCACAATTTCCAGCGGAACTTTAGTTTTCCTTTGGGACAGTCAAATGGCTTCATCCATACCAATTTATATGAATGAAACAGTTCCAGTAATCGAAAGTTCATTTTGGAGGAAGAACGTGACGATTTGGAATGAAACTACTACAGTCTTTTACGGCATTATAGCAAATACAAGTTTGAATAATACTGTAGTAAGTTCTAATGAAACTCTGAGAGTTTTTTGGAATGATAGTTGGTGTGATTTAACTCCTACATCCACACAATCAAACTGTGATTCAACAAGTCCGACTACTCAAAAATTATGTGGTTCAGACATCTTTTATGTGTGCATGAAAGATACGGATGGAAATAATGTTAAAGACTATTTCAAATGGAAACAACCTTACGCCCCATCAACCAATGCCTCATTAACCGTATACGAGATAAGTGGGTCTGCAAATCATGAGAGTAATTTAACTAATGCGAATGTTAACCCATCATCAGGAATATGGGGATCAGAATTTAACTTTACCGTGAACGTATCCGATTATGAAGGAGATAACGTCACTGTCAACCTTTGGGTTTATCTAGAAGGCTTTGATGCTTGGGTGATGATCGATTCGAAGAATACAACTCAAGATACTGTGACACCAGAGACTATTCTTTTCACCGTAAACTCTAATAAATCTTGGTCTGGCAGCAGCAAATACAAGTTTGAATACAGAGATTTCAACGATACTGGTTTCACTTTCCATGGATGGCAATTTACTCAAAACTATACCAATCTAAACGTTCAGAAACACAACACTTCAATCATCTATGTGAACGGGGATAATGAAACAGCAAACAGGACTGGTTCTAGTGTTTTATTCTTAGTTCGTGTCAATGATACAAACAATGCAACGATTGTTGAAGACGGAGTAAATTGTATTTTTTGGATTACTACAAACGGAGTAAGCTTTGGTTCTGGACACAGTAATGTAACCAATTCATCTGGTTATTGCAACTACACATTCACTCCAAGTTCTTCTTATTCTCCAGGATCACAGTGGTGGAAAGCTGGGGTTTATTCAGATGCGTATTACCAAAATGGAAATTCGACCAATTTCACGGTCACAGTATACGGTCAATTGAATATAAACTTAACACAATCTGTTGTTGGTAGGAATTTCACTAGAGGACAGAGTATCAACCTGGAAGCAAAAATATACGATGAGTTTGTTAATACAGTAACACAAACCGGATACAATTGTACTTGGCGTGTCAATGGGACGATAATAGGAAATTCAACAACCAACACAACTGGATATTGCAATTACACCTGGTCTACGGACTGTACAAAATATCTAGGTTTCTATACGATCAACGTAACTCTATGGAACAGCACTTTTAGTTATTACATTATTGCAAAGAATGAAAGTAACACTACAACAACTTTAAAGGATACTTTGAACGTAACAATCACTAACCCTCTAAACAATAGCATTGTCCGTGAGGGAGGAGCAGTTGTATTGAATTCAACCCTGTCCGATTCTTGTGGCATTCCTACTGAACCTTCAAATATAGCTTGGTATCTCTCAAGATTAGGTCAATGTCCTGATACAAATCCTGTAGCCGATGGTCCAAACACTACTTGGAATCTCAATGCTACTTGTATACCGCGTCAACACACTGTAATAGTCAATGCTACTGGCAATTTTTACTATGCTGGGAAATACAACGTTTCAATCTACATCTACGGATGGTCTGATGTTTCGATAATAACTCCGTCTTCTAGCAGCACGATTAACAGATCACAACTTGCCTCACCAGAAGGATTAGCATACACTGATGTGATTTGTCAGGTAGAAAATAACCTGAGTGCTGTCACACCACAATATTACCCAGTAAAATTTTGGTTTGATGAAAACCTGATTGGAGAAAATTCTACGAATGCAACAGGACATGCCAAATACAGGTGGAACATAACTTCTAATGAAACTGTGCCCGAGGATTCTTATGACATAAAGTGCAACATTACTGATAACTCAACACTGTTTTATAATACCTCTGTCTATCAAAGTGTGGCATGGGATGTAACGATAATCGGCAGTTCTGACGCATATCCACCTCAATTCGTTTGGGTTCATGCCAATTCTGTTCAATTGTACAACAACGTTACGATAGAAGCCAATATAACAGATATTTATGGAATAGACAAGGTTTGGATAAACATAACTAACTCGAGTTGGTCTGAAACATTCATTATGTTCAACACTTCCACTTCAATTACAAGGGGCGTATGGAATATTTCATTGAATTTAACTTTAGGGGATTATGATTTCATAGTTTATGCTAACGATACTTCGAACAATACAAACTCTTACACAAGTTGGTTTGAGGTTTATCTACCTGTTTTATTTTACGGCTATACAAAAGATGCACAAAATCAGAACGTCTCTGTAGATTTTATCTTATACAGAAACGGGACCGATGATATAGTTCATAACTTTTCTACACGTTCTTCGAATTCATACTACAATCAAACTGTTCACAACAGAACTTATGACATTGAAGTTAAGGCGTACAATCACACAGTTGAGTTCATCTCAGTAAGAATGAATCAGAATACTGAAAATTCTGTAAAGAATATCAGCACATTCACTACTGCAATCGGTGATATAGATGGAGTTAGAAATTATCTGAAAGCTTTTATGATAGAGAGCACATTGAATTATGGCTCTGTAAACCTTACCATGAATTATTCGGATGTTCTTGGGAATTATCAAGGTGTTCCTGGTATTACATTTGATGAAGCGAGAATTAGAATTTTCAAGTGTAGTAATTTCACCCTACCAGGAGGAGGAATAAGGTTTAATTGTTCTGATACTGATGGTTGGTATTATAGTACCAGTAATGGTGGTTGGACAAATCTTAATGTAATTTCTGATTTGAGTTCACATACAATTACGTCTAATATGTCAACTCTTTCTGGTTTTATAATAGGGGATATTGGTGACCCAAACGATAATAGGTGTGACGCACCCTATGAATCGTGTGTATATGATGTTATTTGCTGTGGTGGCTCGACGACCATCGGCACTACCATACCTGGCGGTGGCGGAGGCGGTGGTGGCGGTGGCGGTGGAAGCACATCATCTACATGTGGTAACGGCGAATGTGAAGCAGGGGAAAATTCAGAAAATTGTCCTGAGGATTGTGGGACGCCGGAAGGCGCATTTAGCGTTAGGACTAATTTGACAAGCGTTCAATTAGACCCGGGTCAAAAGCAGAATTATGCACTCTGGGTGACAAACAACGCAAAGTATAAGATGAACATATCTATCTCAATCGTAGGAGAGGTTAGCGATTTCGTTCAATTAGAAAAAACTAAATTTGACATACAATCTCAGGCTGAGCGAATAGATGTAATATATGTAACAATACCAGATAGCACTGAATCAGGGACTTATACCGGTACTATATACGTTACAGGAGGAGGAAAGACACAGAGCATCCCAGTATTGATTACTGTATCATTGAAAGGAGCAATTTCTCTAGAAGTCTATGTTGAAGCTTTGAATAAACTAGTGGGGTTGAATGAAACTGCTAAATTCCGTACTATCGTGAACAAGTATGGACCTGGTAAGGTTGATACGAATTTCAGGTACGTGATAAAAGAATTCGACACGGATAAAGAGGTTTATGAAGAAAAAGAAAGTAAAACAATCGAAAGATTCCAGCAGTTCGTTAAAAACATTCCTATGTCCGAAGTCGATATAAAACCTGGTCACTACATGTTCGAAGTTGAATTGACTTACTATGGCACGACTGTCTCAGCGACAGATGATTTTAATGTTGTAACAACATTCTGGACTTCTGCACATATCTTCCAAGTTAGTTTGATTGTTGGTATCACCACATCCATAATCTCTGTGTGGTATGGCCGAAAAAGATACAAAACATGGAAAGCATCAAAGGCCAGATACATATTCCCAACGGACATGCGTAAACTTCCTGTAGGAACATTGTGGTTAGGGAAAATTGCTGAGACTAATGATAAATCTTACTACAACATGAATGATTTAACGACTCATATATTGGTAGCAGGCGCAACAGGTTCTGGTAAATCTGTATCTGCCTCAGTTTTTGTCGAAGAATTATTAGAACAAAAAATACCAGTTGTTGTTTTCGACCCGACAGCTCAATGGACCGGTTTCGTCAGACCATGTAGAGATGAAAACTTACTTAGATATTACAAAGAATTTGGTTTGAATGTCGGTGATTCAAGGCCTTATACTGGGATGATATACGAAGTCACAGATCCTAACGTAAAAATAGATTTCAAGAAATACATGAACCCAGGAGAAGTTACTGTCTTTACACTGAACAAATTGAAACCTGGACAGTACGATGAGGCTGTGACAAATATAATAGATACTATATTCACCCAGGGGTGGGAAGAATCTACAAAAGTTAGATTAGTCATAGTCTTCGACGAAGTCCATCGATTACTCGAAAAATACGGTGGTAAAGGAGGATATGTTGCTCTAGAGAGGGCATGCAGAGAATTCAGAAAATGGGGAATAGGTTTGATAATGGCATCACAAGTTTTATCAGACTTCAAAGAAGCTATCAAGGGTAACGTCCTCACAGAAATACAATTGCACACGAAGTCTCTTGGAGATCTGGTCAGGATTGAGAAGAAGTATGGTCTTGAATACGCGAAAAAAGTTACGAGACAAGAAGTCGGTGTGGGTATGATGCAGAACCCAAAATACAATGAAGGTAGACCGTGGTTCATTGCTTTCAGGCCAACCTTACATTCACCCCACAAAATCCCTGATGATGAAATGAATACGTACAGAGAATACACCGCTATACTAGCTGACGTAGAGTCTAAGATAGAGGCAATGGAAAAAGCTGGAAAGGATGTATTCGACATCAAGACAGAGTTGAAACTCGCCAAGGATAAGCTAAAGAAAGGAAGGTTTAGGATGGCGAAAATATATATCGATTCATTAACCAAACATTTAAATGAAGGGTGAGTGGAATACCAGAAGAAAAAGAACAAGATGCAGACGCGAAACATGAAGAAAATTTGAAGAAGAAGTTCGGAATAATCAAGGAAATACCCAGGAGAGAAATTCAAGAAGAAAAAAGCCAAAATTTAGAACGAGTCGATTTTTCTAAAGAAGAAGGAGAAGTGAAAATGCATGACATCATTCTGAAAGTAGAAAAACTAGACGGTAAATTGGACATCATAGACAGACTCAGGAACGATATGAATGAAAGAGTTACTCAGCTAGCTGAAGAAATCGGTGAGCTGAGAACGATGATGATGGAAAGGGATCGTGCGTTCGATAAGATTTCAACAAATTTTGATAAAGTGGAAGACATTGTTCAGGTTGTAGAACCCATGACCATAAGGAATGAATTCGAAAGAATAAAAATCGAGATTTTAAAGAATGATGCAAGGTTTGAGAAACTGGATAGCATTGTTAAAGCTCTGAGTGAAGAAAATAAAAAGTTCAGGGAAATGATAGAGAAAATAAAAAGTTTTGAGAATTTGGTTGACATTTCATACGAGATGGACAGAAAATTATCGAAGATAAAGGAAGTTAAAGATTATGCAGATAAAACTGCTGCAAAAGTTGAGAGCATATTTTCTGAACTGAATGAAAAAGTGAGTGAGTTAGAGGGTGAGAGGGAAAAAATAAAAAAATTGGATGAACTCACGATTGAAATGGCAAAGATGTTGGATGAAATAAGCGTGAAACTTAGTAAGTTTATTGAAAAAAAAGATTTGGAGGAATTCAGAAAAAACATCGAAGAGGACTTGAAAAAAATTAAGGTTCAACCACAAACAAAAACAGCTATGACAATCCCAAAGGGTCAAGTCGATGTTTCAGAATTAACATCTCAAATTTCTAAGTTAAACTCAATCGTGGAAAGTCATACTTCTGTCGTCTCGAGCATAAATAAACGTTTGGATGAATTGGGGCCTGCACAAGAGACAAAATCTTTAAGGAATGTCATGCTTTCACTAAGATTCTTCCAGATAATGAACTTATTAACTTATGTAAAAGAACCAGAAAAAATACGCAACTATCTTTCTGAATTAAGAGACATAGCCGGGGAGTTAAAACAGAATGGTATTTGGAATGAAGAAAAAGAGAGTTTCATGAAGGAAATTCTGGATAGAGTATCCCAAAGTTTATAGTTCATGTTTTTTGCCATTAGAGAATCTTATAGTCTCCACCGAGTAGTAATCATATAAGCTTTTAATATCTCATTTCCTATAATATTTACCGTGAACAGAAAAGGCTGGATGAAGTTCAGTGGTATAATTGGATTGATTTTTTTAGTAATGTTTATTCTTACGAACCTTAAACCAGTTTCTGCTGGAACCGATATATGTACAATACATCCGCTAAACGACGTCGATAAGGCTAATTATTGTCCTACTTGCGGAACTACAAAAGTAAGATGTGCCATAAAAGTGGACAAAAATTTAGATGGCGATACTACTGATGAAGGGGAAGGACCTGGTGTAGCTGGATGTGATTGTGCTGAGAATTATTGTACCGATTGGTGTACGAATAATATTTGCGATTGGGCTGTACGAATAAAGATTTGTGCAGCAGTTTGTAACATACCATCATTAATGCCTCACTGTGTTGGTGCAGTTATCTGTCCTTCTGCGGATGCACCTTGTGATGGAAATATTTGTGGTTATTCTGGAGGAGCTGGTGCATGTTGTGTAAAGGACACAGATTGTGTAACTTATACTCTCGGTGGACCAGCAAAGTGTACGATACCAGAGGGTGGTTGTTATGGTTATTACAATTTCGAGACAAATCAACCAGTCCTGACTACTGGTTTCAAGTGTGATTATGCAGATGCTGGACAACCATGTAGAAATGATACTGATTGTCGACCTAATACTGGTCTTGTGTGTAGAAATAATATATGTTCAGTAAGTAGTCCATGTTCGGGGCCTATAATTCTTAACTTTTTGCCGAACCCTGCTTGGGCAGGAAATTACCAGGTTAATGCGAATGTTTCTGGTTTGAGTAACTGTAACGGAAAAAAAGTATTAATCAGGGTAGAACAGCCTGGGATGAATCCTGGATGGACTTCTTGCACGTGTACTGTATCGGGTACAGGTTGTTATTGTAATGTCGTTGCTCCTTATGCGAGTAGCTCTGGACAAAGTTACAATTTCAAAGCCTATCTAGATGTGAACAACAACGGGTTCATGAATGCAGATGATCTAACAACCACTGCAAGTTTAACTGTTAGTTGTAAGAATCCGGGTGCATCGTGTAGTTATTCAACAAACACATGCTGTTGGCCGGGTGGGGTTTCATATGTATGTAGTTCAGGAAAATGTCAACAATCATTTGGTGGTGGTTGCCCAACCCTCTTCGTCTACGATGGAAAGGGATACGTGGAAGAAAGGAAATCTAACTTACACTCTCAAAGAGGGATTGATACCATTGATGATATCATTCTAGCAACTAAACCAACTGTTATAGATGGTATGTATCTACTTTCATTAAAAGAAACTACGTTACCAGAGCATTCATACATCGATAGTGTTAAATTGTATGCCGTTAATTCAGATGAAAAGAAAGAATTGAAGTTAATATCAGCTGAGCATTCAAGGTTAGGAGACGTTACTTCTACTTTAATTAAAAGCGACGATACGAGGACTGATACAAAAGTCTTTGACAGTATTGAGTTGAAATTCATTGCTGAAGAAGGAGATTACTTTATATTTGAAATAGAAGGATACAACCCTGATATAACGGGACAGATGTTTTATAAGGTAGGTGTAACCAACCTAAGCATAATTGCTGTAGTGGCTGCTGTAGTAATATTAGCGGTAGTGTTCTTTGCCTTCAAATATTTTGCTGCAAAAAAAAGCAAATAGATTAGAAATCTATATTATTTTATAATTCTAAATAATAGTTATGAAGAAATGGTTTTTGTTCATTTTTATTATATTTGTTTTATCCAGCTTTTTGTCAGTCGAATCTGTCTATCGAAAGCTAGATGAGGAGAGTACAGTCGCATATAAACCCTCTACGTATGAAATTAATTTTCCCGATAAGGAATTAGGCAATAACCTTCGAGATGCAGGCATAGAATTCTCTGATCAAGATTTAATCGATTATGCTAATGCAGAAGAAATTCCTCTATTGATAAAATATGAAAGTCCTGTTACTTTTGGATTAAAGGAAGAAGCAAATAAAGTTAGTGACTTAACTTCATCAGCTGAAAATGTCGACAATATAAATAAAATTAAAGAAGTTACGCTTTCTGTCGGAGGAAATTTCAAGGGTTCACATAAAACAATTCCTTGGAGTGTTATTACAGTTCCTAGAGACAAGGTTAAAGAGTTTAAATCCACTCTTTCTTCAAACTTAGGAAATAAATTGAAAAAGGTTTACGTTGAACCTATATACAGGTTGACTCTTAGCAATTCAGTCCCCTTAACCAGTGCTAACTTGGTCTGGGGGTTAAAGAACGCTACAGGGCAATATATCACAGGTAAAGATACAACTATACTCATACTTGATTCTGGAATCAATTATACCCATCCTGATTTAGGAGGCTGCTTTGGTTCAAGTTGCAAGGTCATAGGTGGTTATGATTATATTAATTTTGACACTGATCCCATGGATGAATATGGACATGGAACTCACGTCGCTGCCATAGCAGCAGGAAACGGGGTTTTAAAAGGTGTCGCGCCCGATGCAAAATTGATTGCATACAGAGTATGTGATAATAAAGGTGAATGTAACTTGAACGGTAATCTGCAAAATAAACCCCTAGATGATATGATAACTCGCCACCCTACTTTAATAAGTATGAGTTTAGGAGGTATTGGGGATAATCCGGATAATTCTATGATTTGTGATGCAATTAAAATTGCTGTTAGTGAAGGAATTGTAGTAGTAGTTGCGGCAGGAAATAATGGGCCAGGCAGTGACACTATAAATGATCCAGGGTTTTGTGAAGAAGCTATAACTGTAGGATCGGTTTACAAGGAAGATCCAAAAACAGGTCAGATAGCTCCGAGCAGTTCAAGGGGGCCCGTGGTTTGGACTAAAACCGTTGAAGGAGTACCACAAACATTCAGTTTGAACAAACCTGATGTGGTTGCTCCTGGTGTTTTGGTATGTTCAGCGAGAACTTCTATATATCAACCTTGGTATTCCAATCTTGATTACCAAAAATGTGTAGATGATAACCACGTTTTATTGAGTGGAACTAGCATGGCAACCCCATTTGTCAGTGGGACTGTTGCTTTAATGAAACAGGCTCATCCTGATTGGGGACCTTGTAAAATAAAGTCTGTGTTGATGAATACTTCTGTTAATTTAGGTTATGATCTTTACACTCAGGGTTATGGTTTGGTGGATGCAATGCATGCACTAGAGGTTGATTCAAATTGTTACGGTTGCCCATGATTATTTCAAAAATGTGTGTTGAGAATACAGGAAATAATAGTTTTATAGAGGATGATATGAAACTGATTTTTAAAAGAAGTTTCATGAAGAAATTTAACCACATAGGCATTTTATTCATTATATTTTTTTCATTTTTGTTTATGATCAAACCCATTCAAAGCTGTAGCACTGGTTGTAAATCTGGTGACAGTAATTGTTGGTGTCAAGAACCATCATGCATGCTTAACACTTTTTGTTGCAATGCATGCACATATTCTGGAAATTATTTTGATAACAACATAGCCTGTTTGGTTGGTTCACTTGGTCAATGCTCACATGGTTTTCAAAAAAATATATTAGGATTTTGTGAAGACACATGTCATCCTTATTTGTTTAGATGGGCAGACACAAACAAATGTCCTTCTTCAGCTGATTGGGAAGGTCAAAGTTGTGAAATAAAGGGCGGTTGGTGGTGTGATTGGGGAACTACTGGAAATTGGGATAACAGTGAAAAAAAGTGTATGAAATGTAATGGAAAGATTGAAGAGAAGATTTATGGTGATACTGCTGCGATTTACACCAGTGGTAATGGAGATACTGGTGCGATAACGGGCGATGGTCAATGCGAAATTGCTTGTGGTGCAGTCCAAGCATGTGATGAACAACCAA
>Ga0315277_10001511_pt1 | contig 33899 bp, 50 predicted proteins | sample YL17G05_15_MG_FD_203695 | JGI IMG/M metagenome (GOLD analysis project Ga0315277, IMG submission 203695) | Sediment microbial communities from Yellowstone Lake, YNP, Wyoming, USA - YL17G05_15 | ecosystem: Environmental > Aquatic > Freshwater > Lake > Sediment | place: USA: Wyoming | collected...
CTAGCGCCGTGAATCGCTCAAGAATCCTTGATCAGTCGGCCGCTGCCGCCAAGCGGTTCAACGCCGTGGCCGATCCGGCCCGGGTGGCGATCCTCGGCGAGCTGCGTCCTGGAACGCGCTGCGTGTGTGAGCTCCAGGCCGACCTAGACATGCCCTCCAACCTGCTCTGCTATCACCTCCGGATCCTGCGGGAGGCAGGGCTCGTCGCCGGCACACGCCGAGGTCGCCGGACCGAGTACCGGATGCGGGCAGAGGGTCTCGAGGCGCTCCGGCGGCAGGTGGAGGAGCTGGCGGTCCCGGGGACCCGACGGTGAGTGCGCGCGTTCAGGAGACGAAGCGTCCTCAGGCCGACGCCCGGCTCTGGGATCGCAGATCGCGGCAACTCAGCGGTCAGTGGCGAGGTAGGAACAAGTGACCCTGTATCTCGTCAGCGCGGTCGTCGTCCTCTTCCTCTCCGGTGTGTTGGCTATGGCGGGTCTGGGCGCGGCGTTCCTGTTCGTCCCCCTCTTCTTCTATCTCGGCGTGCCGCTGTCCGAAGCGACGTCGACGGCACTCCTGCTCAACACCGTGAGCCTCGCGTTCGCAGCGGTTGCCTACTGGCGCGCGCACCTGATCGATTGGCGTGTCGGCTTGCCCGTGGCGGTGACGGCGGTGGCTCTTGCGCCGCTCGGCGCCCGGGTGACGCCGTACGTGGACAAGGAGATCCTGCTCGCGCTATTCGCCGCGTTCCTCGTGTTCGCCGGGGCGATGATGCTCTTCTTCAGGCCCAAGCCGCGCGACCACGAGATGAACCGCACGGTCGAAGCGGGGGCGGGCGCGGGCGTGGGCGGCGTCGCGGGATTCCTCGGCGGACTGCTCGGGGTCGGGGGCGGCAACTTCATCCTGCCCGTGCTGAACTGGCTCGGACTCGACGCGAAGGTGGCGGCTGGAACTACGGCGCTCATCGTCGTCTTCTCCTCGTTCTCGGGATTCCTCGGACACGCGTCACTGGGAGGACTGGATCCGACGTTCATCGGCATCACCGCAGCGATGGCGGCGATCGGATCCATCGTAGGCGCGCAGTTCATGAAGACGAGGCTGTCGTCGGCGCAGCTGAAGCTGGTCATCGGCGTACTGCTTTGGGTCATCGCCGCGAAGATGATCTTCGATCTCGTCACCTAGTGAGAGGAGGCAATGATGGCAACTGAGCACATCCCGCCGGAGTGGGCGTTCGAGTTCCACGGGCACCGCTGCCCATTCATGCCCATCGGCTACCGGATGGGGCGACTCGCGCTCGCCAAGCTCGACGTGGACCGCGAGAAGGACCACGGTTTCTTCGTCTTCCCGGAGCTCGGCGAAGGCCATCCGCAGACCTGCATGATGGACGGCATCCAGGTTGCCACCGGCGCGACCTACGGCAAGGTCCTGATGGCGAAGACCTTCTACGGCAAGCTGGCAGCGGTCTTCTACCACCCCGATCGCGACGCCTTGCGCTACGTGCTCCAGCCGGACTTCATCGACGAGATGAGCAAGCACGAGTTCTTCACCTATCGCAAGCGCGGCATCGAGCCGTCGGAGATCCCCCCGGCGGTGACCGACGACCTCATGAGGTGGGTCGACGAGCTTCCCGACGAGACGATCTACAAGGTCCAGGATCTGCCCGACTTCGTCTATGAGCCGGTCAAGGGTTCGTTCAACAGAACGAAGTGCAGTGTCTGCGGGGAGTACGTGTTCGACCGCTACGTGCGCATGAAGGACGGCGCGCCTGTGTGCATCCCGTGTTCCGGATACGAACCGGCGCCGGAGCGCCCCTAGAGGCGGGATGATGCCCGGCGACCCCTCCAAGGATGCCTGGACCGAGCAGGACGTCGAAGTCCCGGACCTGCGCACCCTCGCCGACGACATGGCACAGGCCATCGGGCTCTCGAGCGCGCCGGTCGCCGTGTTCCTGCTCGCACCCGACGCCGACATGGCGCCGTTCGCAGGATGGACGGCGGTCAAGCGTCATCGGTACTGCCAGGCCCTCATGAAGGCGCGCGGCGGCGAGCGCGTCATCCTCGAGGCCGACGAACTCGCTTGCCCGGCGGCGGCCCGCGCCTTCGGCTTCAAGCCGCTGCCGGAGGGCCTGCAGACGGGCAAGGGCCTCGTCGGCTTCGGCATCGTCGCCGAGCCTGCGAGCGGCGCGCGCATCTTCACCGGCATGACCTGCCTCGAGCCGGGGACGGTGGCGCGCTTCGCACTCTGCCCGCTGGCTGAGGCGCCGGCGCTCCCGGACGTCGTCGTGGTCGAGGGTCCGCCCGAGCAGCTCATGTGGCTGCTGCTCGCCGAGCTGAACCTGCGTGGCGGGGAGCGCTTGCTGGGCAGCACCGCGGTCCTGCAGGCGGTCTGCGTCGATGCCACGATCATCCCGTACACCGAAGAGCGCCTCAACTTCACCATGGGCTGCTACGGCTGCCGCGAGGCAACGGACCTGGAGCCCGGCGAGACCGTGGTCGGCTTCCCCGGTACACACCTAGCCCGGCTCGTTCGCAGCCTCACCTTCCTCTCCGAGAAAGCCGTTCCGCGCTCGCGCGCCAAGCCTGCCTACCAGGCGCTGGTCACCGGTCGTCCGGCGGCGACCGACGAGTCGTTCCCGTCTGGATCGGATGAGCAGCGCCGTTCCGCCGAGCCTCACCCGTCGCCGGAAACGGCCGAGTGAACGCCGGGAGAGAGACCGACGTGTCAACGTCACCGTCTCTCGGGCCCCGGCCTCCCTCCGGTGCTCCGGCGCCGGTCGGTGCGCTCGAGCTGTTCCGCACGTTCTTCGTGATCGGTTTGACCTCGTTCGGCATGGCGATCCTGCAGAACATCCGCTCGGTCCCCGTGAAGCGAGGATGGCTCTCCCGCGAGGATATCGACGAGGGGCTCGGGCTGGTGCAGCTCTATCCGGGGGCGATCATGGTGGATCTGGTCGCCTACGTCGGCTACCGGACGAGGCGTACCTTTGGCGCCCTCGCGGCCACAGCAGGCTTCGTCACCCCGAGCCTCGTGCTCATGCTCGGGCTCTCCTGGATGTACCGGACCTACGGGGGCCGGGCCGGCGTCCGGGAATTGGTCGTGGGCTTGGACGCGATCGTGGTCGGCGTGGTGATGAGCGTGGCGCTCGACTTCGCGGCCCAGCACTCGCGCGGCAAGGTCCAGGCCCTGCTGGGTCTTGCGGCCTTCGGGCTCGGGGTCGAGGGCGTGAACCTCCTGTGGGCCGTGCTCGGCGGGCTGGTGGTCGGCGCCGTGCTCCTCGGCGGCGATCCGGAGCCCGCGGGTGCCGCGGATCCGGCACCGCGCGAGGCGGCCCGACTCTCGTCGCGACGTATCGGTGTGTCGCTCGTGCCCGGCCTGGTGGTGGCGGCAGCGGCGATCGTCGCGGCGTTCGCCTCGGGAGCGCTCGCCGCGCTCGTGGCCGACATGGCCAAGATCGGGACCGTGGCCTTCGGCAACGGCGCCACGATCCTGCCGGTGCTCCAGCAGGACGTGGTCGGCCTCCACCACTGGCTGACCCCACAGGCGTTCGCGGCCGGCGTGGGCTTCGGGCAGGTGACGCCGGGACCGTTCCTCATCACGGCCTCTTTCGTCGGGTTCCAGGTGGCCGGCTGGTGGGGCGGGATCCTCGGTGCGATCGCGATCTTCGCTCCGAGCGTCGCGATGACGCTCGTAGCCGCCGAGATCTATCCAAGCCTCCGTCACCTCACGCCCGTGCGAGGAGCGATCCGGGGGATCATGGCGGTCTTCGTGGGTCTGCTCGCGACCGTCGTGCTGAGCCTCGGGCGGCAGATCCTTCCGGTCCCCGCCGCCCTGGTCCTTGCCGCCGGCGCGCTCGTGGCCGTGCGGAGCTTCAAGTGGAACCTCCTTGCGGTCTTCGGCGCGGGCCTTGCCGCCTGGGGCATATACCTGCTGCTCGGTGGCTCGTTGTGACCCGGCAAGCCTGGATGGATCGTCCTAGCGTTCCCTGTAGAAGGAGGAGTTGACATGCCGGATCCGAAGTTCGCCAAGCCCTGGCACGGGGTCCCGCGCGAGGAGATCGACTGGTGGCCCACCGTGAACGAGGACGTCTGCATCGGATGCGGGACGTGCGTGGTGGGCTGCGGCCGTCAGGTGTACAAGTTCGACTTCGAGCGGAAGAAGGCGGTGGTGGCCGATCCCATGAACTGCATGGTGGGGTGCACGACCTGCGCCGTGAGCTGCCCCACCAGCGCGATCAGCTTCCCATCGACCGACCTCGTGCTCCAGCTCGGGGAGCGCCCCGAGGTGCGGCACGCGATCGAGGACGCGCTGATCTCCCGGCGTGAAGAGCTCGCGTTCGGCGACCTGCTGCCCGATTCGGACCACCTGGTCCAGATGGAGATCCGCTCCATCGTGGACGTGAGCGAGGGCACGAGGCTCTTCACGTTGACACCTCACCGGCCGGAGGACTGCATGTGCCAGTTCACTCCCGGCCAGTACCTCGAGATCTGGATCCCCGGAACGGAGTGGATGTCGCGGGCGTATTCGATCGGGAACGCTCCGCACGAGGACGGATCGGTGGAGCTCCACATCCGTAAGGTCGAGGGCGGCCGGCTGTCCGAGTGGGCCTTCGGACCCGCCGCGGTCGGGGACGTCGTCACCACGCGAGGACCGGCCGGCGCGTTCACCATGCGATCGCCCGGCGATCGTCCGCTGGTGTTCGTCGCCCGTGGAACCGGGTTCGCACCGATCAAGGCCATCATGGAGCAGCAGCTCCAGATGTTCCCGGAGCGGCCCATGGCCCTGTTCTGGGGCGTGACGGAGTCCGAGGACTTCTACGCGATCGAGACCTTGGAACAGTGGCTCCGGCAGGATCCGAACCTGCACATGACGCTCGTTGCCCGGAGGTTCGACGGGTTCCGGGCCCCCGACGGCTCCGCGACGGTGTCCGGCAGGGTCTCGGACGCGGTCGCTTCCTCCGGCCTGGATCTCGCCGGATACGACGCCTACGTGGCCGGTCCGCGCCACACGGTCGTCGATGTCGTGGCCGCTCTCCAACAGCGCGGCGTGCAGCTCGACCGGATCCTCGCGGACTCCTACGGCACCTGATCGACGAACCGCTGCCCCCTTGACGCCGAGGCGAACCGCGATGCGCAGGATGATGAGAAGGGTGCCACGCCGGAGAGGACATCGAGGACGATCTGGCCGGCACCGGGCTCGCGATCGAGCGCGAGGAGCGGGTGCTTCGCGGCCGGTGCCGAGCGATCAGGGAGTGGCCGTGGCGATCAACACGCTCGTTCGCGCGATCCGACCCCGGTAGCAGGGTGCTAGTCCACCGGCAGGGAACTTACCCGATCATCGGTGAGCTCCCGCTCGACGGGCTCCATCCCCGGTTCGCTGCACGGCCGACATTCCAGCTCCAGCGTCGCGTGCTGGATACCGAACGTGTCCGCGAGGCCGACCTTGAGCCTCTCCACGGTCTGCTGCGCGGAGCACAGGGAAGGATCGCCGTCCAGGAGCACGTGTGCAGAGAGGGCCGGCACGTCTGAAGCGAGGTTCCACAGGTGGACGTGGTGAACCTCGTCGACGCCCTCCTGCTCGGCGAGGAAGCGGGCCACACCTTCCAGATCCAGGCCACGCGGGGTCCCCTCCACCAGCACGTGGACGGTCTCGCGGAGCAGTCGCCACGCGGCGAAGACGACCAGCACGCCGATCCCGATCGAGATCAGCGGGTCGGCGCGCTCGGCCTTCCAAACGAGGATCGCGACGCCGGCCGCGATCGCACCGAGCGAGCCGGCGCCGTCGGAGACGAGATGCAGCGCGACGGCCCGGACGTTGAGCGTCCGGCTGCCGGTGCGAAGCAGGAGCAGCGCGCTGGTCCCGTTCACTATCAGGGCGACGACCCCGACACCGAGCAGCGCCGCTCCTTCGACCGAGGGGGGCGCCACCAGGCGTCGCGCCGCCTCCCAGAACACCCAGCCGGAGGCCGCGAGCAGGACCACGCTGTTCGCGAGCGCGACAAGGACCTCGGTCCGCAGAAGCCCGTAGCTGTGCGCGGCGCTCGGCCTGCGCTCGGCCAGACGAAAGGCGAGGACCGCGAGCGCGATCGCCACGACGTCCGAGCCCTGGTGCGCGGCGTCGGCGAGGAGTGCCAAGGACCCCGCCGCGATCCCCGCCCCGACCTCCGCAACGAGCAAGGCGGCGTTCAGCGCGAACGCGGCCCACAGGGCCCGGCGCGACCGGCGCCGGTCCTCCGGGGGCGGCGGCCCGGTGAGCGGAACCACCGGTCTCGTGGAACCACCGTCGCCGGCTTCGCTCCCGCGGATCATGAGACCAGATCCCACATCTTCAAGCGAGATCGTCCACAGCCGGGGGGCCATCATGGGCTTCGGCTCGGCGACGGCCATCATGGAGGCGACCAGCGGGCCGATCCTCAATGGCTTCGACGGCATGACGGATGAGGGGCAGCGATAGCTTGCCGCCGCTGCTCAGCACCTCACCCCCCGCGATGACGAGCGGCAGTTCGGCACCCGGTGGTATGAGCGGGCACGCCGGATCGAACAGGTCGTGATACTCCACCCGCACGGAGTTACCGTAGCGGGTCTGTAGCTGTCTCGAGATCCACTGCGACAGCTCGCGCCAGGTGTCTTTCACCTCGGTGCCGCAGGCGACCGGCGCTCCGATGATGGTGATACGAACAGGCCTCACCATGGGCAGCAACCCGAACCGGCACTCGGCGCGCACCCGGGGCCGGATGCTCCTGAGCTCGCCCCGCTGCGGATGAATACCCCCGCCGTCATGATCTGCATCACCCGTCCGCCATCGCACGCGGGACAGGTGGGTTCCAGCCCCGCCTGCTTCTCCGCGAACGAGGCGCGGACGTCGAAGCGCTCCCCGCAGTCCTCGCAGCGGTACTCGTACACGGGCACGGTGGCTATGCCTCCTTCACGGTCAGCAGCTCGCGGGGGCGGAGGCCATCGAGGCGAAGTCCCATCCGAGGAGCGCGCTGATCAGCTCGTTGACTTCGGGGAGGTAGCCGATCGCTCTCTGCTGAGCCTCGGCGGATCCCGCGATGACCGGGTCGGACCACGCCTCTCGCTGCACGGCCCGGAGCCGATCGATGTCCTCACGGGTGAGAGTCCCGTCCGCCTCTCGGCGACGAAGGTCGGAGTCGAGTTCCGCCAGGCGTTTCAACATGTCGCGGGCTTTCCCGTCGGCGTCGAGCCTGGCTTTCGCTTCCCTGAAGAGGGCGATGGGCTCGGACAGCTCCAGCGACGCAGCGAGCTCCTCGGCCGCCGAACGGAGCGCCGGTGGGATGGTGTCCAGCGTGCTCATCTCGCTCTCCTCAACCACAGCAGCTCGGCCGGCAGGCGGCGGCGAAGCCGAGGCCGATCTTGCCCGACAGCAGCTCGTCGATCGCCCTTGCCAACGTGGACAAGGCGGTCTGGGCCTCCAGGTACTGCGACACGGACGCCTCCGCCATCCATGCCTCCCTGAGCTCGTCGAGCTCGGCACGTTGCTCGGCGCTTGCCGCACCGAGCATCAGCATGGGCTGGAGCAACCGCTGCTGCTCCTGATAAGCCCACAGCGCCTCCTGACCCCGCTCGTCGTCGCGGAACCGGACATAGGCTTCTTCGAAGGCCTTGTACTCGGGCGTCTCGGCGAGCGCCGCGGCGAGGTTCCTGGCCGCCCGTTCCACGTCGGAGCGCCAGGCGGGCTCCTGCGCGACCTCCTCGGATGCCATCTCGCGGATCTGGGTCATGCGTTCGCCACCTCCAGACCGAGCATCTCTTCCCCGAGCTCGCCCAGGAGGTTGAGCCCCTTCACCTCGTAAGGCAGGAGCGGGATCTCGAGGAGCGGAACGGGGAACCGCTCTCGCATCTCGCTCAGGTACCGCTCCTGCATGGTGCGACGAGCGCGCACGAAGGCCGCGCTCGCGTGATCGGCGGGGATGACGAGGTTCGCGACGACCAGACCCGGCTCGATCCCGAGCGTGCGCAGCTCCTCGACCATCCGGTGCGCCTCGACGATCGGGGTGGACTCGGGGTACATCACGTACGCGAACGTGCTCCGCTCCGGGTCTCGCATCATGTCGATGACCTCGCCGAAGTGCTGCTTGGCGACGTCGTCCGCGGCCGTGGTGTCCACCGAGGCGAAGACCTTGACGTCGAGCTGCTTGCTCCACTCCATGGGAAGCTCCAGGAGCCGGAGCGTGTGGCCGGTCGGGGCGGTGTCGAACACCACGACGTCCCAGTCTCCCTGTGAGGCGTGCTCGATGAACCTGTCGAACGCCGCGATCTCCTCGGTACACGGGGACTCGAGCTCCTCCGCCATGACGGCGATCGCCGGCTCCGGCCGGCCGCGCTCGCGTGCGTCGGTCAGGATGCGCGCCTTGTAGGCGTCGGCCGTAGCCTTCGGGTCGATCTTCGCCGCCCAGAGCGACGGGACCCCCTCGACCGGCGCGGCCTCGTCCCCGACCGGCGCGCCGAGCACGTCGCCGAGGTGCGCGGCCGGGTCGGTCGTCAGCAGCAGCGTTCGGTAGCCGCGGCGGGCGAGCCACACGGCCGTGACACACGAAGCCACGGTCTTACCGACGCCGCCCTTGCCTGCGAAGAAGATCGTGCGCCTCGAGCCGTTCGGGACGAGCCGAGTTCGCACGTCCGCGAGGTCGGACGCTTCCCCGTCGCCTCCCGTCGGCAAGACGTCAGGCGGGGCTGCCGGAGCCTGCCCGTCGAAGAAGATGCGTGCGACCACGCGCAGGCGTTCGACGCCCTTGATCTCTCCGGCCAGCAGCATCATGCGCTGCGATGGATAGGGGAGCTCGGCCTCCGTCCGTCGCAGGTACCGGGCCTGAAGCTCGGCTCGGTCGGCGAACAGCGGCTCGGCGAGCGCGTCGGGCGGGATGATCCCGTTCACGATCAGGTGGTGCGACCGGATGTCGAGCCTCTCGAGCTCGTCGATCGCCCGCCGCGTCTCGTGGATGGCGATCTCCTCCGGCTGGAGCACGAAGAAGAACGTCGAGAGGCTCGGATCCCGCAGGCTGCGCAGGGCCCGCTCGTACTTGGCCTTGGCGTCCTGGATCGCCGCAGCCGGACCGATGCACGTCTGCCCGCTTCCCTCGCTTGCGGCATCGATCGTCTGCGACCATTCGGCCGGCAGCTCGAGGAGCCGGATCGTGTGCCCGGTGGGGGCCGTGTCGAAGACGACCCGGTCGAACGCCCGGCCGTCGCCCGCCGAGGGCTCCAGGAAGTCGGTGAAGCGGTCGAAGGCGGCCACCTCCGAGGTGCAGGGGCCGCTCATCTGCTCCTCCATGACCTTCACCATCTGCTCCGGGAATGCCGCCCGGATCGGCGCCATCGCGTGGTCGATGTATTCCTCGGTCGCGCGGTCGGGGTCGATCTCCATGGCGAACAGGCCCGGCACGCCATCGATGGCCGTGATCCGGTGTCCGATGGGCTGCTCGAACACATCCGCCAGGTTGGAGGCCGGGTCGGTCGTGACGATCAAGGTGCGCTTGCCTTGCTCGGCGCTCCGGACGGCGGTGATGGCCGCCATGCTGGTCTTGCCGACGCCCCCCTTGCCGGAGAAGAAGGCGAACCGTGTGTTCGCCGGCTCAGCCATCGCTGCCCCCGTTCAGCGCCGCGCGAACCTCGGACGGCGCAGGGTACGCATTTGTCTTGATGACCCTGCTTCGCACGACCGTGATCGGAAGCGCGTCGAGCTGCCGCTCGCGCACGAGCGTCATCACCTCGGGATTGCCGAGGAAGGCCTGCGGGTCGCTCGTCATCTGGTAGCGCGCCACGCGATGGCCCTCCGCCTGCAGCTCGAGGACCATCTCGTCTACGTCGAGCAGCGTCTGGTCCAAGGTCGGACCGCAGAGCCCGGTCGAGCAGCACATCGGTGGGTCGAAGATCTCGATGTCGGCTTCCGCGGCTCTCGGCCGCGCGCCGACGCCGGAAACGTTCGAGGTCGTCATGGATAGCTCAACCTCCTACGGGGACGTGGCCACCGAACTCCTGGATGTGGCCGCGGTACATCTGGGGCCGCAGGTCGCGCGGCGGGGCTGGATACGGCCCGGATCCAGGAGGTGGCTTAGCCGGCGCCCCAGCTTGCGCAGGACGCGGGGATCGATCGAGTAATAGACCCAGCGAGCGTCGAGGGGGTCGCGCTCGGCCAGAATCAGTCCGGCGTCTCGCAGCACGCCGAGATGGTGCGAGACGAGGTTCGGCGCAACGCCAAGCGCGTCGCCAAGGTCGCAGTTGCACTGAACCCCTCGAACGATCAGCTCGAACAGCGCGAGACGCTTCGGATCGGCGAGAGCCTTGAGCGAAGCGGACAGGGATCCCAGCCGATCCGTGTACGCGGGATCGGTCCCGCCAACATGCAGATGATTCAACATGTGTTGAAGTATATCAAGACTCTGGCAGGGGACCGGCCGGTGCCCTAGTGCGTTCGTCGGCCGGATGGGCGAGGATCTGGCCACTTATCTCGCACGTCGGAGCCAGCGTGTTGTAGATGGTTCCGAACTTCACGATGTTGCGGTGCAGGAGATCGACGCGGTGCGGCGGCTCGTCGGTCTCGATGTCCAGGCGGTAGCTGAACCTCACGATCCTGGGGGGCGTGTCCGCGCGTTCGGCGACCACCTTGACCCGGGCCGCACGGTAGCGGAACGGAAGCCTGTGGGAGAAACGCTCGACGTTCTTCAGGATGCACGCGGCGAGCGCCGCCGCGAGGAGGTCGGCGGGCCCGAACAGCGTCTCGCTCTGGTCGGCCGAGGAGTCGAGGGAGATCTGCGCCTCCCTGGTGGTGGCAGTCGAGACTCCGGGTCCTTTCGTCGCGGCCTCCACCTCGTACCGCAGGCCCTGCGGTGGGTCTCCCGCCGAGGGGCCAGCGCTCATCTCCCGTCGCCCCCGACGGCCAGCCGGACGAGCTCGATCGTGAGCTCCTCCAGACCTTTGGGGCAAGCCCGGTACTCGACCCGTCGCCCGCGCCGCGTCCCCTCGACGAGCCCCGCCTCCCGCAGGATCCGGAGGTGGTAGGAGAGCAGGTTGGGCGCCATGCCGAGCTTGGGGGCAAGCTCACAGACGCAGCTCGTTCCGCGGTGGAGCTCGCTCAGGATCGTGAGCCGCGCCGGGTCGGCGAGCGCGCGGAACCGTTCCGCTCGTGTCGACGATGGTTCGGCCGATATTTCAGTCGTTCTTAGGACGTCCATATCCGTCAGTCTAACAGCGGACGGATCCACCGCCGGTCTGCCGAACGGCCCACATCGTGCGTAACCGCTGGTCGAAGGGCCTGCCGAAGGGAGGTCGGGTGCCCCCGTCCGGGCGGGCTCGGCAGGTGGGAAGATGCCACTGCGGGGAACCATCGACCAAGAAGCACTGGAGGATGGACGTTGGATCCATGGGTCCTGCCGGCCCTTGCCGCACTCGTCGTCTGGTCGATCCAGCGGGTCCTCACGAAAGCCGCGCTCTCGACGCTCACGACGCCGCAGTTCTACCTGCTGACCGCGAGTCTCTCGCTCCCCGTCTACCTTCCGATGCTGATCCTCGACCCTTCACCGGCCTCGGCCTTCGTCCCGGCCCTCGGCGTGTCCCTGTTCATGGCAGTGGCGTTCGGCGTGACGACGGAGGCCCTTCGGCGCGGGCCGATCGGCAAGGTCTCGCCGATCACCGGCGTGTCGCCCGCGCTCACCGCGGCGCTTGCGGTGCTCTTGCTCAAGGAGCAGGCTCCAGCCATCCGTGTGGCCGGCATCGCGCTCGCCGTCGCGGCCGTCGTTCTCCTCGGCTACCGCAAGGGGGACGAGGCCTCGCGTCGAGGATGGCTCGGCCTCACGTTCGCGTCCCTCTTGCTCCAGGGGCTGGGCGCGTTCCTGGCCAAGATGGTCGTCACGGGCTCGGGACCATCCGCCTTGCTGGTGACGAGCGCGAGTGTGCAGGTGGGGATCGGCTCGATGCTGCTACACCGTTCCGGTGGGTCGTTCCCGCGCCCGACGACGCGGCTGCTCCGCTGGACCTTCGTCGTCCTGGTCCTCGCCGCGCTCGCGACCATCGGGTATCTGTGGGCGCTATCGATCGGTCCGGCCTCCGCGGTCGTGCCGCTCGTGTCCACGAGTCCCGCACTCGCCGGCGTCGTCGGCGCGTACGTCCTGAAGGAGCCACGATCGACAGCACAGCATGTGGGTGTAGCGCTCGGCATGTTCGCTGCCCTGTTACTCGCCCTCTCCGGCTGAGAACCGGATCCAGGTGCACGAGCAGATCCGAGGATCGAGATGGGCCCGAGCGCCTCAGTCTTGGTCTCTAGGCTGCCCCGCCGGCGGCCTGGTGCTCGGCTTCAGCTTCCTGTGGGCGCCGGCGATCGGCTACATCCTGGCCCACACGTTTCTGCACGATCACCAGCTCGCCCTCAGCTTCCTGCTGGTGATGGTGGTGCCGTGCTCGAGCATGAGCGTCGGCTACACCGGGTTCACCAAAGGCAACATCGAACTCGCCACGCTGGTCGTCTCCGCGAGCTTCCTCGTCGCCGTGGCGGCCGTGCCAGCCCGGATGTCGCTGTTCGCGAGCCACTACCACGTGCCGATCCCCGTCGGCGAGATGCTGCGCACCATCGCCACCGTCCTGGTGGACCCGATGATCCTCGGGGCCCTCACCCGCCTGTACCTGGAGCATCGTCTCGGCATGGACGGCTTCAAGCGCCTTCAGTCGGTCTTCCCGTCGATCTCGCTGATCTCGATGTTCGCCCTGGTCGCCCTGATCTTCTTCGCTAAGACCGGGCTGATACTGGACCGGTGGACCACGGTGCTGCCGATCGTGGTGCCGATCGGGCTCTACGTGATCCTCAGCCTCGCCATGGAGACCTGGATCAATCACCGCCTCGGGTTCTCCTACCGGGACCACATGGCGATGGTGTTCGCCGCCTCCAGCTCGAACAACAGCACGGCGATCGCGATCGCCACCCTGGCCTTCTCCCCGCTCGTCGCGGTGCCGGCCGCGACCGCGCCCATCGCCCAGACGCTGCTCATGTTTCCTGTACGTGCGAGCCCCTGAGCAGAAGCCCGCATCGGAGGCCGTGGTGGTACCGATACGGCCGCGTCGGTACCCTATCGATCCCTGCTCGAGCGCCGCTCCTGCACCCGGACCGGCGTGTCTACCAGATCGAGATGCCGAAGTACGCGGTGATGAACTTGATCGAGACGTAGAAGAAGTAGACGCCGAAGATGAGCTTGAGGGTGGTGGGCTTGAAACGCTTGATGACCGCGGCGCCGATCTGCGCTCCCACGATCGTGCCGCCGGCCAGCAGCGACCCAGCAGCGATCGCCACGTACCCCTGCGCGAGCTTGATGCCGCCGCCGACGATGGCCAGAGGGATCATCGTGGCCAACGATGTGCCCATCGTCAGGTAGACCGGCGCACCGAACAGGTAGATGAGGCCCGGCACCAGAGCGTAGCCGCCGCCGAGGCCGACGATGCCGGTAAGCACACCGATCACGGCACCGAAGACCGCCCAGCCGAGCCTGTGGGGGGTCATGGTGGGGCCTTCCGCGACGACCCTCCCACCGTGCAACCCCACTCCCTCCCAGATCATCCGCACGGCCGGCCAGAGGAACGCCAGACCGAGGACGAGGCCCAGCACCGCGGCACGGTTCGACAGCAACACGAACAGCCACGACCCGCCGATGACGCCGAGGACCCCGAAGCCACCCAAGAAGCCCGTCGCCCTCTTGTCGAGGTTGCCTCGCATCAGGTGTCCGTAGCCACCAGAGATCGCCGTGAAGATGACCGCGAAAAGGGTCGTACCGACCGCGATAGGGGCCGGATAGCCCATCCAGAAATGGATGCTTGGAAGCATGACGCTGCAACCGCCGGTACCGATGAGCCCACCCAGCAGTCCGGCGGCCAGGCCAACGACCACCAGGAGTACTCCCTCGGTGACCCCGATGTGCGGCAGAGCCTTGTCGGACTGCACGCCGGTCGCCAGGGCCCAGACTGCGACCGCGGCAACGACCACGAGGAGAGCCGCGCTTGGTGCGTACTTCTTCCACAGACCAGGCGCGGAGCCCGGCGATGGTGCACGTGCGGGCTCGGCCACTCGTTCTTCGGCGGACCCCATGTCTGCTCCTTTCATGAGGCTGTGCGATGGCGGGACGATCCGGGTCGCGGAGTGGTCGGGATCAGCGGCGACGCCGATCCGCAGAGCACCCCCTGCACCGTCGGGTCCTCGATCATCGTCGCCACGCAGCGCATCAGCGTGAGCACGCAAGGCGTGCGCACGCGGTACAGGACCTGCTTCCCGTTGCGGCGACTGGCGAGCACACCCGTCGTCTTGAGCTGCAAGAGATGGCGCGAGATCGTGGACAGGTCGAACCCGAGGAGGGCCCACAGGCCCAGCACGCTGCGTTCCCCGCCGGCCAGGCTGGCAACGATCGCTAGTCGGGTGGGATGCGCAAGGGCCTTGAACACGAGCGCCTGCTGCTCAAGAGGATCCTCGTCGAGGGGACCGACCGACGGCTTCGCTTTGCGCATGACGTCGCCTTTCTCGCGGTGACGGACGCCCGATCGCTGTAGAAGCTGAGGGCGTATGTTTGCGATATTAGCCAAACGTGCAAACGACCGTCAATCCCGGCGGCCGGTCTCGTCCTGCTACACTGGCGTCGTGAATCGCTCAAGAATCCTTGATAGGTCGGCTGTTCCCGCCAAGCGCTTCAATGCCCTTGCCGATCCGGCCCGCCTGGCGATCCTCGGCGAGCTGCGCTCGGGAACCCGCTGTGTGTGCGAGCTCCAGGCAGACCTCGACATGCCCTCCAACCTGCTCTCCTACCACCTGCGGATCCTGCGGGAGGTAGGCCTCGTCGCCGGTACGCACCGAGGTCGCCGGACCGAGTACCGGATGCGGGTGGAAGGCCTCGATGCGCTTCGGCGACAGGTGGACGAGCTCGCGGCCCCGGGGGTCCGGCGGTGAGCGCGCCCGTACGCCCGACGGAGAGAGCGCGCGTTCAGGAGACGAAGCGCCCTCAGGTCGACACCCAACTCTGGCTCGGCCTGGCGGTCGCGTTGCTCCTGTGGGTGGTCCTTTACCGCGTGAACGGCCCGTTCTGGAACTGGCTCCTGTTCCGAACGATCGGACTCGACCCCGACTCCCGCGTGGGCGAGACGATCCGTTTCTTCGTGTTCGACACGACGAAGATCCTGCTGCTGCTCGCGGGGATCATCTTCGTCGTCACGATCCTGCGTTCGTTCATGAGCATCGAGCGCACCCGCGCGCTCCTCGGCGGCCGGCGCGAGGGGCTCGCGAACGTCGCGGCCGCCGGCCTCGGCGTCGTCACCCCGTTCTGCTCGTGCAGCGCGGTGCCCGCCTTCATCGGGTTCGTATCGGCCGGCGTACCGATCGGCGTGACGCTGTCGTTCCTGATCTCGAGCCCGCTCGTGAACGAGGTCGCGCTCGTGCTGCTCTACGGCATGTTCGGGTGGCGCGTCGCCCTGCTCTACGTGTCCGCGGGCCTCTTCATCGCGATCGTCGCCGGCTACGGGCTCGGACGGATGCACGTGGAGCGGTGGGTCGAGCCGTTCGTGTTCGAGACGAAGGTCGGCGCTGCGCCCCCGGGCGCCTCCATCCCCTGGCGCGAACGCGTCCAGATGGCGCGCGACGAGGTCGTGAAGATCGTCGGCAAGGTGCTCCCCTACCTCCTCATCGGGATAGGGGTGGGCGCCGTGATCCACGGCTGGGTGCCGGAGGACTTCTTCGCACGGGTAGCGGGTCCCGGCAATCCGTTCGCGGTTCCGTTCGCCGTGCTGATCGGGATCCCGCTGTACTCGAACGCGGCCGGGGTGCTGCCGCTCGTGGAGGCGCTGTACGCGAAGGGACTCGGGATGGGGACCCTGCTCGCCTTCATGATGGCCGTGGTCGCGCTGTCGCTCCCCGAGATGATCCTGCTCCGGCGGGTGCTGAAGCCCAAGCTCATCGCGGCGTTCATCGGCGTCGTGGCGGTGGGGATCCTGCTCGTCGGTTACCTGTTCAACGCTGTGCTCTAGGCACTGTGCTCCAGGCAAGGAGGTCCTGATGACGACCGAGATCCGGGTGCTCGGCCCGGGATGTGCGAAGTGCCAGAAGCTTCTCGAGAACACGAAGGAGGCCGTAGCGGCGCTCGGGCTCGACGCGAACGTCGAGGAGATCCACGACGTTGCGGAGATCGTCGCCCGCGGGGTCCTGTCCACGCCCGCCCTGGTCGTGAACGACGAGGTCGTGATGGCCGGGCACGTCATGTCCGTGCCGAGCCTGCAGAAGCTGCTGTCCGAGGCCGGATAGCGAGGGGGACGGATGACCGAGCGGTCGACCTCGAAGGGCACCCGTCTCCTGGAGAAGCTCGAGGACTTCCACCTGCTGCCGTTCTTCGTGCTCTTCAGCATGGCGGTAGGGATCGCGGTCGGGAAGCTGCTGCACATCTCCGACTTCGAGCTCACGCCGCCGATCGACGCGATCAAGGCGATGGCCCGGGGAAGCTTCGACCTGAGCGTCCCGAACCTCATCTCGCTCGGGGTCCCGATCGGGCTCTTCGCGATGATGTACCCGGCGATGACGAACGTCCGCCTTGACGAGGTCGGCCAGGCCTTCCGCTCCCCCCGCCAACTCGGGGTCGTCGTGCTCTTCAACTACTTCGTGGCGCCGTTCCTGATGCTGGGGCTCGCGAACCTGTTCGTGAGCGACCCGGAGCTGCACACCGGGCTCGTGCTCTACGGGCTCGCTCCCTGCATCGCGATGGTGATCATCTTCACGTTCCTCGCGAAGGGCAATACCCCGATGGCGCTCGTGCTCGTCTCGATCAACTCCGTCATCCAGATGATCCTCATCCCCGTGTACGCGAGGCTGCTGATCGGCGACGTGAGCTTCGACGTGTGGGTCGTTGCCGAGAGCGTGATCCTCTACCTAGGTCTCCCGCTGATCGCCGGCGTACTCACGCGCCGCCTGGTGACCCGCAGGCGAGGTGAGGAGGGGATGGAGCGCCTGAAGCCTCTTCTGAACGCGGTATCGATCCTGGGGCTGCTCTTCACGCTCATCGTGATGTTCTCGCTGAAGGGCGACCTGATCCTCGATCGGCCGATCATCGTCCTCCAGATGGCCGTTCCCATGACGCTGTTCTTCGCGCTGATGTTCTTCGTCGTGCTCTTCGTCGGATCACGGCTCCGGTTCTCCTACCGGGACGCCGTCGCCGTAGCCTTCAACTCGACGGGACGCGACTTCGAGATCGCGATCGCCATCGCGATCACCGCGTTCTCGCCGACGGTGGCGCTCGCGACCGTCGTGGGACCCCTGATCGAGGTGCCGGTCATGCTCACGCTGGTCTGGGCGGCGATGCGGCTCCGTTCGAGACTCTTCGACATCATCGACGTGGAGGCGGAAGCAGCGACTGAGTCGACCGCTGATGGCAGTTGACTAGCTGATGGCGTGGACCCGTTTTCGGGAGGCCGATCAGCTATCTATCATAGTCTGCGGCTCCAGTTTCTGTAGTCGGGGTCCGCTTTGCGCCGGCCAACAAGCAGCCGATCGAGCCGAGGCGCCCAAGGCAACCCCGATCGGGATGACGCGGCAGGTCTTGTGCGCCGCGCGACGGAAGGAGGGTCACGCTGAAGGCCCATACGGTCATCGACGCAGGCACCTGCGGGCTCCGAACCACGGTGGCGGCCGATTCCCCAGACAGCCGCCACGTCACCTTCGCCATCGAGACGGACTGTGATGTGGTCGGCAAGCTCGTCGCCGCGCTCGAGGAGCGCCAACCTATCGACGTCTACGGCGAGATCGACAAGCGCAAGGAGAGCGTGATCCTGGCGACGGTACTCGAGACGCTGGCAGAGTGCCGCAAGAGCTGCGCCGTGCCGCTCGGTATCTTCAAGGCCATGCAGGTGGTCACCGGGCTGGCACTCCCGAAGGACGTCCACATCGAGGTCGTCGCGGACAAGGGTGACACCGAAGCATGACCCCGCACGGCTCTTTCGGGACGCTCCCGCCGCCGTTCAACGAGAGAGGATCAGAGATGGAAGACAGTACGAAACCGACCCCCATGGACATCTTGCGTGCCACGGTCCCTGAAGGTGCGAAGACCTATCTGGACCATAGAGCCGCCATCATGGAGAACCCGGAGCTCCAGGCGGTGCCGACGAAGTACAAGCTGCTCGTGGGCATCGGCGTGGCGGCGGCGCTGCAGTCGAGCACCTGCACGCTGATGTGGACCAAGCTGGCCAGGCAGGTCGGCGCGACTCAGGCCGAGATCGCCGAGGCGATCCTCGTGTCACGCCTCATGAAGATGGCGACCGTCAACGACACCGCCGCGGACGCTCTGGTCTGGCTGAGCGACAACGACGATTAGAGTGGCCACGTCGCGCAGAGGGGGGGATGCTTGCTCTGAGGGATCACCCGCCGGTCGGCGCGATCTCCGCAAGCAGTGCTCGTACACGGCGGTCGATCTCGTCGCGGATCGGGCGGACCTCATCCAGCGACTTCCCGGCCGGGTCGGGCAGATCCCAGTCCAGGTACCGCTTGCCCGGGAAGACGGGGCATGCGTCGCCGCAACCCATCGTGATCACGACGTCGGTCTCGCGCACCGCCTCGTCGGTCAGACCCTTCGGCCGCTCCGCGGAGATGTCGATCCCGACCTCGCGCATCGCCTCGACGACCGAGGGGTTCAGGGTCTCCGCGGGCATACTGCCCGCCGAGCGCACCTGCACGCGTCCGCCGGCGTGCCGTTCCATCAGGGCGGCCGCCATCTGGCTCCGCCCCGCGTTGTGCACGCAGACGAACAGGACGGTGGGGGCGTCGCTCACGGCTTCGTCGCCCGGACGATCGCCCCGAACATGCCGGCGGTGACCTCGTGGGTCGGCGTCACACTGACGCCCACGAACCCGGCGCGTGAGAGCTCGCGCTCGTACTCCTCGAACGACAGTGCTCCCGCGATGCAGCCGACGAAGCTCCCACGCTCGGCGCGCTGCTCCGGCGTGAGGTCGTTGCGCGCAACGACGTCGCTGATGCCGATCCGGCCGCCGGGCTTCAGCACGCGCGCCATCTCGTCGAACACGCGCGGCTTCTCGGTCGACAGGTTGATCACGCAGTTCGAGACGATCACGTCGATGCTCCCGTCGGGCAACGGCACGTCCTCGATGTACCCCTTCAGGAACTCGACGTTGTCGATGCCGGCTTCGGCGGCGTTCCTCCGGGCGAGCGTGAGCATCTCGTCGGTCATGTCCAGTCCGTAGGCTTTGCCGGTCGGGCCGACGCGTTTCGCCGACAGGATCACGTCGATCCCACCGCCCGAGCCGAGATCGAGGACGGTCTCGCCCTCACGCAGCTCGGCCACCGCCGTCGGGTTCCCGCAGCCGAGGCTCGCGAGCGCCGCCGCGTCCGGCAGCTCGGCTCGCTCGGTGGCCGAGTAGTGCTCGGCGCCGAACCCCTCTTCCTCCTCGCAGCAGGAGACCGGGCCGCAGCCGCAGGAGCCACTCCCGACCACGAGAGCCGCCTTCCCGTACTTCTCCCTCACCTCTTCGCGTAGCTCGCTCATGTCGTCGCTCCCTCCAGGCGGAAGATCGTCCCGAGACGTGCGAGCGTCTCGCGGTCGATCGAGTAGTAGGCCCAGACCCCGCGCCGCTCGCGATCGAGCAGCCCTGCCTCGACGAGCTTCTTCAGGTGGAAGCTCACCGTGGGCTGCGAGATGCCGAGCGGCTCGGTGAAGTCGCACACACACCGCGGCTCGTTGTGGTTCGCGAGCAGGTTCACGATCCGGACCCGGTGCGGGTCGGCGAGGGCCTTGAAGACCCGGGCGGTCGTCTCGGACTCCTCTTCCGACATCCCCGTGGTCCCGAGCGGCGCGCAGCACGTCGCCGGCCGCTCCACCATCTCGAGCAGCTTCCTCATCTCCGACCCCCGGTCATGTATCGACGTTCATCGATCCAGAGTCTGCCAAAGGATATCGACGTTTGTCAATGCGTCTCGGGCCCGGTGCCCCGAGGCGACCCGCGGGCGTGGCAGGATGAAAGCCGTGGGGACCGAGCAGGAACACCTCGTCCGCGTCTACTCGACCGGGTCCATCACCGACGGGTACCTCGCCAAGGGGCGCCTGGAGGCCGAGGGCATCCCGGTCATGATCAAGGGCGAGGGCGAGGGCCCGTACCGGATGGGGCCCGTGTACCTGTGGGTCCCGGCGAGCCTCGAGGACCAGGCCCGCATGATCCTCGACGAGATCGCCGCAGGCACGGTCCAGCAGGAGCTCGAGGACGAGACCCGGACCGAAGGCCCCACACCCAACGACTAGCGGGCGCCGGCTCTGGCGCGGATCGTGTCCGTGAGCCAGAAGGCCGCGATGCTCGCGAGCGAGCCGACCCAGACCACGAAGGCGACGTCGGATGCCGCTTGCACGAACGCGAGGGAGATCGGGATCTCACCGAAGCCCGAGCGGCTGAGCAAGTAGAACCACGTTGCCTCAACTCCTCGGGCGGTCGCCCAAACGACAACCCCGATGACGAACGCTAGGCGAACCGGCGTCAGCCAGGCGAACGGGCCACGCGCCATCCGCTCGAGCTTCGCGTAGCGATCTAGCGCCACTGCGAGGCCCTCCGAGTCACCGGTGAACCGCGCGAGGGGTTCCTCGGGAGCGGGAGCATGGAGCCGCAGTACCGGCATCGGATCGCAGCGTCCTGGATCTCCTCCGCGCAGTACGGACAGCGTTTCATGCGCGCGAAGCGTAGACGGAACGGGTCGGCGTAGCGACACGCAGCCGGAGCGGCTACCGCTTGGAGTACTGCGGAGCCTTGCGGGCCTTCTTGAGGCCGTACTTGCGACGCTCCTTCTCGCGAGAGTCGCGAGTGAGGTAGCCCTCCTTCTTCAGGGCGGGCCGGAGCTCGGGGTCGATCTCGATCAGCGCGCGGGCGATGCCGAGGCGGACCGCCCCCGCCTGTCCCGCCACGCCGCCGCCCTCGATGCGGGCAACGACATCGAAGTCCTTCTCACGCCCGACCGCGCGGAGCGGCGAAGCCACGATCATGCGGTGGGCACGCGCCGGGAAGTACTCATCGAGCGCCCGGCCGTTCAACTGAAAGTTGCCGCTCCCCGGCACCAGGCGAACCCTGGCCACGGCCTCCTTGCGGCGTCCCATCGCGATCTGCGCCACCTGCTACTCCTCCTTCTTCGCCCTGCGGGCGGTGAGCCTCTTCGCCGTCGACTTCGCCGTCGCCTTCGCGGTCGTCCGCTTGGGCGTCGTCTCCTTCGCCTTGGCCGTCGTCTTCTTCGCCGCCGGGGCCTTGGCCGGCGCAGCCTTGGCGGCCGCCTTCTTCGCGGGCGCAGCCTTGGCGGCCGGCTTCTTCGCGGGCGCAGGCTTGGCGGCCGGCTTCCTGGCGGCCCGAGTCTTCGGCGCCTTCGGCTCGGGAGCGGCCTTCGGCTTCGGCTCGGGCAGGCCCTCCCACTTCGGGACCTCGCCGAGCTTCAGCGGCTGCGGCTTCTGCGCCCGGTGCGGGTGCTCGGGGCCGGCGTAGACCTGGAGCTTCTTCACCATCGCCCGGCCGAGCCGGTTCTTCGGGAGCATGCCCTTGATCGCCTTCTCGACGGCGTACGCTGGCTTCTCGGCGAGGAGCCTCGCGTACTTGATCTCGGTCAGGCCTCCGGGATAGCCGGAGTGCCGGTACGCGTACTTCGTCTCCAGCTTGCCTCCGGTCAGCCGGACCCCGGCGGCGTTCACGACTATGACGTGGTCGCCGGTGTCCATGTGAGGAGCGAAGATCGGCTTGTGCTTGCCGCGGAGGATCGCGGCCGCTCCGGAGGCCAGGCGGCCGAGCACCGCGCCGCTGGCGTCGATCACATACCAGCGCCGCTCGATGTCGCGCGGCCTCGGGGTGTAGGTCTTCATTCGTACGAAAGCCGGCCGGAACGGCCGGCACCCGATGCTACCTGCGGGTTTGCCCAAGCGTCAAAGCCCACCGGGGCTGGGTGGGGCGGTGCGGCCGTCGTGGCCGTTTCGTGGACAGTTCTCGGGGGGCGGGCTCTTGGCTCGTGCTCTCGGGGGGCTCTCGGCGGGGGCGCCCGACCTCGACCCAGAGAGCGGGGTGGGGAAACGATTACGATGGCCCGAGATGAGGGAACGCGAGACACCTCGCGAGGCGCCAGAAACGATCGTTCCGGAAACGATCAGCCAAGGTTGTGGCTGGTGCGGCCAGTCCGCCTGGTTCCGGCAACGGGCGGCCGCATGGGCGGGGTTCAAGTCCTATATGTCCTCTGGCGACCTGGAATACAGCCCGAGGATCGTCGGAATCTATCAGTGCGGAGGCTGTGAGAACGCCAGCCTGTTCGTCTGGTGGACTGCCTCGACGGGCTACGGCGGCTGGGACACATACCTTGAGGACGTCTGGCCTACTGCTCGCGCCGTGAAGATGAACGACCTTCCGGACGAGGTTCAGGCTGATCGTCTCGAGGCCTGGAACTGCTTCTTGAACGGTGAATACCGGGCGGGGGTCTTGATGACCCGAACTGCGCTACAAAGAGCCGTCCGAAGACTGCTGGCAGGCCCCGACGGTCAACTGGATGAGAAGGACAAGGGCTCGCTAATCAGTGAGCTCGACCTGCTACTTGAACGGCAGCTCATCACGCCGCAGCTGCGCGCCAACGCGGACGAGGTCCGCCTGTCCGGGAACGACGTCGCCCATCCCGAAGACATGGGCCCGGTGACTCAGCGAGAAGCCCAAGACAGCCTCGTCTTTCTCGACGATTTTCTGGAGACCACACTGGCGGTGCCCGCCCGCCAGCGCGCCCGGCAAGCGCGGCGCGAGTCGAACGTGGATGGAACTGAGGGAGAGCCGTAGCAGCGCATGGCGCCTTCTTCGATCGCCTTTTGGGGCGGTGCGCCGGGCGTGGCCGTTTCGTGGACGGGGCCTACCTCCCCCAGTTACCTGCATCACAGTCGTCTCAGCTACCTTCTTGTGTCTACGTCGGAGGGCGCTTCCTCTCCTAACCCCTCCAACGCAGGACGGCCGATTCGGAATCGAATACACAGTACCCACCCTCTGGCAAAGTCCACTGTCGGTCGGACGGTCGGACGAAGACCGAGCCCGAACGGGCCGGAGGCCGCCGCGCCCGAAGGCCACGGAAGGGCTTTCGAGGAGTCCCCGAGCCCGAAGGCACGGCCACCGATCCCGAGGCCGGAGGGAGAAGGCCCCCAGCGGGCCGGACGAGCGGACCGGGGCCGGACGGAGCCGGACGGGAGCGAGCGGTTTAGTGCCAGACCGCGCCCGCGCCCACCAGCCCGTCAAAGCCCACCGGGGATAGGGTAGACCCGGCCGCCGAGAGTGGGACGCCGACCCCCCACCCCAGGTCCCCGTCCGACCGCCCGACCGACCGCGGACCTCGGCCCCGTTGCTGAGAGGGCAAGGCGGCAGCGTCGTCGTGATCGGCGATGTGTGCCCGAGCCGCGCTCAGGGACGCTCGGCGCGCCGCAGCGGATCCGGGATCGTGACCGCGACCCCGACCACGAGAACCGCGAGCACGACGACGAGCCACACCGCCCCGCCGAAGTTCCCCGAAGCGCTCTTCATCGCCCCCATGACCGCCACGACGATGGCGCCGCCGAGGTTCCCGGCCAGGAGCATCACGCCGACGGCCGTGCTGCCCACCTGGGGGCCGAGCGAGGGATCCTCCGACGCGACCGCGATCGCGACCGGGAGTGCCGCCAGCAGGAAGAAGCCCATGACGAACGCAACGGGGACGAGCGCGCCCATCGATCCCAGGTGCCCCAGCAGCCACGCCGTCGGCAACGCGACCACGCCGGCCAGGACGATGAGCGGGGTCCGGCGCCGGATGCGGTCCGACAGCGCTCCAAGAGACACGGAGCCCACCATCCCTGCGATCGTGATCATCCCCGCGACGATCCCGGCGCCGGTGGCATCGATGCCGCGCGGCTTCAGGATCTCCTCGAGCCACGAGGTCATCCCGAGATAGATGCCGAACCCGAGGAACAGCGCCGCCGAGAGCCTCCACGCCGTTGACGAGCGAAGCACGCGCGCGAGGGCCTGCCGCACGCTCAGCTCCTCGGAGACGACGATACGATCCGGCACCTTCCTGGGCGCGGCGAGGAAGAAGCCGGCCAGCGCGAGGACCGACAGCGCCGCATAGACGACCTGCGACCCGCGGACGCCGATCGCACCGACGATGGGAGGCGTCGCCACGAGCCCGACCGTGATGCCCAGGAAGATGGCCATCGTCCCCAACCCGGTGGCCGTCGCGGCGTCCTCGTCCGGGAAGTGCCGGTTCACCAGGTCGGCGATCGCGTTGATCAGGAATGGCTGCGGGAGCAGCAGGCCGACGGTCAGCAGGAGCAGGAGCGGGAACCCTCCGGCGAGCGGTCGCAGGAACGCGAAGACGGACGTCGCGAGCCCCGCCCAAAGCAGGGGCGTGCGGTAGCCGAATCGGTCGGCGAGGGCGCCTCCGGGGATCGACAGCGCCGCTGAACACAGCGGCCCGACCGACACGAGCAGCCCGACCGACGTGTCCGAGGTGTGGAACGCCTTGCCGGCCTCCGCGGTGACGGAGGCGAAGGAGATCCACAGCACGTGGCTCGCGGTGACGAGCCCGACGTAGGCCCCGAGAACGCGCCAGGAGCCCGGTCGCGGCCGGGCGCGGGCGTCGCCTCTCTCGCCCGCTTCGCGGACGCGGGCGTCGGAGTCCTGGCCCGCCGCGGGGTCCGCCTCACCGTTCGTTCGCATCCCCGCCTCCCATCCGATGGCCGCGCGCCGCCAACCCGGTGCTTCAAGAGCCCGCCGCCGACCGGGCGTAGACCACGCGCTCGAGCGTGAGCCCATGCGGCGGGGCGATCGCCCCCGCCCTCGCTCGGTCGCGCGCGGCGAGGATCCCCGGCATGTCCGCGGCGTCGATGCGCCCCTCCCCGACCGCAACGAGCGTGCCCACGAGGCTCCGAACCATCTGGTGCAGGAACGCGTTCGCGCGCGCGCCGATCTCGATCCGGTCGCCGGCGCGAGAGATCGTCAGTCGCTCCAGCCGGCGCACGGTCGGTCCTCCGTCTTTCGGCGTGCGGCAGAACGACGCGAAGTCGTGCTCGCCGAGCAGGTGCCGCGCTCCGGCGCGCATACGCGGGAGCGACAGCTCGCCGGGCCGGTGCCACACGAACCGCGCGGTGAACGGGTCGGGAACGGGTCCGACGTCGATCCGGTAGCGGTACTCGCGGGCGATCGCCGAACGACGCCCGTCGAAGCCCTCCGGCGCGAGGCGCGCGTCGAGCACGACGACCTCGGGTGCGAGCATCGCGTTCAGCGCACGCTGCAGACGCCCGATGTCGACGTCACCTGACGCGGGGAACGAAACCACCTGCCCGCGGGCGTGCACGCCGGCGTCGGTCCGACCGGCGACCGTGAGCTTCGGAACGTCGCCCAGGAACCGTTGCAGCCCAGCCTCGAGCACGCCCTCTACCGTTCGGAGGCCGGTCTGGCGGGCCCACCCCCGGAAGTCCGTCCCGTCGTACGCGACCGTCAGCCTGACGACGCTCATGGCCAGAGTATGTCGCGAACGGCGGGCCAGTGGAGCGCGACGGCGTCCGGGGAGGGGGCTTCGCCCGAGCGTCGTCGGCTCAGCCGCAGCGAGGGCGAATGCCCCCGACCTCAGGACGCCTCGGCTACTCCTCGCCGACCAGCTCGATCCGCGCCATCGGTGCGGCGTCGCCCTTGCGCGGTCCGAGCTTCAGGATGCGCGTGTAGCCGCCGTTCCGCTCGGCGTAGCGCGGCCCGATCTCGCTGAACAGCTTGTGCACGACGTCGCGGTCCGGGATCTGTCTCAGGACCTCGCGGCGCGCGGCCACATCGCCCCTCTTGGCGAACGTGATCAGCTTCTCGGCGATCGGGCGGAGGGCCTTCGCCTTGGCCTCGGTCGTGTTCACCCGCTCGTGGACGAACAGCTGCGCTGCGAGCGAGCTCAGCATGAGCCGCTGGTGCGCCGGGCTCGACCCGAGCCGGGGACCCTTCTTCGGACGCGGCATCCGCTACTCCTCCCGCAGCGCGAGACCCAGCTCCTCGAGCTTCGATCTCACCTCGTCGATCGACTTCTGACCGAAGTTGCGGATGTCCATCAGCTCGGCCTCGCTCTTCTGGAGCAGGTCGCCGACCGTGTTGATGCCCTCGCGCTTCAGGCAGTTGTAGGAGCGGACCGACAGGTTCAGCTCCTCCACCGTGATCGCGTAGTCCGAGGGCACCGACTCGTCCTCCACGGGGCCGACCGTCACCCTGGCGGCCTCGGCGAGCTCGGAGAAGAGCTGCACGAGCTCGAGGAGGGTGCCGCCGGCGGAGGCCACGGCCTCGCGCGGGGCGATGGAGCCGTTGGTCTCGACGTCCAGGATCAGCCGGTCGCGGTCGGTCATCTGCTCGACGCGGGTGTTCTCGACCGAGTACGAGACCTTGCGGACCGGCGAGAAGATCGAGTCGACCGGGATCACGCCGATCGGGTCGCGCGGCTTCTTGTTCTTGTCGGCCATGCGGTAGCCGACGCCGCGCTCGACGGCCATCTCCATCTCGAGCGAGCCGCCCCTGCCGATCGTCGCGATGTGAAGCTCGGGGTTGAGGATCTCGACGCCCGCGGGCGGTGAGATGTCGCCGGCGGTGACCTCCCCGGGCCCCTTGGCCTTCAGGTAGACCGTGACCGGCTCGTCGACGTCGGAGCGGATCACGAGCTCCTTCAGGTTCAGGATGATGTCGGTGACGTCCTCGGTGACCTTCGGGACCGTCGAGAACTCGTGGAGCACGCCCTCGATGCGAACCGACGAGATCGCGGTGCCCGGGATCGACGACAGGAGCGTGCGGCGCAGCGAGTTGCCGACCGTGTAGCCGAAGCCCGGCTCGAGCGGCTCGATGATGAACCTGGAGCGGGTCGGGTTGACCTGCTCCTCCTGGATCTGCGGCCTCGCGACGATGAACACCTGGCTACCTCCTCCGACGGGGGATCATCCATTCCTGCCCCGCCGACATCACGACCCGCTCGACCACGGGCCGACCCGGCGCGCTACACGCGCCGGCGCTTCCTCGGCCGGCACCCGTTGTGCGGCACCGGCGTCACGTCCTGGATGCCCGCGACCTCGAGGCCGGTCGCCGCGAGCGAGCGGATCGCGGTCTCGCGGCCGGAGCCGGGGCCCTTCACGAACACTTCCACCTTCTGCATACCGTGCTCCTGCGCGCGGCGCGCAGCGGCCTCTGCGGCGAGCTGCGCCGCGAACGGGGTGGACTTGCGCGAGCCCTTGAACCCCACGTTGCCGGCGCTCGCCCAGCTGATCGTGTTGCCCTGCAGGTCGGTGATCGTGACGATCGTGTTGTTGAAGGTCGACTTGATGTGAGCCCGACCGTGGACGACGTGCTTCTTCTCCTTCTTGCGGACCTTCTTCGCCTTGGGCTTGGCCACGTTCGCTCCCTTACTTCTTCCCGCTGACCCTCTTCTTACCGGCCACGGTCTTCTTGGGCCCCTTGCGGGTGCGGGCGTTCGTGTGCGTCCGCTGTCCCCGGACCGGAAGGCTCCGGCGATGCCGGACCCCCTGGTAGCAGCCGATCTCGATCTTGCGCTTGATGTCGCCCGCGACGTCCCGACGCAGATCACCCTCGACCTTGTAGGTGCGGTCGATGAACTCGCGGATGCGGGCGACCTCCTCCTCGGAGAGATCCCTCACCTTGGTCGCGCCGTCCACCTGTGAGCCGCTCACGATCTCGTAGGCCCGGGTGGGACCGATGCCGTAGATGTAGCGGAGCCCTATGTCCACGCGCTTGTCGCGGGGAAGGTCGACGCCTGCGATACGTGCCACTGCTCTCCCTTTCAGCCCTGGCGCTGCTTGTGTCGAGGGTTCGAGCAGATGACCCGGACCTGGCCGCGCCGGCGGATGATCTTGCACTTGTCGCAGATCTTCTTCACCGACGGCCGCACCTTCATCCTCGAACCTTCCTCACTTGTAGCGGTACACGATCCTGCCGCGCGTCAGGTCGTACGGCGACAGCTCCACCAGCACCCGGTCTCCCGGGAGGATCCGGATGTAGTGCATCCGCATCTTCCCAGAGATGTGGGCCAACACCTTGTGCCCGTTGTCGAGTTCCACCCGGAACATGGCGTTGGGCAACGGTTCTGAGACCGTGCCCTCCACCTCGATGGCGTCCTTCTTCGGCAAGCTCCCGGGTGACCTCTCGAACGGACAACCACGACCCGCCCGCAGGCGAGCCGACACCGCCCCCGGCGGGGGGCGGCCATTCAGTATAGGGGGCGCCCCGGGCGGTCGTCCACGAGGGTTGCGCCGGACCGCGAACCGGCTCCGAACTGCGGTTCCGGGCTCAGCCGCGGGCGGTGAGCACCTCGTGGCCGTCTTCGGTGACGGCGACCGTGTGCTCGAAGTGGGCCGACAGCGACCCGTCCTCCGTGACGACGGTCCACCCGTCGGCCAGCACCCGCGTCCGCCAGTCCCCCACGTTCACCATCGGCTCGATCGCGATCACGAGACCCGGCCGGAGCTCCGGCCCTCGGCCGGGATCACCGTAGTTCGGGATCTGAGGATCCTCGTGCATGGCCCGCCCGATCCCGTGGCCGACGTACTCGCGGACCACCTGGAAGCCGGCGCCCAGCGCCACCTGCTCCACGGCGTGACCGATGTCGGACAGCCGCCCGCCGGGCCGCACCTGCGAGATGCCGGCCTCGAGGGACTCCTCGGTGGTGCGAACGAGCTTCACCGCCTCCTCCGAGGACGGGCGCCCGACGAACACGGTGACCGCCGAGTCGGCGTGGAAGCCCTCCAAGATCGCGCCGAAGTCGAGCGAGAGCACGTCGCCCTCCTTCAGCTTCCGCTCCTTCGAGGGGATCCCGTGGACGACCTCGTCGTTCAGCGACGTGCAGATCGAGGCCGGATAACCCCGGTAGCCGAGGAACGACGGCGTCGCGTCCCGCTCGCGGATGTAGGCCTCCGCGACGGCGTTGAGGTCGGCGGTGGTCCTGCCCGGCGCGACGGCGGCCACCACCCGGTCGATCGTGCCGGCGACGATCCGACCGGCGCGCCGCATCTTGTCGACCTCCTGGGCGGACTTGTAGACGATCACCCGTCCGGGTCCAGCAGGTCGGAGACGGCCTCGATCGTGCGCTCGGCGACGACCTCCTCCGGCAACTCGGCATCGATGTCGCGTAGCAGGCCGCGCTCCCGGAAGTAGAGCTCCAGGGGCTCGGTCTCGCTGCGGTACACCTCCAGTCGCCGGCGGATCGTGGCCTCGTCGTCGTCGGAGCGGAGCGTGAGCTCGCCGCCGCACACGTCGCAGATACCCTCGACGCGCGGAGGCTTGAACGACAGGTTGTAGGCCCGCTTGCAGTTCGGACAGGTGACGCGGCTCGTCAGGCGCCTCACCGCCACCTCGTCGCCGATGCGGAAGTCCAGCACGCACTGGAGCGGCCGTCCCGACGCGGCCAGGGCGTCCTCCAGCGCCCGGGCCTGCGGCACCGTGCGGGGGAAGCCGTCGAGGATGAACCCCTCACGGGCGTCGGGCTCCTCGAGGCGTTCGAGCACCATCTTCACCGCGACCTCGTCGGGCACGTACTCGCCGCGGTCCATGTACCCCTTCGCCTCGAGCCCGAGGGGTGTGCCCCGCGCCACGTGGTCGCGGAAGATGTCGCCGGTCCCGATGACCACGAGCCCATGGCGCTCGGCGAGCCGCGTCGCCTGTGTTCCCTTCCCCGCACCCGGCGGACCGAGGAGGACTATGCGCACGGCCTACCTCAGGAACCCCTCGTAGTGACGCATCAGGAGCTGGGACTCGAGCTGCTTCATGGTCTCGAGCGCCACGCCGACGGTGATCAGCAGCGACGTGCCGCCGAACGGGAACTGCTGGATCACCCAGAAGGCGAGCACGATCGACGGCAGCAGGGCGATCGAGGCCAGGAACAGCGACCCCGGCAGCGTGATGCGCACGAGCACGTCGTTCAGGTACTGGGCGGTGGGCGGTCCCGGCCGGATGCCGGGGACGAACCCGCCGTACTTCCGCAGGTTGTCGGCGGTGTCGACCGGGTTGAACGTGATCGCCGTGTAGAAGTAGGCGAAGAACACCACCAGCGAGCCGTAGATCACCATGTACACGGGGCTCCGCGGGTTCGTGACGCTGCCGCTGACGAACTTCGTGAACCAGTCGGCGTGGTAGATGCTGGCGAGGAGCGTCGGGAAGTACAGGATCGACGAGGCGAAGATGATCGGGATCACGCCCGCCTGGTTGACCTTCAGCGGGATGTAAGTGCTGCCGCCGGTCGTCATACGGCGCCCGACGACGCGCTTCGCGTACTGAACGGGGATGCGGCGCTGCCCCTGCTCGACGAAGACGACCGCGACGATCAGCGCGAGGCCGATCAACAGGACCACGACGAACTTCGTCGTGCCGCCCTGCAGCAGGATCGCGCGCCCCTGCGACGGGAGCCGCGAGATCACGCTCGTGAAGATCACCACCGACATGCCGTTCCCGATGCCGCGCTGAGTGATGAGCTCGCCCATCCACATGATGAGCGCCGTCCCCGCGGTCATGACCATCACGATCAGCGCGATGTTCCCAGGCGTGAACTTGCCCGACGGGAAGATGTCGACGCCTTGGAGCTGCGACGATCCCGAGTGGAACAGGAACACCAGGCTCGTGGACTGCAGCAGCGCCAGCACGACCGTTATGTAGCGGGTCCATTGGGTGATCTTCTTCGTCCCGGTCTCGCCCTGCTTCTGCCACTGCTCGAGCTTGGGGATCACGACCGTCAGGAGCTGCATCATGATCGACGACGTGATGTACGGCATGATGCCGAGCCCGAACACGGCCATGCGCGTGAGCGCGCCGCCCGAGAACAGGTCGATGAAGTTCAGGAACCCGGTGCCGCCCTGCGCCTCGAGGGCCTTCCGCAGCCTGCTGATGTCCACCACCGGGACCGGTACGTGCGAGCCCAACCGGTAGACCGCGATGATGAGGAGGGTGAAGAGGATCTTCTTGCGGAGATCCGGGATCCTGAACGCGTTGACGAAGCCTCTCAGCACGTGGCCCCCATCCTATCCCGTCACGCGATGATCTCGGCCCGGCCTCCGGCCCGCTCGATCTTGGCCTTCGCCGCCTCGGAGAACGCGTGGGCGCGCACGACGAGCGCGGTCTGGAGCTCGCCCCGTGCCAGCACCTTGACCGGCCGGCCCTTGCGGACCAGGCCGTGGGCCAGCATGGCGGCGGGGTCGACCTCGCCGCCCTCGAAGACCTGACCGAGCTTCTCGACGTTCACGACCGCGTACTCGACGCGGTTGGGGTTCGTGAAGCCTTTCAGCTTGGGGACCTGGCGCGAGAACGGCATCTGGCCGCCCTCGAAGCCCAGCTTCGGGTTGTGCTTGGCCAGGTAGCCCTTCGTGCCCCGGCCGGCGGTCTTGCCGCCGGCGCCGGCGCGGCCGCGGCCGACCCGCTTGCGCTCCGTCGTCGCGCCCTCGGCGGGCTTGAGGTGGTGCAGCTTCACTCGGCCACCTCCTCGACCTTCACGAGGTGGCGGACCTTGGCGATCATGCCGCGGATCTCGGGACGGTCGTCCTTGACCACCGAGTCGTTGATCCGGTGCAGACCGAGCCGGCGGACCGTGTCCTTCTGGTCCTTCGGGTGGTGGATGACGCTCCGCACCTGCGTGACCTTGAGCCTGCTCATCGGCGGCCTCTCGACGGCGCGGCGTCGGCCTGGTCGCCGTAGACATCCTCCAGGGCGGCGGCGCGCTTGGCCTGCAGGCGTTCCTGCGCGGCCGCCACGCCCTCGAGCATCGGCTTCGGCGCGACCTGGTGCACCTCGCGGTCGCGGAGCTGCGCCACCTGGTACGGGCGCTTCAGCTCCTTCAGCCCGGCGACGGCCGCCTTCACGATGTTGATGGCGTTGGACGAGCCGAGAGACTTGGACAGGATGTCCTTGACACCGGCGCACTCCACGAGCGCGCGCACTGCACCGCCGGCGATGACGCCGGTGCCGGGAGCGGCGGGCTTGAGGAGCACGACGCCGGCGCCGTCCTCACCGGTCACCTCGTGCGGGATCGTGGTGCCCATCATCGGCACCTCGAACATCTTGCGCTTGGCCTCCTCGACGCCCTTGGCGATCGCGGCCGGAACCTCCTTCGCCTTGCCGTAGCCGAGGCCCACGCGGCCGGCGCCGTCGCCCACGACGACGAGCGCGGCGAACGAGAAGCGGCGGCCGCCCTTGACGACCTTGGCCACGCGGTTGATCGCGATGACCCGCTCCTCGTAGATGCTCTTCTGCTCCCCGCTCGAGTCGTACCGTCGCATCAGATGTGGAGTCCTCCCTCCCTGGCCGCATCGGCCAGCGCGGCCACCCGGCCCTGGTAGAGCCGGCCGCCGCGGTCGAACACTGCGCGCTCGATCCCTGCCGACCTGGCCCGCTCCGCGATCAGGGCGCCCACCGCCTTCGCGGTGTCCTTCTTGTCGCCCTTCACCGTCTTGTCGCCCTTCACCGTCACGTCGTGGTCGGAGGCCGCGACCAGGGTGCGAGCCGACGCGTCGTCGATGAGCTGCGCGTAGATGTGCCGGTTCGACCGGTACACGGCCAGGCGCGGCCGCTCCGGGCTGCCCGACACCTTCCTACGCACCCGCGCGTGGCGGCGCGTGCGCGCCGCGCGCTTCGTCTTCGCGTCCATCGCTATGCGCCGCCCTTCGCGGCCTTGCCGGCCTTCTTTCGCACGTACTCGTTCTCGTAGCGGATGCCCTTGCCCTTGTAGGGCTCGGGCTTCCGGATCTTGCGGATGCCGGCGGCGACCTGGCCGACCATCTCCTTGTCGTTGCCCCGCACCACGATCTGCGTGGGAGTCGGGACCTCGAACTCGATGCCTTCCGGGCAGGCGACGACGACCGGATGCGAGTACCCGACCAAGATCTCGAGGTCGCTCCCCTTCATCGCGGCTCGGTAGCCGACGCCCACGATCTGCAGGCGCTTCTCGTAGCCCCTCGTCACGCCCTCGACCATGTTGGCGACTAGCGTTCGCGTGAGCCCGTGAAGGCTCCGGTGGAAGCTCTCGTCGCTCGGCCGCTCGACCCGGAGCACGTTCTCCTCGCGGACGATCCGCATCTCGGGGTGCAACCGGCGGGACAGGGTCCCGCGCGGGCCCTTGACGGTCACGAGCGCGTCGTCGCCGACCTGCACGTCGACGCCGCTCGGGATCTCGATGGGCTGTCTACCGATCCGACTCATGGCTCACCACACGTAGGCCAGGACCTCGCCGCCGATGCCGCGCCGGACGGCCTCGCGGTCGGTCATGACTCCCCGAGATGTGGACACGATCGCGATGCCGAGTCCGCCGAGCACGCGCGGCAGCTCGTCACGCGCCGAGTAGACACGACGGCCGGGCTTCGACACGCGCTTCAAGCCCGTGATGGTTCGTTCGCGCTTCGCGCCGTACTTCAGCCGGACGCGGAACGCCTGCTCCACGCCCTCGCCCTCGCGCGCGTAGCCGCCGATGAACCCCTCGGCGGCGAGGATCTTCAGGATCGCCTCGTTCGTCTTCGACACCGGCACGAACAGCTCGTCCTTGTACACGAGGTTCGCGTTGCGGATCCGCGTGAGCATGTCCCCGATCGGGTCCGTGACGTTGGTCGCGAGTCTCACCATGACGCCTTCGTCACCCCCGGAAGCTCCCCGGCGTGCGCGAGCTGACGGAAGCAGATCCGGCACAGCATGAACTTGCGGTACACGGCCTTCGGCCGTCCGCACCGCCGGCACCGCGTGTACTCGCGGACCTTGAACTTCCCCTGCCGCTGCTGCTTCTCGACCAGCGCCTTCTTCGCCATGCTCGCTTCCTCGCTCTAGGAGGCCGCCGACACCGCCGGCATCCCCTCGAAGGGGAAGCCGAGGGCGGTCAGCAGCGCCCTGCCCCGCTCGTCGTCCTCTGCCGTCGTCACGATCGTGATGTCCATCCCACGG